>ERZ651768.2150-NODE-2150-length-13977-cov-4.212374_pt1 | contig 13977 bp, 15 predicted proteins | sample MGYA00514754_ERZ651768 | MGnify/ENA metagenome assembly ERZ651768 | reverse complement strand
TAGAACGTAAGATATTTAAACTTCGTGTCGGAGATGAACTCCAACCAGGTATTTTAAAATTGGCAAAAGTTTTTGTAGCTCAGAAACGTAAAGTTTCTGTTGGTGACAAAATGGCTGGTCGACATGGGAACAAAGGTATTGTTGCTACAATCGTTCCCGAAGAAGATATGCCATATATGGAAGATGGAAACCCTGTTGATGTTGTACTGAACCCGCTTGGTGTTCCTTCCCGTATGAATCTTGGTCAGTTATATGAAACCATGCTTGGATGGGTCGGTGAGATCACAGGGAGGAAATTTGCCACACCTGTGTTTGATGGTGCAACGCCAGAAGAAATTGCAAAAGAGATGAAGGAAGCTGGGCTTCCTGCATCTGGAAAAGAACGACTGATTGATGGGAAAACAGGAGAATACTTCGATAATCCTGTCACAGTTGGAAATATATACATGATGAAATTGAGTCACATGGTTGATGATAAGATGCATGCGCGTTCTACAGGACCTTATTCACTAATAACACAGCAGCCTCTGGGTGGTAAAGCCCAGTTTGGTGGACAGCGTTTTGGTGAGATGGAGGTTTGGGCCTTGCAGGCCTATGGCGCAGCGCATACACTTCATGAGTTATTGACTGTTAAATCCGATGACGTTGAAGGCCGATCGAAGGTCTATAACTCAATCGTTCGTGGCGAACAAATGCCTGAATTTTCATCACCTGAATCTTTCAATGTAATGATCAAAGAACTTCAAGGTCTTTGCATTGATGTAGAGCTGGATTAGCGTAAGGAGACCATGCTTTGACTTACATCCAATCAACCACTATTGATACTTCAAAAAAATATAGTTCAATCACCATTGGATTATCTTCCCCGGAAATGACCCTTGCCCGTTCCTACGGGGAAGTCTTAAAACCGGAAACCATTAATTACCGCTCATACAAGCCCGAAAAAGATGGCCTTTTTTGTGAAAAGATTTTCGGACCTGTTAAAGACTATGAATGTCATTGTGGCAAATACAAAGGGATTCGGTACCGTGGCATTATTTGTGATCGTTGCGGCGTAGAAGTTACCCGTAAAAAAGTTCGTCGTGAACGAATGGGGCATATAACACTGGCTGTTCCTGTAGTGCATATCTGGTACTTACGGTCCATTCCAAGCAAGTTGAGTTATCTTGCAGGAAAAAGCACCAAGGACCTTGAGCGTGTGATCTATTATGAAATGTTCATGGTAATTGAACCCGGCGAAAGTGGCATCGAAAGGTTCGAATTAATCGAGGAGGATGAATATCTGGAACTCGAACAACAATTCGGATATATGGCTGTTTCTGAAGAAGACAGAGATAATGAAAATTATTTTCATGCAACAATGGGCGGCGATGCCATGAAAGAATTGCTCTCAAGGTTGAATATTATCGAATTAAAAAGGGAACTGATCGATATTGTTAAAACATCCAAGTCAAAGCAAAAACGAGCTGACGCATTAAAGCGCTTGAAAGTTGTACAATCGTTTGTTCCCGATCCTACTAAAAAAAAGCTTAACAAGCCTGAATGGATGATTGTGTCTATTCTGCCAGTAATCCCACCAGAGTTACGACCACTGGTCCCACTCGAAGGCGGTCGTTTTGCTGCATCTGATTTGAATGATCTTTATCGACGGATTATTATTCGTAACAATCGGCTAAAACAATTAATGGAAATAAATGCCCCTGATGTCATTTTAAGAAATGAAAAAAGGATGCTTCAGGAAGCTGTTGACGCTTTGTTTGATAATAACAGACGAAAAACTGCGATTCGAAGTGGATCTCGGCGTCCATTAAAATCTCTCTCGGATATGCTTCGTGGAAAAACTGGACGTTTCCGTCAAAATCTCCTTGGAAAACGTGTCGATTATTCCGGTCGTTCTGTGATTGTTGTTGGCCCTAGCCTCAAACTTCATGAATGTGGGATGCCAAAAAATATGGCCTTAGAGTTATTCAAACCTCACATGATACATGAACTAATGGCTCGTGGGTATACCCAAACTCCAAGAAGTGCAAAGCTCATGGTGGAAAATCGCGAACCAGTGGTTTATAAAGTTTTAGAATATGTTGTGCAGGACCATCCAGTCCTTCTCAATCGTGCACCAACGTTGCACCGTCTAGGTATCCAAGCATTTCAGCCTGTTCTGGTAGATGGTAAGGCGCTCCAATTACATCCATTGGTTTGTTCAGCATTTAATGCTGACTTTGATGGTGATCAGATGGCAGTTCACGTCCCACTTTCTTTAGAAGCCCAAATGGAATCACGGATGCTGATGCTGGCAAGTCATAATATTCTTCATCCGGCAAATGGCCAACCGATTGCCGTTCCTTCTCAGGATATGGTGTTGGGGTGCTATTACCTGACTCGTCAAAAAGAAGGTGATAAGGGGGAAGGGAAATTATTCGGCACTATCGAAGAAGGATTGCTCGCATATGAAAATAAGGCTGTGGGTTTACATGCAATAGTCAATGTTCGTCATAACGGTGAGTGGATTAAAAATACTACTGTTGGACGGATTATTTTTAATTCAATTCTACCGGAAAATGTTGAATTTGTTAATGAGCTAATCAATAAGAAAAAATTAACTCAAGTTGTTAGTAATACTTATTTTCTTGCTGGGAATTTCCAAACCGTTATATTCTTAGATCAGTTAAAAGATCTTGGATTTGGGATGGCGACTGTTAGTGGAGCTTCGATTGCAATCAGTGATGTATTGATTCCTGATGCGAAAGATGAGATATTGGGAGTTGCTCAACAAGAAGTTGATGAAATTAAAAGTAAGTATGATCGTCATATTTTAACGGATGGAGAGCGATATAATAAAGTAATTGACATTTGGACACATGCAACCAATCGTGTTGCTGGTTCCATGATGGATTCTTTACGAGAAGACAGACAAGGATTTAATCCAGTCTATATGATGGCAGATTCTGGTGCTCGTGGTTCACAAGATCAGATCAAGCAGTTGGCTGGAATGCGTGGATTGATGGCTAAACCACAAAAATCCATGAAAGGGGGTGTGGGTGAAATCATTGAATCGCCAATTACATCAAATTTTAAAGAAGGATTATCTGTCTTTGAGTACTTTATCTCAACTCACGGAGCCAGAAAAGGCTTAGCTGATACTGCGCTAAAAACCGCGGACGCTGGATATTTAACTCGTCGATTGGTTGATGTAGCACAGGATGTGGTTGTATATGTAACGGATTGTAGTACAATTAATGGTATTTTGATTGCTGATTTAAAAGAAGGTGAAGAACTCATTGAGTCCTTATCAGATAGGATTCTTGGGAGAACTGTGGTAGATGACTTCATTGTGAAAGGCGAAGTTGTTGTAAAAGCAGGATCTGTAATCGAAGATGACGAAGCTGAAATAATCGGAGACAGCGGTGTAGAAAATATCCGTATTCGTTCAATCCTTACGTGTGAAGCAAAAAGAGGGTGTTGTGCGAAATGTTATGGCTGGGATTTATCAACTCATCAATTAGTTGATATCGGAACAGCTGTTGGGATTCGTGCTGCACAAAGTATTGGTGAACCTGGAACACAGTTAACACTTCGTACTTTCCATATTGGAGGTACTGCAACGAGAATTATTGAACAATCAGAAATGACTACAAAGCGTCCGGGGACTGTCAAATTCTCTGACAATTATGATTTTGCTGATACGATAGATGAATCTGGAACAAAAGTTCGACGTTGTATGGTCCGCCATGCAAAACTCTTTATCATAAATAAAGAAGGGAAGGAAAATGCTTCATTCAATATCCCTTACGGTTCAAATCTATTTGTGGGTGAGGGTGATGAGATTGCAGCAAAAACAACCTTGATTCAGTGGGACCCGTATACAGATATAATTTTAGCACGTGAAACTGGTTTAGTTTCTTTGAAAGATTTCATAGAAGGTGAGACCTATGCGGTTGAATCTGTTGAAGGTGGAAAAAAGCAAATGGTTGTTGTGGAAGCCAGAGATCGGAAATTGAGTCCTCATATCGAAATTGTTGATAAGGCGGGAAAGATTCTTGCTGGTGGTACCATATTGCCCGTGAAGGCAACTTTGGTTGTTACCAATAAACAAAAAGTAACTCGTGGACAAACTTTGGTGAAAATTCCTAAAGAAATTGGTAAAACCCGTGATATAACAGGGGGGCTGCCTCGAGTTGCGGAATTATTTGAAGCTCGAAAACCTTCAAATCCTGCAGTCATGACAGAAATTAATGGTACTGTCAGTTTTGGTGATACTAAACGCGGAGTTCGCAAGATCCATGTGATGGGCGTTGATGGAGAAGAAAGAAAGTACTCGATACCTTATGGTAAACATGTAATTGTCCATGACGGCGATTTTATTAATGCAGGAACAAACCTTTGTGAAGGGGCCATTTCTCCTGAAGATATTCTCCATGTTTTGGGACCTGCAGCAGTTCGAGATTATCTAGTAAATGAGATTCAGGAAGTATATCGATTACAAGGTGTTAAGATTAATGACAAACATATTGAAGTTATTGTGGGTCAAATGATGTTAAAGGTTAGTGTAAAAGAAACAGGCGATACGCGGTTTCTTGAAGAAGATCGTATTGCAAAACGTGACTTTTTTACTGAAAATGATCGTATATCCAAAATGATTATTGTGAATGAAGTGGGTGACTCTGATCTGGAAGAGGATTCCATGATAGATCGTGCTGAATTTCTTGAGATCAATAAAGATCTGAAAGCTGATGGGAAGGAATTGGCTACATATCGAAAGCCGAAACCAGCTACATTTGAACCAATTTTGATGGGTATTACCCGCGCATCATTGAACACTGAAAGTTTCATTTCTGCCGCATCCTTTCAGGAGACAACTCGTGTATTGACCGATGCATCCACTGCTGGGAAAACTGATTACCTCCAAGGATTAAAAGAGAATGTCGCTGTGGGTCGCTTGATCCCGGCTGGAACAGGAACTCCTGGCATTCGGGATATTCTTGTAGGCGCACATGATACTGATGAAGATGCCCTATCTGAATTGGGCGATGCAGTAGCATAATAATGAGGAAAATATTTAAAATGGTTATTGCAGTATTTTCTATTTTATTCGTAATTTTATAGGCTCTAGATAAAACGATATGCCGACGATAAATCAATTAGTTAGAAAAGGCCGGAAGCGCGTTTCAAAGAAAACAAGCACACCGGCACTTATGAGTAATCCTCAAAAACGGGGAGTATGTACTCGTGTTTATACAACTACACCTAAAAAGCCGAATTCCGCATTGCGGAAAGTGGCACGTGTTCGATTAACCAATGGGATGGAAGTTGCGGCCTATATTCCAGGTGAAGGGCACAATCTGCAGGAACATAGTATTGTTCTTATAGAGGGAGGCCGAGTTAAGGATTTGCCAGGTGTTCGCTATCACGTTGTCCGTGGCACATTAGATACAGCTGGTGTGAGTGATCGGAAAACAAGTCGCTCCCGTTACGGTGCTAAAAAGCCAAATTAAAAGATTACATAATGAGACGAAGACGACCAGAACGTAGACAAATATTACCTGACCCGGTTTATAATGATAAACTGGTTGCTAAATTTGTGAATTATATCATGGATAAGGGTAAAAAAGGTATAGCTGAAAAAATATTTTATGGTGCAATGAATCACATAAAGCAGCGTACAAAAACAGATGGACTGAAGATCTTTGAAAAGGCAATTGAAAATGTATCTCCATCGGTGGAAGTTAAATCTCGCAGAATTGGTGGGGCGACATACCAGGTTCCTATCGAAGTACCAAAAGGTCGTCGTTTTTATCTAGCGTCACACTGGCTTATCAATGCGGCAGTGGCGCGGTCTGGTAAACCTATGTCAGAAAAATTAGCATCTGAGTTGATCTCTGCAGCTAATGGTGAAGGTGGTGCTGTCAAAAAGAAAGATGATACACATAGGATGGCAGACGCGAACAAAGCATTTGCACATTTCCGTTAATTATTGATTTAGAGTAGTCAGTTGAAACAAACAAATTTAGAACAAGTAAGAAATATCGGTATTATGGCGCACATTGATGCCGGTAAAACGACTTTGACAGAACGTGTTCTGTATTATACCGGCCGAACCCATCGTATTGGTGAGGTGCATGATGGTGCAGCCACTATGGATTGGATGGAACAAGAGCAGGAGCGTGGTATTACTATCACATCAGCTGCTACCACGTGTATGTGGGAAGACCATCGTATTAATATTATTGATACTCCAGGTCACGTTGATTTCACCGTTGAAGTAGAAAGATCACTTCGAGTACTTGATGGTGCAGTTGCTGTTTTTTGTGCTGTAGGTGGTGTTGAGCCACAGAGTGAAACCGTTTGGCGGCAAGCTGATAAATACAATGTTCCTCGTATCGCATTTGTAAATAAGATGGATCGTGTGGGTGCTGATTTTTATCATGTAGTTGAAATGATCAAGGATCGCCTCGGCGCAACACCTTTACCGATGGTTATTCCAATTGGTGGCGGAGAAATGTTTACTGGGATCATAGACTTGATGGAAATGAAATCCATTCTTTATAATGAAAGCGCACTAGGCTCCCGTTTTGAATATGGCGATATTCCTGCTGACTTACAGGAAGAAGCAGAAAAATGGCGCCATCATTTGATTGAAGAAACAGCTACGTACGATGAACATTTGATGGAAAAATACCTCGGAGATGAAGAAATCACTGTTGCTGAATTGAAAGCTGCAATTCGGAAAGGATGTTTGGATAATACTTTTATTCCCACACTTTGTGGGTCTGCATTTAAAAACAAGGGTGTTCAACGACTTTTAGATGCAATTATTAATCTATTGCCATCGCCGCTTGATGTTGGTGCTATCAATGGGGTAGATACTAGAAATTCTGACACTCAGTTAACTCGAGAGCCAAACGACAAAGAACCTTTTAGTGCGCTTGCTTTCAAAATTATGACTGACCCTTATGTTGGAAAATTGACTTATATGCGTGTTTATTCTGGTAGATTAGATGCGGGTTCATATGTTTATAATCCTACTACGGGGAAACGAGAAAGAATTAGTAGAGTTCTTTTGATGCACTCTAATAAGCGTGAAGATCGTGATGCAGTTTCAACCGGTGAAATTATTGCTGCCGTTGGATTGAAAAATGTCAAAACAGGACATACGCTCTGTGATGAAAAAAATCCAATTCTACTTGAATCAATGGATTTTCCAGAGCCAGTTGTGGCTGTTTCAGTTGAGCCTGTAAGTAAAGGAGATCAAGATTCTCTTTACAAAGGTTTGCAAAAATTGGGAGAAGAAGACCCTACTTTCCGTGTTTCAACAGATGAAGAAACAGGGCAGACTATTATTGCGGGAATGGGTGAACTCCACTTGGAAATTCTGGTAGACCGACTTCTTCGTGAATTCAAAGTCCAGGCAAATATTGGGCAACCTATGGTTGCTTATCGTGAAGCAATAACCAAGGCAGTATCTGAATTAACTATGAAATTTGTTCGTCAGTCTGGTGGTCGCGGACAATATGCTCATGTAGTGATCAATGTTGAGCCAAATGAACCTGGGAAAGGATATCATTTTGAAAATAAGATTGTTGGAGGTGTCATTCCTCGTGAATATATCCCTTCTGTAGATGCGGGTATGAAAGAAGCCATTAAGAATGGTGTGATTGCCGGTTACCCAATTGAAGATATTCGTGTTGAATTGGTTTTTGGATCTTACCATGATGTCGATTCATCTGAAATGGCCTTCAAGATAGCCGGATCTATGGCGATTCAGGACGCGTGTAAAAAAGCATCACCAAAATTGATGGAACCGATTATGAAAGTTGAAGTCATTGTCCCAGATGAATATCTGGGTGATGTGATGGGTGACTTAAGTTCGCGTCGTGGGAAAATAGATGGCATGGACCAGCGGAAGGAAGCACAAGTAGTTAGGGCATTTGTACCGCTAAGTAGTATGTTTGGCTATGTGACTGATCTTCGTTCAATAACCCAAGGTCGGGCTGTCTTTCACATGGAATTTGCAAAATATCAACAAGTGCCTGCCAGTATTGAAACAGATATCCTGGAAAAAGTGCACGGAAAAGCATCATAATCAAAATACTTTTGGAGTTTTTAAGTCATGGCTAAACAAAAATTTGAAAGAACAAAACCGCACGTGAACATCGGTACGATTGGTCACGTAGATCATGGTAAGACCACCCTCACAGCTGCAATTACAATGGTGCAGAGTTCTCGTGGTTTTGCAGAAGCAATGGCTTTTGATAGCATTGATAACGCTCCTGAAGAACGTGAACGTGGGATTACAATTCAGACTGCTCACGTTGAGTATGAGACAGATAATCGTCATTATGCACACGTGGATTGTCCGGGTCACGCAGACTATATTAAAAATATGATCACCGGTGCAGCTCAGATGGATGGTGCTGTATTGGTTGTATCCGCTGCAGATGGTCCCATGCCCCAAACCCGTGAACACGTACTTTTGGCTAAACAGGTGAATGTTCCTTCCATGGTTGTCTTTATGAATAAAACAGATCAGGTGGATGATGAAGAACTGGTTGAACTGGTAGAAATGGAACTACGTGATCTCTTGAATGAATATGAGTTCCCCGGTGATGATACACCGATCATCAAAGGATCTGCTTTGAATGCCTTGAATTCTCCTGGCGATGAAGCGGCGAACCAATGTATTGTCGATCTTTTGGAAGCTTGTGACAGTTTTATTCCTGAACCTGAACGTGATGTTGACAAACCCTTTTTAATGCCTGTTGAAGATGTTTTTTCCATTACAGGTCGTGGAACCGTTGGCACAGGTCGTATTGAGCGCGGTATCATTAAAGTGGGAGATGAAGTTTCCATACTGGGTATGGGTAAAGATACCAAGACCACAGTAACGGGCGTTGAAATGTTCAGAAAACTTCTGGATGAAGGTCGGGCTGGTGACAATGCAGGATTACTACTTCGTGGCGTAGATAAGGATGATCTGGGGCGTGGGATGGTATTGGCTAAGCCCGGCAGTATTACACCTCATACAAAGTTTAAAGCCAGTGTGTATGTATTGAAGAAAGAAGAGGGTGGACGTCATACTCCGTTTTTTAATGGTTATCGTCCTCAATTTTACTTCCGTACAACGGATGTAACTGGTGTAGTGACATTACCGGGTGGTACCGAGATGGTTATGCCTGGTGATAATGTGGAATTTGAAGTTGAATTGATCATACCAATCGCCATGGATAAAGAGCTTCGCTTTGCTATCCGTGAAGGCGGACATACTGTTGGCGCTGGTGTAGTAACTGAAATCGTCGAGTAAATAGCGACTAATGGCAAATCAAACTATAAGAATCAGCCTACGGGCATATGACCATATCCTATTGGATAAATCGACAGAAAAAATTGTGAAAACAGCAAAATCAACTGGTGCAATCATTTCAGGTCCAATCCCTTTGCCATCCAAGCGATCAATCTATACTGTTCTGCGCTCTCCTCACGTCAATAAAAAATCTCGTGAGCAATTTCAGACAAAAATACACAAGCGCTTAATTGATATTTTAAACTCAACACCAAAAACGGTTGAATCCCTCATGAAATTGGATTTACCCGCCGGTGTTGATATTGAAATTAAGGTTTAATCATGCGTGGATTAATTGGTAAAAAAATGGGCATGACACGCATTTATGATGAAAACGGACTCATTGTACCAGTAACCCTAATACAGGCTGGGCCCTGCACTGTTACTCAAATCAAAACCAACAAGAAAGATGGGTATGAAGCTGTTCAGGTTGGATATGGCGAACGGAAACCAAAACATACAACAAAACCGCTTCTAGGTCATTTTGATTCTGCTGGAGTTCCTGCTCAAAAAGTTTTGGCTGAATTTGATAAAGTGCCAGGTTTTGAATATAAAACAGGGCAAGCGTTTCACGTTGGTCTTTTTCAGAAAGGTGATTACGTGAACGTTTCAGGTATATCCAAGGGTAAAGGGTTTAGTGGTGTAATAAAACGTCACAATTTTTCACGTCAAAAAAAGACCCATGGTACTGGTCATACGGAAAGAGCGCCTGGATCCATTGGTCAAGCATCAGATCCATCCCGCGTATTTCCGGGAATGCGGATGGCGGGACAAACTGGGAATGAAAAAGTGACAGTAGAAAACCTTATTGTCGTAAAAGTAGACAGGGAAAAAAATCGTCTCATCGTAAAAGGTGCGATCCCTGGAGCAAAGAATCGAACGATAGTAGTTACGAAGTAAGATGAAATTGGACATTTTAAAAATTGATGGTTCGAAGTCTGGTGATTATAAAGCAGATCAAACTATTTTTGGAATCAAACCCAATCATGCCGTTGTGCGTCAGGTGGTTTTGGCTGAATTGACAAATTTGCGGCAAGGTACGCACGCTGCCAAAAATCGTGCTCTCGTTAATGGTGGAGGAAGGAAACCATGGCGTCAAAAAGGACGAGGCGTTGCTCGTGCTGGCACCATTCGATCTCCGTTGTGGCGAGGTGGCGGTGTTACCTTTGGTCCAGAACCGCATAAACACAATCATAAATTGCCAAAAAAATTGAGCAAGCTTGCCAGAAGCTCCGTCCTTTCCAGCAAAGTGGCTGAAGGGAAATTAATGATAATTGATGATTTGACGTTATCCAGTAACAAAACGTCGGAATTCGTATCCATTTTAAAGAAACTTGACTTGGGAACCGCCAAAATCACGTTAGTGTCAACAGGGTATGATAAAAATCTAGATTTGGCGACCCGTAATTTGCGAAATGTCTACCTCGTGGATGCTGCCAACGTCAGCGCATATGACCTTATTGATTGCGAAACGTTATTGATTGATAAGTCCAGCATGGCCGTATTAACTGAAATTTTATCCAAATAGTCATGTACCAAAAAATCATTATACAACCAATTTTAACGGAAAAGATGGCAATGCTTGAGGAACGTGAGAATAAATATGCGTTCCTTGTCTCCAAGGGCGCCAATAAACCTGAGATTAAAAAAGCCATAGAGAAAAAGTTTGACGTTAAAGTCGTTAAAGTTGCAACTATCAATCGGATGGGAAAAACCAAACAAATGACGGTTCGAAGCGGAGGTCGCACTATCAGAACATCCGGGAAGCGTTCTGGATGTAAAAGAGCCATTGTGACGCTTGAATCCGGTTCAACAATTGATCTGGTTCGTGGAGAGGGGACAGGTTAGTTATGGGATTAAAACAATTAAAACCAATTACGCCTGGCTCTCGGTTTGCTTCACGTTCCGATTTCGCTGAATTAACTACGGATACGCCAGAGAAAGGATTGACGGTTGCTTTGAGAAAAAGTGGTGGAAGAAATAACCATGGGCGAATAACTGCGCGTCGCCGTGGTGGAGGTCATAGGCGTCGCTATCGCATCATAGATTTTAAGAGAAATAAGTTTGGTATACCCGGGAAAGTTGCAACCATTGAGTATGACCCAAATCGTTCGGCTTTTATTTCATTGATTCATTATAATGACGGGGAGAAACGATATATCGTGACGCCAGTCGGTTTGAAAGTAGGCGACACAATTCAATCAGGTGAAGATTCACCCTTAAAAGTTGGGAATACACTGCCTTTGAAAAATATCCCAACAGGCTTATTTGTGCACAATGTTGAACTTGAACCTGGCCGAGGCGGACAAATGGTTAGATCTGCTGGTGCTTCTGCTCAAGTAATGGCACAGGATGGCGGTTTTTGTACATTGAGATTACCATCCGGCGAAGTTAGAATGGTTCGTGAAACCTGTCTGGCTACGATTGGTCAGGTAGGAAACCGTACTCATGAACAAATTGTTTCTGGGAAGGCTGGACGATCACGTTGGTTGGGGCGTAGGCCAAAAGTTCGTGGTGTTGCCATGAATCCTGTTGACCACCCTATGGGTGGAGGTGAAGGAAAATCGTCTGGTGGGCGCCATCCTTGCACACCATGGGGAAAACCTACCAAGGGATATAAAACAAGGAAAAAAAATAAAATGTCCGATAAAATGATTGTGAAACGGAGACGATAGGGGAATATGGCCCGATCTTTAAAAAAAGGACCTTTTGTGGATGAAAAACTTTTGAAAAAAGTTCAAAATATGAATGAAGGTGGAAAGAAGAAAGTGATCAAAACTTGGTCTCGACGATCCATGATTACTCCAGATTTTGTGGGGCATACCTTCGCAGTACACAATGGGAATAAGTTTATACCTGTGTTTATATCTGAAAATATGGTAGGTCATAAATTGGGTGAATTTTCTCCAACCCGGATCTTCAGGCAGCATTCAGGTGATAGAAAGAGTTGATTATGGAAGCCAAAGCTGTATCTCGATACATTCATCAGTCCCCAAGAAAGATCAGGAAGACTTTAGATAACATTCGTGGTTTGAAGGTAGAAGATGCGTTAAATCAACTTCACTTTTCACCGGAAAAAGGTGCAGAAGTGATCGAAAAAACTTTACGATCCGCCGTAGCTAATCTTATGAACGTCAATCCGGAAGAAAATATAGAGCCGGAAAGATTGGACATAAAAGAGGCATTTGTGAATGGTGGCCCCATCATGAAGAGATTTCGTGCAGCGGCTATGGGTCGTGTTTCGCCGCGTCACCGACCTACAAGTCACGTTACGATTGTGGTTACAGACGAAAAATAACGAGGTATAATTTGGGACAAAAAACACATCCAATTGGTTACAGGTTAAACGTCAATCGTAATTGGCGTTCAAACTGGTTTGCTCAAAAAAATAATTTTTCTGCTGAACTTATGGAAGATGTTCAGATCAGGAAATATATTCAGCATCGGTTACCCAATGCCGGAATTTCAAAAGTTGAAATCTCTCGTGCGACCAAGAAAGTTACAATAACAATTCACACAGCCCGCCCAGGGATTGTCATAGGTCGTGGTGGAGAGGAAGTGAACCGCTTGAAAAAAGAATTACGTCAATTAACAGGGACGAAAGATGCACAAATTAATATCTCTGAAGTTAAACGCCCCGAATTGGATGCTGCTCTTGTTGGTGCGAATATTGCTATACAATTGAAGAAGAAAATATCCTATCGTAGGGTTGTGAATAAAGCCATCCAATCTACGATGCGTATGGGGGCTGACGGGATTAGGATTAATGTTGCCGGTCGTCTAGGAGGCGTGGAAATTGCTCGGAGTGAGAAATTTGCCGACGGCAGTGTGCCGCTTCACACCCTTCGCGCCAATATTGACTATTATTTGACGGAAGCTCAAACAACTTATGGGGTAATTGGGATCAAGGTATGGATATGCATTGGACACCGTAGTAAATAAGAGAATCATTAATGTTAGAACCGAAAAAAACAAAATTTAGACGCGTTCATCGAGGTAACACCCGTGGAATGGCCATGCGAGGTAATTATGTTGCATTCGGCACATATGGATTGAAAGCAATAGAACCAGGCTGGATAACCGCCAGGCAAATTGAATCATCACGTATTGTAATCTCGCGAGTTGTTAGAAAGATCGGAAAAATGTGGATTCGCATATTCCCGGACAAACCTGTAACTGCTCGCCCAGCGGAAACTCGGATGGGTAAAGGTAAAGGAACATTGGACCATTGGGTGGCTGTCGTAAAACCGGGTAGAATTTTATTCGAGGTTGAAGGTGTTTCACGAGAACAAGCAGAAAAGGCGTTTGGTGAAGCAGGGAACAAACTCCCATTGAAAACAAAGATTACGGAACGGAGAATGATCTGATGAAGGCAATGCAACTTCGTGAAATGAATGACGTGGAGTTAAAGGCAAAGCTGGAAGACAATCTGGAAGCGTTGCAAAATCTCAGATTTCAACAGGCTCTTCAGCAATTGGAAGACAAAACCGCCATTCAAAAAACAAAAAGAGAAATAGCACAAATAAAAACGGTTTTAAACGAGCATAAACTTGGAATCCGGGTGAATCAAGGTGAGAAAGCATGAAAGCTGAACGCAGGCGTCAAACACTGATCGGTGAAGTCATCAGTACGAAAATGGA
>ERZ651768.2148-NODE-2148-length-13979-cov-8.029420_pt1 | contig 13979 bp, 14 predicted proteins | sample MGYA00514754_ERZ651768 | MGnify/ENA metagenome assembly ERZ651768 | reverse complement strand
CAGAGGATACGCTCACGCAGGCTCGAGAGCTACGAGGAGCGCAGTCCCGACGAGACATCCACCTTCGAGACACTGGTCCCGGGGCTGGCCGAAGCCCGCAGACGCAGGGAGCGCCGCCACAGGGACTCTCAGGTCGACCCTGATGACGAGGAGCAGGTCAGCAGTATGCTGGATCTAGCTGAGGATGAGGAAATCATCTACGAGGAAGAGTGACTCAAACCGCCATGCATAAGCGTGGCGCACTTCACGGAACACCGTGATTAATCCTCTTGAGGAGATGTATGACTACGAGGAGTGGGCTACCAAAGCCCTGCTTCTTGTCACAGGAATGGTCTTCGGCGGCGTCGCACTGAATTTGCTGGGTGTGGAAAATCCCCTGACCGACTTCCTATACGAGTACTATCTAGATCCGGTGATGAACGAGTCCAGCAACGATGCCGGCTACAACCTCGCCAACACCATGACCTATGCGATAGTGCTCGCTCTGTTCGCCGTAGCCCTCGCAGCGTGGCTCCGCCGTCTTGGGTTAGACCACAGTGATGCGATGATACTGGCGCTGCTGCCCTATGTTTTCTGGGCTGCCCTCGGTGAAGTCGTTGAGGACGCCAGCATGTTCGGCGCCTCTCTCGAGCCTTACTTCGTCAGTCCCGTCATTCACTTCCAGACCGCGACCTGGGTCGTTATCGCCGGTGCTTTTGGATACTGGATCGCCCACAGTGAGTCCGTATCGGAGGAGGGGAAGATATCCAAGGTCGACAGCGCTGCGACGATTCTTATCCTCGCCCAGATTGTTATCTACTACACTTCTATCGATGCCGGCTCAGTCACTTCTTCTGTAGGCTTCGACAATACTGCAATGCTGGTGTGCTTCTTCATCGCCCTTCTCGTACCTACTCTGATGATCAACAGACCGTTATTCGGCTTCACGCTGGTCCAGCGCTGTGTCTTCATAGTCGGCCTCGGAGGGTCAATCGCGCTTCTCGGGCCCCTGCTTTCGTTTGGTATCAGCAACCCCGACCAAGTTACGCTCTGGCCGTTGGCAGTAGTCATCGGCGCGCCGGCAGTGCTCGCCTACCAGATGCACCAGACCGGTCTTCCAGCAGCCAGTGAATTGGCCGAGCACGGCTTCACCGCGGGCATCCTGCCCCCCAGAATGACAGAGGAGCAGTACGATGAGCTGGAATCTTCCGACAAGGATCTAATCGAGAGCCTGAGGAGGAAGGCGGTGTTGGCTTCTCCAGTGGTTTCGCTTGCGGTCGCTGGACAGGTGCTCGATGGACTCGCCACAGGCATCGGGATAGAGGCCTTCGGGTACTCCGAGAAGCATCTGTTGTCGGATGAGATAATCCAGTTCTTCGGTTCGGCATACGGGTTCACAGTAGTCAAACTGGCTCTCGGCGGTCTGATCTGGTACTTCTTCGCTATAGCCAACTTTGAGCACCGACAGCAGCACCTCAGGCTACTCATCGCTATGGCCATCCTGACTGTCGGCATGGCACCGGGACTGAGGGATGTCGGACGGCTCGCAATCGGCGTCTAAATTCGACATCTATGATGTCGAGTCCATTCAATTGAAGGTTCGCTCGCCGTCTGAGGGGGTCGAGAGGCATGGACCGGCTGACCACCCGCATCGACCGTGATAGCGAGGACTTCGATTCTCGCAGAGAGTCCAATCTGGCTCTGGCTGAGGCCTTGCGGACCCAGCTGGACGCTGCCAAGGAGGGCGGTGGAGGTAAGTATGCCGAGCGCCATAGAGAGCGCGGCAAGAGCCTGCCGAGAGAACGGATCTCAGAGATCTGCGATGCCACGACTCCGTTTCTCGAGCTCTCGACTCTAGCGGCTAACGGTATGTACGACGGCAGAGCGCACTCGGCCGGAATCGTCACCGGAATCGGAGTGGTGCACGGAAAGGAGTGCGTGTTCGTTGCCAACGACGCCACCGTCAAGGGCGGCTCGTATTACCCACTGACGGTCAAGAAGCACGTCAGGGCCCAAGAGATAGCCGAGGAGAACAACCTGCCCTGCATCTACCTCGTTGACTCGGGAGGGGCTTTCCTTCCCATGCAGGACGAGGTCTTTCCGGACAAGCTGCACTTCGGACGGATATTCCGCAATCAGGCAATCCTCTCGAGCAAGGGGATTCCACAGGTCGCCGCCGTACTGGGTTCGTGCACCGCCGGCGGCGCATACATCCCGGCGATGTCCGATGAGTCAATCATCGTCAAGGGCAATGGCACCATCTTCCTTGCCGGCCCCCCTTTGGTCAAGTCAGCCACAGGAGAGGAGGTCTCGGCGGAGGACCTCGGTGGAGCCGACCTGCACACTAGGCAGTCAGGGGTGGCCGACCACTTCGCCGAGGACGAGCCAGAGGCGCTGAGGATGGTGCGCAGCGTGGTCGAGAATCTGAACGTCGACCCCAAGCACAGGCTCGACGCCTCGCAGCCCGAGGAGCCGGCCCATGACCCACAGGATCTGATGGGAGTCATACCCACCGACAACCGGACGCCCTACGATGTCAGAGAGGTCATCGCCAGAGTCGTTGACGGCTCGCGCTTCCATGAGTTCAAGCAGCGCTACGGCAACACACTGGTCTGTGGTTTCGCAAGGATCCATGGCTACCCGGTCGGGATTGTCGCTAACAACGGAATACTGTTCTCCGAGTCGGCACTGAAAGGTGCCCACTTCGTCGAGCTGTGCGGCCAGCGCGGCATCCCGCTGGTGTTCCTGCAGAACATCTCAGGCTTCATGGTCGGCCGTGACGCCGAGGCCGGGGGCATCGCCAAGGACGGTGCCAAGCTCGTCACAGCAGTCTCCTGCGTCCCTGTTCCCAAGTTCACAGTCATCATCGGCGGCTCGCACGGAGCTGGCAACTACGGTATGTGCGGGCGCGCCTACGACCCGCGCTTCCTGTTCATGTGGCCAAATGCGAGGATATCAGTGATGGGCGGCGAGCAGGCCGCCAGCGTACTCTCCTCAGTGGGCAATACCGATCCTGATGAGATTCGCGAGAAGTATGAGAACGAGAGCAACCCGTACTACTCGACAGCCCGGCTCTGGGACGACGGAGTGATTGACCCACGTGACACCCGCGATGTGCTCGGGCTGTGCATATCGGCCAGCCTCAATGCCCCTATGCCGGACCAGGACTACGGCGTTTTCAGGATGTGATATGATGAGGATGAGCGATGTAAAACCCTCTGCGGAACTCTGCTCGTTGAGCATCGACGCCTCGGTCGCCACCCTCACTCTGGAGCGAAGCGACGTCTACAACGCGCTCAATGTGCAATTGATCAGCGAGATCAACGACATCCTAGATTGGACAGCGCTCCGCTCGGTAGGCAGAACCGGCTCGCTGCGCGACCATGACGGCGCCGAGTATCTGCGAGTATTGGTCCTTCGAGGTGCTGGACGGCACTTCTGCGCAGGAGCCGACATCAACATGATGCGCGATGCCGGGGTCAAAAGCCCCGAGGAGAACCGTACCGACTCCGAGCGCCTCGACCGCTTGTTCAACAGTCTGTGGTCTCATCCCTGTTTCACCATAGCCGCCGTTCAGGGAGTCGCACTGGGAGGCGGCGCCGGGCTCATCGCCTGTTCAGACCACGTCATCGCCCTAGACAGCTCGAGGATTGCCCTGTCCGAGGCGAAGCTGGGGATTCTGCCAGCGGTGATTGGGCCATACGTCTACCGCCGTGTGGGCAGCGCCCAGTTCCGCCGGCTAGCCATGCTCGCGGGGCGCTTCGATGGGCACGAGGCGCTGAACATCGGGATGGCAGACCAGGTCTCTACCTCGATGGAGGAGGTCGCTGAGATGGTCGACGCCGCTATCGCGACGGTGATGAGCACAGGACCAGTGGCGGTCACTGAGGCCAAGAACCTCGCTCAGACCCTCGATAACTGGCGCGGCACCGAAGAGGACCTGCGCAGGTGGACGCTGGACAAGACCAGCGAGATGAGAAGCTCACCCGAGGGCCAAGAGGGGCTGTCAGCGTTCCTCGACCGCCGACCACCGGCCTGGTCACCGGAGGATCAGGACGGTTGAGCATGACAGCAGACCCATTCAGCAGCGCTCCTCGCCCCTTCTCGACGGTACTTGTCGCAAACAGGGGCGAGATAGCAGTCAGGGTGCTACAGGCCGCCAGAGAAGCTGGTCTCGGCAGCGTGGCGGTATACTCGGACGCAGATGCAGGCTCGCTGCACGTTGAGGTGGCCGACGAGGCCGTCCACATTTCCGGTGAGACCCTCGCTGACACCTATCTGAACTCGGAGGCGATTATCTCCGCTGCTCTCAGCAGCGGTGCCGACGCGATTCACCCCGGCTACGGCTTCCTGTCCGAGCGAAGTGACTTCGCCAGCGCTGTTATCGAAGCGGGACTGGTCTGGATTGGCCCTCCGCCGGATGCCATCTCGACAATGGGCGACAAGATATCGGCACGAATCCGGATGATTGAGTCCGGCGTGCCGGTGATTCCGGGAGAGGAGTTGACCGTCCCCGACGGTGCGGACCACCTCGGTGCTCTGGCGGCCTGCGCTGCCCAAGTGGGATACCCCCTACTGCTCAAGGCCAGCGCCGGTGGCGGAGGAAAGGGGATGCGGGCAGTGCAGGAGCCTAAGATGCTCAGGACCGAGTACGAAGCTGCCTCGCGCGAGGCCTCAGCGGCCTTCGGTGATGGCACCATCTACGTCGAGCGGTTTCTCACCGGTGCGAGGCACATCGAAGTCCAGATCATGGCCGACTCGCACGGTAACTGCATCCATCTCAATGAGAGAGACTGCTCCCTGCAGCGCAGGCATCAGAAGGTCATCGAGGAGGCTCCCTCGCCTGTAGTAAATCACGAACTCAGGCAGGCCATGGGTGCTGCTGCCGTCAAGGCCGCAGAGTCGGTCGGCTACGAGGGGGCTGGTACAGTGGAGTTCCTGCTGTCTGCGAAGGGCGAGTTCTACTTCCTCGAAATGAACACCCGACTACAGGTCGAGCACCCTGTCACGGAGATGACCACCGGCATCGACCTAGTCCTCAAGCAGTTCGAAGTCGCCGCTGGCTTGCCTCTGGGCATCATTCAGGCTGACGTCGGCATCAGTGGACACGCAATCGAAGCGCGTGTATACGCCGAAGACGCATCGCGCGGCTTCCTGCCCTGCGTTGGACGTCTAGCGACGTGGAAGGCCCCACAGGGTCCTGGAATCAGGGTCGACTCAGGAGTGAGGCAGGGAGACGCCATCACCATCGACTTCGACCCCATGCTCGCCAAACTAATCGTTCACGCGCCCACGCGCCGAGCAGCCCTGCGCAGGCTCGATACCGCCCTCTCTGACCTCATCGCTCTCGGAGTCACGACCAACATCGGCTTCCTGCGCGATGCCGCTGCCCACCACGCTTTCGCCAGCGGCAGCGTGACAACTGACTTCCTCGATTCCTCCGGCATCTCCGGATTCTCACACGCCGAAGCTAATCCCGCAGTCCTAGTGGCAGTTGCCTGTGCCGCTCAGAGGCTCGGGCTCGAACGAGCTCCTTCCGATGGTGGATTAGGAGTGTTAGACGAGCACACAGGGCATCCCGGAGATCCGTTCAGGACCCTGACGAGGTCGTTCCCCTGAGGTGCAAGATGGAGTGGAGTGTAGGAGATGGCACAGGGCGGTACTCCGCCAGTGTACTGGATTCAGAGGGCTCCCTGAGCCTATCTTCCCTGAATCTCGACGGCCTCGCAGTCGATACTCCCGATGTCAGCATCTCACGTGACGATCAGCACGGGCGGCTCAGAGTGGAGATTGCCGGAGCGCCGCGCCTCGCCCACGTTACGAAGCTCGGAGACGACTGGTGGATCCACCTCGACGGGCGAATCCACGTGGTGCACATGCACGAGCCCGGCAGCGCTGAGACTGATTTAGTTGAAGGCGGACTATCAGCGCCGATGCCAGGCACGATACTGGAGATCCTTGTCAAGCAGGGCCAGAGGGTCCGCGAGGGACAGGCCCTGATGGTTATGGAGGCGATGAAGATGGAGCATCGTATCCAAGCGCCGCGCGCGGGTGAGATCACAAGGCTGCACTATTCGGTGGGCGACCGAGTGGAGATGGGAGCAACACTTGTTGAAATCGGGGATTGAGGCCGGGTCTGGGTTAATATCGAACTCCGAGGTCGGCTGTACATGGAGGCGACCGCCGTAATCATGGCTACCCTGATGGGGATAAGCCTAGCAGCGGCTTCCGGTTTCAGGGTGTTCTTACCTCCATTCTTGCTATCTGTGGCGGCCCGGCTCGACATCGTCTGGTTCCTCGAACTTGACCTCGTGGGAACTCAGTTTGAGTTCTTCACATCCACACTGGCCATCGTGGTCCTAGGGATAGCCACCGTGGCCGAGTTCGCGGGCTTCTACGCACCATGGATAGACAACGCCCTCGACACTGTAGCAACACCTGCTTCCATCCTTGCTGGAGTAGCGATGACGGCAATTGTCCTCGAGGGAACCGATCCAATAATTCAGTGGGTGGTCGCCATTGTGGCTGGTGGAGGAGTGGCTGCCACCATCCAGTCAGCCACAGTCGCGACTCGCAGCCTGAGTTCGACCTTCACCTTCGGACTGGGCAACTCGGCTGTGGCCACAGGCGAGAACGTCGCCAGCGTGGCCCTAACGCTAATCGCCATCTTGATACCGTTCATCTCAGCCTTCGTCGTGATACTGATAGTGGCACTACTTGTAAGGATGAAGCGCCGCAGTGAAGCGACGACTCAACGAAGCGACTCCAAGATCTCTTGACCACCCATGTATGGCCTGAGGGTCTCGGGGATTGACACCCGCCCGTCCTCGAGCTGGTTCTGCTCGAGGATAGCCACCAGCGCCCGACTGGTCGCGATGGCTGTGGAGTTCAGCGTGTGTACTGCCTCGTTGCCCTCAGTGGTCCTGTACCTCATGCGCAGGCGGTTGGATTGGTAGTCGGTGCAGTTCGAGCACGAGACGACCTCCTTGTATGCGTCCGCACCTGGCAGCCACGCCTCGAGGTCGTACTTCCTCGCCGCCACCGTGCCCATGTCACCGGTGCAGATGTTAACCACCCGGTAGTGCAGCCCGAGACTGTCCCACAGATTCACAGCGTTACCCAACAGTTCCTCGTGATGGTCCCATGAGTCGTCTGGATGGCAGATTACGATCTGCTCTACCTTGGTGAACTGATGAACCCGCCAGATGCCTCTGTCGGCCAGGCCGTGCGCTCCGACCTCGCGACGGAAGCAGGCCGAGACACCGACCTGCCTGATGGGCAACTCGGCCGGTTCGATGATCTCGTCCATCCTCATCGCGGTGAGAGGGTGCTCACTGGTCGCGATGAGGTAGTACTTGTCCGGCTCGACTCCATACATCACAGTCTCGAAGTCAGTGAGGTCGGTGACGCCTTCGTAGGCCTCGCGGTTCATCATCAGGGGAGGTTGCACAAGCGTGTAGCCCCTGCCTATCAGGAAGTCCGCACCGTATTGCTGCAGCGCCATCTCCATCCTTGCTAGGTCGCCCTGCATGAAGTAGAAGCGACTGCCAGCGACCTTGGCACCGCGCGCCTGGTCGACCCAGCCGTTCATCTCGATCAGGTCATTGTGGTTGCGCGGCTCGAAGCCCAGTTCGGGCTTCTCGCCGTGCATGCTGAGGAGTGTGTTTTTCTGATCGTCCTCGCCAATCGGCACATCGGCGTGCAGGATGTTGGGTATACTCATCCTCAGGGCGTCACGCTGCGCTAAGCATTCGTCCGAGCGCTCTGCCAGTTCGTCGATTTTCACGCCGATGTCGGCCACTTCGGCCATTATCGCATCGGCCGCCGCCGAATCGCCCGACTTCTTGGCCCCGGCGATTCCTCTAGCAGCCTCGTTGCGGGCCTTCCTGAGCTGGTCGGCATCGTATCTGGCTCTGCGCCATTCCTCGTCGAGGCGAATGACCTCATCGATGCCCTCGTGAGTCAGGCCGCGCCTGTCGTGGTCAGCCCTGATGACCTCAGAGTGCTCTCTGAACATGCTGATGTCTAGCATTGCGACCAGCCCCTAGGGCTGGTCAGCGACCCTTCAACCAATCGGCCGTTGAGTTCACAGGAACGTGATGTCTTGCCACAGGGCGGCCGGACCGACTGCAATGACTCCCGATATCAGGTAGCCGAGGATGCTGCCGCCGTTGAGAAGCGGCAGTCCGGCCTGCGCCTCGCCTCGGGCGACCTGAGCCATCAGTGCCACGTAGCCGCAGAGGCCACCGAAAAGCGTCCCTAGGCCGACAACCAGAGGGCCTGCGTGCATGGTGCCGAAGATTGTCCCGATTTCAGGCCCCCATTCGGGCAGGAAGGATACAGAGGAGATTACCAGCATACCAGGGAATATGACATCGCCCAAGCCCATGAACAACGCATCCCTGCCACCGCTCTCCGGCTTGATGTGAGGGGATGGGTCATCCCAGTCCATATCTTCAGGTTTCTCACTACGCATCACTTGGTCGTCTTCCTCGATGAAAGAATATCCCCTCTCTTTAGGGGCAACCAACAGCACTGGGAGTTTGTTCTTGATCATCGTGTCAGCCAATTCGAGCATGTGCTTGCTACTGTTGACCGCCCAGTGGTCGTATACGGCAGCAGCGATCATGAAAGCGATGATGAGTACGGGAACGAATGAAACCCCAATCAGCGTGATGACTCCGGCACCGACGAGTACACCGACGGTGTTGACTACATACCACTCCGGGTACAGGTGCAGAAGCAGCATCAGTGCTGTGCTGATGACCACGGTACTTCCGAACACCAAGTTCACAGAACCTATGCCGATTAACCACCATAGAAGCGCCGAATAGGGCTGCACGGCGTAGAACAGGCTGAACCACAGAGCGAACATCACGATGGCCTTGATAATGAAATCTAGGCCCTTTCGCGCCAACCAGATAATCAACACCGTGAAAATCATGATGAATAACAACTCCAATGCGACATAGCCACCCTTTGACGCACCTTCGGCCCCAAAGGCTCTGACTTCGTCAAAATCGTAAGCCGGCTGGATACTGAGGCCCAGCAGAATCGTGCCGACGAACATGCCCCCCATACTCACCATAGAGGCCCACTGCTGACGCATCACCTCTAGCACACTGGCGGGCTCGCTTCCGTCCACGCTCCCACGAACTTCAAGGGCCATATCACCTTGACCCGCTCGCGCCCGGGCGATACTTGGGAGTGGGGAATCCGAATGAGCGTCCGTGACTGGCTCGACGAGCGGATGTCGATGGGCGTTAAACTAGGCTTGGAGAACTGCACGACACTACTCTCAAGACTCGGAGATCCGCATCTCGACTTTCCTTCCATCCACGTCGCTGGCAGCAACGGAAAAGGCTCTGTTTGCGTCCAGCTTTCTGCCGCAGCCTGCGCCAGTGGTCTCACTACCGGACTGTTCACCTCGCCACATCTGGTGACCGTTGAGGAGAGAATCAGAATCGACGGCAGACCAATCTCACCCGAGGTGTTCGACAGGCTGCTAGGCTCCGTAAGGGAGGCTGCCGAAACTGAGCCGGAGTGCAGCCCGACCTACTTCGAGACGACCTTCCTCGCGGCGATGCTCGCCTTCAGTGAGGCTGGAGTCCAGCGAGGCATCATCGAGACAGGGATGGGAGGGCGGCTCGATGCAACCAGATTGGTCGAGGCCGATCTTTGCATATTGACCACTATCTCGAAGGAGCATAGCGAGTTCTTAGGCGAGACTCTTGCCGAGATAGCCGCCGAAAAGGCGGCTATACATCGACCCGGAGTGTCCCTCATCGCGCTTCAGCACGACGACTCGCAGGTCAGGCGAGTCATCGAGCGAACTGCAGGAGACGATTTGTCTTGGTTGCCCAGTTCCCACACCGGTTCGACTTGGTTGAGTCACACACCGATAGTCGAGGTCGCTGCCGCTCATCTGGGATGGGGTGCCTCGACGGGCGACTGCATCTGGCCGGGTCGCTCGGCGGGTTATGGAGAGGACTGGATCAACGGCGTGATGACCCGCCTGAGCGCCGCTCACAACGCTGAGAGTCTCACGAACGACTTCGCAGAGGTACAGAGGCCCAGCGTGGTCCTGATGGGAATGAGCCAGAAGTCCGACCTCAGGGCCACACTGGAACCAGTCTTAGCCGAGATCTGCAAGGACGACAAGTTTCCGCAAGTTGTCCTCACCGAACCTACGAGCGGCAGGAATCCCGCGGTAAGCGTCGAGGAGTTGTCCACGATGATGGAGAGCATGGGGGCGGGGCAAATCTCCGAAGCAGTGGAGAGGAATCCCGGGAAGGCCTTCGAGATGGCAGGTGCGATGGCTAGGGAGCTCGAGTGCGAACTGCTCGTCATCGGTAGCGTTTACCTCATTGGAGACCTGCTCGGATACGTGGCCGACAGGGACGGATTGGACCTCTGGGATGAGTTGACAGTCCACTAAGAACCCAAGTACGATGACTTGCTGAGATGCCCGCATCACATGTCTGAGAAGGATGATGACAAGGTCGAAGTCAGAGTGGTCGTCGAGTCCAAGGACTCTGCATCCAAAGTCATCCTGATTGCCCTCACACTGGTCCTCCTCGGCATTCTGATTGCAGTTATCTCAGGAGGGGGAGTCGAGGACCTGCTGCTCAGGAGTGGCGATAGCGGAGAGGGTAACTGTGGAGATGGGATTGACAATGACAAGGGTGGCCAGGCCGACGATGACGACCCCGACTGCTATTCGAATCCTGAGGTTTGGGAGGGATACGACCCTAACCGCACCGAGGCAAACCGCGATAACGACCCGCCCGGAGGCAAACCCTGAGGTGACGGCATGAGTGAGAAGTGGGACAGACGTTTTCTCGAGCTCGCCTCGCACATCTCCACATGGAGCAAGGACCCATCAACCAAGGTCGGGTGCGTCGTGGTCGGTGAGGACAGGGAGATTAGATCCACTGGATTCAATGGCTTTCCCCGCGGTATCGAGGACGATGTTGAGAGGCTCGAGGACCGCGAGCAGAAGTATCCGTTGATTTGCCACGCTGAGGAGAATGCCATTATGCACGCGGCGAGGACAGGCGTCTCCCTCAAGGGGAACACCGCTTACGTCACTTGGCCGCCATGCACGCGTTGCACGCGTTCACTCATCCAAGCTGGCATCTCAGAGGTGGTCTACCCGACGGGAATCGAAATTCCGGAGCGCTGGGAGGACGACCTCGGTATAGCTATGGGAATGATGGAAGAGGCAGGAATCACCGTCAGAGAGGCCTAAGGCAGCCTTCCGATAAGATCCTCGAGATCGCCGTGCAGATTCTCTATCGAACCGACGTTGAAAAGTATCAGGTCGGCCATTTCGGCGGTCGCCACCAGCGCTTGACCAGCGGCGTCGAGAGCCACCTCTTCCTCTGCCTCCTGTGAGATGAAGGCTGCTCTGTCAGAGGGGTCGCCCGGACGAGCCCGCTCCTTTGAGCGCTGCCAGCGCGAATCGGCCCCGGCTCGGACCTCTATGAGCACGAAGTCGTCTCGGGCCCGCAGGGCCTCGACCTCCCCGGGAGTTCGTATTGAGTCAATTACAGCATCATCCCCTGATAACTCCTGGAGCAGCATCTCGGCGAGGACGCCAGCTCCGCCGCGGCGCCTCAGTTCGCGACCGCCCTCAATGAGCGACTCACGAGTCTCCTTGATCCCCTCCTCTGAGAGCCACCTCCGAATCGAGTCGGAGCACGACAGCGTCTGTATGCCCCGGCTTGCGAACCATTGCACCACAGTGGTCTTGCCAGAGGCGTTCCTCCCAGTCAGTCCTACCAGCATGTCTCCCCGTCGGGTCTGACGCGCATAGGGATTGCGTCACGATCCGAATCAGGGGTGCCCCGGGACTTCTCCTGACCAGTCGGGCATCTTATTCAGCGTGATTGTGACGTTCGTCACTTCACCATCCTCCCAGTAGTCGACGGCGATGAAGGTGGGCCTGTCACCGACCTCCTCCCAGCACCCCAAAGCTCTCTCTAGCAGGGTGTCGTAGTCATTGACCTGGCCAGCTCTGACCGGATCGGCTAGACCAAAGGTGCTTGACAGCCAGTTGTTCAGGTGCCAGACCGGCTGGACCCCGTCGCCCCTACCGACTCTGCAAGACATCTCATCCTGCTCCTGCTCACCGTACGGTGTGTCCCAACTGTGAGTCCAAGCATGGTGCAGCCAGGGGAATCTCTCGTCGTACTGGTAGTCCCAGTATACTACTAGGTCGGTGCCGTTGAGCACCATATCCCCAATGCTCGGCCAAGGCTGTCCGGGCTGGTGCACGAAGACTCTGTCGAGCATACCTGTCTGGTTGAACAGCACTTCGAGATGCTCTCCTGGGACGTAGTTCTCCAGCAGCAGACTGACCACGTCACCGCTGCTGTTGTTCATCAACGAGCCGAGGTGACTCAGCCAGTCGTAGGCATCCACCTCGGAGTAGATGCACGGATGCAGGAAGGTCGAGTCCGGGTCGCCGTGGCAGAACCGGACATCCTCAACATCGGTATCGTCCTTCGAGAGGTGGTGGGTGTCAAGCATGTAAGCGCGGATTCCGCCATCCCACTGCGCTTGTAGCGCAGTGTAGTGGTTCATCGCCATCCAGACACCGTCCTCGATGGTGGCGAACGAGTTGTGCGTCTCCGGGAAGGTGAAGTTGTCGTAGCTCCGCAGGCAGTGCTCCGCCATGCCGTGGCAGACCACCCCATCACTGCCGTTCAGCGGGTCGAGCCCGCGTTCATCCTCCCAGCCGTTCGGAAGCCCGTCTCCGTCCTCGTCTCCGTCCGGGTCCAACTCCTGCGGTCCTTCGGCCCCGAAGCACCCGGAGACCACGCTGCAGACCAGCAGCAGTGCCATCCAGGGGTACCTCATCGCAGCGAAGCGGTGCACTCCACACATGAAACAATCGGATTTCATGCTCTGGGGGGTCATGCAGCGGCGTTATCGGAGCAAACACCTCGGCGGAAGGCACTAATCGTGAGAGCATGACCCCGGGCCGAGGGAGATGGCGCGTCGAGGCACTGCCAAACTGGGGCCGTTCGGCCGTTGGTGGGAGAGCCAGAGCGACCGCCACTTCCAGATTATCGCGTACTCGACGATAATCTCCGTCTCCAGCCTTGTTTGGGGTTTTGTCTTCCTGTTCGTTCTAGGAGGTCATAGCGACCCGGAGGTCGAACATCTAGTTCCGTGGAGTTGGCTGGCCTTCGGCGGTGGGCTGGTATTGGCGTTCTACGCAGCACCCGAGTTCTTCGTCTACTGGGGACAACGACAGATTCTCGAGGGCATCCTGCTCCTCGATTCGCGACCTGAAATCCTTCGTCGCCATAAGGAGGCTGAGGACGCCGCGGACATGCTCGGCAAGTCGTACCAAGCGCGCTTGATGGGACTGTATAAGATGCATAATGTCAACATCGGCAAGAAGTATAGGGTCGAGCCTGTGAGTCCTAGCAGCCTGTATGACCCAACTCTTCACACAGAAATCGAAGAAGTCGAAATCCAATCAAATTCGGGAAAGTCTTGGTGGTACACTAGCGACTCGACTCTCTCTAACGCCCTGCCGGGCTTGCATGTTCTCAGGCAACAGTCTGTCAACCGGGGTCTGATTGCTGGTTCTATCACTGCGACCCTGCTGCTCACTTCCAACACCCTGCTGGGATTGTTCACGAGCGCCAGCGGCGCGCGCGACCACACGCTCGACCTGACTGCATCGATTTACGAGCAGGCGCGAGTCTACGAGACATCTCCTCACTACGACGTAATCAGCCTGCTCTTCATCGCCCTGTTCGCAGGCTTACTGCTCTCTACCCGGCCGCGCACCGGACCGAGCGACGAGGAGGAGTGAGATGCCCCCAGTAATAGCCAGAGAAGTCACGCTGGCCCTTGGACTAGTGGTTCTGATGCTCGGATCGATGTGGGTCGCGACTGGCTCATTCCCGCCGATGGTCGTCGTCGAGTCCGGCTCTATGATGCATGAGGACGAAGGCTCCCTTGGAGCCATCGACCCCGGC
>ERZ651768.2147-NODE-2147-length-13984-cov-16.122600_pt1 | contig 13984 bp, 10 predicted proteins | sample MGYA00514754_ERZ651768 | MGnify/ENA metagenome assembly ERZ651768 | reverse complement strand
GAGTTGGGCTAGCAGGATAAATTGCGAGCGGGCCTGAGTAAGGCTGTAGCCTGCGTTGAATAAAAGACGGCCGGCCATGATGTCGGCCTCTTTTTCTTGGGCGCGCGAAAACGATTGGTTGGCAATCCAGCTCCCGACTTCGGCCCCAGCATCTCGGTTCCCCGAAGATGCGCCACCGATTGTGGTCGCGACGGCGGCACCGATGAGGGATCCCAGAATATTTCGTGCCGCGCTTTCGTTGAGATGATTCAGTAAGTGATGACTTAGTTCGTGTGCGACAACCAGAGCGATTTCGTCGTCTTTTTGAGCGTATTCGATTACGCCTCGGTGGACGACGACATCGTTCGTACCCGTCGCGTAGGCGTTTATTTCGTCTTCGTCGATAATGCTGATCTGCCAGGTACGGCAATCGGCCGAAGCCCGTTCTCTTAGGTTGAGGCAGAGTTCCTGCGTTGCGGGTTGAAGCCGCCGTTCGATTTCACCAAGTCGTTTCTCCGCGGAGTTCAAAGTAACGGTGACGGGTTCTCTGGTTGGCGTGGCACGAATCTCGTTCGCGGCTTCAATGAGAGTTGAGCTTGGTGGGATAGGGAGTTGATAGGTAACGCCGCACCCTTGCAGAAAAATAAGGCCGACAACTAAGCGGTAACGCGAAGGCATTCCACCGATTGTACTCGCAGCGACTTGGTCCAAACGAACGGAATTGTGTCGGCTCTTGATCGAGCGCTGAGACAGATGGTTTTGTGGTAGCTTCGGTGCAAATGCGCAATATCGTAAGAAAGCGACGGGTAGGGCGGATTCTTTCGGTTCTCGTTGCAATCCCCGTCCTGTTGGTTCTCGCGTTGTTTTTTTACCCTCGGCCCTACGACGAAACGCCGGCGTGGGTCTTCGAAGACGATGCCGCTTCGCTTGATTATTGTGCACTTCCGGTGTTGGACGGCTCCGGGCTAACCGCCGCGGAGATCCCGCAAGGACATACGCCGAATTGCGGCTACGAAAAATTCCCACAACCGATCTTGAAGGGTTGTACGGAACCTTTGATGGAAGGCGCCGATGACCTCCGCGGCCTATGGCAGCAGACGGAGGGAGGCCGCGTCGGCCACGTTGAACGAATAGAACAATGTGGCAATCGCGTCGTGGTGACCGCTGCAGGATTAATCCATGATATGACCGGTGATGGAAAGTTGTCGGGGTCCTCGAATGACGTGGGCCGGTTTCGACTCGGGCCATTGCGTCTTTGTGTTCGAAGCAGTGCTACCACTGAGTGGCACGAGAAACAGCTGCGTTTCTATGCGTTCGGTGGCCCTCACGTGGTGTCGAGGTACTTGGAAGGCGATGAACTGGTATGGATTTATCCTGGCTTCGGCACCACACGCATGGAACGAATCTGCAAGCGCCCGAGTAGTAGTTAATTCACCCGAGGGGCTGGCTCATTGGAACACCGGATCGGACGAGCGTGTTGTGGTGGCGTACGTTAGAGATGGTCGAGAAAGTCGAGCAGGGCCCGGTTCGTTTCGTCAGGCGCTTCTTGCTGAACCCAATGGCCAATACCGGGAACGAGCACCACGTCGCGTAGGTCGGTGGCGACCTGTCCTATGCGGCTTCGAAGGTTAGCCGCACTAGCTCCGGCTATTACCATGTCCCTTTCGCCGGCGAGAAATAGTGTGGGTACTTCAATGACTGTGTTGGCGAGGTGCGCGGTAACTTCCCAATTTCGTTCGATATTGCGGTAGTAATTGACGCCACCGCGAAAACCGGAATGTTCGAATTGCTTCACGTAGTAATCGAGATCTTCCTGTGAAAGCCATTCGGGCAGACCCTTGGGTGCGCCGAGTCTCGGTATCCAGCCGCCGGCAGCTCGTTTAGGGTCTTGAACACTAGGATCTTCTCGCGGTGAATCTGGAGATAAGTACAAACGACTAAGAAGACCGCGGGGATCGCTATCGTACTCGGACTCCGCTATGCCGCCCGGTTCGTTGTGGTAGAGGATGTAGAAAAAGTTGTCGCCGAAGTTTCGTCGCATTCCATCCATCGGCGAATTGTCCGCTCGGCCACCGTAGGGAACACTCATCATGACCAAACCGGAAAATCGGGTGGGATGAAGGAGGACACTGTTGGTGGCAACCGGTGCCCCCCAGTCATGCCCAACAATGATCGCTGTATCGACGCCGACCGCATCGAGTATGCCGACCATGTCCGCCGCTAATTCAACGACGTTGTAAGCATCGATATTCTCGGGTGCATCCGTTTGCCCGTAGCCCCGCATTTCCGGAACCACGACGCGATAACCGGCGGCAGCGAGCGCAGGAATTTGGTGTCGCCATGAGTACCAAGACTCGGGCCAACCGTGAGCAAATAGTACTAGCGGGCCGGCAGTTCCAGCTTCCGCGATACGCATACGAATCCCATTCGTTTCGATAAAACGAAATTCGACACCGTCCAACGATTGTTCACCCATCTTTGTTTCCTCTGTTCGTCGATCAGCTTGAGTTGTTGCTGCTTGTTCGGTGCAACTCGACCCGAGCAATCCGAAGATCGCCAGTATCACCCATTTGCGTTGCATATAAACTTTCAATTTGAGACAACGAGTACATGGTATCTCGTGTCACGTTCATAGGGACGAGGGAACAGGCAGGCTATGTCATTCCAATGTCCCAAGAGGACGTCACTATGTATAAAAATATTTTAGGTAAATCTAATAAGATATTGATAATTAAGAAAAATATTTCATATAACTCGACTGAGAAGGGGAACGCGATGTGGGCGAAAAGTCGGGTGTCTGATTTGAAACGAGGGAGATCTGCATGAAAGTAACCGACCTCAAGACCATCGTTGTGGAGGCGGAAAAACCTTACATCGGTGGCAAATATTTCTTGTTCCTTGAACTCCTGACGGACGAAGGCATCGTCGGTATTGGCGAACGCATCGCGGGGAGCTCGTACTCTAATCGACTGAGCGACCTTAAATCGCAAGTCAATCTCATCGAGGAATTCGTGGGGCAATTCGTTATCGGCCAGAACCCCCTCAACATCGAACTAATATGGGACAAGATGTACGGGACGCATCACGATCTGCGGCATCCGAGTCTCTACGGAACCCCGGTGATCAGCGCCATCGACATGGCGTTATGGGACATCGCGGGCAAGGTGGCGAATCAACCCATCTACAACCTGTTGGGCGGCCAATACCACGAAAAGTTACGTGCGTATGCCTACATGCCGAGCGTCGACCTGGACAAGTACCCGGAGAAAGCAGGTGAAGTTGCAGTACAACTGCTCGAAGAAGGTAACTCGGCGTGCAAGATTGATCCGTTTATGCCGTTGCATCCGATACGCGATATCCCACTCGCGCAGATTGAGCATGCTGGCAAGATCTTCGAGAGCATTCGTAATGCGGTAGGTAATCGACTTGAAGTAGGGATTGGCACGCACGGACAGATGCCCACGTACAGCGCCATTCGTGTTGCCAACTACTTAGAGCCGTATCATCCATTCTGGTTCGAGGAACCCGTGATGCCAGAGAACATTGACGAGATGGCGCGGGTCGCCGCGCACACCAGCATTCCTATTGCGACGGGTGAGCGCTTAGTCACGAAATACGAGTTTGCCCAGGTGCTTAAAAAACAAGCGGCGCAAATCCTACAACTCGATGTTGGACAGTGCGGCGGGATTACGGAAGCGAAGAAGATCGCCAGCATGGCGGAAGCGCACTACGCCATGATTGCACCCCATATGTATTGTGGTCCCGTAGCTGCGGCCGCCGCCATCCAGATTGATACGTGTTCTCCCAATTTCCTTATCCAGGAGGCCAATCAAGGGCCGCTCCATAAAAAGATATTTAAAGAACCACTCGTCTTCGAAAACGGATTTATTGTTCCGCCAACAGGACCTGGTTTGGGGGTGGAGTTCGACGAGGATGTATTGAACGCGCACCTCGTTTCGTGATCGGGTCGGCACGTGGTTTTGGCTAAGAAGTCCGCGTTGTTGTTTGCAGCATGTTTGTTCGTGGGACCGGTGATTGCAGAAACGTTTGAACAGCGGGTCGCAAACGTGCTGCGCGCGACACCGTTAATCGATGGTCACAATGACATCCCGTGGACCTTGCGTAAACGCGTCAACAACCGATTGGATCGTATCGATCTCGACGCCGACTTGACCCAGATTGAAGTTCCAACGCACACAGATATACCGCGATTACGGAGAGGCCAGGTGGGTGGCCAGTTCTGGTCCGTGTACGTGCCGATCCGAGAATATGGCGGCGGGTCAGAGCATACGCAGTTGGTCATCGAGCAGATCGATTTAGTACATCGTATCGTGAACCGATACGCCGAGACATTTGAACTTGCTTATACCGCCGCAGATGTTCGGCGTATCCATGCCAGCGGGAAAATTGCTTCGCTGATTGGCATGGAAGGTGGTCACGCGATCAACGACTCCTTGGCCGTATTGCGCCGTATGTATCAGTTGGGTGCGCGATACATGACATTGACGCACTCAAAAGGACTGCGCTGGGCCGATTCTGCCACCGACAAGGTCCGGCACAACGGACTCACCGTGTTTGGTGAAGAGGTGGTGCGTGAAATGAACCGACTAGGCATGTTAGTAGATTTATCCCACGTATCGACGGATACCATGCGTGATGCGATTAGGGTGAGTGAAGCACCGACTATTTTTTCTCACTCGTCCGCCTTTGCCGTAGTCCCCCACCAACGCAACGTACCCGATGATGTTCTGGAGCTTATTTCTGGAAACAACGGGATTGTGATGGTGACGTTTTATCCGACCTATGTTTCCGAAGCGGCGAGACGTTACATCCTAGAGGCTATGGCCGAACGTGAACGGCTGCAGGCTGAATTTTCCGACAAGGAGGCGAGCCAGCGTTTACGAGTTTGGCAACAAGCCAACCCTTCGCCGCGACCAACGTTAGCTCAGGTTGCCGACCACATCGATCATATTCGCGATGTTGCGGGGATCGATCACATCGGCATCGGTGCAGATTACGACGGTATGCCGCCGGGACCCGTCGGCCTCGAAGATGTCTCGTCCTATCCGGCGCTTTTCGTCGAGTTACTGAAGCGCGGCTACAGCGATGACGATATCGCCAAGATTGCTGGCGGAAATATTTTACGTGTCATGCGAGACGTTGAGTTGGTGGCAGAACGTATCGCAAAGCAACGATTACCCTCGATGGTCACGATTCAGGACTTCGATTAACGCTCCTGCGTTCGGTATCGGTTGAGACGTGACTGTACCTGGTTCACGAAGTTATACCGTGATCACTGTATGGTCCTTACGCCGACAGGTCTGTATGTTTAGGGCGTGAAGAAGTTATTAATCGTTTTTGCTTTATCGCTGCTCTGGTCGTGCTCACCCGACCGAACCGACGTGCCCTCAGCAGATACAGACACCGATTGGGCCGTCTATCTCGGTGACGCGGGTCGACGACACTATTCAGCCCTCACCCAGATCAACCGAGACAACGTTGAACAGCTAGAGCTCGCATGGAAATACACGTCGAGTGAACGCGGTGGTTCAATGTACGCCAGTCCACTTGTAATTGATGGCGTTCTTTACGGGCTTTCGCCTCAGCTCGTTGCATTCGCGCTTGACGCTGCCACTGGGGAGGAGTTGTGGCGTTCGGATCCTGAAATCCAACAGGCTCAGCGTGGCTTGATGTGGTGGGAGAAAGATGGTGATAGACGCATTTTTTATACCGCTGGACGGATTCTGATCGCGCTCGATGCATCCAATGGTAAACCCGTTAAAGAATTTGGGATTGATGGACGCGTCGATTTACGACCGAGCGGTCCAGAAAGCTATATCGGCGTGACGGCCCCCGGGGTCGTGTTCGAGGACATGATTATTCTCGGCTTCTCGACGACCGAAAACGCGGATGCATATCCCGGATCGGTGCGCGCGTTCAGCGCCATTGATGGTCGATTAATCTGGACGTTCAATACGATTCCAAATCCTGGAGAGCCGGGTTCCGAGACTTGGGCCGAGGGTGCGTTGGCCCAGGCGGGTGGTGCGAATGTTTGGACAGGGATGACCCTAGACGAAGAACGAGGCGTGTTGTTTGCGCCGACGGGATCGGCCACTCCTGATTTCTATGGAGCAAGTCGGTTGGGCGATAACCTGTTCGCGAATAGCATACTGGCCATTGATGCTAGAACAGGAAAACTCAACTGGCATTACCAAGTCGTCCGTCACGATCTATGGGACCGGGATAACCCTTCCCCGCCGACGTTGGTGCAACTCAAGCGTGATGGGAAAGTGATTGACGGCGTAGCGCTGACAACGAAGTCGGGTCACCTCTACGTCTTTGATCGTGATACCGGTGCACCGATGTACCCGCTGGTTGACGTCGGCGCGCTTCCGAGCACGTTGCCAGGCGAAGAACCGGCTCCTGTACAAACGGTCTCCAGCGTCTCCTTTAGTCGTCAGACCTTTGAGATAACGCAGCGGACCCCAGAGGCGACCAAACATGTCGAAGCGCTGATTAAAGACTGGGATCTTCGCCCATGGGCACCACCCAAAGTGGGAACAGTCTTGATCACGCCCTGGTACGACGGCGGAGCGGAATGGGGGGGATCCGCGTTTGATCCGGCAAACGACCGTTTGATACTCAACGCGAATAACGAATCGGGCATCCTAACCTTGACGGAAATACCCGTGGGTTTTAGCAACGCTGGGGCATATGCGACGCACTGCGGTTCCTGTCATGGTGCAAATCTTGAAGGCACGGAAACGGGGCCTGCCCTACTTGGCATTCTCGAGCGCATGGATTATCGAAAGATCGCGAAAGTAATTAATGATGGCATTGATCGAATGCCGAGCTTCTCGCATCTAAACGGAACAGTCCGGGGTCGAATCATTAGCCATATCGTCGCCCCAGAGCCGGTCGTCGATGAACCCACCTCGGAAGTTTCATACACCCACTGCTGTTACACCTATCTTCGAGACCATGAACAGCTCCCGGGTACCGCTCCGCCCTGGGGGACTCTCAATTCCATCGACATGGCTTCGGGCGACATCGTTTGGACCGTTCCATTTGGTAATTATCCGAGCCATCCTGATCTCGGCCTTGGAGCAGTGAGTTACGGCGGACCCGTCGTGACTGCTTCGGGTTTAATTTTTATTGCAGCGACACCGGATATGAAGTTTCGGGCGTACGACACACGCGACGGAAAGATTTTATGGCAAACGGATCTCACGGCCGCTGGATTTTCGACTCCGGCGATCTATACGGTTGATGGAAAACAATACGTCGTCATTTCCGCGGGCGGTGGCCGCATGGGTCCGCCTTCCGGTGCCGATTATTTCGCGTACAGTCTTCCGGATTAATCGGCGCCGTCGAGTCTAGCGTAAATCCTGCCAACGGCTTGTGGATCGACGCCCTTCCGACGAATGCCAAGTGTGGAAGCATGGTTGGTCATGTCGACGTCCCTTGCCGCGTCCGCAACGGGGATACCTTGTTCGTGCATCGCCGCTACTTTCTCCCAGAGGTCGGCGTAATACGCTTGCACGTGGCCGATCAAATCCCGATCGGTAAACGGATTACCATGACCCGGTACGATGGTTTCGAAGGCAAGACCTTTCAGGTTTTCTAGCGTTTCGACCCACTCGTCCACGTAGCCATCGCCGAGGAAAGATGGTCCCTGCAGCATCATGTCGCCGGTAAAAGCGAGTTTTTCTGCGGGCAGGTAAATGGTGATGTCGCCGCCGGTATGCGCGCGCCCGAAGAAATGAATTTGAATTTCGCGACTTCCGCGAAAAAGCGTCATCCGGTCGTTTAGTGTTGTGTCGGGCGGAATGGGAGCGATTTCTTTCCAGTCTTCAGCTTGCTGCGAGTAAAGATCAAACCACTTTTGTATTTCAGGTCGGTCTTCCTCTGAGGCGTTCGTGAGCATCTCGCGGATTCGAGCGAGTGTGGCCTTGTTCCCGGCGGTGGCGATTACATATTGCGTTTCTTCCAGCGGCGTACCCGCTAATTTCATGCGCGTGTATTCGTGCCCAATGATCTGCACCCCATCGTCAAAAACTTGGTTGCCGTGTGCGTGATCCCAGTGAAAGTGCGAGTTAATCAGTGTGGTAATGGGTTTCGTTGTAACTGACTTGATCGAGGCCACTAAGTCTCTCGCTTTCGCCGGCGTTAAGTGCGAATCGACCACGACCACGTCCTCTTCGTTAACGATGACAAGCGCATTGCTATTGAAGAGAGGCGCGGTGGTTTGTGCGAGGTAGACGCCATTCGCAACCTCCGTGAGCCGGTGAGAGGACGTCGTGATGACGTGTTCGTCGGCGACCAGGGACACCGACAGCGCGAGAAATACCAAAGGAATAATCGTCCGCTTAATGTTCATGTTCTTTCAGACCTCCAAGGCCAATGATTCGCGTTTGTTACGGTCTCCGTTCCCGTCACGAGAGTATCAAAGTCCGGGCGCAAAATTTTGGACTTCGAATGACCCTCGGTTTTGGCATGTGAGATAGTTAGGCTGTTCGATTCGTTTAAACACAGGGGGGTACGGCATGGCGGACTACATCCCAACGCCAGTTCAATGGGTTCGAGAGCAAGTGGAACGTTATGAAGGGAGTGGTGGAACCGAGGGTGTGGGGCTCATGGACACCGGCTTACCTTGTGTCATCGTGACCCATACCGGCAACAAGACCGGAGCGATCCGAAAAACGCCTCTCATGCGCGTGAAAGATGGCGACAACTATGTGCTGGTCGGGTCGCAGGGTGGGGCGCCCAAGAACCCCGTATGGGTCTACAACCTTCGGGCGAATCCTTCAGTGGAGATTCGAGATGCGACCGAAGTACTGGCTATGAGGGTCCGAGAGGTCAACGACGATGAGGAGCGCGGGCGAATTTGGACGGTAGCCGTTGAAGCATTTCCACCTTATGCCGACTACAAAGAGCGCACATCACGAACGATTCCAGTGTTTATTGCGGAACCGACCTAAACCACTGGTCTTCTGTAGTCATAGGTTGTCGAGAGTGTCGCATACGGAGCTAGCGTCGACGGAGTTGTAGCTGGCTACATTGCTGACCATTAGACCGCGTATGTTGGTTTCGAATCGGCTGGCTGATTCAGGTTCAGTTAACAAGAACTTCCTGTAGCGTTCGTCGCCCACAAGAAATACCTTGAGCCAAGCCAACGCGATCCGCCCGACATCACCGTTTCCCGTATCGCGGTATATGCCCTTCGGCCCGTTTGCTACCCAATGCCCGGCACCGCGGACTTCAAACAACAATTTTGGTGTAGTCGATGGCGTCGTACAGTAGTGGATTAAACCGTGTTCATTGAAAGGTGCTCGACGATCGTTTTCGCCGCCGATGATCAGTAATGGGACAGCGTGGTTAAAAATGCCTCCGGGTTCGTGCCAGGGACAAAGCCCGATAGCTGCCTTGAGCGTTGGGTTTTGGACGGCGGCCAGTTGCGCGCCACCTCCACCCATGGACCAACCGCTTACGGCAATGCGCGACAGATCAAGCCGTTGAAAGATCGGTGATTCTTCGCGGGCGTTTTCTGCGCGTAACGTGGCGATTGCGTCGACGAGTGCATCAGCACGATCCTTCGGAAAATCCTTGGGCGGATTATTGGTACCGATCGTCATTGTGACGATACCGTGAGATGCGAAAAAAGGGCCCCATCCTTGGATCGAGCGCTCGGAACTTCCCCAGCCTGGAACGATGACGACACTAGCAAGCGGATGGGTTGTTTCTGGAGGGTAATAAATAGTCGCGCCACGGTAACGAGGTCCATCTCGTAGACCGTCAGTTTCCCGCAATCGTTCGACATCGAAGGGTCCTTCGACGGCCAATGACTCGATTGTAAGTTCTGCGGACGCAGCCGAGTGAACGTCGGCGGGATTGGGTCTATCGTAGGCGTTGATTGATGCATGTGGACCGATAAACGCTAGAAAAAACAACACCTTAAGCCAGCGTATGAACATAAACAGGGCGTTACCAAGAAGCCTCGCAGCGATAAGCGTACACCGAAATACGACCGATCAGATTATTCGCGTAGAAATGTCATTGGACGGTGATGAGATGGGCTATTTTGAGAAGCGATTCGAACGTTATCAAATGAATAAATTTGTTCGATTTCTCGCCCAGTGAGTGCAAGAATTGTCCCGCCGCGTTTGCTGTATTCAAGACGAACAGAAGATGAAAAAACGGAAGCTGCCTGAAACTGCAGAAGTCGTAATCGTCGGCGTGGGCGGAATTGTCGGATCGATGCTTGCATATTGGTTGGCGCAGCTTGGCGTACGAAACGTCGTGGGCTTGGAAAAAGCTGCGGTGATTCCCTCGGACATCGGCTCGACGTCACATGCATCCGATTTTGTGTTTAACACGTCTCACGACAAGTTGAGCAATTGGACGACGGCGTACAGCCGACGATTTTATGAGGACAATGGATTTTTTCTGAAACGCGGCGGGATGGAGGTATGTCGTCCCGAAGATGATGCTCGTTGGGAGGAACTGAAACGCAAGGTTGCTTCGGGAAAAGCGTTTGGGACCAACGTAAGTTTGATTTCGGCTCACGAGGCAGCGACCAAGTTTCCGTTACTTGACGAGAACTCCATTCGTGGTGCCATGTGGGACCCGGATGCTGGGCTAGTGGTACCTAGATCGCAAGATGTGGCTGCCACGATGGTCGAGCGAGCGCGCGAGAAGGGCGCGCTTCAAACGTTCAGCGATACGCCCGCAACTGGTTTTGAGATCGTCGACGGACGTGTCACCGGCGTGCATACGGAAAGCGGTACGATACAAACGCCGCGGGTGGTCATCACATCTGGCATATGGGGCCCTTTGCTCGGAGAAATGGCTGGAGTTCCGGTACCGTTATCTCCCGTGGAACATCCGCTTCTCTTTTTTGGTCCGCTAGAAAGTATTCAAGGAACGGAGGAATTTTTGGTCCACCCTCTTTTTCGGGACCAAGGCAACTCAGCGTACGTTCGAGACACGGGTCGAATTCATGGTGGCATGCTCGAGTGGGGGTATTACGAAGAAACAAATCCTCGGCTTGTCGAACCCAAAGATATCGGTAATCCTGAAAAGTCCATGGCTTCGCTTTCGATGCGGCACCTGGATTTAGAAGAAATCGCCCAACCTCTTGAAAAGGGTTTTACTACCGTACCGACGCTTCAAGAACTTGGTTGGGATGAGCGTAGTTCATTCAACGGACTGCTATCCGTATCAACGGATGCTGCATCACTCATCGGAGAAAGTCCTGAAGTCAGGGGTTTTTGGCTTTGTGAAGCGGTCTGGGTCAAGGATGGGCCAGGTTGCGCGAGACTCTGTGCTGAGTGGATGACCTCGGGTCGACCGCAGATGGATATGCACTCGTTTGACATCGCTCGTTTTTATCCCGCACAGAAAATCCCGGACTTTGTTCGTGACCGCGTGTTCGAGAACGCCCAAACCATCTATACGCCACCGATCCACCCGCGCGAGCCATATGTTTCGCAGCGGCAGATTTTCGTTAGCCCTTTTTATGAACGGGAAAAAGAGCTAGGAGGGCATTTTGATAACGAGATTGCGGGATGGGAACGGGCATTCGCGTACGAAACCAACCGGGAAAAGTTAAGCGTCTACCTTTCACAAATTCCGGTACGGGAGAACGAGTGGGATCGACGCCATGTCCCGTACGAACTTGCGAATGCAGAGCAGTTAGCGATGAGTGCCTCCGTGGGAATGATCAACCTATCCCACTTCGCCATTTTCGATATCGAAGGGCCTGACGCGGAAAAAATGCTCGAATTTCTTTCGGTTGCCAAGGTAGGCGGTAATACGCCAGACGGCCGAGTCATCTACACTAATTTTCTTGATCAAGACGGCGGCGTCCATGCTGACCTAACGATCTCTCGACTTGGTAACGACCGATATCGGGTGGTCACTGGTGGCGCTGATGGCAATCGTGATTGGGTCACTATTCGCAACCATCGCGACGACCTTGGATTAGATGCAGAGATTGTGATTCGTACGCACGATTTGGCGACGTTGGGTTTGTGGGGCCCGAAAGCAAGAGAGGTGCTGGGGCGCTTTGCAGGCAACGAGGAAGTAGCAAACGAAGCGTTTGCCTTTGCGACCGCAAAGGAGCTGGAGCTACGGCTGCCAAGCGGTACGCAGATGAGGGTCTGGGCCGCTCGAATATCATATGTGGGTGAGAGCGGTTGGGAGATCTATCTTGATAACGATTCGAGCGATGGGCTTGCACTTTTTGATGCATGTTTGGATGAGGGCGTCGTTCCCGTAGGGATCGAAACCTACGCGACTAGTAGAAGACTAGAGAAGTCGTTTCGCTTGCAGGGAGCGGATCTCGAGACGGAATACAACGCCTGCGAGTCCGCTGTACAACGATCACAGGTAAAACCCGCCGATTTTCAAGGGAAACAGGCGCACTTATCTCATCGGCAGCAGAAGCCGTCGGCGCTGCTTTGTACGATGACGCTCGATTCCCAAAGGGTCGGCGATGGCCCCACTCGTTATCCAGTGGGCATCTCGCCGATTCTTGATGCCGACACGTTGGAGGTACCCATCGACGCGCGTGGGCGTCGATCCTACGCCACGAGTACTTCGTATTGCCCTTCTATTGGCGAGCACGTCGTAATGGGCTACCTTCCCGCCACGATTGCACTGCCGGGAAAGAAGTTAGTTCTCGAATACTTTAACGAAAACGGGGATGGCCATTATCCGATGACCGTCCAGATTGTCGGTCGGGGTTCGCTATATGACCCCGACAATGAGCGCGTACGCGCGTAACACCTGAATGTGGAGGAATACGTTTGAACCATCCAAATTATCCTAGCGTTGATCAAAGCGAGCGCGTTGTCCCGTACAACTTACGACAAAGCGGTCGAACACCGGTGGAGATGTTGATCTCAACGCGGGTACGCAAATCGCCGTTTTGGCATCTGTCGATCGAAGCCGGTTGTTGGCGCGCAACGACGTATAACCGTATTTACCACCCCAGAGGATATGTGCGACCGGAAGATGGCGGCACCATGGCGGAATACGATGCCCTCGTGAATCGAGTCACCATGTGGAATGTGGCAGTCGAGCGTCAGATTCGTGTCAAAGGCGCCGATGCGGAAGCATTTGTGAATTACGTGATTACGCGGGACGCATCGAAGATAAAGCCTGGTAACGGCAAGTACTGCATCCTCTGTAACGAGAAAGGAGGCATTCTGAACGATCCTGTTCTTCTGCGGCCGGCGGCGGATGAGTTTTGGTTTTCGATTTCGGACAGTGATCTGATGTTTTGGTTGCAAGGTGTCAACGTCGGTTGTAAATACGAAGTCGCAATCGACGAGATAGACGTTTGCCCCGTCCAAATTCAAGGACCGCTCTCGGAGAATTTGCTAGCCAAATTGGTTGGCGAGGCGGTCCGCGATATTCCCTACTATGGATTGATGGAAACGCAAGTCGAAGGTGTTGAGGTGATCATCAGCCAGACGGGTTTTACTGGCGAGAAGGGCTATGAGATATACGTTATCGATGCGCACGTACATGCTGAAACTGTGTGGAATGCGGTTCTTGATGCGGGAACAGAATTTGGCCTGCAAGTTATCGCGCCGGCGCATCATCGACGCATCGCTGCCGGTATTCTTTCGTGGGGTCAGGACATGGATTTCGAGACGTCGCCCTTCCAGGTGAATCTGTCGTATCAAGTCCCGCGCAACAAGACGGCCGATTATGTTGGCAAGGCCGAATTGGAACGCCAGCGGGCGGTGATTGATGGGGGCGGGTTCCCATTCAAGATGAAAATGGTGGGGCTAACCCTGGGCGGCAAACCGATCGACGACTACGCGCCTGATTTTTGGCTGATCTCGGATTCGAATTCAGAACGTGTCGGGTACGTTACATCGCCTTGGTGGTCGCCTGAACTCGATACGAATATTGCGCTTGGTTGGGTACCTATCGAATTGTCTCAGATCGGGACTGATCTAATGGTCGAGCTGCCGGACGAGTACGCTGAAAC
>ERZ651768.2145-NODE-2145-length-13992-cov-3.233202_pt1 | contig 13992 bp, 14 predicted proteins | sample MGYA00514754_ERZ651768 | MGnify/ENA metagenome assembly ERZ651768 | reverse complement strand
TCTGCTGATCTAGTGGTATCCCTGACAGCCAAGAGCTATTGAATTGACCATAGTTCGAGCACGCTTGGGGGGTTCATTCACCCAACAATCCTCCTCCCCCCAGCGAGCGTGGGAGTGTTGAGCTTCGTCGAGACCCCTGAGCAGTTCGTAGCTCGCACGCCCACGGCGGTCCGGTTGGGCACGAGAGAGTGCTTGGCCGGGCCGTTGTTCGCACAGGAATTCATACTCCGTCTCAATCTCCTCTGCTCTCCTAGAGTAGCCGTCAACACGAATTAGCGCTTCTGATGTGACGTACAGCGTGCTGGCCTGTGGGGTTTTTCCCTACAACGAGGCGGTATTCTTCCCACTGGTCCGTCGTTTCCGGTGTCTCAACGTTTCAAGATATCTGCTGAACGACTGCAGGAGTCGAATGATGAACAGGAAACTTGCTGGGGTAGCTCTCGCGTTGGCGATGGCCCTAATCATGGGACAGTCACTCAAGGCTCAGTATAACCCTCGTGCTCGGCTGCAGCCCGTTGGACTGGGTGTCAGTCCGACCTTTGAGGGTTGGTATCAAAATCCAAATGGTACCTACACCTTATCCTTTGGTTACATCAATCGAAACACCCAGGAAGTGCTTACAATCCCACCCGGACCTAGTAATTGGGTTGACGGGGGCTCGGTCGATCAGGGTCAACCCACATACTTTACTCCCCGTCGCAGCTATGGGGTATTTACTGTGACTGTGCCGGCTGATTTCGGTCGCGAGGATCGCGTGAGATGGACCCTCGAAGCGAACGGAGAGCAGTACTCAATCCCCGGAGGCCTCGTCGACAGCTACGAGACCGATAATCTTTACGCACGGGCGATCGACCGTTATCCACCTGTCCTCGTACTCGAGGAGGGTGGCAAGGAGTCCAGAGGGCCGAACGGCACCCGGGTGGGTCCAGTCGCGGCCAAAGTTGCTAACCCCCTCACGCTGAATGTGCGCGCCTGGGACGAGCAGGGTCGTGGAGTCACACTCCGTTGGTACAAGTATCGTGGCCCCGGCGATGTGACGTTCGAAAAGGGGGTACTCCCCATCGAGGAGGGGAACACCGAGGCTGTAACAACTGCGTTCTTTAGTGAGCCAGGCGAATACGTGCTCTACGTGCGAGCTGATCACTCGGATATGCGGGTGAGTGCGGCAGGTCTAGAGCAGTGCTGTTGGACCAACGGATACATAAGCATTTCGGTCAGCCGTTGATGCGATGCTGACAATAACAGGAGGTATAATGAGCGACGTGAACGAGCTAGATAGAAGTGCGCGGTGGAGACGTCTCGTGGCTGAGCTAGTATCGACAGTCGTGTTGGTGCTGACCTTTCAGGGGGCGGCTTACGCCCAAGGCGTCGAGACTGTCACATACTCTAAGGACGTTGCTCCGATCCTACAGGAGAACTGCCAGCAGTGTCATCAGGAAGGAGCCATCGGCCCGTTCGCTCTGGTGGACTACGAGGACGCGCGCCGCGCGGCACGTCGGATCAAAGATCGTGTAACCCAACGACTTATGCCTCCCTGGCATTTGAACCCTCACCTCGGCATTCAGGAGTACAAGAACGATCGGTCACTGACGGAACAAGAAATCGTGACAATCATAGACTGGGTCGATGCCGGAACGCCTAGAGGTGATCCGGCAGACTTACCAGCACCGGTAGAGTTCCCTTCCGGAGAAAATTTCCTGATGCTCGGGGAACTTGGGTCACCGGATCTGGTGATCAAGACGGACCCCTTCGATGTGCCGGCTCATGGCAACGACCAGTGGTGGCGTCCGAGGGTGTCAACCGGTCTAACCCAGGATCGTTATGTCCGAGCGGTCGAAGTATTGCCGTCCTATCCTTTGGGCCGTGGTGTCACGCATCATTTCTTGGCAACGGCGGTGCAGGAAGAGAGCGTGGGTGGTTTGCTTACGGAATGGGCACTTGGGAAAGTTGGTGAACAGTATCAAGAAGGAACCGGAAAGTTATTGCAGGCAGGCTCCGAGATCAGCTTCGAAGTGCACTATTATCCCAACGGGACTCCCGCTCCCGCCGACCAAGTCTCCCTTGGTATTTGGCTGTATCCTGAGGGTTATGAGCCGGAGTTTCCAACTGTGCTTAGGATGTTCAATGTCGCCCCTCAGAGTGTCCTAGAAATCCCTCCTCACTCAACTCCCATGTACGAGAGGGAGTGGGTCATGCAGAGCCCTGTCCGGATTCAGAGCTTTCAGGCGCACTTCCACCTGAGGGGCAAGGGTGCTTCGATGGAGGCGATTTATCCGGATGGACGTCGAGAGTTACTCAGCATAATCGACAACTTCCAATTCAACTGGCACAACAACTACATCTACGAGGACCATGTGGCCCCGCTCCTCCCTTCGGGGACGGTCCTGAAATTCAATATGTGGTACGACAATACTGAAGATCAGCTCTCCAACCCACATCCTGATGACTTTGTAACTTGGGGTGACCGGGCAGCCGACGAGATGGGACATATGTGGATTGGGGTCACCAACCTTACAGAAGACACCTATCTACGCCTCGTGAGAGAGAGAGCCAGAATCGCAACTGAGGACGGGGGTTCTCGCTAGGCGGGGCCCCTGGGGTGGCGGTGCGGTTTCCCCTTCTGCCCGCCACCCACACTTGCTTATTGGTGGAGACAGTTATGTCAAAAGTGTGGAAAAATCTAAATTTCGGAAGACCACCTGGCTATCCACGCCCAATGCTTCTACCAGTGACACAAACATGTAATCATGTCCCAGAATATTGCGACTCTATTCCTTCTCCGGTATCAAGCACTTTGGACCGAGGCCTGTCTCGTGCATCAGATATAACGTCCAAGTATCGCGACCGGACATGCGAGGCTAACTGTCAAGAGTTGTACTGCGCCTTCCGGTTGGAAGTGAATAGAGATGGATCGTGACTGCCGTTGCCACTACAAGGAGTAGTGCGATAGCCCAGACCTCACTTGTGAGGAAGAAACCCGAAACAGAAACGAAAATCCACAGCGTAGCTACTGATACATAGCGCACACGGGAAGAGATAATTCCTCGCTCCCGGTACTCCCTCAGGTAGTGTCCAAAAAGTTGGTTCTCGTGAAGCCATCGCTCTGCCGTCAGTGAGCTTCTGGCGAAGCACCACCCCGCTAACAGCAGAAAGCATGTTGTTGGCCAAAGTGGAATGAAGATGCCGATCACCCCTAGGACGATACTCATCGCACCTATCAGGAAGTATACACAGCGCTTGATTGGACCAGGGAGTCCCCCCACGGCCACGGCCCGTTCAACTCTCTTGTGGTCGATGGGTAAATCATTGTGCATAGGTGTGGCGTATCCCTGTCAACGTGTAATTAGAGAGAAATCTGGACTGAGACGGACGACCTGCCGATAGGGCAATCTCAGTCAATCGCTGTACGGATACCCCCTACAGTAGACTTATCTGAAGTGCGCCTAGATCCGAACTGAAGAAAGTTCTGTCAGCGGGATCAGGAGCGAAGCTACCAACTCGATCTTCCGCATTCGGTGTGAGACTCTTACATGCCTCATGGCTTCTTACACCAGTGTTATCCCATGTGGTATTGAGACAAGCGACTCTTGGATGTCGGAGTATCTCCCTCACCATTGAAGGATCGGTCCCCACAGCGGATTTCTGTGGCACAGTAGAGATTTTGCCGTCTTTTGAGTCCAGTCCCACTGCCTCCCAAACGTAAGGTGTGGTGCTTGATCGCCCGAACTCGAACTTTCGAAACAACCGCCTTAGCCCTCTTCTTCTTCGGGGTCACAACGTTGACCGTATGGGGATTTGCGATGCCGGATTGGCTTCCTCCTGCAGCCTCTCGTCACGCTGAGGGGGTGGACGGGTTGATCCGATATCTGCTTGTGACGACGGGCGCAATTTTCGTGATCGGGCACGCAGTGCTCATCTATTTCATCTGGAGCTACGGGCGCGGCAAGGACTCGAAAACCATCCAAACCAATCCTAAGACTGAGAGACTCTGGTCGATTCTCCCAGTCTTGACCATGGCCCTGGTCTCCGAAGTCGGGGTTTTGTTCTTAGGAGTTCCCGTCTGGGATGAGATCTACGGTGAGGTTTCTGAAGATGTTCTCGTAGTTGATGTAGCGGCACGTCAATTCGAATGGATCGTTCGCTATCCGGGCGAGGATGGAGAGTTTGGCAGGACCGATCCCGCCCAGATTAATGGTCAGTCGAACCCGACCGGAATCGATGATGCCGACCCCCGGGGCTCCGACGACATCGTTGAGAGGAATATCTTGCGTCTTCCGGTCAATCGACCAGTGCAGCTTCGCCTGCGCTCACACGACGTTCTACACAGTTTTTCGGTAGCCGCTTTCCGGGTAAAGCAGGATATCGTGCCGGGTATGGTTGGGAGCACCACGTTCGTCCCGACCCAGGTAGGAGAATTCGAGATGGGGTGTGCTGAGCTATGTGGCCTCGCCCATTATCGGATGGGTGGCCGGGTCATCGTAATGAATCCCGGTGAGTATGATGCATGGCTCTCGGAGCAGGGAGGTGGTGTTTGAGTTCTGCAGACTCAGAACTTCCGTTCTGGCGGCGATATATCTTCTCGACCGATCACAAAGTCATCGGGATCCAGTACATCTTAACCGCGGCTTTCATGGCACTTCTCGCCGTCGGTCTCTCGGTGCTAATCCGGATGCAGATGACCTGGCCGGTCAGGTTATGGCCGATCATGGAGCAACTGCTTCCGACCGCCTATGAAGGTGGAGCACTCAAGCCAGAGTTCTACCTTACCATGGTCACGATGCATGGAACGATCATGGTCTTTTTCGTGATTTCGTTCGCCCTAGTGAGCGGTGTGGGAAACTTTATTATCCCATTGCAGGTTGGTGCACGGGACATGGCTTACCCGTTCCTTAATATGCTCTCTTATTGGACGGTAGTACCTGCGTGTTTGATCATGCTGGCCTCTTTCTTTGTCGAGGGTGGTGCAGCTGCGGGAGGGTGGACATCGTACCCACCTCTGTCTGCACTCCCTGGTGCTCTTCCTGGCTCGGGGTTGGGCCAGACCCTGTGGATCCTCGGCATGGCCCTGTTCATCGTGTCGTTCACCATGGGGAGTCTGAATTTCGTCACGACAATCCTTAACTTGCGCACCAAGGGGATGTCATTGATGCGCATGCCTCTCACAGTCTGGACGTTGTTGGTTTCGTCTGTACTAGGGATCCTCGCATTTCCTCCCCTTACTGCAGCAGCAATCATGCTCCTCTTAGATCGTCACGGTGGAACGAGTTTCTTTCTGCCAGAGGGCTTGGTAGTTGGCGGTAACGTGCTCGCGTACGAAGGTGGCACGCCGCTTCTTTTCCAACATCTATTCTGGTTCTTGGGTCATCCTGAGGTCTATGTGTTGGTGCTACCAGCTCTAGGAATTGCCTTTGATGTAGTGGCTACCTTCGGGCGACGTCCAGTGTTCGGTTACCGCACGACGGTTTGGGCGCTCGTAGTCGCGGCTGTATTGAGCATGATTGTGTGGGGTCACCACATGTTCACGAGCGGTATGAATCCATATCTCGGCGAATATTTCTCAGTTGTGACTGTCCTGATCACGCTGCCCTTTGCCGTCATCGGGCTCAATTTGATTGCCAGCCTATGGAGGGCCGATCTCCGGTTGACGACTGCAATGCTCTTCGCAATCGGAATTATCTCTGCTGTGGGCACGGGTGGCCTAGGTGGACTTTGGCTTGGTACGGCGGCCTCAGTTATCTACTTCCATGATTCCGTATTTGTTGTTGGGCATTTCCATTTCATGATCGGAGTGGTGACGTCATTCGGAATCTTCGCCGCCATTTATTACTGGTTTCCGAAGATGTTTGGACGGCACATGAACGAAACTCTGGGAAAAATCCATTTTTGGCTCACGATTGTCTCGGTCTTCCCAGCCTTCATTGCCATGCACTATCTCGGTCTTGGAGGCGCTCTCAGGCGAGTATACGACCCAACGTATTACGAATATGTCCGCCCGCTTCAGGAGATGAATGTCTGGATCACATTTCTACTTTTTATCGCGATCGCAGGCCAACTTGTGTTCTTCGTGAACTTGTTCCGCAGCTTATTCTGGGGGACGAAAGCTGATGCAAATCCATGGAACGGGGCGACGCTGGAGTGGACTACGCCATCGCCGGCGCCGCATTTGAACTGGAATGAGCCGCCCACGGTGTATGGAGGCCCCTACCAGTATAGGGTGAACGAGGCTTTCGGCGGTTATGTGGCCCAGCACACTCCACCGGAGGAAGTTGAGTGCTGGGTTGGTCCACATGAGGGATAAAGGATCAGCGTTTTCAGGTGACTTGAAATGAACCAAGTCGAGGTGGCGCTGGACACCATCCCGGTTCATGTAACCGTGAACTCGGAACCTAGACTCTCGCATAGGCCATCGGGGCTCTATCCGATGTTTCTATTGGCTGTGCTAGCTACTGTCATGATGCTCTTCGCAGCGTTCACGGCTGCGCTTATCGTTCGCAGAAATGGTTCGGATTGGGTTCCCGTCCAGATTCCCAGTGTAGCCTGGCTGAATACTGTATTCATCGTCACTTCATCGATTCTCCTGGAGTGCGCCAAGAAAGCGTTTAGCCGAGGTAACGGTCCTCGAGCATCGCTTTGGTTGGGCTATTCAATCGCACTTGGGGTGCTATTCCTGATAGGACAACTGATAGCGTGGTCGGTTTTGAAGAACCAAGGCTTCCTGCTTTCGACCAACACACATGCTGCTTTTTTCTACATGCTCTCAGGTGTTCATGGCGCACATGTTCTTGGAGGAATCGGAGTATTGGTGTGGACACTCCGTAGGGCTTTGGCAGGAGCGTATGGCATCGGTCAATACCGTGGCGTAGCACATGCCGCAATTTATTGGCACTGCGTGGGAGCCGTATGGATTCATCTTCTGATACTTCTAAGTATCACCTAGGAGAAGCTTAATGAGTCAGGCGGACACGATGTCGTCAGCGATAAGCTGGGAAGGGGGTGTGTCTCCCTTTGGGATGTCATGGCAAAAGCTGATGATGTGGGTATTTCTGGTAACGGATGCCCTGCTTTTTGTCGGGTTTCTAGCTTCTTACTTGTTCATTCGTCTAGCCAGCGGCACATGGCCTGATCAGGGCGATGTCTTCACTATACCCCTAATCGGTCTGATGACGTTTATCTTGATCACCTCCAGTGCTACGATGGCCACAGCTGTCGGAGCTGCGCATCGAGGTGACCTTAAGACTGCGATCCGCTTTGTGTCTTACACGGCACTTGGGGGAGTTTTATTTCTTGGATTGCAGGCTACCGAATGGACCCAGCTCATCCATGAAGGCGCGAGACTATCGAGCAACCCATGGGGTCCATCCGCCTTTTCCTCCTTCTTTTTCATGATCACGGGATTTCACGGAACGCATGTCCTGATAGGGGTCGGAATCTTGATCACCACTGCACTCCGTGCTCGGGCAGGTAAGGCCACCGGTGAAGGTGTTGAACTTGTTGGTCTTTATTGGCATTTCGTCGACCTGATTTGGGTCTTCATATTCACCACCTTCTATCTGATCTGACGAGGTTTTATGGAAGAAACTGTTTCCTATAGGATGTACTGGATAATTTGGGTTGTCTTGCTCGTCTTGACACTCATCATGATCGGAATTGAGTCCCTGTCTCTCAGCACGGGAATGGGCATCCTGGTCCTTTCGACAGCCATGATGATCAAAGCGACACTGATCACAGGGTGGTTCATGCACCTTAAGTATGAGACACGCTTTATCATGCTGACTTTGGTCCTTGCAACCCTCCTTACCGCTGCCTTCTTGGTCTTCCTGCTAATTCCAGATGGGATCGCGGCCCACCGGATGATGGAATACCCACGGTGAGTGATGGCCAAGAGGCATCTGAGCTATTCATAAGCATGATCCTAGCCAGCAGCATCCTGATCGGAGTTATGGTGGCCTTGGTCGTGATTGGTGTTCTTGTCTACCGGGGTACAACTGAAGAGCCGTTTGAGAGCAAGAAGAGTGTTTGATCGCTCGGCGCCGGTTTGCACTCAATCAGGCCGATGTTCCTTCTTCCTGTTCCCAAATTGAAGGGATTCTTAGGCTTGCATTGGATGCAAGAGGATTGGTACGTGGGTGCGTCGGACAACCTTGTCTATCGAACTCCCCAAGCGCAACAAATCCACTCCATTCTTTCCTTTTGTGACCATGGAGATCAGATCGCAACCGACAGCGTTTGCTTCTTGGAGTATGCCCTGACCCACTTGATGGTTGACGGCCACCGAAGTTGTCACACGGAGCCCTCGGTGTCGCATTCGACGAGCGATAGCTTCCAAGTAATTAGCAGCCCACTCTCTTGCTTCATGAGCATTGACTTCGTTTGAATCAGCTGCGTGCGGCAGGTATGGGGTTGTGATCTTAGTGGGTGGAACCACAACGTGTGTCAGATGGTACGCCGCTCCGAATAACTCTCCGAGATCGATTACGTTTCCGAGTGCGGATTCGGAGGGAGCGGATCCGTCGAGTGGGATCAGAACTGTCGATCCGGATGTCTCAAGATCGACAACGCTCATACTGTCGGTAGGACGTACTAGGATCAGTGGGACCCGGGTTCGCCTGAGGAAACCATCAGCCACACTTCCAAACCATGTTCGGGCGATCAGCCCACGGCCGTGTGTGGCCATTACTACCAGATCGGCCCCGCTGGAGTCTTGCTCTTTCTCGAGTTCGTCGACGATGTTCCCAGTATTCAAGGAATACGTTGATTTCTTGCTGCCTTCTGAGGCGGCGGCATCGACTAGATTACCGAGGTACTCATGCCCCCAATCGCCCCTGTATTCCACTCGCCCAAGCCCGAACATTGATGAAAGCCGTTCAATTACCATTACGAAATGGAGACTTGCTCCGGTTTTCCGACCAAATGCAAATGCGAGCGCAAGCGCTGATTCAGCGAGATTAGACCCGTCGACAGGAACCATGATCTTGGTGTACACGTCAGTCCTCCTTGGCAGGCCTGGATCACGACGGATTATTCAAGCCTGCTGCTTCTGCACGATAGCTGGGTGTGGTACGCACCCGAAGCTCAATAGATTCTTGAACACAGCTATGTTTCTAGCTGTCGGGGATAGACCTCTCTTAACTGTGGGAATGTTCCCTTCAATAGGCTGCCGTACAGCAACGCAGGAGTCCCGAATTTGCTATCACTAGAGGAGTATCGGGTTGTGTTCGAAACTGCGCCCGATGGCTGTGTGATCGTTGATGCGGAGGGGATCATTCGAGAACTCAATCCTCAGATAGAGTCTCTATTCGGATGGGAGCGAGATGAACTCATAGGCCAAGCGATCGAAGTACTCGTTCCACAAGCACAACGGCAGGGACATGAAAAGCATCGGCTTGGCTTCTCCACCAAGCCTCGGAGTCGCCCTATGGGGATCGAGCATGACTTAACTGGCCTTCACCGTAACGGATTAACGTTCCCGGTAGAGGTTAGCCTCAGCCCATGGGAGTCACCCTCGGGTGATCTTCGGGTGATTTGTTCCGTGCGCGATGTCACTGAGAGGAGGAGGCTTCGATATTTTTCGGAAGGAGCCTTACTAGCCACCGAAGAGGAGCGCCAGCGGATTGCTCGTGAACTCCATGACGACACTGCTCAGCGTCTTGCTGCTTTGGTTCTTCGCATGCGTGAAGTTGGTAGTGAAGGGTTAGGTGAAACGGAGCGCCAGTCTCTTCTGGATGATATCAGAGAGGACATCGTAGAAGCAGCTGACGGAGTTCGACGCATAGCGAGTGGCCTCAGGCCGCCCGAACTCAGTGAGATTGGTCTTGCTGCTGCGGTCGGAGCGCATGTGAGAAGTCTGAGGGAGGGAACAGGATTCCAGGTCCAAGTCGAACTAGACCATGTCGACCCGTTCTTAGATTTGGACGAACGTCTGGTCATCTACAGAGTTGTCCAAGAAGCACTCTCAAATGTCATAAGACACGCTGATGTTAACAGTGCCAGATTGAGAGTCGGGATTGAAGCGGATTCGGTTTTTGCTGAGGTCTCGGATAAAGGAAAAGGCTTTGTTACTGGAGAGTCATCAGAAAGTGGTGGAGGACTAGGACTATTGGGGATGCGAGAACGGTCAGCCCTGATTGGTGCACGCCTAACGATTGAAAGTGCCCCAGGGGAAGGAACACGTATTCGGATTGATGTCTCAGTTGCGAGCAGGGAGGGATAAATGGTAAAAGTTATCACGGTGGTAGTGGCCGATGATCACGCTATGTTCCGAGCTGGTATCAAGGCGTTAATCGAAGCAGACTCCACGATGACCGTTGTGGGAGAGGCTTCGACCGGTGACGAAGCTGTGAAGTGCGTCCACAGCTTGAGGCCGGACGTTGTGCTGATGGATCTTTCGATGCCGGAATACAATGGACTTGAGGCAACGCGCAGGATCGCAGCACTCGGATTCGATACAAAAGTTCTGGTACTCACGGTACATGCTGAAGAAGAGTACCTAGTCCCCGTCGTGGAGGCGGGCGCAAGTGGATACTTGACTAAGACAAGCGCAGATACTGACCTACTAGAGGCGATTAAGGTTGTTGCTCGGGGTCAGGTTTTCCTACCTCCCTCAGCTACGACTTTGTTGCTTAAGCGTTATAAGGAAGATGAGAGTGACGACAAGGTGTCGCTACACACTCTCAGTAGCCGAGAACAGGAGGTGCTTGCGCTTACTGCGGAAGGATTCAGCTCCCGAGAGATAGGTAAGAAGTTGTTTATCAGCCCCAAGACCGTGGATACCTACCGATCGCGAATCATGCAAAAGCTGGGATTAAGCCACCGCAGCGAACTTGTCCGGTTTGCCTTACGAGTAGGGTTGTTGAAGCAGAGTTAGTAAGAGGGGGAGGTAGAAGCCGAGCTTTTTGTAGGGGATCGTCCTACAAGAATTGCCTGATCCACCCCACAGCAACCTGGGTTCTCTACCCGACTGAAGAGCTAGTCCTTGGTCTGTAACTTCGCCTTGTGAAATTGTTCACTAAGTGCTGTGAAAAGGTAAGATGACCTTTCCGGAGTGGAGGCTTGGTGATGAGAGGAGCTACAGGGAGGCAGATCGGGTTGGTTTTACCGATACTCTTTGCTGTCGCGTTTCCCGCTACGCTTGTTGAGGCTCAGGCGATGGGCGAGGAACTTTTCCGATCAACCTGCGCGGCATGCCACACCACAAACACTGATCGTTTGGTAGGTCCTGGCCTTGAAGGGATCGAGGACCGCAGGGATCGCGAGTGGTTGTTGTCGTTCATCATGGAGCCGGACCGCTTGATCACAGAGGGTGACACGATCGCGAATCGCCTTCTGGCTGAATACTTGGTGCCGATGCCGAATATTGGTACCACGCGCTCTCAGGCCGAGTCGCTTCTAGATCTCATCGCTGACGCAAGTGGAGCCCTAAGCGTCAGCACCACACCGTTGTCAGATGCCCCCAGTACTGAGGACCAGGTTTTCTTCGGGATGGCCCTCTTCCAGGGCAATACTCGGCTTGTAGGTGGAGGGCCGACCTGTAACGGCTGCCATGAAGTGATCAACGATGCAGTCATCGGTGGCGGGATCTTGGCTAGAGAATTGACCACGGTGTTCTCAAGGCTAGGAGCTCCGGGTGTTCGCGCGATTATCGCAAACCCACCGTTTCCGATAATGCAGCAGGCCTACCGGGACAAGCCTATTACCGAAGAAGAGGTGGGTGCATTGGTAGCCTTTCTGGAGCGAGCGGATGCGGAGCAGGGGCTCCATCGTCCCAGGGCATATGGCATCAAGTTGTTCACTGCAGGTCTACTGGGGTCCATGATCCTATTGGTCCTCTACTCGGTCATATGGAGCGGGCGGAAACGCGCTTCCGTGAACCAAGACATTTTCAGCCGGCAGGTAAGATCCACTTGAGTTGAATCCGGCTTGACGCAACGGACCTAATAACCAGCAGAGTGGGCAAGAGATTTATGGGTTGGATCAAAGACATCATTTCTCCTGAGACGCGAAAATGGGAAGAATTCTACCGTAATCGCTTTCAGCACGACCGGATCGTCAGAAGCACTCATGGTGTGAATTGCACGGGTGGTTGTTCCTGGCAGATCCACGTTAAGGACGGGATTGTGACCTGGGAGACGCAGCAACTGGACTATCCTCTACTGGATGACACGGTGCCACCTTACGAACCTCGCGGCTGCCAGAGGGGAATCTCCTACTCCTGGTACCTCTATAGCCCACTGAGAATCAAGTACCCGCTTATTCGTAGCGCTCTATTGGATGGCTATCGAGAGAAGAAAAGCCAAACGGGTGACCCTATGGCAGCCTGGAAGGCACTCCAGGATGATGAGGAAGCACGTCGCACCTATCAGAAGGCTCGGGGGAAGGGTGGATTTCGTCGCTCCACCTGGGATGAGGTCATGGAGATCATGTCCGTGGCTAACATTCACACGGCTGAGAAATATGGACCGGATCGCGTGATTGGTTTTAGCCCCATTCCAGCTATGTCCATGCTCAGTTACGCTGCGGGCAGCCGATTTCTGCAGCTCTTCGGTGGTATCAATCTGAGCTTCTACGACTGGTACTGTGACCTTCCGACGGCTTTCCCCGAAATCTGGGGTGAGCAAACCGACGTCTGCGAGAGCGCAGACTGGTACAATTCGAAGATGATTGCGGACATGGGCGCGTGCTTGAACATGACACGCACGCCTGATTGTCACTTTTTCGCGGAGTCGCGCCACAATGGGACGAAGGCGGTGGTCTTCTCCCCCGACTTTAGCCAGGTCTGCAAGTACGCGGATCAGTGGGTGCCCCTCCACGCCGGAAGCGACGGCGCATTCTGGATGGCCACCACGCACGTAATCCTGAAGGAGTTCCACCACCAGAAGCAGACACCGTACTTCATCGACTACGTCAAGAAGTACACGGACAGTCCGTACCTCGTGAAGCTCGAGAAGGACGGCGACAACTACAAGCCGGGCCGGCTCCTGCGTGCCAACGAAATCGGGCAGTACCAGGAGATGTCGAACGGCGACTGGAAGTTCGTCAACATCGACGCCGCGACGGGAGACTTCGTGGTCCCGAAGGGGAGTTCGGGATCGAGGTGGGATGAGGAGCAGGGCAATTGGAACATGAAGTTCGAGAACGTCGCGGACGACAAGCCGTACGATCCGGTTTTGACTCTTCTCGGACGCTCGGACAAAGTCGCTCAGACGGCCTTCACGGAGTTCGGTATCGACCAGACGGTGTACCGGGGTGTTCCCGTCATGGAGGTGGAGACCACGAATGGCCCGGTCACGGTCACCACCGTTTATGACCTCACGATGGCGCAGTACGGAGTCAGCCGCGGCCTGCCCGGGGCCTACCCAGCAGACTACACGGACAAGGACGCGGCTTACACACCTGCCTGGCAGGAGATATTCACGGGTGTCGCGTCAGATACTGTCCTACAGTTCGCTCGGGAGTGGGCGAGCACCGCCGAGGCTACCGAAGGCAAGTGCATGATCATCATCGGTGCCGGTATCAACCACTGGTACCATGCGAACCTCATGTACCGAGCTGGTGCCATGGCCCTTATGCTCACCGGTTGCGTGGGCAAGAACGGGGGTGGGCTCAACCACTATGTGGGGCAGGAGAAGCTCGCGCCGATGGATTCGTGGGCGACGATTGCCTTCGGCAAGGACCACCAGGGCGCCATCCGTCTCCAGCAGGCGCCTATCTGGCACTACATCAACACATGCCAATACCGCTACGACGGACACTTCTCAAGATACAACACGGTACCCGACAATGAACTGACCCGGCAGCACACTGCCGACCAGATCTTCAAGTCGGTGCGTATGGGATGGATGCCCTTCTACCCGCAGTTCAAGCAGAACACGCTCGAGCTTTGCAAGGAGGCGATCGAGAATGGAGCTTCGGACGATGAGGCGATCCGGCAGTACGTCTTCAAGAAGCTCACGAGCAAGCAGCTCGCGTACTCGGTGAGCGAGCCGGAGGCCTCGG
>ERZ651768.2144-NODE-2144-length-13995-cov-3.789553_pt1 | contig 13995 bp, 12 predicted proteins | sample MGYA00514754_ERZ651768 | MGnify/ENA metagenome assembly ERZ651768 | reverse complement strand
TTAGGTAATAAAGCTTTTCTTGATAGTCTAAATTTACCTGTTCTTCTATCAATTTCTATTAACTTAACTTTAATTTCTTCTCCCCTTTCAAGAATACCATCCATTGACTCAACTCTTTCCCACTTAATTTCCGAAATATGAAGTAAACCATCTTTTCCAGGCATAAATTCAACAAAAGCGCCAAAATCTTTAATAGTTTTAACTTTACCTATATAAGTTTCACCTACTTCAGGAAGAGCTACTATTGCTTTAACTCTTTCTACTGCATTATCCATATTCTCTTGATTTGATGAAAAAATGTTCACAATTCCTTTTTCATCAACTTCTTCAACCAAAACAGTTGCACCAGATTCTTTTTGAATTTCTTGAATTATTTTACCTCCAGGACCAATTACAGCACCAATCATATCTTTTGCAATAGACATTTTATAAGATCTTGGTGTATGAGGTTTTAAATCTTTTCTTGGTTTATCAATCGTTTTAATCATTTCTGATAAAATATGATTTCTTCCTTCTTTAGCTTGATTTAATGCCTCTGCAAGAACATCATAAGATAAACCATCAATTTTAATATCCATTTGACAAGCTGTAATACCATCAATAGTACCAGTTACTTTAAAATCCATATCACCTAAATGATCTTCATCTCCAAGTATATCTGATAAAATAGCATATTTTCCAGAATCAGAATCTGAAATCATACCCATAGCAATTCCAGAAACTGGTTTTTTAATTTTTATTCCAGCATCCATTAAAGCTAAACTTCCAGCACATACAGTTGCCATAGAAGACGAACCATTAGATTCTAAAATATCGGATACAATCCGAATAGTATAAGGGTTATCTTCTTCAGAAGGTAACATGTTTTTTAAAGCCCTCAATGCTAAATGACCATGTCCAATTTCTCTTCTTCCAGCCCCCCTATTTGGTCTTACTTCTCCTGTAGAAAATCCAGGAAAATTGTAATGTAACATAAATTTATTATAACCAGAGTTCATTGCACCATCTATCATTTGCTCATCTAATTTGGTACCAAGAGTAACAGATGTTAATGATTGTGTTTCTCCTCTAGTGAAAATAGAAGAACCATGAGCATTTGGTAAATAATCTATCTCCGACCATATAGGTCTAATTTCATTTAATTTTCTTCCATCTAAGCGTTTTTTACTATCTAAAACTGATTTTCTAATAGCATCTTTTTCTACATCATGAAAATATTTTTTAAATAGATGTTCATTAAAATCTTCATCATCTTTATATTCTTCAAGATATTTATCTCTAATATCATTAAATGCCTCAGCTCTCATCATTTTATCCGAAATCCCTTTAGAAGCTACTTTATATATTTTATCAAACGTTTTAGTTTTTATATCTTCTAATAAATTCAAATCTGAATCTTCATGAGAATATTCTCTTTTTTCATTTCCACCAATTAGTTTTAATAATTTCAATTGCATATCACACATTGGTTTTATAGCATCATGAGCAACCTTTAAAGCTTCAATAATTTCATTTTCAGAAACCTCACTAGATTCACCTTCAACCATAGAAATATTATCTGAAGATGCACCAACCATTAAATTAAGTGAAGAATTTTCTATTTGCTTTGGTGTAGGATTCACAACATAGTCATCATTACATTTAACAACTCTAGCTTCAGCTATTGGTCCATTAAAAGGAATATTAGATAATGTTAATGCCGCAGATGCTGCTAGAGCTGCTAGAGCATCAGGTAATGCATCAGCGTCAGCGCTTATTAATGATAACATTACTTGTGTATCAGCATGATAATCACTAGGAAATAAAGGTCTTAATACTCTATCAACTAATCTACATACAAGAACTTCATGATCAGATAATCTACCTTCTCTTTTTAAAAATCCACCAGGAATTTTTCCTGCAGAAGCAAATTTTTCTTGATAATCTACTGATAAAGGTAAAAAATTAACATTTTCTTTAGCTTCTTCTTTAGCAACTACTGTAGCTAATATCATAGTTTTTCCCATAGTAAGGACGACTGAACCGTCGGCTTGCTTGGCTAATTTTCCTGTTTCTAGTGATATTTCTCTACCATCAGAAAGTTTTGTACTTACATTTATTGCTTTTTTCATAATCATATTGTTTTACGATAACAGTTCCAAAAAATAGGAGATAAGAAACTTATAAAATATTATTTTCTAATATTAAGTTCCGAAATAATGGCTCTATACCTATCGATGTATTTTGAAGAAAGATAATTTAATAATTTTCTTCGTTTACCAACCAATCTTAATAATCCCATTCTAGTTGAATGATCTTTCTTATTATTTTGTAAATGATCTGTTAGATGTTTAATTCGATAAGTAAACAACGCTATCTGAGATTCAGCAGAACCTGTATCATTGTTTTTCTTTAACCGGCCATGATTTTTAAAAAGTTTTTCTTTTTTCTCTTTACTTAAATACATGCTTAGCAAAAGTTTTTATTCATTTATTTTATTTATTTTTCGCAAAAATAGATAAATATTAATTCTTAAAAAATTATTAGTGATTTTTATATCTTTTAAAGAATTTATTAAAATAATCTCTATAATAATCAAATTCAAAAATCTTAGAATCTTTTCTTGTATGATAAAGTAAAAACAATCCTATAGGTAATAAAATTAAATTTGCTTGCCAAGCAGCTAATTCTGGTGTTATAATACCTTCTCTAGCCCATTTTAAGCCAAGAATATTTAAAACATAGTAAATAATATAAAAAGCAATTGAAATTATAACAGGAATTCCAATTCCACCCTTTTTAATTAAAGAACCCAATGGAGCACCTATTAAAAACATTGAAATACAAGCAAATGCTTGGGCATATTTCTTAAATAATTCAATTTTATTTTTATTTATCTCATAATCATGAGATTTAATTTTAGCAGAATTAATACTCAAATTTGTCTTAATATTTCTAGCATTATTAAGAGCCATAGTATAAACTTTATTTATTCCAACTTTGTCAATGTTATTAATATCTAATTTTATTTTATTGTTTAAAAAAAATGAATCTGAAAAATAATTAGTAGTATCCACAAAACTATAATAATCATGAACTAATGACTCTTCTTTAAGTTCACTTCTTATAAAATCCACACCCGAAGGAAAAATAAACTTATTTTTCATATGGTATTTATAAAATGAATTTGATGTTTTTAACATTATATATTTCTGCATAGATTTATTATATCCCAAAGAATCTATTGAATTAGATAATTGATTTATATTTTTCATTCTATAATCTCCAGCAAATAATTCTTCTTTAGTTCTTTCTAAATCAAATGATGACATATCAAAAACTATTTTCATAGAAGAAAATTCATTTCTATAAAATTGATTTATTTTTTTAACTTTTGATTTAGCACTTGGTACTTCAGTAAATGAATACCCATCAAAAAGCTCAAAAATCAAATACCTATTATTCAAAACTGAATACATATAACTTGAATCTGAAAGAATAACTCTATTATTTCCAGGATATGTAACATGATCATAAATTATAACTCCTTGAAGTAATTTATCATCAATTTTTTTTTGAACTTTTATTGTATAACCTGGAATTCCGCTATAAAATTGACCTTCCTTTAAATCCATAGAAGGTTTTTTTCTTTTAATATCATAAAGAAGACTAAGAGCTTTTAAATTAGCTTTCGGAACAAAATTATTATTTGAAAAAAAAGCAAAAAAAGTAATTAATATAGAAATTATAAATAAAGGAAATAATGTCCTTAACAATGAAACACCAGAACTCTTAATAGCAACTAACTCATTATGCTCACCTAAATTACCAAAAGTCATTATTGATGATAACAAAATTGCTAATGGTAATGCATCTGGAGTAATCCTTATAGCAAAATAAAATAAAAATTCTAAAAGAACATCAATACTTAAATCCTTACCTAATATATCATCAAAATATTTTAACATAAATTGAAGTAGTAAAATAAAAACCACAACAAAAAACGTTATTAAAAAAGGACCAATAAATGATTTTATAATTAACGAATCAATTTTTCTCACTTGAGAAATATTTTAAGCTCCAATAATTTCTTTTAATTGAGATAGTAAATTATCCCAAATTTGAAAAGACTCTTCTAAATCATCAGTTTCAGTATACTCTATAATTCTAATAAAAACTGATTGTGTTAACTCATTAATCTCAAGTCTAAATTCAAGATAATCATGATCTTTTCTTACTTCTCCATCTTCTAGAAAAGAAAATTTAACATATCTATTCTTCTTAACAGAATCAATTCTAGCAATTTTTTCTTCACCATCAACAATAAAAATTAAAGTTTTATTTATATTATTAATATTAACGTCATCAGCAAACCATAAACTCAAACCACTTGCTGTACTCAAGTAAGGAAATAGCATCTTTCTAGATGCATTAATAGAGTATTCTCCCATAAACTTTTGTTTGGACATTTAAAGAATATTTTTTTTCAATTTGATAAATATATATTAAAAATCAAGAACCAAAAACATTTTCCATATTAATAATAATATATCTAGATTTGCATACTTTTTAGCGAGGTAGCTCAGGTGGTTAGAGCGTCGGATTCATAACCCGGAGGTCGGGGGTTCAATTCCCCCTCTCGCTACTAATTACCTTGTAAAAACATAATTATAATCATCAGATAAATTATCATCAAAAGAATACCTTTCTAAGTTAAATGTTTTTAAATTTTCTGGTTTTTGAATCTTATTATCTATAATAAATCGTGACATTAAACCTCTAGCTTTTTTAGCATATATAGCTATAGTTTTATATGTTCCATTTTTAAATTCTTTAAAAATCGGAGTTATAATCTTATTCTTTAATTTCTTTTTTTTTATTGATTTAAAATATTCATTAGAGGCTAAATTAATCACATAACCATTTTTATCTTCAATATCATTATTTAATAAATCAGTTATATTATCACCCCAAAATTCATACAAATTTTTTCCTCTTAAATTTTCTAATTTAGTACTCATTTCAAGTCTGTAAGGAAGAATTTTATCGAATGGTCTAAGTAATCCATAAAAACCCGAAATAATTCTTAAATTTTCTTGTAAAAAATCAAATTTATCTTCTAATATCGACTCAGCATCTAAACCCGAATAAACATCTCCCTTAAAAGCATATATAGCCTGTTTTGAAGAATCAGATTTAGAGGGTTCTTCCCAACGTTTAAATCTGTTATAATTTAACTCTGCAATTTTATCACTTACATTCATCAAATCTTTTAGATTATTAATAGAAAAATTTACTAATATTTTATGAAGCTCACTAGTATGATTAATCAACCTGCAATTAGTGTTAAGATGACAAGAATTATTATCATCAAAATTTAACGTTTTAGATGGTGATATAAGTGTTACCATAATACAAATAAAATTAGTTATTAATATACGATTAAATTAATAGTATGTTTCTTTTGTTAATTTAGGATTTAATAAAATAGATTTTTTATACCTATCAATATCTTTTGTTATTATTTTTATATTTCTCCATGCTACTTCTTTTCCTTCTTTTTTTTTATCATTTCCTATACCATGAACTTGCAAACCTATGAAACCTTTTGATGTCATATTATTAAAAAAATGAAAAAAAACATTAACAAACTAGAAAAATCTTTATTAATGAAATACTTGCTCCTTTAATTGATTATAAACCTTTAATATAATTGACACCGTAAGGCTTTCGTTGTGAACGTGTTAACATGCTGTTCGCTTCGTCATCATTAATAAACTTTTCTGTTTCAGAATTCCAATTCAACTTTCTTTCTAATTTCATGGAAATATGTGTAATTAAACAAATAGAACAAGCCCTGTGACCCATTTCAACGGGAGATATCGGAGGCTTTCTGCTTTCTATACAATCTAACCAGTTACCATGTTGTTCATCGCTTTTATACAAATGTATTTCATCAGACCCTATAACAGAAGTTAATATTTTTGGATCGCTGGCATCTAATGCTTTTGAACTTTCAGCTGCTTCCACAGGGTCAGAAGCTGAAGCTGTATAAGCTCCTCTTGAAACAAATATCCAACCATCCGTACCTATATATTTAATACCGTTGGTGTAACCTCCACTGCTGGTGTACATGGTTATGCCATTTTTGTATTCTGCTTTTGACATAAAATCACTATGAACATTCCAAAGTCCTGATTTTGGAAACTCTGCTACGGCTTGCACGGATATTGGACCCGTTAATTCAGTATCCATACCCCAAGCAGCAGAGTCGTAATGATGTTGCCCCCATCCAGTAATCATCCCCGCTCCGAATTGTTCAATACGCAACCAACCGGGTCGGCTATAACCTTGTTGCGGATGCACACCGATTTCCGTATAATCCATCAATGGAGTTTGTCCTAACCACATATCGTAATTCAAATTTGAGGGTATTGGCATTTTAGGAGCTTCGAGTCCTGACGGATCACCTGGAAGACCTATTTTTACCGTATGTAATTTTCCAATTCTACCATTACGAACTAATTCGGCGGCAATCCTAAATTGAGTCATGGAGCGTTGTTGTGTGCCTACTTGTAAAATAGTATCTTTTTTCTGAATGATATCGCTTAAAATCCGTCCTTCTTTAACGGTAAGTGATGTTGGTTTTTGCAAATAAACATCTTTACCTGCCAAGATTGCTTCAATAGCAGGTTGCGAATGCCAATGATCTGGTGTGCTAATAACAACAGCGTCAATGTCTTTATTTTTCAACATTTCTTTATAGTATCCATACATTTTTACATCTACCGCCTTATTGCTTCCCGTTTTTTTACTGTAATAAGTTTCCACTAATTTTTTGGCATCTTTCATACGATTACTGTCCACATCGCAAACTGCGATAAGACGAGCATTGTCGTATTGCATTACGCCAGGCATATCATGATCACGAGCAATACGTCCACAACCAATTTGCCCAATGTTTATTTTTTTATTAGCCGTAGTTTTTCCAAATACCCCAGAGGGTAAAATGGTTGGGGCTAAAAATGTTGCAGCACTTGCTGTCGACGTTTTCTTGATAAAATTTCTTCTTTGCATTTTATTTTTCCATCTTTAAGACCCAAAGAATACCACCTCTTAAATGTTTTCTAAAAGTGGGATTGTCATAGGTTTCGGAATCATGACCTAAAGCCGTATACCATTGTCTGGCTCCTTCAAATTCATGTGACCAGCATAGCGGAAAATAATCGCCAAAAATATCATTTGTGTATTCTACTTTTTTCTCATCCTCAACCGTTTTTAAATCGGCTGCTAACAATACTTTTATATCAGGATTTAGGTTATTGGAATAATAACATTCATCATTAACTTTCCATACTTTATCCAAAAAATAGGTTGAAGGATGATTTTTATTAACTACGACCACATCAAATTCCTGATGAGGTGCATGTCGAACAAATTTACCACCGACCAGCGCCCAATACCAAGGCCAATCTCTTTCTACGGCATTTGCGGAATGAATAGCCATAAACCCCCCGCCACCTTTAATATAGTTTTGAAAAGTTACTTTTTGGTCTTCAGTATCAAATACCTTATTATTGGCATTAGAAAAAATAATAGCATCGTATTTTGCCAAGGTTGCCTCTGTAAAAAGCGAAGCATCTTCACTGGTATCAGTATCAATATTTTCTGCTTTACAAATTTCTTTTAAAGCTTTTATGCTATTAGGAATGTTTTTATGGACAAAACCTTTTTCCCCATTTAGTGTTAAGCCATTTTTTGTAAATATCAATACACGTTTTTTCTTTACTACTGGATTATTGTCTTCAGTATTATTTGATTGTAGATTAACTGCCAAAACTAGACAGAAAATAAGTAAAATAATTTTCTTCATTTGTTTTTTATATTATAATTTCTTCTTATAAGTTAAAAAGTTTAGGTAAAAACATTGATATTTCAGGTATATAAATTACTAATAACAAAACAAAAAGCATAATAAATAGAAATGGAAATAAAGTCTTAATAACATCAAAAACAGATACTTTAGCAACTTCACTACCAATAAAAAGAATAGTTCCAACTGGAGGAGTACATAATCCAATACATAAGTTTAAAACCATTACTATTCCAAAATGAACAGGATTCATACCTAATGCAGTTACTACTGGTAAAAATATTGGAGTAAATATAAGAACAGCAGGTGTTATATCCATAAAAGTTCCAACAACAAGTAAAATAATATTAATTACTAAAAATATCATAAACTTATTATTAAGTTCTTCTAATAAAAAGCTACTCATTAATTCTGGAATACCTTCAAATGAAAATAACCATGACATTGCCATTGAATTACAAATCAAAAACATAATTATAATTGTTGTTTTAGCACTTTTTAATAAAATATTGGGAAAATCTATTATACTTATTTCTTTATATATTAATGCTAATAGTGCCGCATATAAAACTGCGATTGCAGATGCTTCAGTGGCAGTAAATATACCAGAAACAATACCTCCTATTATTATAAATAGCAGAAGTAAACTAAAAAATGCTCTTTTAAAAAAAATCCATAATTGAAAAAAAGAAAAATTTTTTTCTTTTGAATGTTTTTTTTTTCTAGCAACAAAACCTATATAAATAATTAAAGCAAATCCTAATAAAATTCCAGGTAAATAACCTGCAATAAATAAAGCTGCTACTGATGCAGTTCCTCCACTTGCTAATGCATATACAATCAAAATATTGCTTGGAGGAATTAATAAACCAGTTGTTGAAGAAGTAATGTTTACTGAAGCACTAAACTCTCTAGGATAACCTTCTTTTTCCATTCTATCAGTCATAATACTTCCAATTGCAGAAGTAGCAGCTATAGCTGAACCTGAAATTGCACCAAATAACATGGATGCCAATACGTTAACATATGCTAATCCTCCTGGAAAGCTTGCTACTAAAGATTTTGCAAAATTAATAAGTCGGTTTGCAATACCAGCACACTTCATAATTTCTCCTGCAAGTACAAAAAAAGGTATTGCCAATAATACAAAATTATCAATTCCTATAGTCATTCGCTGTGCTATGGTTGTTAATCCCGGTATCTTGTCAACGTTCAATAATAAACTAATAGTTGTCGAAATACCTATAGAATATGCTACAGGGACTTTTAGTATTAAAAGAATTAAAAAACTAGAAAATAATACCATTATACTAATGGTTTCAATGCTCATAATTAATTATTTTTTTATAAATTTTGAGAAATGATAAATCGAAAAACACATTATAAGTAAGCCACTAGATGGCAATACTATATATACATAACCCAAAGGAATACGTAATGTTCCAGAAAGTTGCTCTAAATGAAGTGTTGTATATACTAAATTTACCCCACCAATAACCATTACTATAAATGCAAATAGAAAAATAAATAATTCTATAAGCATTGATATTTTTATCTTATTATTTTTCGAAAATTTTGTATAAAAATAATCCATAGATAAATGTTCTTTTTTTGCATTAAGATATGATGATCCTAAAATAGTCAACCAAATCAACAAAAAACGAGCAAGCTCCTCTGTAAAAGAAAAAGAAATATTTAAAATATGCCTCGAAAAAACTTGTAATAAAACATCTAACAGTAATAATAAAAAAATAATCGTTAATAATAATTCTAAAAATCGAGTTAATTTATAAAAAACAACATCAAAACTTTTCATAACTATTGTGCTATAATTTGACTTAACAACTCAGAAAATCTTGGATATTCTTTTTTAAATTCTTCCACAACAATTTTTGTTTTATTAATAAATAAAGATTTTTTTGGAATAATAATTTCTACACCAAAATCCTTTACTATTTTCAAAGATTCTTTAACAGATTCGTTCCAAAATTCCTTCTGAGCTTGAGAAGATTCATTGGCTGCTTCTTGTAACCATTTTTGTTCTTGAATAGATAATTTATCCCAATATTTTGTACCAATTATCAGCACATCTGGTACTAAAGAATGTTGGTCTAAAGTATAATATTTACTAACCTCATAATGATTAGAAAACACAAATGAGGGAAGATTATTTTCTGCACCATCTACGACTCCTTGTTGAATAGCAATATATAATTCTCCTAAAGACATTGGTGTTGCAGAAGCACCTAAAGAGTTAACCATTTTAATTGAAATTTGATTATTCATAACTCTTATTTTAAGTCCTTTTAAGTCATCTGGAATATAAATTGGTTTATTTTTTGTATAAAAACTTCTGCTACCTGCATCATAATAGCATAGTCCACGAAGCCAAAATTTATTACCTTTTTCTAAAATTAATTTTCCAATATCTCCTTCTAATACATTAAACAAATGCTCTTTATCACGAAACAAATAAGGAATACCTAGTATATGGTATTCTGGTACAAAATTTGATAATGTAGCAGCACTTACTTTTGTAATTGCAATACTTCCAATTTGTAATAATTCTAATACCTCACGTTCTGAGCCTAATTGTCCATCAGGAAATATTTTAATTTTTAACAAACCTCCTGATTTTTTATCCACTACTTCCTGAAAAGTTAAAATTCCCTTATGTACAGGATGAGATTGAGGTAAATTATGAGCCAAATAAAGAACTTTATTGTCTATTTTCTGATGACAGGATAAAAAAATAATAAGAATAAAAAATGTTAATATTATTTTATATCTCATCTATTAATATTTATCCTTAATCAAAATTAAAATATTCTACTGCATTATTGTAGCAAATATCTTGCACCATATTACCCAAATATAAAATATCATCTGGCAACAATCCTTTATTCAAATCTTCAGCAATTGTATTACACAAAATTCTTCTAAAATATTCATGCCTAGGAAAAGATAAAAAACTACGACTATCTGTAACCATACCAATAAATCTACTTACTAATCCCATATTTGAAAGAGTATTTAATTGTTTTTCTATTCCATCTTTTTGGTCTAAAAACCACCAACTCGGTCCCCATTGCATTTTACCAGGAATACCACTTGTATTAAAATTCCCCATCATCGTTGCAAATACTTCATTTTGTGAAGGGTTTATATTGTAGGAAATAGTTTTTGCTAATTGATTATTGTAATCAAGTTTATTAAAGAAATTTGATATAAATTCAGCCATAGAATAGTCTCCTATAGAATCACAACCTGCGTCATATCCTAATAGTTTCCCTAAACGATCATTATTATTTCTAATTGAACCTAAATGATATTGTTGTACCCAATTCTTTTCATAATATTTTTTTCCTAAATAAAGAAGAATGTTTGAATTGTATTTATTTATTTCTATTTCAGAAAGTTTTTTTTTCTTTAATAATTTATCAAAAATTGATTCAATTTCTCTACTATTATAGTCTATCATGGAGATAAAACCACTCACTCCAAAATCAGATAACCTACAACCATTCTTATGAAAATACTCTATTCTATCATCAATTGCATGTAGTAGATCAGTAAATGTATTAATTGAAAATTTAACACATTTAGATAGTTTTTTTATATAATCCACAAACTTATTATTTTCTATGATAAATAAATTATCAGATCTAAAAGTTGGTAATATTTTTGTAAAAAAATTTCTTTTAACAATTTGTTGATGATAATAAAGATTATCTATTGGATCATTGGTAGTACACAAAATTTCCACTTTCATTTCTTCTAAGATAGATGCAGGTGTTTTTGATGATAAAATATCATTTGCTCTTTCATATATTTCTTCTGCAGAACTTGCTTGTAAAATAGAATCTATATTAAAATAGCGTTTTAATTCCAATTGTGTCCAATGAAATAATGGATTTCTATATGTGTAAGGAACAGTTTCTGCCCATTTTATAAATTTTTCTTTTAATGATGCATTTCCTGTTATAAATTTTTCATCAACACCATTAGCTCTCATACCTCTCCATTTGTAATGATCTTCTTTTAACCAAGCTTCTGTAATGTTATTAATCGGTTTATTTTCTGCAATTTTTTTAGCCGATAAATGATTATGATAATCTATGATTGGCATCTCTTTAGCATAATCATGAAATAATATCTCAGCCTCTTTAGAATTCAATAAAAAATTATCTAAAATAAATCTCCTTGAATAAATTTTTCTCATAATTGAAAATTTTTAAAAATTCCAATTTCCAATCCTCTTAATTCTGCTAATCCTTTTAACCTGCCAATTGCAGAATAACCTGGATTTGTTTTTTTATTTAAATCATCCAACATTTGATGTCCGTGATCGGGTCTCATCGGAATAGAAACATCCTTTCTTCCTTTCATATATCTTCGTTTTTGTTCAATTAATACTTCCTTTATAATGCTATACATATCTACATCTCCTTCCAAATGATTTACTTCATAAAAATTTCCTTGTTCATCTCGTTTAATACTTCTTAAGTGTAAAAAATGTACTCTATCTGCAAATCGTTTAAATATTTGAACTAAATCATTATCTTCTCTTGCCCCTAAAGAACCTGTACAAAAAGTGATTCCGTTAGAAATATGATCAACTTTATTAAATAAATACGCATAGTCTTCTTCTGTACTTACAACTCTTGGTAATCCTATAATTGGAAATGGTGGGTCGTCTGGATGAATGCACATAAGAACTCCATTTTGAGCTGCAATTGGAATAATTTCTCTTAAAAACAAAATAAGATGTTCTTTTAATTTATTTGCATCAATTTCATTATAAGTATTGAGAATTATTTTAAATTGTTCTAGAGTATAACCTTCTTCAGTACCAGGAAATCCAGCGATAATGTTTTTTATAAGTTTTGTTTTCTCTTCTTCTAAAAGTGCGTCTAAATATATTTTTGCCATTATTTGTTGTTCTTTTGAATAATCTTTTTTAGCTCCAAATCTTTTAAGAATATATAAATCAAAAGCAGCAAGTGCTATACTTTCATATCGAAGTGCTCTAGAACCATCTTTCATTTCGAAATCCAATGAAGTCCTTGTCCAATCCAATACAGGCATAAAATTATAACAAACAATTTTTATTCCACATTTTGATAAATTTTGAATGCTATTTTTATAATTCCTTATGAAAATATTGAAATTTCCAGATCGAGTTTTAATTGATTCATGAACTGGAATACTTTCAACAACAATCCATCTCAAACCTGCTTTTTCAATTTCTTTTTTACGTTTATTGATTTCTTTTGTAGTCCAAACATCACCATTAGGAATGTGATGTAATGCAGAAACAATTCCAGTAGCTCCTGCTTGTTTAATATCACTTAATGAAACTGAATCCTTAGGACCATACCACCTCCATGTTTGTTGCATTTTCATTTCAATATAATTTATTATACTCCACTAAAAGAACTAAAACCTCCATCAACTGGAATAATGTTTCCAGTTACAAAAGAAGAAGCATCACTTATTAACCAATGTACAGTCCCATTCAATTCATCAACTTCCCCAAAACGTTTCATAGGTGTATTTTTAATAATATTCTTTCCCCTTTCCGTATAACTCCCATCTAGATTAGTTAATAATTCACGGTTTTGATTTCCTATAAAAAATCCTGGTGCAATTGCATTTACACGTACATTCCCATCAAATTTCAATGCCATTTCCATTGCCATCCATTTAGTAAAATTATTTATAGCTGCCTTAGATGCTGAATATCCAACAACTCTACTAATGGCATGAGTCGATGCCATTGATGAAATATTAATAATACTACCATTACCTTGTTTTGAAATTACTTCTCCAAAAACAATTGAAGGTAAAACCGTACCATCTAAATTCAATTCTGACTCTTTTTTAAAATCCTCCATTTTAAGATCAAAAATAGTTTGATCTTTACCAATTGTTGCACTAGAAATAATTCCACCTGCAGCATTTATTAGCACATCAATTTTTCCCCACCTTTTTAAAATTTCATCTCTTACTTTTTCTAAATACCTTCTATCCAAAACATTGCCAGAAAACCCAGTAGCATTAATATTTATTTTTTTTAATTCTGTAACTCTTTTTTTAACACTTTTAAGCGTTAAACCAAGAACAACAATTTTTGCACCTAC
>ERZ651768.2140-NODE-2140-length-14012-cov-3.824758_pt1 | contig 14012 bp, 15 predicted proteins | sample MGYA00514754_ERZ651768 | MGnify/ENA metagenome assembly ERZ651768 | reverse complement strand
TGACCTTACACAAAATAAAATTGTTTGGATGCACGGTAATAGTATCGAGATCGATATTGATGAGAATATTCTGATATCAAACAGAAGAAGCAGTGAATTGATCAAGATCGATAGATACAGTGGTGCTGTGATATGGCGAATGGGTGGCCCGAAAAATGAATTCTTATTCATGGATGATCCTTTTTTAGGATTTAGTAAACAGCATGATGTGAGAAGAATAGATAATGGGAATATCACATTATTTGATAATGGGAATCTTCATGATCCACCAGTATCTCGAGCAGTGGAGTATGAAATTGATGAAGATGAAAGGATAGTGACACTTGTTTGGGATTATGAACATCCCGATGGTTATGTTGGCCTGGCAATGGGAAGTGTTCAGAGGCTTCCAAATCAAAATACACTTATCAATTGGGGGTCCATATCTGACCAAGGAGCTATTATTACGGAAGTAGATCATAATAAGAATATTGTTCTCGAAATACAGTATCCATCCCAGTATCATAGTTATAAGGTCAGGAAGAGTCAGTGGGAGTTCGCAACCAATCTTCTTGTTGGAGACACCAACATGGATAATATGATCGATATCATGGACCTCAATTATATTGTTGATCATTCATTATCCGATGATATTGAGCTGGATATGTTCCATCTTTTCAGATTTGATTTGAACAAGGACAGAATATTTGATGAAACTGATATCGTTCAAATAGTAGAGAATATCTTGTTTGACTAATAGAACTTTATCATTCAGAACTTTTCGTATTCTTAGCATTGATACGTATTTTTGATTTATTGATACAATTGTATTAGTGTTATTATTTTGGGATCTTATTTGTTGTCAATCAGCAGATATATAGGGGGGACATCATGGCAGATAAATTAGAATTTGAATGGAGTGATCTTAAGACCATTCCAAATATGCTCAGTATCAGCAGGCTTATTCTGATACCGGTTCTTGTTGTTCCTTTTGTGATGGAGGATGAGTCCTTAGGCAAGATCATTTCCCTGGTCATGTTCATCATTATTGGCCTTACAGATAAACTTGATGGTGTGATGGCAAGGAGGTTGAATCAGACCAGTCGACTTGGTGCTAAACTAGATGCTATTGCCGATTATGTATTCTATCCCATGATCGCACTATGGCTATACCGTTTTGCACGGCATGTGGCTGATGGATGGTGGTACTGGATATATCTGTTAATGGCATTGTTTCTGGTCAAAACGATATTAGGTCGAATAAAATTCGGTTCTATGCCACCAGTACATACGATAAGCGGTAAGGCTTTCGCTGGTTCTCTATATTTTTTCATGATCATTGCCGTGCTATGGCCGGACCCGGCAGCGATAATTTTCCCGATCCTAATGACGATCGGTTATTTGAATCAGATCGAGGAGTCGATCATGTTCATAACAAATGACCATGTTGATGAGAATACTCGTTCTATATTCAAAGATCTAAAAGGGCCATTTCAATATAAATAGAAACGATACTCTACATTAATTTTTCTGGATCTTATAATGAAATGTAACAAATAATTGATTAATAGAATTAATATATAGAATTATTTTACTTATAATAATAATTCAGTCTGATTTAATTTCGGTGAATAAATAAGGAGATATCATGAGACTAACGATTCAAATTCTATTCATATCCAGCCTGCTGTTTGCTGGTGACAACACTGCAAAAGTCAAAGTGACAGGTATGATGTGCAGTTATTCTTGTGTTAGTAAGGTCAATGCGGTGATAAATGATATTGATGGTGTTAAAAGTTGTAGTGTGGATTTCAACAAAGGGGAAGCCACAGTGATCTATGATGATGATAAGGTCGGATCCAAGGAAATTGTCAATGTTCTTACTGAGAAGACCGATTATAAGGTCACTGAAATGGCTAATGATAATAGATCTAAAAAAAGAGCTAAAGAAAACACTATTTGAACATCGTTCAGTATTAGAATAATTCTTTTCACGATTACAGTAGTACTACTGTCGGGTAATCCTGGATTCTCCCAAACATCCAGAAGGAATACCCAGTCAGAGAAATCGGTAAATAAACAGACCATAAGATCAGTAGCAGCTGATAAACATGTCACTATTGACCAGAGGAACAAGCAGTGGAAGACCAATACTACGTTGGGTATGTTCCGAGGAAGACCTAATAAAACAAATCGCCATAACTATTTTGGCGATCAGGATAGATCAAATGGAGATGATAGTGATAGTTCCCAGGACGAGCCTAAATCGACTCAACCATTAAAGAAAAAAAAGAGTCTTTGGGAAAAGTTCAAAATTTTACAGAATGAGTGATACAATAAAAAAGCCTCATTATTGATGAGGCTTTTTTATTTCTATATCCAAAATACTATTTTTTTGTACTGATATTATTTAACACAGGTAAAGACTTATGTAAGCCATCAGAGATCTTCATCAATACTGATCTTGATGTTCAGCCTTGTCTCTATCAGCTTGGCTATTTCCATTTCTGATGTCATAACGATACCATCTGCTTCTATCAGATCAGCTATCTTTGGTCCCATAGAGTTTATCTGTTCTGGCGAGAGTAAAGTATTTATACGATCAAGCAATCGCACCAGATAATCAGACCTGTCGGAGGATGTTTGTCCGCTTAGGACCTGGTATGATTCATTCAGAAAATTCTCTGCCCTGTCCATAGAAAGTTCAGGAAACAATTCTGCAATGGATCTTGACCATGATATCCGTTCCTCATAGTTTGCATCCTGATCAACAAGCTGTATAGCCGCAAATAAATGGGTTACGGATTCCAATGGTGACATATCCTCAGGTTGGTTGATTATCGGTTGCTTTTTATTATTTAATAGACCCATCTGATCATTTGTCCCATTCTTCTGGTGTTAGGGTTTTCATGCTCAGTGCATGTATATCGTGGCTCATTAGTTCTCCCATAGCGGTATAGACCATACGATGACGTTCCAACAATGATTTATTCTCAAAATCATTGGATACGATCACTGCCTCAAGGTGAAATCCCCCCTCATGCTGTTTGTGGCCTAAATGCCGACCCGTAAAATCTTTTATCTCAAGGTGAGCAAGGTCAAGAGCATCTGAGAGCCTTTTCTTTACTTGGTTCTCGATCGTCATTGAATTTTCCATTTAAATGATTGAATTTCTTAGTATGGTAGACCCGAACTTATTTCGATTGACCAAGAAAGATAAAGAGCATTATCGTAAATTGATCGAAAAGATCGATATAAAAGTAATGCCTTCTATCATGAAAATGCTTGGTCCGAAGCTACAGAGAATGTTATCCTCGAATCTAAGTGAGATCGAGCTCCGATTAGTCCAAAATATCTCTGTGTTGGTTGGAATACTACAGACCTACCCTAATCTGACCGAGTCAATTCAAAAGAGAATTCTTTTTTCTATCTCGTATTTTTGTGATGAAGATGATGAGATACCTGATATCATACCTGGATTAGGGTACTTGGATGATGCTAAGGTAGCTGAGTGGATCATAGAATCTATTAGTGATGAAATGCCAGAGCTATCTCTGGCCTGAGCTACTATTGATTGGAAGAGGTAGTGCTCCAATTATCCAGGTCTTCCTCAGAGAATTGCCATTTACAGATATAGCACCACCAGGGTTTACCAGAATAGCTTGGGTCATTCTCTGAGAGTTCAAGTGTTCCCTGACATTTTGGACATTCACGCTCCGCGCCATCCTCTGGCCACGCATAATCAGGGCGATATTTTAGTCCTTCTTCAAATGTATGATGTTTCACGGTAGCAGGAAGTTACGGTCCAAATATGCTTTGACGAATATCAATTTAAGTGATCTGGAATAGAAGGAATATGATCATGCTGATTATTGATACCGCAGTCATTCTTCTTACAGTATGTTGTTTATCCAAGGTCTCTGTTTCTGAAATATAATGGTCGTGGAATAAGAAAACTTCCAAAGTGTCATTAGGGGATACGTAAACACGCTTGTATGCATCGGTAAGATTCTCTTCTATGTATCTTTTAGTTAGATCGGGGGGTAGATAACTGACCAAGTGAAAACCAGGAAGTACCGGAATTGGATTGTTCAATGGATGCTTTCCCACAAAAACACCATCAATATAAAAGGGTACCTCCATGCTATCAGTTTTGAGGTCCACGAAACCGAATTTAGCCATATCATCCTTCTGTTGTGCATGAACGATACTGATAGATCCATTGATCAAGAATAGTATGATAAATATCCTGTACATCTATCACAAATTATTTTTGTCTTAACATTTAATCAAATAAGTAAATTTATATTAACATCATGATAAAATCTCGAACCTTCAATGGTACTTTACTTCTCTTGGTCAGCATTGTTTGGATATCCTGTGCTTATTTCAATACGTATTATAATGCTGAAAAATATTTTAATGATGCAGATAAATTACGGTTGGAGAAGGAAGGTAAATCCATTCCCCTATCTGCTTTGGATAAATATGGAAAGACAATTCAAAAATGTCAAAAGGTACTTAAGGAATATCCTGAATCAGAGTTGCGAATTAATGCCATATTGCTGATGGCCAAGGCCCGGTACTATAGGCGGGAGTATGACGATGCCTTGATGGACCTACGGATCGTCAATGAGAAGGGTGATGAAGACCAGATCGCTGAAGCCCAGTACTGGATTGCGTTATGCAAGTGGAAAAAAGGAACCATCCAGCCAGCTATTGATGAACTGACTCTCTTGATCAAGAATACAGAGATACAAGACCTACAGGCAATGTGCCATCTTTCGCTTGCCGAGATCGCTGAAGAATTGAAAGATGAAGAATCAATACTATACCATCTGGAAACAGGTGCGGATCTTATGCGTGATCGTGCCCAAAGAGGAGTCATATATGGCAAGCTGGCGGAATTTGCTTTTCAGAATGATAATTATGATGTTGCCATAACTACCTATAATAAAGTAATAAAGAATTCATTATCTAAAGATAAGGTTGAATACTCGCATCTACAGGTCCTGAGAATTTTACGTATGCAGGGCAACTATCGAGCTTCCGCTAGAAAGATAAAAGCCATGCTCACTGATGAAAAGTTCAAGAATATTGCAGGTAACCTAGAGCTTGAACTGGTACAGCATTATATGGCCCAAAATGAGATAGAAGAAGCTATCAGCAGATTAGAGACCATAATAAATGATTACCAACGTACTAAAGCTTCTGCGGAAGCCTATTTTCTTTTAGGACAGATTCATATAACTGAAAAATGGGAACCTGTGAAAGCAAAGGAATATTTCGATCTTGTAAAGAAAGAGTATGGGAAATCTATTTATAAGCCTGTGGCGAATAACCGAAGTACATCAATTGAATCTTATTTAGAATCAAAGAAGCAACTGGAATTATATCTTGAGACATCCACAATGGATAGTACACTTACAACAGAAGCAGACTCTGGTGGGACGAAGAATTCGGTGATCCTGCCTGAAAAAAGCCATCAAGAGATCCTTTATCATTTAGGCGACCTGGAAACATTCAGTTTTGATCATTTCGATGAGGGAGTTGCTTATTTTAAGAATATTCTTGACCAAGAGCCTACATCCCAGTTCTACCCCAAAGCCCTTTTTACTCTTTCTCTTATATTTGCTCAGAAAGGGGATTCAGCCTCAAGCCGTGGGTATAGTGAGCGATTGATATCTGAATTTCCTGGTTCGGACTATGCATCCTATGTGAACCGGAAGGATAATAGTGATACATCAGTCAAACGTCCTATAGAATCAATTTACGAAAGAGCAGAGTTGTTATGGCCCGATGATCCATTAACATCACTGGGATACTATAAAGATGTTATCGCTGCGGATTCTCTGAGTGAGCTTTCTGCATCAGCGGCGTTCTTTCTTGGTTATCACTACGATAATACATATACTATCTCGGACAGTGCTTTAAAATATTACCAATGGTTGAAAAAGTATCACCCTATGTCTGACCAGGCAGCAAAGGCGCAAGCTCGTATATCTTCTCTCCAGTTAGCGCTTTCATCTATCATACCTGATACATCACTGAGTGGGCAATGAGGAAGTATTTTTGAGAACCTGGATCTTCTCTTTTGTCTACCGTTTTGTTCGATCCATCACCCGTTTATTATTTAGGATTGGCCAGTGGACCAGTGGTAGAGAAGGTGATATCGAATCTATCGTGCAATTTGGGGATAGAAATCTTTATAGGACTGATAGATGGTTAGGAAGGTTAGCCTTCCAATATACCATACCAGCAAGTATAGAATATGAACTATATGATCTTCGCTTTAAATCTCCTCTGATTGGTGCGTCATTTAAATCAGACCTGAATATACTTGAGATTTGGCTGAAGATGGGGTTAGGGGGGATAACCCATAAAACTATCATGCATAAGGAGAGGAAAGGCAATCAGCGTCCCAGATTACAGCAGGTACGTATCGATCGGCAACAGGCTCTTATCAATTCCATTGGACTTCCCGGTATGGGGGTCGATAGGTTTTCTAAAACACTACCAGGATCTGTTCTCTGGGATTACAAACGACCTATCGGGATCAGTATCGGGGGAAAAGATGTAGAAGAATATTATTCCAACTTTCTTAAAATAGAATCTGAGCTAAAGCATAATGATTTATCCTATTATTTCTATGAGCTTAATATAAGCTGTCCAAACACAGATACTGGTATGGCCATAGGGGATAGCACAAATGATCTTGAGACCATGTTGAACCGGATAAGGCCGGAAACGTCTGTACCATTAGGTGTGAAGGTCTCACCAGACTGGAATGATGACCAATTATACCGGATCGGGGAGACCGTTCGATCATATTCTGAAATGTTCATTAATTCCGGTAATACGAGATTTGTTCGTTCTGTTGATGTTGATCTTAAAGAAGGTTCTATGCCAAGAGGTGGGGGTGGTCTTAGCGGTGGACCTCTTTTACCACGTACGCTTGGAATGATCCGTATTTTTAGAGATATAGGTATTCCACTTATGGCCACAGGTGGTATCTCTACCGTGCACCATGTTAGAGCTGCAAAGGAAGCAGGAGCGGTACTTTTTGGATTAGCAACAGCTTTGATCATGGATCCTTATTGTGTACCTCGTATTAACTGTGGATTAGCAAGGTCATAATGTTCACGGTTGCACTTTTTGAGCCTCAGATACCTCCTAATACCGGTAGTATTGCGCGACTGTGCGGTGCAGCTTACGTTAAACTAGATATTGTTGGGGAACTGGGCTTTGATCTATCAGATAAACAAATGCTGCGTGCTGGACTTGATTACTGGAAATATATAGATTGGGAATATCACCCGGATCTGAATGAATATTGCGAAACCATGGTACAAAAAACCAATTTCCATCTTTTCACCACAAAAGCAAGTATGCCATATACATCAAGAAAGTTCAGAAAGAATGATTATCTTGTCTTCGGAAGTGAAACTACTGGTATATCAGAAGATTTTCTTAGATCTCAATGGGATAGGGCTTGTACGATACCTATAATGAATAAGCATATACGTAGCTTGAACCTTGCTACAAGCGTGGGTATAGTCTTATACGAAGCAATAAGGCAGGTAAATGGGAAATAGGTTTATTGTATTCATACTGCTTTCTATTATGGCGTGTTCCAGTGCACCTCGATATGCTCAGGGAAGCTCACATTCAACACCAGCTCGGTCATCGAAAATAATAAGGAAAGGTTCTAAGAACGTTAAGCACAAGAAGCTGATGATCGGTATTAGCTCGTACTATGCCGAAGATTTCCATGGTAAACTCACTGCAAATGGAGAGGTCTATGATATGTATGGGCTAACAGCAGCTCATAAGACACTACCACTCAATACCATAGTCAGGGTCACCAATCTCGATAATGAAAAATCCCTTATACTCAGAATTAATGATCGCGGGCCATATGTAAAAGGTCGTATTTTGGATTGCTCATATGGAGCAGCGAAAAAGCTTGGCTTTCTGTCAAATGGTACAACACAGGTCAGGATCGAAGTGATCGAATGGGGTGATGGTGAGTACATGCACCATAAAAATTAGAATGATGAAGAGATCTTATCTTATTGTTAATCCACACGGTGGTCTAAAAAAAGGTTTGAATATCCTTGAGAAGGTGAAACCTATCTTCGAGGAAGGTGATGTTGAGCTTAATATACTTGAGACCAAATATGCTGGTCATGCGCGCGACTATGCTAATGAAATAGATTTTAACGGTTATGATGCTTTATGTGCTATTGGCGGAGACGGTACCATGCATGAAATTATCAATGGTATGCTCACCAGGGATGATGGAAAACAACTTCCCATCGGTCTCGTGACAGGAGGGACCGGGAACTCTTTTATGCATGATATGGAATGTCTCAATCCAAGAAATGCTGCACGAAGAATACTTACCGGGCGTCTTAGACCACTTGATATAGCTAAGGTCGATGCCAACGGTGAAATAATTTTTGCTTTCACGATGGTAGGTTGGGGAATGGCAACTGATATAACAGAGTTAGCTGAGAATATGCGATGGTTGGGTGGACAGCGCTATAATGTTGCTTCGATCATAGAAGTGATGAAAAATCGAAAGCGGGTATCAAAATTGATCTTGGATGGAAGCACGGTTATTGATGATTATAGCTTTATTATAGCCTGTAATACAATTCACGTTGGGAAGGGTATGCAAATGGCTCCACTTGCACAGATAAATGATGGGCTCATTGATCTGATCATTGCTAAAAAGGCCGGTCGATTAAAACTATTATCTCTCTTTCCACGATTATTCAATGGCTCACACATTAGTGATCCATTATGTGAATATCGTCAAGTAAAGGAATTTTCTATCGTTCCTTTGGATGATAACATTTTGAATATTGATGGTGAAATAAATATAGACAGGATCAATATTGGAAATACTCCGATACACGTTAAGGTTTTGGAGAAAGAGATCAATGTATTAGTGTGATCAATGATTGATCTGAAAATAGATCACACGGAAAATATATGAAGGAATTACAAGGTAGAAAATTCGTTCTATTCTTTGGGATTCCGTTTGGGGTCATCTGTATACTGCTGGGTAATCCTTATTTTGCGATTGTCTCGCTTATCATAATGATAATTGGGATTGATGAATTTTATAAATTAAGTGTTTCCAAAGGCGCATACCCTGACAGGTATTTCGGATTTCTAATGACCATATTTATTGCACTGGTCTATTACTTAAAACTGAGTATAGGTGATGATATTATTTTTGGATCTTTATGTATCTTCGTCGTCATGGGTATCTTGAATGAGCTGTTTCAGGAAAAGAGGAATGCATTATTAAATATCTCGACTACTTTTGCAGGAATATTATATGTACCTGTCCTCTTAGGAACTGTTATATCACTCCGGGAATATGACCAGATGAATGGGACATATATCGTTCTTGCATTATTTATTTCTATATGGGCATGTGATACAGCCGCATTCTTTTGTGGAACATGGTGGGGAAGAACGAAGATCTTCCCTAGAGTGAGCCCTAAGAAGACATGGGTTGGTTCTATCTCAGGACTATTAGCATCTGTTTTTGTTTTTGCTGTATTCAGTAGGATCGAGCTTTTAGGGGTAAATCTTGGATTCATAGGTGCATTGGTTCTTGGTTGTATATCTGGACTTTTTGGTCAAGTAGGAGATTTTGCAGAATCACTCATGAAACGTGACGCTGGGGTGAAGGATTCTGGATCAATATTAAAAGCGCATGGCGGTGTTTTAGATCGTTTTGATTCCTTGATATTCGCTGCACCTATGATCTATTTTTCCGTCAATTTTCTTACGAAGAACTGATCATTTTGGTATTCATATATTTCTGATCCATTGACTCTGTGAAAGATAAACTAAAACACGCTTTTTATATTGGGAAAAGTGAAGACTTTGACCCTACAGAAGAACAAAAGATCATTGTTGACAAGGTCTGTCACGAAGTAGTGAAGCGTCACATGGTCCTTCCTGCAACTGTATTACTGGAAACCTTTCGTCCATTGAACTATATAGGTTCTCAGATAATGAATTTTTTTCAACCGATGGTTACGGCTGTACTTCCTGGTGATGGTTATAACGATTTCAGTCAATTTCTGGAGCAAAGAGGTAGTGTGGATTATCTTTGTCGCCGTATAAATGAAATTGAAGATGATAGTCAAATCTCATCAAAGGATTCAAGTATCTCTGATATTTAGAAACTGCCAAAATAAGACAGAATAAATTATTTAATTAAAAATGAAAAATATCGATTTGGATAGAATCAATATTATTCTGGCCACAGATTGTGGTAGTACCACTACCAAAGCGATCCTGATCCAGAAAATCGATGGGCAGTTTAGGCAAACCCACCGTGGAGAAGCTCCAACGACCGTTGAAGAACCATTCGCAGATGTGACTGTCGGAGTGGTGAATTCTGTTACAGAAGTATCAGAATTGGCTGGAAGACGATTAGTAAGCGATGAAATGAAGATTATCACACCGGCAAATGGTGACGATGGGTGTGACATCTATATTTCTACTTCCAGCGCAGGTGGTGGTTTACAAATGATGGTTGCAGGTGTGATCCGGGAAATGACGGCAGCGAGTGCAAAGCGAGCTGCACTAGGTGCGGGTGCAATTGTAATGGATGTTATAGCCTCTAATGACAAAAGACAACCCCATGAGCAGATCCAGCGTATTCGTGAACTACGTCCTGATATGATTTTATTGTCCGGCGGTACAGATGGTGGGACAAAGACACATGTTGTACAGATCGCAGAATTGATAGCACCAGCCAAACCACAGCCAAGGTTCGGGGCACAATACCAGTTACCGATCATATATGCAGGAAATAAGGAAGCCACCTCCAATATGAAAGAATTATTCAAAAATGAGTTTGAACTTTCTATTGTAAATAATCTCCGTCCAACAATGGAGCAAGAGAACCTCGGTCCAGCACGTGATGCGATCCATGATCTTTTTCTAGAACATGTGATGGCTCACGCGCCAGGCTACAATCACCTGATCGAATGGGCTGATGCACCTATCATGCCGACACCAGGAGCAGTAGGAAATATTCTGAAAACTATCGCGGAAAAGCATAATATCAATGTTGTTGGTGTGGATATAGGTGGTGCCACCACAGATATTTTCAGTGTATTTGACGGAACCTTCAATCGTACCGTGAGCGCTAACCTGGGAATGAGCTATTCCATATCCAATGTTTGTGCAGAAGCTACGATGCCTAATATCATAAGATGGATGCACATGGAAATGGATGAAAGAGAATTGCGTAACCGCGTCAAGAATAAAATGATACGTCCTACTACTATACCACAGTCATTGGATGCACTAGTGTTTGAACAGGCGGTAGCACGGGAAGCGCTGCGGCTTGCTTATATACAGCATAAAGAATTTGCCACTGCTCTAAAGGGGATTCAACAGCAACGCACCGTGGGGGATACCTTCACCCAGGAAATCGGAGGCCAAACGATAGTTGACAATATGAAACTGGACCTGCTTGTTGCATCGGGAGGTGTACTATCCCATGCGCCACAGATGCAGCAAACCGCTATGATGCTTATTGACGCTTTTCAGCCTGAAGGAATCACAGCGCTCGCAAAGGATAGTATTTTCATGATGCCTCATTTAGGTGTTCTGGCCAAAGTCTATTCTCAGGCAGCAATGGATGTTTTTGAGAAGGATTGTCTTATATATCTTGGTTCAGTCGTTGCGCCGAAGGGAAATGGTACTAAAGGCAAACCATGCTTTCGATACAATATAAGCGGTGATACTCTGAACGAAAATGGCACTCTGTCTTTTGGAATGCTTGAACATTATACTTTAGGGATCGGTGAAGAAGCAGAAATAATCGTTGATCCTTCCAAAGAATTTGATATTGGTGCTGGCCCTGGTAGACCTGTTACAAGGATAGTAAAAGGTGGTCTTGTGGGACTTATTCTTGATGCCAGGGGAAGGCCCCTTTCATTTTTTGATGATTCTACTGCGAATCTGGAAATAATGAACGCTTGGGTGAAAAAACTCGGGTTATATCCAAAAGTGGACATTCCAATATATGATAATGATTCAAACAATGGGTCAGTGGAGACATCTAAAAAGGCGCAATCTTATACTCCCGGGCTTGAGATCAGTAAACGTACCACCATAGAGTGTCGGAGGGTCCTACCTATCACTGGAAAAGTGCTTGTCAAAAAGGGCGATAAAGTTGAAGCTCAGAAGATCGTGGCGGAAACATTTATGCCCGGTGATATTTTCCCACTTAACCTGGCCAACCAATTGTCGATGCCTCCTGGTGATGTGCCTGAATGTGTAACAGTAAATCTTGGTGACAAGATAAAAAATGGAGATGTGCTCGCTGAGACAAAAGGAATTTTTGGAATGTTCAAAAGCATCTATAGATCACCCAGTAGTGGAACGGTAGAGACAATTTCCGATATTACTGGTCAAATTATTTTACGTGGCGAACCACACCCGGTAAATGTTCTGGCATTTATGCCTGGGAAGGTAATAGATGTCATAAAAGACCAGGGTGTGGTAATTAGCTCTGAAGTATCCTTTATACAGGGAATCTTTGGGATTGGAGGGGAGACATTTGGTAAGATCGTGTTGGCATGCGATAATCCCGAGACAGTTCTGACACCGGAATTGATAAATGAAGGAATGAAAGATTCTATCATTATCGGTGGTGCACGAATGACATCTGAAGCTATTCAAAAAGCTGTCTCTATTGGTGCTGCTGGTGTAATCTCTGGTGGTATAGATGATCAGGATTTGAAACAGATTCTAGGTTATGACCTTGGCGTGGCGATCACCGGTTCTGAATCCTTAGGTGTTACACTGATAATCACGGAAGGATTCGGAGATATATCAATGGCTGAAAGAACATTCGGGTTGTTAAAAGATAGGGTTGGCACTAAGGCCTCGATCAATGGAGCAACCCAGATAAGAGCTGGGGTGATTCGTCCGTCTATCATCATTCCTGTTGATAAAATGGACTCAAGCGAACAAAAAAGTACAGCTTATGAGCCTGGTATTTTGGAGGTCGGTGTTCCTGTAAGGATAATTCGAGCACCCTATTTTGGCGATATTGGTAAAGTACATAGTTTACCATCGAAACCACAAACCTTGGAATCAGGGACAAAAACCCGAGTGCTGGAAGTTATAGTAGAAAATGGTGATATTCTCACCATTCCTAGAGCGAATATAGAACGAATTGAAGGACACGATGTAAAATGAGGTCGCAAACATTGCATACCGTTTTGTTAGTATTGGTCTTCTCATTAATACATCCTAACCTTCAGGGTCAGGAATCATCTGGACCGGCCTCGCCAACCAACTTAAGTGCATCTGACCATCCTTGGGACCATGGCGAAAAGATCGATATTCAGTGGGATGATATTGAAAAAAACGAACAGGATAAAGTACAATCCTATTCAATCTATAGTTCACGATCCGCTAATCCTGACTCTTTTATATTCATTGTTACGATAGATGCGGATATTTCTGCATATACGATTGAGAAACTTGACAGAAAATATTCTTATTATTTTAAGATTATTGCGATAGATAAAAGTGGTAATGTGTCTGAACCTGCTGTGACACTTTCCGCAATATCACCTACAAGGCAATGGTTCGATGGACGCCGGTTCCCCTTGTTCATTATTACAGTAATATTTTGTGGGTCAGTTGTCTACTGGATATATCGAGCCCGAGCTGGTATTCCTTTGCAAATAAGGAAAATTGCGGGACTTGAGGCAGTCGATGAAGCGGTCGGTAGGGCAACGGAAATGGGAAGATCGATCCTGTTCATTCCTGGTATCCAGGACATGAATGAGATCCAAACTATTGCAGGCATAACTGTTCTTTCTCATGTGGCAAAAGTAGCTGCTGAGTATGATGCGAAGGTAGAAGTTCCTACCAGTCGGTCTCTGGTAATGACGGCTGCAAGAGAAACTGTTCAAGCATCATTCTTAACAGCGGGTAGACCCGAATCGTATAATCAAGATCTGGTTTATTAT
>ERZ651768.2138-NODE-2138-length-14028-cov-14.407283_pt1 | contig 14028 bp, 13 predicted proteins | sample MGYA00514754_ERZ651768 | MGnify/ENA metagenome assembly ERZ651768 | reverse complement strand
GCTGTAAAAATTCTGGAAGCGATCGAAGAGGGGAAACCGGAAAAAGGACCGACTCCGGTGTTTTTGAGAGGTTTAGTTCGCACATACTGTCATTATCTGGGAATTGATAAAACTGGTATTGCCGATAAAATAGAACAGTTTTTAAAATCAGCCGACCAGGGGAAACAGCAACTCAAGACCCTTAAGCCTGTTCTTGAAATAAGGGAATCACATCCAATCCGTAACATTGTGACTGTTCTGGTTCTTGTAACAGGAGGTTACTTATTTTATTTGATTTATTCTTCCCAAATCCCATTTTTTCTTGCACAAGACAATAATACACAATCGAAATCTGCAATGGTTGCAGTTGAGGATAAATTAGCTGAAACTGAAAAAATTAATGTTGCTGATGATGGGATAGCCACATCACCCCAGGCAGTAATTCAATCTAAAGAAGAGCCTGCTGAATCCGAAAAAACTATTCCTGAACAAATAGAAGCATCAGGAGAAACATCTTCTGTGGAAGACTCAAGCCTTGTAAAAACTGATACCACTGGGGAAAGCAACACTACTCCAGATACTGTTACTGAAAAAACAGAAACAGATGATGTGCTTGCTGCAACAGATAGAACTTCGGAAAAATTGGAAATTGAATCAGAAATAAGTCTCACGGATCCAAATCAAACAAATCTCTCTGAATTATCACAATCTGAAGTTGAGCAAGATTTAATGGAGCCCCTGACACTTGAAGTGGAAGCATCTGAAGGAACATGGATTAGTATTTCTGTGGATGGAAATGAAGCCAAGGATATTAGATTAGGTACAGATGAAATCCATCAATGGGAGGCAAAGAAGGAATATCTGCTGACACTTGGTAATACACATGCAGTAAGAATTTTATTGAATGGAAGGGAAATTGAAACAAACCGAACACATCAGCTACTGACAGATTGGGTAATTGACAAAAGTTTTTTGCCATAGATTTCTTCATTATTTTATAAAGAACAAAATGAGATTTCGTTTTTTTTTGCGCATTCAATTAACAAGTCAGCAGCATTTAATTCAAAATATTCATATATATATCAATTATATAACTTAATACTGAACATATAATGCATCAAATATTTTAAGATAAGTTCCTCCAATTAATATCATGTATTCCATGAAGAACTGCACACCGTTTGAAAACGGGAAACGATATTACCCACTCAGCCAGCATTATCGGGAGCGCTTTGGTGAAAAAGTATACAAAGTAAGTGTTTCAGTAGCAGACTCCTGTCCAAACAGGGAAGGTCATAACGGGATGTCTGTATGTATTTTTTGTGATGAATGGGGTTCCGCAGCTTATCATCAGTTCAGTGACTTGCCTATATTTAAGCAAATCCAAATAAACCGAGAGGCCATCCGCAAACGTTATAAAGCTGAAAAATTTCTAATTTATTTTCAAGCCTACACCAACACATTCGGGCATTTCAGGGATCTGGAAACTCTGTATCATAAAGCTTTAAAAGAAAAGGACGTAGTCGGATTGGTGGTTGGAACTCGTCCTGATTGTCTGCCAAAAAGAATTTTACAGAAATTTGCTGTACTCTCGCAGGAACAATATCTATCAGTAGAGCTTGGAGTACAAACTTTTGATGATCATCAACTGAATTTTCTCTCAAGAGGTCATGACAGCGCCACTTCAATAGAAGCAATTCGGAAACTGAAATCTTTGCCAAATGTTAATATATGTGTGCATTTAATGTTTGGGCTTCCGCATGAAACTGATCAGCAAATTCGCGAAACAGCACAATTGTTATCAGAACTGGAAGTTAACGGAGTAAAACTGCACAACCTGCATGTACTCCGGAACACAGCACTTGAAAAGTTGTTCAATGAATCTAAATTTATTCCAATAGAACTTGAGGAATATGCTCGCAGAGTAGCAATCTTCCTTGAATATCTTTCTCCAAAAATTGCCGTGCATCGTTTGGCTGCGGTAGCTTCACGCTGGGACCAGTTAGTGGCACCATCCTGGACTCGTGAAAAAATGCGTCCCGCTCAGTTTATTGATGATTATTTGGAAGCAAATCAAACATGGCAGGGTCGAAATTTCTATGTTAATTAATCTGATTCCGGACTGTATGCTGCTAGTTTAGTTCAGTAAAAATATAAAGAATAAATTCCATCAATATAATTTTTATTAAAACCACCTAAAAATTTTACTTTACTTAAAAACGAAATTTGGTTGCTGAAACACTAAAGTTGCTGAAAAAAACGGAAAATGAAAATGTACTGGAAAAGAACTTTGCCGAGAAAGAGCTGGATAATTTAATTACTGAGAAGTCAGATCGAGTATTAGCAAAAAAGATACTTGAACTGCTGCAGGATTCCAAGGCAGAGGAAATTGTTTTGATTGATGTGCGTGACAGTTCAAATTTAGCCGATTATCTGTTTATTTGTGAGGGGCGGTCCCAGCTGCATTGCCGAGGAATTGCTGAAAATGTGGTGTTTCGTTTAAAACATCAGGGTGAGATTCATTTGGGTATAGAAGGTGAGCTTGAAGGAAACTGGGTACTGCTTGATTATGGAAATATTATCCTGCATGTGTTTCATCCGGAAATTCGTAAATACTACAACTTAGAAGAATTATATGCACCTCATCAAGTAAAGGACGGCATAAATAATAACAATCCCGCAAATTAATATGCAAAGGATACTATATGCCAGATGAGGTTCTTCCTGAATGGCTGGAAGATTTAGAGAAAATTTCACTTGATTCCCGATTAAGACGCAAAGAATCTCTAAAGCGCTTCAACACATGGAGAATTGGCGGTGCTGCAGAATGCCTGATTGATGTTGTAAATGTTCAGGATTTAAGACTTCTGCTGCCGTTCATCCGCAAACATCGCATTCCCTGGTTCATCATTGGCAAAGGTTCAAACCTGCTTGTGCCTGACAATACCTGGCCAGGAATCATAATACACCTGAGTGGGGATTTTAAAAGCTGGGAACCTTTAGAAGAAAATAGTAATTCAGGAAAAAATCAGGTCTCTGCTGGGGCTGCTCTGGCAGATGTAACATTTGCTCAGAAATGTGTGCCTCACGGATGGGGGGGCATGGAGTTTTTAATTGGAATTCCAGGCACGATTGGCGGAGCAATTGCCATGAATGCAGGGGCACATGGTGCAGAAACTGCTGATTTTCTAGAAGAAATAGAGTGGATGGATATGGAAGGGAATTTACATTCCACACCCAGAGAGAAACTGGAATTCCGCTATCGTTACTCTGAACTTAATGGAAATTTTGGACGGGTAATCACTCGTGCAGTACTTTCACTCAATGAATCAGATCCGGAATCTGTTGAAAAAAAAATACTGGAATGTCAAAAATTCCGGATGGAAAAGCAACCATATAACCAGCCCAGCTGCGGGTCTGTTTTTAAAAATCCCCCCGGGGATTATGCCGCACGCTTGATAGAAGCTTCCGGATTAAAAGGTAAAATCCAGGGGGGTGCTCAAATCAGCCCTAAGCAGGCAAATTTTATTGTTAACCTGGGCGAGGCGTCTTCTGATGATATTTTGTCTTTGATCAACACTGCCCGCGAAACAGTTTTAAGAAATTACTCAATAGATTTGATGCCCGAGGTTCAAATCCTGCAGAGTGCTGTATATGGTTAATTTTTTTATAAGTAGTTCTCAGGGAGTTTTTTTAGTACCGCACTCATTCCGCCTGAACCAAATACGAACAATGATATTTACACCCCTTTGTCATGAAGGATCTTAAAAGACAGTCAAATCGTAGACCGGCGGTAAGGAAGCTTGGCACATCATCAGTTGCTGTCAGGAAAAACCGCAGTAATCCAATTCCTGGTCTTTCAGTTAAACTGCGCAAACCTTTTAATGAGCCTGGGTTTCGTAATTCTTGGGTACCATCGTATTTTGTCGAAAATGAACCCGCAGTGTTACGTGAAAAAATACGCTGGTTAATTCAAAGATTTTTTGGAATATGCGGATTAATTTTTATATTGTGGCTGGCAGGAGGAAGTCTATGGGTTGGCGAGGCTTTTTTCAAGCAACCTCTGAAAAAGGTATATTTTGAAGGTAACCAGCTGTTAAAAGACTCCGATGTGTTGAGAACCAGCGGACTGAGGCCCGGACAAAGACTTTTCGATCTTAAGCCATATCACGTTGCTGCACAATTGCAAACGCATCCAATTGTTCAAAAAGCTGACATACGCAGAAAATTTCCTGATGAAATTCATCTGATACTGAGTGAACACCGGCCAGTTGCTATGCTTAAGATTTCTCAAGAAATAAATGATTTATCACATGATACTTTACAAAATGCTAATTATTTCCTGATAGGCCATGATCAGCGTTTGCTTAAACAACTGCCTTTAGAGGAACTGCGTAATTCACCGCACAGAAGCCTCCCGCTTATCAAAGGATTAACAGTTCCATATACGAGACTGGGTAAGCGTTTGAATTCTTCTGTTCTCGAAAGGGGATTAACATTGTTGAGTACACTTCAGAATATCTCTATGGATCAAGTACCTGAATATCCAGAAACACTGACTGAATTTAAAGATCATAATAGAATGGTTGACTGGTCTTCTCAAAAAATCCGGATTGATATTTCAGACCCTCTTAACCTGAAAATAAGCTGGCCCCTTAAATCACCCGAATTTCATCCAGGTTCACCAGAGCTGCTTCGCTCAGTACCGTTGACCATTCAAATGGGGAATAGGAATTTTAGTGAACGCATTCGTACCTTCCAAAACATTTTTCCAATAATAGACCAACAACATCCTGAACTTCAAAGTATTGACCTTCGTTATGAAAAAAGGGTAATGCTGATACCATTATAAAAACATGATTCTTTGCAGACTTGTCTTTCTCTAAAGATTAGCAAGCGAGATTCGCTATGCTTCTATTTTGCACGATTTTGGCAAGATAGGCCTATAAGAAAGTGTTTTGGTATCAGCTAAACTGCATAGTCGTTTACAGTGCCCAATTTAGACTTTTCTTTTCCCTGTCTGGAAACATCGATTATACAAGACAGTTTTATTTGCAGTTATTCAGCACACATGTTAGGATTCAGCATCGATAATAAGTCAATTTAATTACTGCAGTTCATGAAAAATTATTCAATTATACTGCTAAAGGACAGCAGCAACGGTGTGCACCAGTATCATTTTGGGGGGAAATTTATTTTTTTCCTGCTTGTATTATTCTTAATTGGAGCAGCCTCATTAAGTTGGATTTATTTTGACCAATACCTAAAGATTTCAAATCAGCAACAGCTGCTTGAAAAACAGGAATTGGCTAAAACAGCATATCAAAAACAAATTGATCTTTACGATGGACGTGAGTCTCGTATTTCGTTCCTTGAGGATTATGTGAAAGAACTGAAACAGTCAGCATATAACAGCAAGTTAATGTTCAAAAAACATTCGGCTCTTTTCAGCTCCAATATAAAAAAACTGGATGAAATGCATAATTTTATCTGCCAGACATTAGAGGCTGAATGCACATCTAACCTGAGTGATCAGGCAAATACTCACCAAACAGTACAGTGGCTGGACATGGTTTCTCAGGATTTTGTTCTCTTTAATCAAAATCTCCAGGAATATGCATCACAACGCAGAGGTTTTGAAGAACAGGAAAATACTATTCAACAACTGCGTAGACAGCTTGTTGAAACAGAACAGGAGTTATCTGAACATATGGAGTTCCTCAAAGTTAATCAGGAGACTGTAAATAGACTTACGAAAAAGATTACAAACACTACAGGAATTTCACTCAGTAAAGGTCAAAAAAGCAAACAAGCAAAAGCAAAAACTGGCCGTGGTGGACCTACCATTTTGGACAGCTTGTCACTTGATTCACCACAGGAATTACTAAGCTCCGGAAGTTTACGTCAGTTCCTGTACCGAAGCTCAGATGATTATTACGAAAAAGTTTCTCAACTTGAAGATCTTAGCCTACTAATTGATCGGAGCCATAATTTCTGGAGACATACTCCTACAATAATTCCACTTAGAAGCAGAGTATTATCTGATCGTTATGGGATGCGTAAAGACCCCTTCAATAAGAAACGCGAGTTTCATGGAGGCCTTGATTTCAGGGCAAAAAGAGGTAGTCCGGTTTATGCTCCAGCCGATGGAATTGTAAGAATTGCAAGTCGAAAAAGAGGTTTTGGATTATTAGTAGCACTACAACACGGCAGAGGTTTCTTTCCAGGAAAGAAAAAATCTGTACGTTACAGAACACGTTTTGCACATCTCTCTAAAATAAATGTAAGACGCGGCCAGAAACTTAAACGTGGAGACAGGCTTGGATTAGTTGGAAGTACAGGCCGCAGCACAGGTCCGCACTTGCACTATGAAATAATTATTAACGGACGACGTAAAAATCCTTTGATTCCAATATCCAAATTTAATCCTGATCAACGTTTATACTTACGTTGAAATAAACAAAATAAATTTATATGTCTAACCAGTATTACTCCGAACAAAAAGGTCTTGGATATTTAGGTGAAGATCTGCTTATTCAGGGAACGGTTCATTCCGAAAATAAAATAGTAGTCAGCTGCACTGTAGAAGGTTCTCTTCATGGTGATCAGGAAATAATAGTATCTGAGACAGGGAATGTCAGTGGAAAAATCGAAGGAAACGTTGTAGTTGTGGCAGGTAAAGTAAATGGTGACATGCTGGTTCATGAGCGCTTAGAGGTAAATTCAACTGCAAATTTGCTTGGAGAGGTGCATGTCCCTTCAGGTCAGCTTTTAATTCAGGAAGGGGCCTATTTGGAAGGTCAATGCATTACCTCAGAAAATAAAGAAACCACAAAGCAATTAACTTCTTGATTATACCACTCATTTTATAAAATATTTTTTACAAAATAAGGCTATTGTAATCTATTAATCAAAATGCAATACCCAACAGCTAAAAAAAGCTTAAAACAGCAAGCAAGACCAGTTATACAGACCAAACTGCTCAAGAACCACGATCGTATTCTTTATGTTAATGGATTGTTTACGCCTCCAAAATCGGAAGAAAGACCTGTGGTTTCGGCCAAAGAAACTGAAGAATGGCGCTCACTTTTCACGATGGTGCTTATTGCAGGTTTTGGAGTAATAATGCTTGTTATTTCAGTGATTGGCAGCTACGGAATTAATGCTACTAACCGACTGGAAGAATACGAACAACAATTAACTCAACAAATTGAATCAATGCGCATTGAGCAAGCTTTGATGCATGAAGAAATTAATGCTTTGAAGACAAATCCTGAATACATAGAACTGGTTGCGCGCAAAAATCTGGGATTAGTCCATTCCAGCGAGTTGATTTATTATCTTCCACCTTCAGAAACAAATTCCTACCACAAAGATAATTAATCTAAAAAACCGTTTTCAAAGTTGTTAATGGATTAGTGAATAGTTGTAGATTTTTTTGAAACCTGACTATTTTTCTAGTTGTAAGATACAACAAGCAGTACCTTCCACGGTAGTTTCTCGATGTTTCTCTCTGAAAAACGGATACTCCATTTTAAACTATTTGTATTCATTTCTGTGTTTTTAACTCCTGTATATCCTAGTCTGAATAAGGCAGTTGAGCCAAGCTTTAGAATAAGTAAAAACACAGATTAGATCCAATCTCCATTTTTCCAATGATACCCGGCCAACAGATAATTTTGAAATTATTGGTTCTGCCTGTAACATAATAGTGACATTATTTGAAGTTGATCCTATGCTTAAAGAAATACATATCACCCCGTTATACAGGTACACCTACAACTAAAGAAAAAAAGTCTAATAATAGTTACATAATTAATTTCAATGTCCACTATTGTTGAAATTCAAAAGCAAGGAAAACTTCTCAAGAAAGCCTTGATTGTATGTAACGGCAATCCTCCTCCAAAAAGCTTACTCAGTCAATTATGGGAAAAAACAACATATCGTGTAGCTGCTGATGGCGGTGCAAATCTGCTGCTTAAAAGTAAATATGTGCCAGATACTGTGGTTGGTGATTTCGATTCACTTGACACTAAGACTCGCGAAAAAATGCCAAACTCAAAGTATTTACATATCCCGGAGCAGGACACCAACGATGCAGACAAGGCAGTTCGGCATTGTTTGAAACTTGGTTTTAAAGAAATTCATCTTCTTGGAGCTGATGGTGGTCGTCAGGATCAATTTCTCTCAGGCCTGGAAATACTTTTCAAATATTCTGAACAGGCACGTCTAATATCCTGGACTCAGCTGGAACGCATGGAGTTTATAAATCGGATCTGGGAAGAAAAAATTGCACCTGGAACAACTCTTTCGATACTCCCTGTTTTCGGAGGCGCTAAAGGAATTGTTACAAAAGGGTTAAAATACGCGTTGAATAATCAGGATTTGATTCCAGGCAAATCACCTTCTGGAGTTTCAAATTTAGTCGTTTCCAATCCTGTCTCATTTAATATAAAAAAAGGTATGCTATTGCTTGTAGTTCAACACACAGAGTTATTTAACTGATTATCTGCATTAAATCAAAGTCAGTATAACCGTCAAAGTAAAAATACTATAAAGCGTTGAAAAGAGAACCGTAGTAGTTACAAATTCAGGTATCAGTTTATATTCCAGCGCAATTATAGAGGCAAGCACAGCCGAGGGCATGGCAGCTTGCAGAATTCCCGTGTCCCGCTCAATCCCTTGAAGTCCAAACAAGGGCACCAAAATAACAGCTAGTACCGGTCCACCTATCAAGCGCACCGTGCTAGCAGCAAAAACATTAAAATCAATCTTGATTTTTGCAATTTCAGCCATTTGTATACCAAGCGTAACAAGCATGACAGGTATCATTGCCTGACCCAGTAATCCACTCAGACGCGAGATAAAAATTGGCACTTCGATTCCTGAAATGTTGAATATCAGAGCAGGGACTACAGCAAGTATGGCCGGAGTTTTAAATACAGAAAAAACAGCCGCCATTCCTCCACTCCTTGCCCAACTTGCTACACCTACACATATGACGAAAGAAATGAATACTGTTGCCAAAAAATAAACAGTAGCAGGAATTCGGGCTATTTCCCCAAACCTGAATTCAATTAACGGAAGCCCAAAGTTGCCAACATTCCCAAATGTTGCAATTAGAACAAACGCCGCTGTAATTTCCCTAGATTGACGCAGAGCTTTGCCCACTAAAAAGCCTAAAACAGCAACTGCGATCTGTACCACAAATGTAAAACACAGCATCAGCATAGCTAATTCTGCTGCTATCTTTGCCTCGCTGATTATATTGAAGACAAAGGCTGGAACAAAAACAAAGTAAGCAGTTTTAGAAAGAGGGCGTGCTTCAATTTTCAGTAACGGTCCAATGAAATAACCAACTGCTACGAGAATAAAAACAGGTGTTACAACATTTAGAAAAATTAATGAAAGTGCTACCATATTTTCTGAAAAATCAGCAAAATTCATAATTTTTTAAATATATATCTTGAGTTAAATTTCGATAAAATTATTAACAGGCTGATTTGTCTGGATATTCACATTCACGCGCAATCACACATCTCACACAATCAGGATTACGTGACTTGCAGACATAGCGTCCTTGCAGGATGAGTAAATGGTGAGCATCCTTTTTCCATTTTGACGGAACAACCTTCATAAGTTTATTCTCAACTTCCAGCACTGTTTCTCCGTTTGCAAGACCTGTTCGATTCGAAATCCGAAAAACGTGTGTATCAACTGCAATAACGGGTTTTCCGAATGCTGTGTTTAAGATAACATTTGCTGTTTTACGCCCAACTCCAGGCAGTTCCTCCAACTCTTCTCTGCTTTTAGGTAACTTACCTTGATGGTACCTCACCAGCAGGCCGCATGCTGCTACAATATTTTTTGATTTGGTCGGCGCCAGACCTATGCTTTTAATATGTGAAAATATTTTTTCTGCTCCGGCCTCATGCATTTTTTCTGGAGTTGGAAATTTAGCAAATAATTCCGGTGTGACTTTGTTAACTGAAACATCTGTTGCCTGTGCACTTAAAATCACTGAAACTAATAACTCAAATGGATTGCGGTGCAAAAGCTCAGTTTGAGGTTTGGGAATGGAGTCGCTTAATTTCCTGAACAGAGTGTTTATAGTTGAAGATTTCATGAGCAATGCTTTTGTTTACTGATGCAATAATTTACTTTATTTCTCTGTGCCCCTGATGTACTGCTCTGTTATATTTTAAAGGATTTTATAAAAACTAAATTTTTTCATTTATGTTTGTATCTAACTGGTAACAATCACAGACCTTCTGTCATAAATAATTGAAACAGCAGGGCTCCAGTTAAATTGACAATTAATATCAAAAAAATGACAATGAATATAACTGAAAACAGTTTTTTCTGAAATTTGTATTTCAACCTGAATTTATTTGAATAAGATGCTTTCATCATGAAAAAAAGTAATTTTCTGCCCCTTCGGATTTCTGTGCTGGTAGTCTCCGATACCCGTACGGAAACAACAGACACATCCGGTAAGATACTCGTTGAACGGCTCACGAAAGCCGGTCATTTACTTGCTGAAAAATGTATTGTTCCTGACGATGTTTACCAGATACGTGCGGTGCTGTCACGATGGATAGCGGATCCTGCAGTTGAAATTGTAATTGCTTCCGGCGGTACCGGACTCACAGGTCGCGACGGTACACCTGAAGCTGCTTCTGCCTTATTCGACAAAGAAATTGAAGGATTTGGAGAATTGTTCCGCTGGGTATCATACGAAGAGATTGCTGCATCAACCATTCAATCACGGGTAACTGCCGGCGTTGCAAACGGAACTTATATTTTTTGTCTCCCTGGATCTTCAGGTGCTTGCCGCACAGGTTGGGACAAAATTTTAGCAACACAACTTGACATACGCAACAGTCCGTGCAACTTTGCCGAATTGCTTCCAAGATTGACTGAAACATAAACCATTCTTGAGCTGTTCCAATTCCAGTTTTTTGAAAAAGCTGAAGTTTGAGTCAAATACATGTTGCTTAATCATTTTCCCACTTTTTGATTCAATGTCTGCTCAGCAATAAATTCCTTCACTACTGGTAGAAGCCGCCCCATTCCATCTTCCATTGGACATATCACAGGTACTCCTAGACGCGCTTCAAGATTTTTTTGTTCAGACTGCAACTCAGTTTTTGTTAGATTATGGCTGTTTAAAGTAACAGCCAATGTTTTGGAACCATAGAGACGAATTAATTCCAGTTCTTCTTCAATTGGAGGAATGGGCCAAAGTTCTCGCTCATCGTCTGCCAGAAAATACTTCTGTTTTGGCGCAAACTGAATTATTACGCCCTTTGCCAGTGCACTGCATAGATACTCTGAACCACAAGGACCTGAAGGATTTCGCAGGGAAGACTGTCCCTCCAGTAAAATTAAATCCGGATGTTCCTGCTGGTCACAGCGGATTATTGCAGACTCAAGTTCTCCACTGACAAAATCATTGAGGGTTGAGTCAAGAATAAATCCATATTGGCCACCCTGTAATTTTCCTGTCTGCCCGGTGTAAATCATTTCAGTGCGAATTCCGGCCTCACGACATGCATTTCTCAGCCAGAGACCGCAGGTTCTTTTCCCTATGGCACAGTCAGTTCCAAACATTGCAATTCTGGGAGCACGAACACTCCTTATATCTCCAGTCCAGAACGCATGTTCTTTTGCCTGCTTGGGTTTTCGTATATCAATCAATTCAGCCTGAAATTTCTCAGCAGTCTGCATTAATTCCGTGTCGTCACTCAAATAGTGGTGCAGCCCATTAACGATATGCATACCGTGAGATAGCGCATCAAGAAGTTCCTGACGAAGTTCATTCGGAATTACCCCACCGGGAGTTGCAACCCCTATGATTGCATGTAAACCTCGAGCGAATTTTTCTGCTGCTATATTTAGTTTTGAGCTTTGTTCTCTGAGAAAAACCTTGATTGAAGCATGAATTGGTATATTAAGATTTTTGCCTGTCACCAGTTCGCCGGCATCTTGTCCAGCAAAATTTTGATCGATAACTGCAAGTATCCTGTATTTTTCAGAATGTCTGACAAGGCCGAACGCAGTTTTCGCGTTTCGTGAATTGAACATTCCGCTTGTGAGAATAATAGCCGAGTCTTTCAATGTAAACTCATACAGAAAAAAAAATTGTAATTATGTTTCTTTGTTGGAAACTGTAAAATCATAAATAACAGATTAATAAAAGTATTTAACAAACATTGTAATTTATGCCAATAAGAAATCATCCTAACTGACTTTGGAAACATTTCCAACATTAACACTTAATTTAGCAAACTAAATAATACTCTTAGGAACGGATAGCTAATCTATTAAAAAAACAAATTCGAATAAGCAGGCTGAATCTAATTACCCTTTTCGGACAAAAATTGTGTATATCCGGAAGAAAATCTTTACAGCACGACAGATACAATGCTGCCTGCTGAATTTTTGTTGAGCATTGATTACTAAAGAAGTTTAGAATCAGTCACAATATCTTTTATTGCGAGAGATGCAAGTTTATCCACTAGTTTGGCTTGATCAGCAGTGAAATGGATCATCACGTTTTGACACTTGCTCTTAAAAATAACTTGTAAACTTTCAAAAGTTTATCTCATAATGTACGGTTAAATATTTAACTCCCCAAGAAGCTGGAACCTGATTGTCATGGGGTGTTGACAACAGCACGGTTTCTGTATTGTTCACCAAAATTCCTGTTCGTCCGTTTTCATCCCACGGACATATAACCAAGCCATTTCAAGGAGATTTTATGGCTGTCATATCAATGAAAACATTTCTGGAAGCTGGTGTCCATTTTGGGCATCAGACAAAACGCTGGCATCCCAACATGGCACCTTACATCTATGGTATTAAAAACGGGGTGCACGTAATAGACTTGCGCCAGACCTTGTCCAAACTCAAAGAAGCATATGAGTATGTGAAAGCGTCTGCTGCAGAAGGAAGAGTGCCTCTGTTTGTCGGTACAAAGACCCAAATTCAGCGTATTGTTAAAGAAGAGGCTGAACGCTGCGGAAGTCCTTACATCAATTTTCGCTGGCTCGGTGGACTGTTGACAAACTTTGGTACGGTCAAACAGTCAATTGCACGCATGAAAACTTTTGAAGAGATTGCCGGTGAAGACGGAAGCTATGATGGGGTGCTCAAAAAAGAAGCCCTGATGATGGAACGTAAGCGCATGAAACTGGAACGGTCTCTGGGCGGTGTACGTAATATGAAAAGTGTTCCATCAATGCTTTTTATTACCGACTGCCATAAGGAGCAGCTTGCCTTGAAGGAAGCCCTAAAGCTGCGAATACCTGTTATTGGAGTTGCTGACACAAACTGTGACCCCACCGGCATTGATTATGTTATTCCGGGAAATGATGATTCTCCACGCGCGGTTTCTTTGTATGCAAATGTTATTTCTACAGCAGTAATGGAAGGTTTAGCTGTATATAAGCAAAGCAGAATTGAATCCCCTGAGGAAGTAAAACCTGCTGCAAAAAAAGCTAAACCTAAAGAAAAGGATTCTAATCAGAAACAAACTGAAACGGAAGTAAAATCACAAAAAACTTTACCAAAAGTAAAATCTTCCGTTAAAAAATCTAAAAATAAAGCAAAAGATCCTGAAAAAAAAGAAATCGACAGTGATGTTAATTCACAGCAGGCAGATACAAAAGAGAAATTAACTGGGGCAAAAGCAGCCGATGATGCCAAGAAAATTACTAAGAAGACAGATAAAAAAGAGAAGGTAACTAAGCCAAAAGCTGCAACTGATACCAAGCAAACTACTAAGAAGAAAGCTTCTGTTGATGTAGTAAAGGTTCCTGCTGAACAACCTGCAACTCAGCCGGAAACAAAAGCACCAGCGAAGACTGCAGAAGCAAAATCAGCATCAAAAACACAGACAAAAAAAACAGCTGAAAAAACAGAAACCCAAACAGATAAAACGAAGGTTACTCAGGCAAAGAAAGCTGATTCAGTAAAAGAAAGCTAAAAAGACTGATACTGAAAAGTAATTATTATATCCAGGGAATCTTGCAGGAAAAATTACTA
>ERZ651768.2136-NODE-2136-length-14038-cov-2.521381_pt1 | contig 14038 bp, 18 predicted proteins | sample MGYA00514754_ERZ651768 | MGnify/ENA metagenome assembly ERZ651768 | reverse complement strand
ATTGCATCGGCGTTTGATTTATCCTTTTTCAATGCCTGGCGGCAGAGGTCTACAGATGCGGACACGTTACCGTCGGAAAATAAGGATTCTGCTTCTGTCACTAACAGTTTTGCGCTATCGGGAGCTTCATCTACCGGCAAGAGATTGCGTTTCATAGAATAGATCAACTTTGGTAGGTATATCAATTAGATATAATGTCGTCAGATGGTTAATGAGCGGTAAAAATAAAACATAAATAGGGTGTTACACTTGATGCTCGAACCTGATGAGGCTTATACTTGATCTATCTAATATCACCTCGAAATAGGAGAACCCGTAGCCATGCCGGCCGCCGTTGATTCAGCTTTTGAGTTAGCATTCTGGTTTTGCGACCGTGCATTGAATGACAATGAGTATTTGCAACCTATAAAACTTCATTACTTAATGTTTTTAGCCCAAGCTTATTACGCCACCGCTTATCAAGGCAAGAAACTGATCCCTGCTATTTTTGTCGCAGAAGAAGTTGGCCCGATCGAGCCATCTGTTTTTCGGGCTTGGTCACAAGGTCGACCTAAATTTGAAGGTAAAAATACTATTCACGAAGAAGCCGCCACATTTGCTGATAGCATTTGGAAGCGTTTTGGCCACCATTCAGTTGAACATCTCGCAAAACTCTGTCGAAAAACTCCGTGTTATTTAACAGCTTTAGATCGGGGACGCCGTGCGGAAATCCATTTGAATGAGATGATTACTTCTTTTTCCAAGTCACAAAATGCTCCACCAGTAGATCAAGTAGTTAAACCGAAGATTATGAGATCCCATAAAGGTCGTGCTGTGGAAGTAAAAGGTTGGGTACCACGATCCGTTAAACCTGAGAAGTAACGTCGTTATATTCCACTAAAATTCAACACAAGAAATATAGCTAACATTACAGCGACGGCGGCAACAGAAGTCCCCATAGCATTTGTGCGTCCGAGCATACCCTCGGGACCGTGGATGAAGCTAATTTTTGCAATTGTTTTTTCTAAACCCGACATGACGTCTTCTCTAATCGTGCGATCGGCTACTACGAGCCCATTACTTAGACGCCAAAAAATCCGTGGTAACAATTTACGATAGGTCCATTCTGCATCAAGGACAACGGAAGGTAATTCTGGCGGGTATAGCCCGGTTAGTTTTAAACCAACGAAAGCCATGGCTGAGAAAAACAACAACTGAAGTTGAGCTATGACGTGGGTACTATCATACGCTATATAATCAGTTTTGAATGGCAGCATACTATAAAGTAACTCTGGGAAGGTTCCTATATATATGCAGAGGATTGAAGCTAATCCCATCGCTAACAACATATTCCATGGCGCTTCTTTACAACGAATTCCAGCATCGTGGGAAAAGAAAGCAAAAAATGGTATTTTGATACCGGCATGGTGAAAAACGCCAGCCGATGCAAATAGTAGGATTGCCCAGACGTATTCATGACCCTCTTCTATAGCGGATACCATCACCATAGATTTTGAAACAAAACCCGAGAAAAGGGGAAAAGCAGAGATTGAAGCTGCACCAACCAAACAGAAAGTTGTCGTTAGGGGCATACTCTTATAAAGCCCGCCAAGATCTGAACCGTTAATTTTGCCGGTTCTATAGAGGACCGCACCCATCGTCATGAACAGCAAGCCTTTAAATATCACGTCGTTGAACGCGTGAGCAACAGCCCCGTTGATGGCTAAAGCCGTACCAATACCAATACCACACACCATGAAACCGACCTGGTTGATAAGGCTATAAGCCAGTACACGGCGCAAGTCATTTTCAATTACAGCAAAAAATATTGGGAAGGCTGTCATAGCCGCACCAATATAGATTAGTAAGTCCGTACCAGGGTACCCTCGGGCCAGAGAGTAAACCGCAACTTTGGTTGTGAAAGCACTCAAGAATACAGTGCCTGTTTCAGTTGATTCTGGATAGGCGTCGGTTAGCCAATTATGTAATAATGGGAACGCCGATTTGATCCCAAAAGCAAGAAATATCAGCCAGCTGTCCAAACCCTTTAGGCCAATAAACCCAAAGGTTGTTTCGCCAGTTTGGTGAATGTAAATGATTACCCCTGTGAGTAGGATTAAGCCGGATATCACTTGAATAATCAAATAACGTGTAGCCGCTTTGTATGAGCGTTCGGTTCGTCGTGCCCAAATCAAAAAGGCCGACGTTACCGCTAAAATTTCCCAGAAAATCAGGAGGGTAATTAGATCGCCCGCAAACACCGCTCCCAAAGCGCTTCCAGCATATAAAATTGTTACTGTTTGCTGTAGGGTGTCTTTAACATGAAGAGAATAAATTATACCTAAAAATGCCGCGAGGTGAAAAAGGTAACCAAACAGGACACTCAATTTATCTACCCGGGTTAGTGAAATTTCCAATCCGAATAATGTTGATTGGTGATAAAGACCGTTGTCGTATCCGGCTAGATTTATCGCACCAAATATTGGAACTAGTAAAACGAGAAAGTTCCGCCACCAACCTCTCGTGATTAGGGCTAGACACGCTCCAATAAGGAAGACGACGAAAGGAGGGACGTTCTCAATGATCGTCATAGTAGTCCTCCTTACGCATTAAAATCTTGCGTAATTCCTTCGCTGACAAAACAAGAAAAACAGAGCCAATCAATCCGTAAAGAGCATAAAAACCAAAGTATTTCTCAACTTCGACGGAAACGTGTCGATGGAAGATAAAGTCCGTGAACAACAACCCGGCTGAAATTATGAAAAATACAAATAATAATCGTTTCACGTTTCGTGGGTTATCAAACATATGTTTTTTTTCTCTATCCATCAAAATACCTTCAATGAATAAATATGCTGTTTAATAACAGATATATAGGTTCAGAATAAAAAAACAAAACCAGAGTTCCTGCTGCCGTAAATGACTGCGCAGCAACGCAGGATGGAGGAGCTTCTTGAAGTTTAACGGGATCCTTAACAAGTTCCCCGTTGTTCACGCTTGAATCAGGATCACTGAAGAAACCGCGGATGGCAATCGGCAATAAATAGGCGACATTTAATATAGAGCTAACCATAAGTACAACTAGCATTAAAATTTCGTCGGCATCTAACGCCCCCAAGGCTAGATACCATTTACTCCAAAGTCCGCCAAAAGGTGGAAAACCTATAATGCTGAGGCTTCCAATCAAAAAAGCTGCCATTGTAAAAGGCATATCGCGTCCGAGACCCCGCATTTGACTAATTTCTGTTTTATGGGTGGCAACTAAGATCGAGCCTGCGCAAAAAAATAAAGTGATCTTACCAAAGGCATGCGTGGCGATATGCATTCCGCCCCCGATAAAACCCAAACGTGTTGCAAGCATTGCACCAAGGACAATATAGGACAGTTGACTGACTGTTGAATAAGCTAGCCGTCGTTTAAGATTGTCCTGACGCATGGCAACAATTGAGGCAATCAAGATTGTCGCCGCAGCCAAGTACATGAGGAATTGTGTCATATCCAATCCCTCCAAAGTATCCAATCCAAAAATGAATAAAGAAATCTTGAGTACAGAAAATACCCCGGCTTTTACGACAGCAACCGCGTGTAGAAGGGCGCTAACTGGTGTGGGTGCAACCATAGCTGCTGGGAGCCAGCGATGAAAAGGCATCAAGGCCGCTTTTCCAATTCCAAACATATAGAGTAACAAGATAACGCCGAGAACAGTGTTGGAAGTTTTGTCGCTTAAAATGCCTCCGACAGTAAAATCCAGAGTTCCGGCAATATGGAGTGTCCAGATAATAGCAGGCAAGAAAAACATAATAGAAGTTGTAAGTAGAATTCCCAAATAAACCCTACCGCCTTTCTTGGCGTCATCCGTACCTGCATGAGTTACCAATGGGTATGTTGAGAGGGATAAAAGCTCATAGAAAATGAACAACGTAATGACGTTGCCGGAGAATGAAATCCCTATCGCACAAGAGATGGCAACGGCAAATGCCATGTAAAATCGTGTCTGGTTTTTTTCATGGTGGGCCCGCATGTAGCCTATTGAGTAAATTGTTGTGATGATCCATAGGGAACTCGCTATACAGGCAAATAGGATCCCCAATGGTTCAATGATAAATTTGACCTCAACACCAGGAAATAATGTAAAGAGTAATACCTCGGGACGGGCACCAGCATAGACCGGTACTAGGAGTAAAATTATTAACCAAAACGTTAGAACTGCAGTTGTCAACGTGACTAACTCACGCAAATTAGGCCAACGACCCGCAAATCCAATCCCGATGGCACCAATTAATGGCAGGACAACAGCAGCCAGAATAGAGTTCTCTGGAGTTATCATCATGGGGTCCCTTGGATCAGCGAACTAGCCGCAGACATTGCCGTGCCAACAGTTAGCTCGGTATTCAAACCAAAATAAATATTAGCGGCAACCAATACCCACATCGGTAATAACATGCTTACTGGCACTTCTCTGATAGGGGGGGCGCTCTCAGCACGATTTTTAAAATAGGCGGTCTCTATGACTTTCCACAAATAGATCACCGCGAGCAGTGAGCTCAAAAGTATAAGACCGGCGACGAGCCACCAATCTTTTTCTAACGCCCCCAGTATTAAATACCACTTACTAACAAATCCAACCGTCAACGGAACGCCAATGAGACTCAAACCAGCTATCAGAAAAGCAGCCATGGTATAGGGCATAGCTCGACCAAGGCCCGCCATATTTTCAATTTTAATTGATTTAATACGGTAGAAAATTCCGGCCAAAGCAAGGAATAACGCACCTTTTATTAACGCGTGATTGAACAGATGCAAGATGGTTGCAGTCAGACCCGTTACCGTAATCATGCTGATACCGATAATCATGTAGCCAATTTGGGCGACGCTAGAATATGCCAGCAACCGTTTGGCATTAATCTGAAATATAGCGACAGTTGACATGGCCAATATTGTGATGACGCCCAAAATAAGTAAGACTTCGTCAATCGGCAGGGTTTGAAATATTTTCACACCGAAAACCGTGAAATAAATTCTCAATAAGAGGTACATGGCAACTTTTGTAGCTGTCGCAGCCAAAAATGCTGTAACGATGGATGGTGCGAATGCATATGCGTTAGGTAACCACCCATGTATCGGGAAAAGGCCGATTTTTAATCCAATACCTACTGTCAGAAAACTTAAAGCAACTAAAATTGTTCGGGTTTCCGCAACCATGGGCAATCTTGTAGCGAGGTCTGCCATGTTAAGTGTACCGGTCATCTGATACATCATCCCAACACCAATGACATAAAATGTTGCACCCACAGTTCCTAATATTAGGTAGCGAAATGCTGCCGTCATTGCGCGGGCAGAATTGCCTAGGCTAATCATTACATATGTAGACAAAGATGAAATTTCTAGAAATACAAAAAGATTGAATACGTCACCGGTAATGGTCATTCCGAGTAGACCAGACAAGGTTAACAAGTACATTGTATAAAAAAGGTAAATTCGCTCCTCTGGCACTTCGCTTGCGATGCTGTGTGGTGCGAAAACCATGATCACAGAGCCAATGCCACTTACAAGAAAGAGCACAAATGCTGATAAAACATCAACTCTATATTCTATTCCCCAGGGTGCTGCCCAATCACCAAGCAGATAAGTAATTGGGTCGCCGCCAAGAACTCGCTGCAACAGGATTGCGGCAATGGCGAATGAAATCAAACTCACTAACAACGACAACATCCACGCCGGGTAACTTCGCCTAAACAGCAGACAAATTGGAGCAGAAAGAAGTGGTAATATTACCTGAAGGGCAGGGAGGTGTGCAGAGATCAAACTTCTTTCTCCGCGGCTTCAATCTTATCTATTTCATCACTTTCTATTGTATTATATGCGTTTTTAATTCGCACAATCATAGCCAGCCCAAGCGCCGTCGTCGCCACTCCAACAACGATTGCGGTTAGGATTAAAACATGGGGTAACGGGTTAGAATAAATATCAATCCCATTCCAAATTATGGGGGCTGTGCCACCCTTAACCTTTCCGATTGATATGTAAAAAACGAATACCGATACCTGAAAAATATTAAGGCCTACAATTTTTTTAATCAGATTACCTTGGGCAATGACGATATAAAACCCAATCATCATGAGGCCAACGACTATCCAGTAATTAAAAAGGCCAGGGAAACTCATATTTTAATGATCTTGACTAGAAAAAATAAAAAAAATAGTCATCATGGTTGCCGAAACCGTAATGCCTACACCCAATTCAACGAGCAAAATCCCGAGATGTTGCCCGGATACCGGATTATGAGAAAGTACACTGTAATTCAAAAAATTTCCGCCCATGAAAAAACTCGCTATTCCTGTACCGCCATATAGTAACAACCCTATGGCCAACAGGACCCGGGTTACCCATGCCGGTATGACCTTCCGGGCATTTTCAATGCCAAAAATTAATCCATAGAGTATAAAACCGGCGGCAAAAATTACCCCCGCTTGAAAACCGCCACCCGGGCCAAAATCTCCATGGAACTGAACATAGAGGGCAAATAACAAAATATAAGGGATCATAATTTTTGCGACTATTCGGAGAATGGAGTGACGTGTCAAATGTCTTCCTCCTCAGGTTCAAACTCGGTACCTGAACGTTTCCCCGGACGCGTTCTATTCGGTCCATGGCCCAATAGGATTAATACTCCAATAGCCGCTGTAAAAATAACAACGACCTCTCCGAACGTATCGTAACCGCGATAGCTTGCCAGTACTGAAGTGACGATATTCGGAATTCCTGTTTTCAACATTGATTCTGTTATATACAACGGTGCGACATGCAGGTTTGCTGGTGCATTTGGAGCTCCATAAAGAGGCATGTCGAATGTACCAAAGATGAGTAACGCTCCTGTCGCCGACACGATTAACAGGGGCAGTATTCTAATTTTATACTTTGCCCGCTCCACTGCTCCGGTTAAAGATAGCGTGCTGAGCATCAACAATATCGAAATGCCTGCACCAACTGCAGCTTCCGTAAAGGCAACGTCTACAGCGTTTAATAATACATATAAGACCGCCGCTAATAAGCTAAAAACGCCAGAAAGGATGACCACCGCAAATAAATTTCGTGCATGGGCAACTGAGAAGGCTGTAAATGCCATTAGTACTAAAACTGCTATGTCTATAAAATCTTCTATTCTTCTGCTCCCAGTCTGCGGTCGTCTGGTCTCTGATCTTCGTCTACCTCTGGCGTCACGCCGCCATCGAGCGAGGCTTTAGCGAGTGCGTGCGTGCTCGTTGGGCTTGCAAAAAACATGAATAAAAGAATTAAGAAAAGTTTTACCGTCACAATGGATAGGCCGGATTGAATGGCCATACCTATTATGAGAAATGTTAATGCCAGGGTATCAACTATTCCTGCCGCATGCATACGGGTAAATACATCAGGAAAGCGAAGGAGGCCCACACCTCCAATCACCAGAAAACCGCTGCCAGCCAATATAAAAAACCAACTAAGGGCATCGAAAAACATATTTTATAAATCTCCTAAATTATCCCCATGATGTGGATGGCCGAGGTGAGCAAAACGGAAAAATTTCATGATTGCTATAGTCGCTATGAAATTAATGAGGGCATATACGATTGCGATATCAAGAAACTCGGGGCGTTCCGTGAGAAATCCTATTACTGCAATTAACAAGAGTGCTTTAGTGCCAAAAATATTTACGGCTAAAATTCTATCATAGATAGTTGGTCCTAAAACTGCCCTTACAATTGCAAGTAGCATGGCTACGAGGATAGCTATTGCGGCTACCGCAAACATTACTTGATTGTCTCCTTTCCATCATAATCAATCCCTTCCAACCGACAGGCTCGTTCATTCATCCGGCCGGTTTTTAGGTCATCTGCCGCTTCTTGTGTCAAAGCATGAACGTCAATCATACCTTCTCCGACAGCAATCGAAACAGTACCTGGTGTGAGGGTTATTGAATTGGCATATGTAACCTGGCCAAGTTCGGATTTCTGATTGGCGGGGATGCGAAGCAAAGTTGGTTCGATTGAAATTTCTTTTTTTAGAATAACGCGTGAAACCGCTAAATTGGCTTTAATGATTTCCCAAAAGAGCCAGGGCCAATAGGTGATAGCTTTCCAAGTAAAATGGATTGGAAACCCTTCATGATCAGTTACATTCATGCGATGCGCAATCCACGCAACCAGAGCGCTTGAACCTATACCTAAAATAATTAATAGAGGCGTGTAGATGCCTGATAAAAGAAGCCAAAGCCCAAATAGTGCTATACCGAGACCTATACTTCTAGCCACAAATTCCCCTATCTCAAATCACTCGTTTAGGCACTAAAAGCCGCTGCCGATGACGGTTTATCCTAATTAGCCTTATAACAGGTCTTTACTGAAGTTCAATTGCGTAATCGGAGACTGGAGGGGTATTCTTTATAAGCCCCTGTGTTTTTAAAAATTTTGAAAAACGTTGATAACGTTTGCGATCCAGGGCACCTGGTCTGAGAGCAAAACGTGGGATCGTGTCTCTCCAGGCCCGTTTGTTTAATTCGTCATCTAAGTTTTTATGAACCTTTATAAAAAGGCGCCAACTTTCATCCGGGTGATTGATTAAAAAAAGTACGCCTTTCTCAAGGGCTTCAATAAATTTGACAAAACGTGGATCCTTAACTTTATCGTTTTTGGCTACGATTATTAGTTCATCATAAGCTGGCACACCTTCTTCTTCCGGATAGAATGCAATCCCGGGCTTACCGACGATATCCATTTGATTGAGCTCAAAATTTCGAAAGGCTCCGATTACTGCATGAACGTTGCCGGAAATGATAGAAGGTGACAGTGCAAAATTGACATTGATTAATTCAACATCTTTGATCGATATTCCGTGTTTGTTGAGCATCACGGAAAGCATGGCATCTTCAAATCCACCGACTGAAAAACCAATTTTCTTGCCTTTTAAGTCCGCAATGCTTTTTATTGGACCATCTTTTAGTGCGACCAAAGAATTAAGCGGCGTAGAGACTAATGTTCCAATCCGAATTAGTGGAAGTCCCTCAGCGACCTGCACATGTAGTTGAGGTTGGTAAGAAACCGCTAATTCTGCTTTACCAGCTGCCACCAGTTTTGGGGGAGAATTTGGATCAGCGGGTGCAATGAGATTAACTTTCAAACCGACATTCGAAAAAAAACCTTTTTCTTGAGCGACAATCAAAGGTGCATGGTCAGGATTTACAAACCAATCAAGAATTAGTGTTAGTTCGTCCTTGGCGATAGCTCGTTGTGTAAGAGTAGTTAAGATTAAAATCAGAGTAATAAAATAGATAGAAATTCGAGTTAACATTTGAGCTTCTCCTAGTCGTTGCTCGGCTGTGTCTCAGTTTGCCAGTGAATCATCTTTTTAAGTGCGGCATCTATCGAGAAATAGATAAGTAATGCCATTACTGCCAATACGAAAAGAGCGGCAAACATGACATCGATTTGTAGCCGAGCGTTTGCATGTAGCATCAAAAAGCCTAGCCCTTGGCTAGAGCCAACCCATTCTCCAACTATAGCTCCGATCGGTGCAACTGCAGTTGCTACCCTTACTCCAGAAGCAAAAGAGGGAAGGGCATTGGGGATACGTATATGACGGAGTATAGCCCACCGCGATGCACCCATTGTCTGGGCTAATTCTAAATAACCAGGGTCCGTTCGCCGAAGGCCATCAAAAAGTGCTGCAGTGACGGGAAAATAAATAATTAATGTAGCCATTGCCACTTTTGAGATAATTCCGTAGCCCAACCATAAAACAAGTATGGGTGCGAGTGCGAAGACGGGAACAGCTTGGCTTATGACAAGCACAGGCATTAACCATTGCCTTGCAGGTGCAAAATACCCAATTAGCACTGCACTTATGGTTCCTAATATTATGCCAAAGGTTAGACCCAATAAAATTTCGATTAACGTAATCCAGGAATGTCCTAAAATTATATTGAAGCGATTATTTAGGGCGATTGCGACATCCAAAGGTGACGGTAGTATGAAGTGTTCAACCCCGGTTACCAAAACTATTAGTTGCCAAAGGATTAAAAGACCGATCCCGGTGATTATTGGACGGATTGTGTTCATTATCAGAAGCCCTTGTCCGACGTTTTCATGCGTGTCAATAGATCAGCTTGGTGGGCTAGGATGGAGGGTTCAGCAATGTTCCTAGGAGCTTGATCCGTCAATTCTGTAATTTTTTCTAATTGGGCGGGCCTACCTGCCATCAGGTAGATATGATTGCCCAGCCTCAACGCTTCAAGCGGATCATGCGTCACAAGTAAGACTGTCTTGTCTCTTAGGAGATTTGCAGCCAAATCCTGGAGTTGTAAACGGGTAATGGCATCTAATGCTGAGAATGGCTCATCCATTAATACGACTGGGCGATCCTCTAAAAGGGTACGAGCTAAAGCCACACGTTGCCGCATACCTCCGGAGAGTTTGGCCGGGAGTGCAAAGGCGTAATTTTTTAATCCCACCTGATCAATTAATTCATGGGCTGCGCCACGGCGTACTGGGTCAACAGTGTCACGCAGCCTGTCACCTAAAGTTACGTTCTCGATAACATTAAGCCATGGTAATAACATATCTTGCTGCGCCATGTACGCGACCCGATTTTTGATTGGGTATCCATCTGAACATTTTGTTGTGAAAGACGAGTTCTCTGATTTTAGTTCAGCTAAAACCTTTAAAAGCGTCGTTTTTCCCACACCGCTAACACCTAAAAGACAGGTCCAGGCGGCCTTTGAAATTTTGAGTTCCAGAGAGTCAAAAAGCACGACCTCATCGTACACGTGATGAGTAACTGCAATAGTGACATCAAATTGCAAAGGTTTATTTATTTGGTTCATAATTCACTCGTCCCTACGCCGGTTCTAGCCAGATCAGGTTCGAGGGGTCGTTTCGTCGAAGAAACCTCTCAGCCGGGAATACGGCTCCCCCCAGTGCTTGCACACAATATGCTTTAGCGTAGCCTACAAAGCAATATTATTCTAAAATTGAAAAAATAAATTGAAGTGGTATGCAGATCATTATTATCAATTTCGAAGATTACGTAATTTTAGTTTCATGTTAAGTATTACTCGGCGCAAATTAATGTATTTATTACCTATCGGGGCAGTTTGGGCACCACTTACTTCGATTGCGCAAAAATTTTCGACATTCGATCGCTCCAAGCTCCAGATTATCACCAAGACGGGTAAACACGAGTTCATTGTAGAAACCGCAGTTACGGACCGTCAACATGCCCAAGGGTTAATGTTCCGCCAATCTCTTGCCAAAAATGCTGGAATGCTATTCGACTACAAGGTGCCAACATCTATTACCATGTGGATGAAAAATACTTTTATTCCTCTTGATATGATATTTATCAATAATGACGGCAAGGTCATTAATGTAGTTCAAAGGGCAATTCCATTTTCTGAAAACGTCATTAGCTCTGCTGGCAAAGCGAGAGGAGTATTGGAGGTAAATGGCGGGACAGCATCAAGACTAGGAATAATGCCTGGTGACAAAATCTTGCATCGTATATTCGGAAACATGGAATAGGATTGAGAAATGGACGTCACCGCTTATGCAGCAAGCATCGGTCATTCCATATGGTTTAGTCATGACTTGGGGGAGAGTTGGAACCGTGCTGCCACTCCAACTGGCGGTATTTATAATGAATCAAGGTGTTGGTCACTTTCTGTTCATCAAGAGCGGCAGGGTGAGGTATTAGCGGGTACCGATATAGGCGTTTATCGATGGAATTATTTGCATGAGCATTGGAGTTATATTTCCTCTCCAATGGATGATCTTCATATTCAGCAAATTGCCCAGGCACCACACAATCCGGATATAATTTTTGCCGGGACACGACCCGCGGAAATTTTCAGATCAGTTAATGGCGGAACTACCTGGGATCGTTGTCAGATTGGCAATTCTACTGAATGCTGGTTCATTAATACTCCACGTGTCACCTCTATTCACTTTGATCCTGTTGAGAGAGAGACGATTTGGATCACGATTGAAATCGACGGGATTTTTAAGACAACCGATTTAGGGGAGACATGGGAAAAGTTTAATCAGGGATTAACATCCGACGATACCCATAATTTGGTCTTTTTTGATTTCCCAGATGGAACCCGGAAAATTTTATGTTCCACCGAAGAAGGTCTTCACGTCAGTAGAGATAACGGTGCTAACTGGTCTCACCATAATATTCCTCAGGCTCCTTGGCTTTACATGCGATGTATAAAGAAAAGAGCAGATGACTCTGGTGTAATGTTTCTCTCGGTTGGGGATAAACCATCTGGAGTTACAGGAATGCTATTTCGTAGTCGGGATTATGGCGAAACCTGGGAAGATGCTAAACTGCCAACTCCAGTAAACAGCACAATTTGGTGGATAGCGACAAATCGGGCAGATCCCGGCTTAATTTTCTGCCATACAATTATGGGACAAATTTTTCGTTCCATAGATGGAGGAGAGACTTGGGAAAAATTAGAACGTGAGTTGGGTGAAATTCGTATGATAGCCTGGCAAGAAACACCCAAACTGTAAACTAATTAGAGGGGGGCCTTTTATGCCACATAATATCGAAATTCCAGATTATGTTATTGAACGTATCATGGCCAAACGGGGCAAACTGGAAGTCTTCGACCGGTTCGAGGCCGCAAAGACCGCCTTTCTGGTCATCGACATGCAAAATTTCTATGTCGCAGAAGTGGATACGGCGATTTCGATCGTGCCGAACATCAACCGGATCGCCACGGCCTGTCGGGAAAAAGGCGTGCCGGTGATTTGGGTGATAATGACGGTGGCCGACGAGGTAGGCGGGCCGAGCCAATGGCGGCTTTACCATGAATATTTTTTCACCGACGCCAAGGGGAAGAACCATCTCACCCAGCTTTCGGAAGGCCATAAAGGGCACGAGCTCTACCCTGATCTTGACGTGAAAGATGGCGAACAGATCGTCCACAAGAAACGCTTTAGCCCCTTCATCATCGGCTCGTCAGACCTGCATGACCGGCTGCAGGAAAAGGGCATCGAAAATCTAATTGTCGCGGGCACCGCCACCAATATGTGCTCCGAGAGCACTGCCCGTGACGCCATGATGCTGGATTACAAGGTGGTTATGGTCGAGGACGCCAACGCGGCCCGCTACGACGATGATCACCTGGCGGGGTTGACGTCATTTTACCAGAGCTTTGGCGATGTACGAAGTACAGACGACTGTATAAATATATTACTAAAAGACGGTGATTAATCTTTTACAGGGGATAGGCTTTGTCTTCTAGTTTCATATTCAGGCCCCACATTTACGATGAAAATACGATCACGACGCCCGATGTATTGATAGATAACGTTTACGTTGCAGATAGCCATGATAAAAATCTTAGTGTTTCCCGTATTACTAATGACAGATTGACCACCGCACCGGAAATACAAGTTCTTGGATATGACACGATTGCCCAAGCCGCCATTTTGCTAATAGCAGCGGGTGCAGGGATGTTAATGGGTATTGCCTCTAATCATAAGTATATTAACCATGAAGACCCTCAATTATTTTCCAAACCGATTTCTCGTCAGGTATGGCGTTTTCAGCACGTTGCTGACCATTGGAAGTATTTATCGATACAACTGAGTTGTGGAACAGGCGAAATGATCCAGAATGGTAAGTTAGCTGAATTTGCACCTATCGACGAAATTATTCCGTTGATTTCTTCGGATCAGTCATCGTTGCAACAAGGTACGGCTGTTTTATGTGTGGGGTTACCCATACTTAAAAGTAGCAAGCCTTCTTCCTCATACAGCTTAAAATTGTTTGACCAAGAAAAGGATCAAATATTGGAACTCGATTACCAAGTTCGTCAGATTTAATTAAAGATTATTGGTGTTTGTAATGTCAGATCAGTCAAAACCATTTTTTAGAGCAGATCATGTTGGAAGCTTGCTTCGTCCGCAGAAATTGTTAGAAGCCCGTGCTAGCTGGAAAGGTGGTAAACTGACATTTGAGGCCTTGCAGAATATAGAAGATGAAGCCATCCGGGAAGTTGTTAAACTTCAGGAAA
>ERZ651768.2135-NODE-2135-length-14044-cov-5.138469_pt1 | contig 14044 bp, 9 predicted proteins | sample MGYA00514754_ERZ651768 | MGnify/ENA metagenome assembly ERZ651768 | reverse complement strand
TTCTCTAATTCGAATATACGATGATCAATATCATCTTTTGTAATATTATCCAACATTGAAACGCCAAAATCCTCGATACAAAACGAAGCTAGTGCCGTTCCTCTTCTCATCGCGTCTATTATAGGTAATCCTTCTGATAGGCCAGAGATGAAACCTCCACCAAAAACATCACCAGCACCCGTTGGGTCAAGTACTTTATGCACTGGATAAACACCAGTTTTGACCTCTTGATCCTGGTCGATACATATAGCTCCCTTGCCACCCAACTTTACAACAACTTTTTCCGGACCCATCAACAAGATCTTTTTAGCCCCAGCTCGAACTTCATTTATGCCAGTATATTCCCTTAATTCACTTTCATTAATCAATAGAATATTAGTACGGCTGATTATTTCGTTCAACTCAGTGGGTGTTGTTCTTATCCAAAGATTCATAGTATCGGTGACCACAAAAGGATCGTCTACACACTGATCCAGTACATCTATTTGTAGGGATGGGTGAATATTGGCCAGAAAGACCCATTTGATTTTACGGTTCTCATCAGAGAGAATCGGGTCAAAATCCGAAAATACACCCAATTCAGTGAAAAGTGTGTCACGGTTATCTCCATTTTTATGATACCTTCCACCCCATCGAAATGTGAGCCCTTCTTCAATGATCAGATCTTTCGAATTCGCGGTATATTTAAGTAATAATTTGTGAGCTGGTTCGGGAAAATCAGTGCCAACAATGCCAACCAAGTGAACTGGAGAAAAAAGTCCAGCTGCAATGGCAGCGTAGGTAGCCGAACCTCCCAATAATTCACTACGTTCGCTATATTGTGTTTGAATCGTATCCAATCCAATAGAACCTAATATGAGTATCGAAGATTCTGTCATCGCGGTATAAATTTTACATTATTCATTTACTTCTCTCAATATAATTTTAATATTATAATTCCTTAATATCTTGCCCGACGAATTCTAACGAACTTATATTTGTCCATTATGTCTGATAAAACGTTTGCAATTATTACTGATATACACTCGAATGTCTATTCGCTGGAAAAGGCTCTATCGATAATCGCAGATAGACCCAACATAGATCAGCTTATATGTTTGGGGGACTGTTTTGCTCTTGGGCCAGATCCAGAAAAAACACTGCAGACACTTTCAGATCTTCCCGATTGCATTTTTATTAGGGGAAATCATGATCGATATTTACTTGAACGGATATGGGAACAGGAGCGCCCTTCCATAGAAAATATGGATCCGGATGACCCAATCTGCCAGGCCATAGTGCAGAACGAAAAATGGACAGCTGAAAAAGTGGGAGACCCAGGTGTTGAATTTGTCCGAAAAATGAAGGTTGCTTATCGTGAGATTGTCGGGACCACTCTTGTGGAATTTACCCATGCCTGGTACCAAAGGGATGACCATCCTCCTTCAATGCAGGAAGCTTTGAATTGGAGAGACCACGTTACTAATGCTCACCAAGAAATAGAGCGTTTCATATTTGTCCACGGGCATGTTCACATCCCGAGAAATGAATCTAAAGAGAACCTTACTATTCTATGCCAAGGATCTACAGGATTACCATTTGATGAGGATCCACGCGGTTCTGTGGCATTTCTAACTATTAACGATGATATTAAATGGGATGTTGTCCGTTTCGACTATGACAATAGTATAGTAATTGATCGACTTGAAGAACGACAAATTCCTTTTTACAAGCATCTTCGGCAAACAGTTAAATACGGCGCAATTCAAAACAATATCTAACAAAGATCATCGACTTCTTTTCTATTTGACTGTGTCTATTTAAACTTTATCCTATGCTATATTTTGATCATAGCGCTACGACACCTCTGCGATCTGAAGTGAAGGAACTGATGAGATCCATAAATGAAAATAATTATGGTAATCCATCCAGTATTTATTCTTTAGGCCAAAAAGCACGGATAATTATAGAGACTTCTAGAAAACAGGTTGCGGATGCAATCGGAGCATCATCTGAGCAAATCTTGTTTACCAGCAGCGGAACAGAGTCCAATAATCAGGTCCTATGGACATTAATATTCTCTATAAAAAAACATGTCATTACTTCTGCTATTGAACATCCGGCAGTCATAAAAGTTTTAAAGAACCTTGTCCCGATAGGCATAAGCCACACTTTACTACCAGTGAATAATTCAGGAATTGTCGATATGTCTACGTTAGTGCCTGCGCTTAAAAAAGATACCGGTTTGATCTCGATCATGCAAGCAAACAATGAAGTGGGGTCCATTCAACCGATCAAAGAAACCGTTAAAATAGCAAGAGAGTATAATATTCCGGTACACACCGATGCTGTTCAATGTCTGGGTAAAATTCCAATTAATACTAGTTATCTAGGCGTGGATTTTCTCAGTTTATCCGCACACAAATTCTATGGACCAAAGGGAGTCGGTGTTCTGTTCGTAAAGGATAAGAAAAAAATTAGATCACTTATGATCGGCGGAGGCCAGGAATCTGGCTTGCGTGCAGGGACAGAGAATGTTGCTGGTATTGCAGGGCTTGGACTTGCTGCAAAGTTGGCAACGGATAATTTGTCATCTCACACCAAGCATTTGAAGGAATTGGAAACGATCTTTAGAGAAAAGCTGAATAAGATAAGTCCAGATGTGGTTTTTCATATCAAGCAGCAAAATTGTTTACCCGGTCTGGTCAGCGTAGCATTCCCAGGGCGAAGATCAGATATACTTATGGCAAGATTGGATCGGTGCGGACTTGCAGTTTCCAGTGGATCAGCCTGCAGTGTTGGCAATGTGAAACCATCTGTGGTCTTAAATGCTATGAGTGTGGATGACTCTTTAAACAGAGCTACACTCAGAATTAGTTTTGGAGCCGGGAATACACGAGATGATATTGAAGAATTAGTGTCCGGTCTGAAAAAAGTTCTATAATCATAATATAAAATGGATGAAACTATCATAATTGGCATGAGCGGAGGGGTTGACAGTGCTGTTGCGGCAGCAGAGTTGATCGATAAAGGTTACACAGTAGAAGGAATATTCATGAAGAACTGGGATGAAAGCGACTCAGAATTTTGCACAGCTACTGAAGATCATCGTGACGCATTACAAGTATGCGACATCCTTCGTATCCCCCTAAGAACAATTGACCTTTCTGATGAATACTGGAAGAAGGTGTTCCAACTATTTCTGGATGAATGCCGATCCGGACGCACTCCTAATCCAGATATTCTATGTAATAAGGAAATAAAATTCCGTGCTTTTTTAGATCATGCTCTTGAACTGGGTGCTGTGAGTATCGCAACCGGACATTATGCTCATATTGATAAGACCAAAGGTCTTTTCCAACTGTACAGAGGTGCAGATCCAGGGAAGGATCAGAGTTATTTTTTATGCGCTTTGAATCAAGATCAGCTATCAAAAAGTATATTCCCGATCGGGAATTGGAAAAAAGCCAAAGTTAGAAAAAAAGCTTATGAGCTTGGATTCAAAAATCACGATAAGAAGGATAGTACAGGTATTTGCTTTATTGGAGAACGGAACTATCAACAGTTCTTAAAAAGATTTTTGCCTATCCAATCTGGTCAAATCATCACAGATGAAGGAAAGGTAATAGGTGAACACGATGGTTTGATGTACTATACGTACGGTCAGAGACAGGGGCTGGGTATTGGCGGTGGATACGGTAAGAAGAACGCTCCTTGGTACGTTACTGATAAGGACCTGGATCAAAATACTCTGATTGTTGGACAGGGACATGATCATCCGAATCTATATCATAGATTTCTTACAACATCCCAAGCACACTGGATTTCAGGATCAGAACCAATTAAAGAAGTGTTAACAGCCAAGATACGGTATAGGACAAAGGATGCTGTCTGTAGACTTATTGAAAAGAATAAAAATAGTTTAATAGTTGAATTTGATGAGCCTCAATTCGCTATAACACCTGGTCAATCTATTGTCTTTTATGATAAGGAAGTCTGTTTAGGGGGGGCAGTGATCGAAACCCGAACTCACTCAATAAATTGAATATTATATTTATTATTGTTGGTTGTTTTGGAACAAATAATCTTTTATTAAATTCATTTCATATATGCGGCTGTTTATAAGAACATTCCTAATAACTATCTTTACTATTGGTTTGGCCCTAGCGCAGTTCAGGGCCAGCAGACCTGATATGTCTGTTCCAACGAACCTTAATGGAGAACTGGACTATTCAGGGTGGTCTCTATTCGATCCGAATCGATTCGATATGCAGCATGGTTTTAGTATGTCTATGATGAATATTGGTGGCCAATCAGTATCAGTGGCCGGTTATACCAACAATTTGACCTATTGGGCAAAGAATAATTTGCGGTTAGATGCAAATATTCTATTATATCAGCCAGCCATTAACACCGTGCAAGGAGGTTTAGCACCTGGTAGTTCATTGAAGGCAGTTTATGATGTTGGTCTCATTTATGCTCCCACAAAAAATTCATTTTTAGAACTTCGATTTCAAAATGCCCCGTATTACCAAAGCTATCAATCTCAATCACCTTTCCATCTTAGGATGCGTTGATCTGTGGCCCCTCGCAAAAGGCATAATCGCCAAAAAAAATCAGAATCATTAGGCATGGCCCTTAACGCTGCTATTATAGTAGCAGGGATTCTTTTACTCGGTTTTATTTACTCCTTTTCCAAGAATCAAACTCACCAAGGTGTGCCTATTCAAGTAACATTTCCGGAACCATCTACAAAACCAATCTTGGCAAAGGATGTTTTTATTCAAAATCCCATACAGGATATCAAGATAGAGGTACTTAACGGCTGTGGAGTCCCAGCCTTGGCCGCCAAAACAACAGAATTTCTTCGTTCACAGCAGGTTGATGTGGTTCGATCTGACAATGCCGATCACCATCAATACCAGACCACACTGATTATTCAACGGAATGAAAAGGTGGAAAGCCTTCAAAAGGTAGCTGCATCATTAGGTATTAGTGTAACGGACAGTAGTCATGTGATGATTAGCCCAGATGAATCCCTTGGAATCGATGTAACCGTTATTCTTGGAAAAGATTACTCAACTCTGACCGAATTGGTAGATTTTATATCCGTCAACCCTTGATTTGCCGGACCGGTCCTTAGAATCTGATTCTTCCGCCGTTCTGGTGGAACAAATAGCAGAGCAAGCATTAGAAAAAAAAGCCGAGGATGTTATTTCATTGGATGTGAATGAATTAACATCGCTAACGGATTTTTTTCTTATCTGTTCAGCGGATACAGAACCGCAGATCAAAGCTATCTGTGATAATATTCGTAAAGGCACAAACTCTAAACCCTGGCATATCGAGGGTTATGAAAAACTTCACTGGGTACTTTTAGATTATATAGATGTTGTGGTCCATGTTTTCCGTACTACTGAGCGGGAATATTATAGCTTAGAGAAATTATGGGCAGACGCACCGCGAAGGGAGTTCACCGATTAAACAATTAAGGAAATCCATAGATAGATCAATTCATTCAGCTCTTACTGCTCTGAGTTTTCCTGATATTAATTTCAGGATAGCACCACCAAAGACAGAAGGGTTTGGCGATATTTCCACTAATATTGCGTTACTACTGAGTAATAAGGTAAATCAACCACCGATCAAAATAGCCGATGCTATCGTCAGAATACTAAGGACAGAAGAATTAGACCATATTGATGATATCACGGTGAGTCCACCTGGCTTTATCAATTTTTTGATCCATCCCTCTTTCTATCAAAATTCCATACTAATGATCTTGGAAAAGAATGATCAATATGGTCGCGGTACATCGGGAAAGAACAAAACTGCAAATGTAGAATTTGTCAGTGCTAATCCCACTGGACCACTAACAGTAGGTCATGGTCGAAACGCTGTTCTTGGGGATACGATCGCAAATATCCTAGAGTGGAATGGTTTTCAGGTAACCCGAGAATATTATTATAATGATGGCGGACAGCAAATGGAGATATTGGGAGAATCGGTTGCTGCCCGTTATTTTGAACTAATAAAGAAGGAATATGAGTTTCCTGATAACGGCTATCAGGGAGAATACATTAAAGATATTGCACAAAATATTCTCGATGATCTTGGACAAAATATCAAAAAGAAAGATCCTCGATTCCAATCAAATGCCGAGAAAATGATCTTTGAAAAAATAAGATCCAGCCTTAATGAACTTGGAATTCTTTTCGATCAGTTCACCAATGAAAAAGCATTTTATGAAACGGGTGCGATCGAACAATTATTAGAAGACCTGAGATCAAAAGACCTGATCTACGAAAAAGATGGGGCAACCTGGCTAAAAGCTACAGCAATGGGTGGAAAGCAAGATCGGGTATATATCAAAAGCTCCGGTGAACCTACATATAGATTGCCAGACACCGCTTACCACCGTGAAAAGATCGAGCGCGGATTTGATCTGATCGTTGATATTTTCGGGGCAGATCATGCTGATTCCTATCCTGATGTATTGGCTGCACTGGCTGCACTAGATCTGAGAACAGACCATATACGTGTTCTTTTATACCAATTCGTGACTCTTTTACGTGGTAAAGAAAAAATAAAGATGTCCACAAGAATGGGTGATTTTATAACACTGGACGACCTGATGAATGAAATAAGCCATGATGTGGTACGATATTTCTTTATAATGCGAAGTATGAACTCCCATCTTGATTTTGATTTGGATCTTGCCAAGAATCAATCAGAAAAAAATCCTGTTTTTTATTTACAGTATGCTCACGCACGGATATGCAATATCATAAAACATGGTATGAATACAGATCATGAAATCAATAAGAATTTTGGTCCAGGTTTGCTGTCCCACGAAGACGAAATAAGATTAATGAAGCAATTAGTATATTTTCCTGAGATCATTGAAATAGCATTGGAAAGCCTGGAGCCGCAGGGGATTGCTAATTATCTCCAAGAATTAGCAGCACGTTTCCACAAGTTTTATGGGAAATGCCGAGTTATCACTGAAAACGAACCATTAAGCCAGGCCAGATTGGGTCTCATATCCAGTGTGAGGATTGTATTATCCAGTGGACTCTCGATACTGGGGATAAGTGCTCCTGATAGGATGTGACCCTTCTCTATTTCAGCAGAACCATTTTCATTCTCTTAGATTCCTTTCCTGCTGATAAATGTAGAAAATAGATACCAGAGCTAACCTGCTCCCCAAGGTCATTGCTACCCTTCCAACGGAATATATGTTTACCTGCTTCCTGCTTGATCCAATCAGTAGATCGAACCTTTCTACCTAACAGATCATAAATATAAATAGAAATAAGCCGCGAATCAGGAATCTCATAATGGATAATGGTCTCAGCGTTAAACGGGTTTGGATAATTTTGATGAACTGTGAACCTATCGGGCAATAATTGCAGATCAAGTTCACCTATACCGCGACCCAGTTCTTGAACATTCCCATCCAAGAAACGGTAACTAACAATAGCTTGAAACTCGCCATTGGGAGGAGTCGGTATTGAAAATACCAGTGTCGAATCCATACCAGTTTTATCTGCAAATGTAAAGAACATATGTTGGTGGAGCGTATCATTCACATTAAAGATAAATGTGCCTGGTTTTCTCTGTTGTAATCCTATCTCATTCACATTGATCGATGCATCCAGAAAAACCATTTCCCCAGCATGGGTTTCAGGGGGAATGAATACGGTAAGAGTATTCTCTTTGAGAGTCCCCTTGAGATTATCAGGCAAGATCCTAATAGGATAAGTAATAGAAGGTAAAATATGATCCTGATAATACCAGATCCACATCTTCCCAAAAGCAATTAAGTCCTGAAGGTCAGCTTGTCCATCCGGTAGCGGACGTACATACGGGGGGATACCAGCTATAGGACCCAGATCAGTACTATCTGGCCATTTCTGATTGAATAGAAGAACATCCTCAACCGATAATTGGTAGTTATTATCCAGATCGCCCCAGAGCTCACTCCGGAATAGTACCGTATCAGAAAAATTCAATAGATTGAAAGCAAGAACAGTGTCCAGGAAGACAGAAACTGTTTCGAAACCAGATATAGTGTCCTCCAACGCAATCATCACTCCTGAGTCTTGGGCGATCGTAGTGAAATTCAGTGATGTATCCTGTGTTGAAACAATGTCCAGATCAAAAGCAAGCATAGGTTTATTGAACTTGATCTGAATTGTATCCGGTCTAATGATGGATAACACTTGAAATAAATCAAAATCAGGACTGATAGAAATAATCGTGGCCGGTTCGTTATCAAACTCTATCCCGTCCGTAGAGATCACAGAAGAAACATTCATGGCTCCATCTACCGCCCTGAGATAAGCATGGTACTGTACTTCTTTGTTTAGATCTAATCCAATGATTCGTGCACTATCCATTTGATTTGTTGTCCACCAATTAATGATATTGGTCGTATCATATCCAGTCCCCAACGCCATCTCAAAATGATCGATGATCTGATTATCTGAAAAATCCTCCCAGCGTACATACAGTTCTGTCGAGTCAGATGTATAATCTATATCCTCCATTAAATATCCATCCCAGATATCACCTGTCTCCGGAGGTGTTATGTCCACTATGACTCCATTTCCCCATAGTGAGTCAGACATATTCCCTACCAAATCTTCAAGATGAACAGCACCATAATATGTTGAATTATTTATGAGTGATATCCCTGTCATCGCACCACTTGAATGATTTTCAGCTGTTGTCCAACTTACTATGTCAGACAGGTCTGAATCGGAACCAATAGCCATGAACGCATTGCGCAGACCAGACTCCAGGTCGATTGCAGACCAAGAGAGATGAAGGGAATCATCATAAGGGGTATAGGTCAGGTCCATTATATGGGATCCTTCCAAAATATTGGATAGACTTGGCCTGGTCTTATCAAAAAAGATCCGGTTAAGGCTGGTATCCACTTCATACCCCGCAGAATCAACAAGCAGGATACTCAGATCGATAGTACCATTATTATTACTATCGGAAAAGGTATGGTCATATGAAAGGCCGAACCCGGTTTGAGATAGAAAGATCTCATTTCCATCTAGGGTTGTTGTTAAGGACCGGATCGCGTCATCAATAGAAAAATTCAGTGTGGCAATATCTCCTATCTTTGCTAAAGAATCACTATAGGCGTTATTCGTAACCAATGAGAGATCACTTATCTGAATACTGGTCTTATCAAACTTAACAATAGAACCGTCAGTGGTTGAGCTTGCATCTTCTTCAGCTGGAGAACCAAGTGTATCAGCATAATTTATATTAAATGTAATGATCCCTTCATTATCAGAATCTGTCATAACCCTTTTACCCTCATAGGTCGTACCAGGATGTATTACCTTATCGACATCCACGGTCTGATCAGCAATCACCATATTGATCTCCCCTAATGTCTCGGTTGCAACAAATCTGACCGTAACAGTATCGTCCACTCTAGCCCATGAAGAATCTTCATAGGATGAAAATATACTCACTGATAGCATTTCAGGCGGTCCAGAGTCAATATTGACAAAACTCTCGTCCGTTGTCGTACTATCCGTCTCACCAGGATTTCCTGGACAATCAGAATAATCAATTGAAAATATTACAAGACCTGAATCATCCTCAGTAATGCTGTATTCTGCCGAGTAGGTATCACCATCGTTAGTCACATCAATAGAGTTCCCCATAATGGTCACAGAAGCAGTAGACAATAACTCATTACCCTGAAATGTGAGTGTTACAATATCGGATCCAGGAATTGCTTCAAAGGGTGATATTTCATTACTGGATTCTATGTGTACAAAACTTAATAAAGGTGGGGTTTGATCAATTATTACATCTGAATTATCCGTTGTTTCGATTATATCATCACTAATATTACCCGCCATATCCACGACCTGCAGTAGAAAGGTAACATTCCCTTCAGGATCAGTATCCATAAGTTCACGATCCGCTTGATATTGGTTCGATCCGAGATCAATAACATCCACTGAATCACCCAGTATGATCGCATTCCAAGATAATAACGGCTCTTCGCCTGTGAAAGTAACACTTACTATATCACTTGCCTTGGCCCTACTGCCACCCAGACAGGCATTATTCGATATAATTGAGACCGGATTTAGTGTTGGCTTAGTATTATCAAATGTGACCTCAGATAGGTCAGTTGTTGTATTGATACCATCTGCCGGATTGCCCCGTATATCGGTGAAACCTATATTAAATGTTACTATGCCTTCTGTATCATCATCTACCATTGTATAGGCAGCAATGAATTGGTTCCCCTCTATGTTTGTAACTACTGCATTCTGACCACTTATAGTGACCGATATTTCGGTCAGTCCCTCGCTGGCAGTGAAAGTAAGAATGATCTCATCTCCCACTATCGCCAGTGCAGTGTTAGCATTATTAGATGCTAATGATATAGGGCTTAAGACTGCAGGGGTCTCATCGATCAAGATCTCTGTAGTGCTCTGGGTTCCTTCAGTGCTGTTACCAGGACGATCGATCATTACCGCTTTAACATATATATTCTCTCCCTCTTCAAAACCAGTTAACCCCTCTATCAGTTCCCCTGACACCGAGATAACCTTATCTGTATTTAAATCGCTGGATACTATTACTTCTGATGTTCCTAGTGAACCAAAATCATTGGATCCAACTTTTGCAAATAACTGGATGGTGCCATTTTTTAGTGTTGTATCATCCGCAACGGGCACAAGAATATCCATACCGGTGTTGGTAAGGTTCCATATATCTTCTACCTCATTTCCCCCGGTTGAAAGCAAAGCTCCAACAGCGAAATCTACAGGTGGTGTTCGATCAAATATTACCTTGGTATCGTTAGTAGTAATACTAACAGGGATCCCTTCATTTGCCGATAGATCAGAGAATAGAATCTCAAAAGATATTTCTCCTTCTGGATCTGAATCTGTCAGCGTGTAATCTGCGTGAAACTGGTTACTCCCCAAATCAGTGATTGTTGCATCTTGTGATACAATTATAGCTGAGTTAGAAGAAAGAGCCTCGCTGGCAGTAAATGTAACACGTACAATATCATTTACTTTTGCCCATGTGGTATCTTCATTATTAGAAGCAATGTTTACCAAGGATAGTATTGGAAGCGTTCTGTCATAGATCACCTGGGAACCATCCGTGGACGTATTGTAATCTCCAGGATTACCCATATAATCAACTGTTTCGATAACAAAATCTAATATGCCTTCTGGTTCAGATCCGGTCAATACATATTCACTCTTGAACTGTTCACTACCTATTACTGTTACGGAAGATTCATTGCCTTCTATGGTAACTGACGGAGTGTTTACATCCTCGTCATAGGACATAGTTATTGTGATCAGATCACCGGTCTTGGCCAAAGAAGCAGAATTAATATTATTTGATACAATACTGACCGGGTCGGGATCATTTGTGACCAGATCAATTGTTAATTCGGTAGTGCTGATATCCCCTATTGAAACATTTCCCGCTCGATCAAATAACAAGGCTGAGATCGACGCGGTCTCCTGATGCGAGAAACCTGTGATAGCCTCGAATGATCCTTGAGCCTCCGATAGGGTCTTCACCATGGCAGCAACATCAGCGGTTGTAACGGTATCCTTTTCACCGAATGCTTCAAGGTCATTGGTACTTATCCTTCCCCGAAACTGATATGTGGCTCCAACCATTACACCCGTATCATAAACAGGTTCAGAGAAATTAAGAGGTGAATCTCCAGTGACCCAGGTAGCACCATTGATCGTTCCATTATTCCCATGCTCTGTTTGGTCATAGAGTACACTACCGGTAGCAGTATCTGCCTTCCAATATCCTACCAGACCGGGTTCATTTTCTTCCAAACTTGTGGTTCTGAATCCTTTGATCTGAAATGGTGTACGGACAACATTCCAAAAACGAATTTCATCCATGCTTCCATCAAAATATCTTATTGTACCCTGTCTGGTGAAGGCCCCTAATTGGACATCTTCTGGCGCCCCCGACCAGATAACATCTCCTGTGACCTCAGTTTGGTCGATTATTGAACCATTCCGATAAAGTGTTAGTATGTTGCCATCATAGGTCGCAGCTAAGTGGGTCCATTGACCAACGGGCGTTGAAGCACTTACCATGGTAGCATAATCATCATCATAATCTTCGGTTTTTAGATAAAAACGCCAGCCTGTGGCAAAAAACACAAAACCAAACCCAGCCTGGTTACTTCCCCCTCCATCCATAGCGTAATTAAGAAAACCTTCGTAGTCAGACCAGGAGTCCGGCTTGATCCATGTTTCTACAGTAAAATGATCATTGAACTGGTAAAGGTTGTCCCCGGGTATGATCACATTATCGTTTGAGCCATCAAAGGAAAGTGAGTTCCCTGCATAATAATTGAACTCAACAACAGCTGAATCCTCAGGTACCTGTACATCCATCTCCAAACCCGTATTGGTGCTATTCCATTTTCCTGCGAAAACATTTCCTCCAGTGGTTATAACATCCCCGACCGAAAAAGGCGGTGGTCCAGTACGGTCAATTATAACCCTGCTCCCATCCGTAGTGTTTGTTACCGTGCTGGCGTCAATACCATCTATATCAGTAAAGTCCACAGAAAAAACTAATGGACCATCTTCATCCGTATCCTGGACCACGTAAAGAGATTGAAACGATCCCCCACCTAGTGCGACCACATTTATCTCATTGCCATTCATCTGGACATAGGGAAGCGCTACCAAGGTAGCTTCGGTAGTAAGGGACAGGGTAACATCATCACCTTCCATGGCAGCCTGATTATCTACGTCATTATTTGATTCAATATGGACATATGAGAATTCTGGGAGCGTTAATACTGTAACATTATCAATGACCCAAGCATTAATGAACCACGAATCAGTACCATAGGCTCTCCAGCGTACCTTTAATATCCCTCCATCGATGTCCGCAGTGAAAGATTCAGTTCTAAGATCGATCTCTACAAAACCAGCATCAGGGCCAATCTCATAGTTCAGGATCTCTATCCAGCCTCCACCTCCATCATACTCAATGCTCATTCCATTTGTCTCATTTGATGGATTATAGAAATGCAGGGCTATATCAAATCGTACCATTACTGCATTATTAGTACCCACATCGATATCAGGTGTTACCATAGAAAGATCAAAATCATTGAGCCGGGGATAATACTCGAACACAGCCCCCGGAGGGGTGTATCCCAGATCAGGATCCTGCCAATCAGTGCTTATTCTCCAATTTTGAGTGGTAAAAGGTTCCCCTGTATCAGGATCTATAGATAATTCATAGGTCCAACCATCTGGCCATACCCCACTCGCATTGAAACCCTCATTGAACAAAACATCTCCTTCAAGTGAAGAAAGATAGAGAATTGAAATTAACAAGAACCTGTTAGGTCTCATTCGATCGTGATAGTGGCTGTGCGTGAACCCATGATCTGGATAATGGTATCATCTGTTTGTATCACTTCGCATTGTGTAGTATCGTACTGCAATTCGGTCGTGCCAGTCTGAAGGGGGTTAAACAATATTTCCGCTACATGAGTCACACTGTCAATGGAAATCTCTTCTGTGTCCAGATAGTAACTGAATATATCAAGCATATCTCCATCTATCGTATAGGTGAACAAGGGAGTGGTCTGGTTTGAATCCGTCATGCTACCGGGACCTATCCAGCCTGGGATGAGTGTATCTATCTCCAAAAGCGACCCATCAAACTCTATATTCAGATGAACGCCAGCGAAAGGGGGTGCAAAGGTAGAATCAAAAACTATATAAGCCCCTACAGAACATATAGTTGCAACAGATGTGGTTTGCAACTTCGGAAAGAAAGACAGATAGGGCGGGTCTGGGGCCTGATCGCCGGCTATATCTACCGGATTATCAAAAGCCTTTTTTTCTATGCTACAGGAAAAAATAAATAAGAGAAGAAGGAATAATATTTTAGGATGAAAATTTATTCTCATTCTTCCTGAAATTTTTCAGGGGGAATAACATCCCATTTCTGTAGAATATCCTTTTTGGGTCGCGGACCTACAATATAGGCATGG
>ERZ651768.2134-NODE-2134-length-14046-cov-9.744577_pt1 | contig 14046 bp, 5 predicted proteins | sample MGYA00514754_ERZ651768 | MGnify/ENA metagenome assembly ERZ651768 | reverse complement strand
GCCCATGCCACCACCCATGCCGCCGCCGCCGCCGCCGAAGCTGCCGCCACCCATGGAACCGACAACGGACACCTGCGGCACCTCGATCGGTTGCCCGCCTCCACCCTGGCTGCTGGTGGCGATCGATTTCAGGTCTGTCACGGTGATTTGTGTCTGGCGACCACTCAGGGTGGTGACCTTCGGTGCGGAAAGCAGATCCACGCCGTCCCGCTGTTCAAGGGCACGGATGATCATGCGGAACTGCGGATTGGACAAAATTCCGGTTACTGTTGCCAAGGTCGGGATACTGGGATTCTTGCCCACCGCCTGACGCAGCCCTGAGGTCAACAATCCATCCGTCTCGGCAGGCAAACTGACAGTCGGACTATACCCATAAAGGCCACCTTGGCCGGTCGCTCCACCCGCTCCGGCACCACCGACCCCGCCCTGGCCAACGGCGCCACCCGCGGCTCCGGCGCCACTTGGGTCAATCGCTCCCCCTTCCGGCCCAACACCAGGAAACACACCCCCTTTGCCGTCATTAAAGGACGGGGCTGAACCGGCTGAAACTCCAAGCCGGCCGCCATTGATAATCCAGTTGCCAAATTGCCAATCGAACCCAATGGCCTTGGAGTCGTTCTGCGAAAATTCTGTGAACTTAGCCTCGATCTGAAGCTGGGGCGTGGTTGCATTAAGGATCTTGATGCCTTCCTCCACAATGTCCAGGTCCGCGCGTGTGGCCCGCACCAGCAACAGACCCAGGCGGTCATTGAAGAAAAGGACTTTTTGATTCGGTCCACCACCATCAGCGGCTCCAAATTGTTCGCCTCCAGCCAAGCCGCCCAGACCACCCCCCGCACCCCCTGCAAATCCTGCTCCTCCGGCAAGATCAACACCGCAGGCGATGAAGAAATCACGGACCACCTGCTGAATTATGGCCGTTTGAGTCACGACAGTCACACCGGGCAAACCACCCTGCTCATAAGCCGAGGCTGCGCCACTACCCATAGTTGTGCCGCCGCCCATACCGCCGCCGCCCATACCGCCGCCCATGCCGCCGCCCATGCCGCCACCCATGCCGCCACCCATGCCGCCACCCATGCCGCCGCCGCCGCCCATGCCGGAATCAGCGCTGACGTAGGAAACGCCAACCGCCTGCAGGCCCTGCATGAACGTGTCGGGATCGACCCGGTAAGTGCGGGTCTCGAGGCGCGGCCCCTCGATGGGCGCGTGGGAAAATATGATGCCCCAGTCCTCGACCGAGTATTTGATCGGGATGTTGGAGAGTTTCATGATAATCTCCAGTGTCTGGCCAAGCGTGACATTGCTCAGCGGGGGATCGATCGTGATGCTGACCTCCTGGGCGATGTTGATCTGCTCATCATCTTGCGGCTGCTGGAAGCCCGTGCCAAAGGGGTCATTCGGGTCACCACCCAATGACGGATCAAACCCATCGAGCGACTGCGCAATCACGCCGGTGTTCTGGTCGATGATGATGTTGACTCCCTCATCATCGATTGTCTGGATGGTTTCGTGAAGATCCTTGACGATATCCTGCAGCGAGAGACTGTCCACAATGCCGCTCACGGGGAACTTCTCCAGACGGACATTGTTGAGCAGGCGATGGATGCGGATGCGGCCCGGCCCGGTGTAGATGCGAACGGGATAGCTGTTGGTCGGCGAAACGTTGGCCAGGGGGTTCAACGACTGCAGGCCTTCACCGGCGGCTGCATCACCCAAACTGAAGCTCATTGAAGGCGCCACCCAATCCTTGGTCACATCCTTTATGGAATTACGAGAGGTCTCATCGCGCTTCTTGACCTGGATCATGTTCTTGGCCTCATGCACCAGATGCAGATAATAGGAGGCGCCGCGGTTGGCGGGATCGATCTTGGTTGCCTGTCTCAATTTGGCCTCGGCCTCGTCGTATCGGGCCATCTCGTAAAACAGCTTGCCGTCCTGCACGAGGGAGGCCGCCTGGATTTTTTCCTCAACGACATCCTTGATCTGCTCGAAGGTCTCCTCGGTGGGCATCCGGCCCCGGAGCTTCTCGATCTCGGCGTCAATGGCCTGCAACTGTTCGCGCGCCGTGAGATTCCCCGGCGAGAGCACCAGCACACGCTGTACCTGCTTGCGCGCCTCGGTGAGTTTACCGCTGATCGTATGTTTCTCACCCAATGCCAAGCGCACGCGGGTCAGGCCCTCGATGGTGGCTGCGCTCTCGGCGTCGATCCCCTTGGCCCCGACACCAATCGACTCGACCCGTTTTTGCGCCTCCTCATAAAGAATGGCGGCCGCAACGATGTTGCCGCTTTGCTCGACCGTCCCGGCCTCCTTCAGTTTGTTGCGAAGCTCGATGATGGCTGCCTGCCGTCGCACCACTTCCTGGGCCGCATTTTGGGCCGGGGTCTGTGCCTGCGCAAATGGCAGCATAACGACACCCAAAAGCATTGCGATGCAGGCTGTCTTGATTGGTTTGATCATGATTGCTTGAGTCAGTCTGTTAAATTGATTGGGGTTCGGGGTTGAAAGCTGGTGAATCAGTTCATCGAAAATGGATTTGTCTGTAGCACCGCACATGCCACAGTCAAAACGACATAGGCATGGGGTATTTGGCTGGTTTCAGCGCCTGACCAAATGCAGGCCGGGCGTGAGAAGGACACGTTTCGCGTGAATGCCACGCGGAGATACCAGGCCAAGCCGGCTTTTTTTGGGTCTAAAGGAAACGAGCTGGTCTCGCGGCCAGGACTCAGGTGAGAGACAGCAAAACCCCCTCGGGATACGAGGGGTACCTTACGGTTGCACGAAACCGGATGATAATCCATTGGTTGTTGGTTCTAGCGCAGGCGGATTGTGGTCCGCTTAGACGTTGAAGCGGTGGAAAGTACAACTTCCCTCTCCTCGATGGCAACGATATTGTGACCATCGTCCGCAAAAAAAAGTTTATCCCCGACCCGCTTGTTGACGTAGCTCTTCTTTTCACCACGTGTATCGTAAGCGAGGCTGGCCGTGTAGCCGTCGATGCGCTGAAACAGCTTGCCCTTCTCGACCGTGATGGCTCCGGGGTCGCCATCCAGCCTTAGTTGAAAGGCGGTCGGGGCGAGTTTGTCGCCTTCAATCTTTATAAGTCTGAATAAATCCCGGGTGTCCTTGTTTGACTCTTTTGTGGCCGTGGTGGTCATGCGAAGCCGTTCCTTCTTCTTCTTGGCCGACTCGCGGGTGACAGCGAAGCGGTAACGAATGTTCTGGCCGGTGCCGCTGGTGCCACGATACTCCACCTTCAGGTAGAGCGGCTTGGTTTCGCTGAGCACGATGGCACCGGCACCGATTTCGTTGCCGCTCTCGACCTTGAGCACGGTTCCATCCCGGGCCACCCGCCACTGGACAGGATTGAACAGGTTGTGCGGGTTGCCGAGGTTCAGCGCCTTGGCGTTTTCCAGCCGGGCCAGCGTGGCCCGATAGTCGGACATGTCCATCTCGGGCATTTCTTTTTTCGACTCCAAGTCGGGCCGGCTCCGGGCCTGCTTTTGTTCCTCAATGCTTTCCTTGGAGGGGTCCATCACAATGCCATAAGCCACATACACCAGGGCCAGCATGGCCAGGCCAAGGATGATCTTCTCGTAATGTTCTTTCAGTTGATCCATGCGCACCAAAGTTTCATTTTATTTTCAAGTTGTTCAATAAATCCACCGCCCGGTTAATTCTCAACCGCCGGCAGCATCATGGTGGAGTTCCTGCTTCAATTTGTTCCTCTGTCGGGAAGACGAGTGGATCGTCAATATCACCGATGGGGCTGCCATCTGGACCAAGTAGAGATTCATCGTAATCATCAACACCATCCCCGTCGGTGTCTTCCGCGGTGCTGATCTCGTCTTCGCCTTCCTCCTCCTCCTTCACTTTCGCGCTCTCTATCTTTTGGGCCAGGGCCGTGATGGCGTCGCTCTCGTCCTTCTCCTTCGCCACGACTTTCAGTGAGTTGATCTTGATGGTGACCTTGAGCGGGCTCTCGTCGAGCAGAAGCGAAGCAGGCCGGTGGCGCTTATTCTCGCCCCCAAACCCGCCGAAGCCCTGCCCGCCGAGCATGGCCTGATAGCGAGGATCCATCATGCCTCGCGCTCCCATGCCATACATTTCCCTGCCACTTCGGGTGCCGCCAAAGGCGCCGAGGCTCATCTGTTTCTCCTCCTCCTCGAAAACATCCACGACATCGGTGGCCTCGATGACGGCAATGTTTTTCACCACGAAAAAGACCTTCGACTTGTAGAGTTCCTCAAGCACCTTGGACAGTTCGGTGCTAAACCCGCGAAACGTCACCTCGTACGGCAACACCCGTGCGCCGGGAACGAGTTGAAGCCGATCAGTACCGTCCGCGTTATTGCCGGTGGCAAATTCCATCACGTCATTAAGCGAGAACTCCATCTCGTGCAGGTATTCCAGCGAATCCTCCCCCATATCCATCTCGGCCGGGTTGCGGACGACCTTGAGCCGCTTGAGATTGTAAATCTCATGGATATTGGCTGCAAAGAGGGCATTGCACAATACCTCGATCTCCGCCAGTTGGTGCGACATGAGCTCACGCTCGTGCGGCTCGAATTCGAACGTGTCCCAGATCTTGGAAAAACTGAAACGAAACTCCCTCTCTTCATCATCGATCTTGGGGAGCCGGATGCGCTGCGCCTTGCACCGGCTTTGGAGTTCGAAGACAGTTTTCTGCATGTAGTTCCTGAACGTGTTGTTGTCCAGCCCGTAGCGGGCCTCGGAGTCGTCCCCAACACCTCCACTACCCATCATCCCCATGCCCGGCATCCCCATGCCCGGCATCCCCATGCCCGGCATCCCCATGCCCGGCATCCCCATGCCCGGGACCGGGGGAACGTTAAAGCCGGGATCGCCGACCGCCGCCGGATCAATGCCACTGGGATCGACACCGCCTCCGCCTAAATTATCGCCGATGATGATTGCAATGTCGCGCTTGGTGTAGCCGGAACCTCCGTCGACCACATCGATTTTTTCTACGTAGTACCCGGGCGTCTCCCCTCCGAGGTCACGGGTGCTCGCCTCAAGCTTGGCGCCCTTGCCCTTGACGCTCTTGACTGTAACGGGCGGGGCGGTTTCGTTGTACTTGGTTCCGCCCTGCATCAACGTGACGCTTATGATTGCCCCGGTCTTTTCGTCGAGCACGATCCCGTCCGGTATATCCAGCGGTTTGAATTTTTCGCGAACCCGATCCAGGTGGGTGACAAAGTTGGTTCCAGCCCTTTTCACCAAGGCCAGGTTTCCGTGGGCCTCGTCAGTGGTGATGGAGGGCGAGTTGGTCAGGCCAAGGCTATCGGGGAGCGATAAGTTTTTCTTGTTATTGTATCTGCCGGTTTCGTCTATCAGTTTTTGAGCACTCTCTTCCTGGGTCGTCTTGGTCGCAGCGAGTTGGAGCCAGCCAAAGCCTATCAGACCAAGGGCCGCCACCGTGACAATAATCAGGCCAAGGTTCCCCTTGATTACGTCGAGATTGATGTTGATTTTGGCAGCCATGATTACAGTTCAATGGGTTCACGCAGCACCAGGTTCAAGCCGAAAAGGTAGGTCTTCAACCGTGCCTTGCCCTCCTCCTCGCTCTTGTCGTCCCTGAGGTCCGCCAGTTCCATCCGCTCCGTTTCATCCAGCTCCCTCGGCTTGGTTTCGTTGTAGTCAAACAATCCTTTATTCTTCACCTGCTGAACCAACTCGGTGATGAGCCGGTTGTTCGCCGTGGGATCCACGTCGCGCATGTCGATCGCCTTGCAGACCACCTTGAGAGGCTTGTCCTTGGATCCGACAACCTTCACGTTGTTTGTGTCGCCCATCATCATCCCGCCCATGCCATACATTCCCCCCATCATCATCGGGTTGCCCATCATCGGGTTGCCGTAGGGATTCATCCCGGCAGGATTACCGGGTTCGCCCGCCGGCTTAGTACCTCCCCCCGGCATGCCCATGCCGTAGGGCATCATGCCAGGCATCCCCATGCCCATACCGTAGGGCATCATGCCAGGCATCCCCATCATGCCGCCCATGCCCATGCCACCCATCATGCCCATGCCGTAAATACTCCCAACGGCATCCTCGTAGCCCTCATCAGCATCGACCTGGTTGAACGCTGCCACCCAGACGCCAACCTGCGAGCCGGTGGATTGACGCATTCTCTTCTCGGTGGTGATCATCGATTGGCGCACCGCCTGCAGAACGTCCGCCCAAAGGAACCGCTCCCCAATCCACTTGTTGAACTGGTCCGCCTCCGTTTTCAAGGTTTCCAGTTTCCCCACCTCGGTACTAAGCTTTGACTCGGGTAAACTGTATCGTTCAACCAAGCTCGCCAGTTCGATATTTTCAGCATCCTGTGCGCTGTGCACGGTTTTGTTGAAGTAAACACCCATCCAAACCGCTGCCACCAGACAGGCTGCCGCACCGTAAAAGTAGGGCCTCTTCCGGTCCACATCCTGCTGCAGACGGGCTGTACTCGGCATCAGGTTCATCTCCAGCGGGCAGTTGGCCACCTCGCGGATGGCCAGACCCACGAGTTGGCCGAACGCATGGCCGACCTTCTCCAACTCGGCGACATCCACGCTCTCCTGGTCAATCTCCACCCCGATGAACGGGTTGAAGTACTCGATCGGCACGCTGAGTTTCTCCGCGAAGAACTCCGGCAGATACGGCATGATGGTCGCGCCACCGTGCAGGAACACCCGCACCGGGTTGCTGCCGCCCTGCTGCTTCTGCCAGAATTGCAGCGTCTGGTTCACCTGCACGTGCAGACGGGTCATCACCTGCCGGGCAATCTTGGAGAGCGCCGCCTCATGCGGATCCTCCGATTCGGCATACGCGCCGCCCAGGCCGACCAAGCCCTTCTGCAGCTTGATCGCCTCCGCCTCCGAAAAGCGCATCTTCGTTTCCGTCGCAAACTCCTGGGTGATGGAGTTGGCCCCGATGTTGATGGTGCGGATGAAAAATTTCTCGCCCTCGAAAAACAATACGTGCGTCGTCTTGGCCCCTATATCAAGCACCACGGAGCAGCCCTCAAGATCGCCGTAGTTAAAACGGAAGGCGTTGACCAGCGCGGCCTGCGCCGTGTCAACCACTTCCACGTTCACGCCCTGCGCCTTGGCCACCTTGATCATCCCGTCCGCAACCTCGCTCTTGAGCGCGGAGAGCAGCACCTCGACCTCGCCCGACTTGGCCACGCCCATCGTGTAATGATCCCACGCGGCCTCCTCCAGCGGGAACGGAATGTTCTGCTGCGCCTCAAACTTAATCAGTTGCGCAACCTTCGTCTTGTCGATCGCCGGCAGGCGGATCGGCTTGGACAATACCTGAAAACCAGGAGCCGCCACCAAGCCGCGCGTGGCCGTGAAGCCGGCCTCATGCCACAATTCCTGCGCGGCCTTCTCCATCGCCTTGGGACGCGCCCTCTCGCTGGAGCCCTCCAGCCCCATCGGCTTTACCCCAAAACGAAGCAGGCGCACGCCGCCCTCAGCGGTGGGCTCGAACTCGGCGGCACGCAGTGTGCCGGCACCCATATCAATTGTTAGGAAGGAGTTGGAACTCATTTTATTTCAACAGTTTGGACGGCAAACCATGCCAATCCGTTCAACAACGCGCGAACCCGCCGAGGGTTTCACTTCCTGAAAAGTGGCTGCGGTTGCTAAATTAATTGCCACACAGCGTCAAACAGAAAAACCCGAGGCCCGGTGATCGTATCAAAAACCCCAGCCAGAAACAAGAACGAAGCAGCCTAGACAGCGTCCACATCCCGGGCGGAAATGCGCGGGCCAAATCGTGGCCGGGCGGTCGCCGCAGACGCTAATCAACCCTACGAGCCAACCCTACGAGATCGATCCCAAAAGCACTCCATGGCCTTCACCCGATTACCAGTTGCTTGCGATGGGTAATCGGGAACCGGTGCCAGGAGCCGATCATCCGACGGGGAATTAACCCAATAGCTCGGCTGCTTTGGCAGAGATGTCGGGTTGGCGCATTAGGGAGGTGCCGACGAGAATGGCTCTGGCTCCGCATTTTTCCAAGCGCTCGACGTCCGCCCGGGAATGGATGCCGCTCTCGGCAACGAGGACTTTTTCGGCCCCGCCACTTTCAGTGATGCGCTTGGCCAAGTGCTCGGTGGTACCAAGGTCGACGGTGAAATTGGTTAGGTCTCGGTTGTTGACGCCGATCAACCGAGCGTCGATGGCCAGGGCGCGTTCTAGCTCAGCCTCGTTGTGCACCTCGACCAATGCCGCCAATCCAGCCCCGGTGGCCAAACGATGCAGATGGGCAAGTTGCTCGTCCTCGAGGCAGGCGACGATAAGTAGAATGGCGTCCGCGCCGTGCTCGATCGACTCGGGCAACTGCCGTTCATCGATCATGAAATCCTTGCGCAACAACGGCAGTGAAACGGCCTCACGAATGTCGCGCAGATAGTCGAGTGATCCTTGAAAAAACTCGCGGTCGGTCAGCACCGACAGACAACTCGCTCCCGCGTCCTCGCAGGTCTTTGCGATCGCAACCGGATCGAAATCCCCGCGGATAACGCCCTCGGAGGGTGAGGCTTTTTTAACCTCGGCGATGAGGCCGACCTGCCCACGTCGCGGAGCCAGAAGCCCGCCGATGAAGTCGCGCCTCGAGCCGTGCTGCCCGATGGCGGCGCACAACGACTCGGCGCTCACCGGCGCGTTGGACAGATGCCCGAGCTCGGTGCGCTTGTGGGCAACGATCTTGTCGAGGATATTCACGGGTGGCCGACTCCCGCTTGGCCAAGCTTACTTGAGCGGCTTGACGCGGATGTTGCGGTAGTGGATGACGCTCTTGGGGTCGTGCGCCTGCAGGGCAAATGTGCCACTGCCAAGCTTGCGACCGGGCATCGACTTGAGGTGAGGGGCGTTTGGCACCTCGGTCCAGCTTGAGGTCAACTTGCCGTTGATCTTGATGTTGATCTTCTTGCCCTTCACGCGAATCTCGTATTTGAACCATTCGTTGTCCTTGGCCGGTGCAGGGTTGACATCCTTCACGGCGTAGAGGCCTCCAGTTTTCTTGGGGTCGCCGTGGGTGTTGTTCACCTGCGCCTCGAACCCGGCATCCGGCCAGCCGGAGTCCTGGTACTTGGTGTGAAAATAAATGCCGGAGTTGGCGCTTGGCTTGGTCATCACCTCGGCGCGCAGCACAAAGTTCTTGAAGTTGTGATTCTCGACTTCGCCATCATAGAAGAGGTGCGCCCTCGGTCCATCGATGACGATGTTGCCGTCCTTAACCACGATCGACTTGGGATTCTCCTTGTTGACCTTCCAGCCGTTGAGCGACTTGCCGTCGAACAGACTGATGAAGCCTTTTTCGCCATTCTTTTTGCCCTTGGCCTCGTCCGCGCCAATCACCGCCAACGGAGCCACCAACATTGCCACCAATAGGAACTTGTTCATGGGCCGGGCACTCTAAAGCAAATTACCCGGCTGTAAACAGATAAAAAACAAGGTTCCACGCTTGGCCAAGCGCACTGTTGGGCGGTAGCATTGCGTCGGTTGAAATGGTACTCCTCCAGTCTTAAAGCCAAGCGCCGCTCCTGTGCGATGGCACTCCTGCTTGGGCTGTGGGCGATGGCCCAGCCGTTGTTTGCCGGGCCGAGGATCAATGAGTTCCTAGCGGTGAACAATCGTGGCCTGGCCGACGGAGACGAAGAAGCGACGGACTGGATCGAGATTTACAATCCCGGTTCGAAGGCGGTTTCGCTGGGCGGTTGGTCGCTGACCGATGACACGGAGTCGCCGGACAAGTGGTTGTTCCCAAACGTTACCCTTGGCCCAAGAAAATACCTCGTGGTGTTCGCCTCCGGAAAAGACCGAACGGAAGGGAACCAACTGCACACCAACTTCAAGCTGAACGGTGACGGGGAATATCTGGCGTTGGTGCAACCGGATGGTTCAACGGCGGCCAGTGACTTCGCGCCAGAGTATCCCGATCAACGTGAGAACATCTCCTACGGAGTGGGTGCCGGCGGCAAGCTCCAGTTTTTCGACAAGCCGACCCCGGGGCGCGGCAACGGCAGCGGCTTTGGCGGGTTTGTGCAGGATACCAAGTTCGAACCGAATCGCGGATTTTTCGACGCGCCGTTTCATGTGACCATCACCGTCGCCACGCCGGGCGCAGAGATTCGGTATACGCTCGACGGCAGCAAGCCGACGGCAGCCAATGGTAAGGTTTATGCGGGGCCAATCGCCATCGATACGACCACCACGCTGCGGGCGGCGGCGTTCAAATCCGGCCTGCGTGCCAGCAACGTGGACACACACACTTACCTGTTCGCGGAGGACATCATCCGGCAACCGGCCAAGCCGGCCGGCTTTCCCACCTCATGGAACGGCCACCCCGCCGATTACGAGATGGATCCGGAGGTGGTCAACGATCGCAACTATAAGGGCCGTGTCGCCGGCGCTTTAAAAGCGATCCCCTCGCTATCGCTCGTGTTGAACCGAGACGACTTCTTCAAAACCGGTCAGGGCATTTACCCCAAAGGCGAAAATATAGAGAAAGCAACTTCGGTTGAATTGATTTACCCAGATACAACGGACAGCATCCAGGCTGACGGATCTGTGCAGATCGTCGGGGGCAGCAGCACCGGCCGCTGGAAGGTGGACAAGCTCTCCATGCGACTGAAATTCACCTCGCAGTTTGGAGACTCCAGTTTTCAATATCCACTTTTTAGCGAAGATGCCATGAGCCAGTTTGACACGCTGGTAGTGGACGCCCGACTGAACAACGTCTGGTCCTACGGCGGTGGTTCCGGACCCAGCGACCAAAGGCGCCGCGGACAAAACACCCGCGACCAGTTTGTGGCCGACCTTCAAAACCAAATGGGCGGCTATGCCCCGCACGGCATCCATGTGCACGTCTACATCAACGGCCTTTACTGGGGCCTGCATACCCTGCACGAGCGGCCCGACGAACACTTCGCCGCCCACTACCTGGGCGGAAGCAAGGATGATTATGACGTGATGAAACATCGCAAATCCACTGTGGTCAGCGGGAACAGCCGCAGCTACAACGCCCTCATTTCCGCAACTTCCAAGAACCTGTCCAGCGCCTCAGCCTATACCGCAGTTAAGCAACAGCTCGATATCACCAACTTTATCGACTACATGCTCGTCAACTTCTACGTCGGCAACAACGACTGGTCGCACCAGAACTGGTATGCCTCCTCCAACCGCAACAACCCCGAGGGCCGCTGGCGGTTCCATAGTTGGGACGCTGAGCACGTGCTCAAGGGAATCAACGACAATTCTGTCACAAAAAACAATGCGGCCAGCCCAACAGGTTTCCACCAGAGCCTGAAACGCAACAAGGAATACCAGGTGTTGTTTGGAGACAGGATTCACCGACATTTTTTCAACAACGGTGTGTTGACCCCGGAAAAGGGGGCCGCAAGCTATCAGGCGCGGCTCGACAGCATTGATGAGGCAATTGTTGCCGAGTCTGCGCGCTGGGGGGACAACCAACGATCAACACCCTTCACCCGCGACAAGGAATGGGTCGCCGAAAAGAACCGGCTGCTGCAACAGTATTTTCCTAGGCGGACCGGCATCGTCCTCAACCAATTGCGAGCTCAAAATCTTTACCCCTCGCTCGCCGCACCAACGTTTAGTCAACACGGCGGATCAGTCCCGACCGGTTTCAATCTTACGCTTAAGACGTCCAAGGGAGATATATACTTCACGCTGGACGGAAGTGATCCACGACTTGCGGGTGGTGCCCTGTCCGAAACCGCAAATCGATACAGCAAGGCTTTGCCCATTGAAGGCACCGCCCGGGTGAAGTCCCGAGTCAGATATCAAAATGAATGGAGTGCCTTGGCCGAGGCCCAATTTGTCGTTGAAGGTTCCCTGGAGAAACTGCTGATCACCGAGGTGATGTACCACCCACTCCAAGGCCACCCCGAATTTCTAGAACTGAAAAATACCGGGACAGAGGCTCTGGACCTGAGCGGGGTGAAGATCAGCGAAGGCATCCGGTTCACCTTCCCGCAAGGCTTCCAACTCGCTCCCGGCACCTTCGTCGTGCTGGCCGGGGATGCGGACTCTTTCACCGACCAATTCCCCGACTTAACCCTGGGGGGCGTGTACGACGGGCGCCTCTCGAACAGCTCGGAAAAGATCGAGTTGATTGACAGCTTGGCCAAGCCCTTCCTCAGCATTACCTACTCGGATCAACCGCCCTGGCCCTCGACCGCGGACGGCCGCGGTTTCTCCCTGGTGCCCAGACTGGCCGATTCAAACACTGAACAAAGTGATCCAAATAACTGGCGTGCCAGCGCCGCTCCTGGCGGATCGCCGGGACGCAACGATCTGCCCCCGAACATCAAACCGGCATGGATCACAGAAGTGCTGGCCCACAGCGATCCCCCCAGCGTTGACTCAGTGGAAATTCACAACCCCAACGCTGCCGCCCTGGACCTCAGCCATTGGTTTCTAAGTGATGACTGGAGTGAGCCTGCAAAATTCACCATACCTGAAGAGACGATTCTTTCACGTGGAGGCTACATCGTCTTTACCGAGGAACAGTTCAATGCCAATAACAACGGGTTTGCCCTCGATTCCCATGGTGATCAGGTTTTTCTGTTTTCCGCTGATGCCAACGGCAAACTTACCGGGTTTTCCGATGGGTTTACTTTCGGTGCTTCGGAAAACGGCGTGACTTTTGGCAGGCTCATGACAGCCAGCGGCCAAGCCCAATATCCTGCTCAATCAAGCCCAAGTTTGGGCCTTCCCAACATCGGCCCCAAAGTGGGACCGATCGTCATCAACGAGATACATTATCATCCGCAAGGCGCCGGACCGGAGTTTGTGGAACTGAAGAACATCACCCAGCATACGGTTCTGCTGTATGATCCGCAGCACCCCCGAAACACCTGGCGCGTGGGTGGGATTGATTTCCAGTTTCCAACGGGGACATCCATTCACCCGGGCGGGCTGCTCATAATCACCAACGCTGAACCGTCTGATTTTGGTTCGCATTACGCGATCCCTGAAGACGTGCCGGTTCTGGGGCCGTTCCTGGGAACCCTTCAGGACAGTGGAGAACGCCTCGAGCTGTTGAAGCCGGACGAACCGGACACAGATCCTGGTGGCAGTGAAATCGTTCCCTATATTGTCATCGACGCGGTACGTTACAACGATAACCCACCCTGGCCGTCTGAGCCTGACGGAAACGGTCCATCGCTTGAGAAACTCAAGCCGAAGCGCCACGGCAATGATTCCGCCAATTGGCGGTCCAGCCCGGGCGGACCATCGCCCGGCGTGGAAAACATGGGCAATCGTCCACCCCGAGTCATGGCTGGGGTGGACCAGGTCATCGAGACGGAATCGCTTCCGGTGTCCGTCCACCTGTCCGGTGTGGTGAGCGATGATGCGAACCCGGATTTTCCGACCGTCAAAACCAGTTGGTCTCTCTCCAATAATCAAGCAACCGTGATGTTTACCAACAGTGGCCAGCTACAAACCACCGCTGAACTGTTCGGGCTTGGGAAACACACCTTCCGTCTCACTGTGGACGACGCTCAATACACTGTCTCGGATGAATTAACTGTCGAAATCAAGCGCGCCCCAATGGAGCGAACTTTCATCGCGGCCGGTTCGGAATGGCGCTATCTCGACAACGGCTCAAACCAGGGAACGAAATGGCGCGCTCGTCTGTTCGATGACACCAAATGGAAAGCAGGCCCGGCGCAGCTTGGCTACGGCAACAACGGCGAAAAAACCGTAGTTGGCTACGGCGGCAACAACAGTTCCAAGCACATCACCACCTTTTTTCGGCGCAACTTCGAGGTGGCCAATCCCGCCGGGGTGATATCGCTCGAGGCGGCCCTTGTGCGGGATGACGGTGCAGTGGCTTACCTCAACGGAAAGGAAATCCTCCGGAGCAACATGCCCCAGGGCAACGTCAGGTACGACACGTTCGCCTCGCTCACAGTGGGAGGAGAGGAGGAATCGGCGTTTCAACCATTTACCGTCGATCCTGTCCTGCTGGTGGAGGGCAAAAACGTGATCGCCGTGGAGG
>ERZ651768.2133-NODE-2133-length-14047-cov-11.937366_pt1 | contig 14047 bp, 9 predicted proteins | sample MGYA00514754_ERZ651768 | MGnify/ENA metagenome assembly ERZ651768 | reverse complement strand
TCTACGCTGACGCGAATAGTCGTTAGCATTGTTACCAGGTGGTGCACTAACTCTGAAAATTGGCCCCTCAAAGTGCGCATGGCAGATTGGACTGCTTGTTTGGAGTTGGCATCGATGAGATCGGCAATCGCTTCTGCCTGCAGTAAGTCAATCTTATCATTCAGAAACGCGCGCTCTGAAAATTCACCCGGGCCGGCTAGGCGAATATCTAGCAAAAGCACTCTTTCAAGGACGGCATTCAGAACATAAACACCACCGTGACCCTGGAGCTCAAGGATGTCCTCCCCGGTAAACGAATCTGGGCTTTGATAGTAAATAGCGACGCCTTGATCTATTACCGTCTGATCAGCATCAAGAAAATCGCAATAATGAGCATGCCGGGGAGAGGGTAAAAAACCGAGAATCTCTTCGCAGGCTTTGGCAACGTCTGGACCAGACAGACGGACAATGCCAATGCCGCTTCTCCCGACAGGCGTTGCTATTGCACAGATTGTGTCAGTTTCAATTGCTGGCATTGGCGTTCAGCAGGAAAGGAAGAGGCCACTGTTGAGGCGGGATCAGGTTGCCTTTTTTGCTTCGTAGCTGGCTTCAATTTTTCTTGTTATATACCACTGCTGTAAAATTCCCAGCACGCTGTTAGTTAGCCAATACAGTACCAGGCCGGACTGGAAAAACAAGAACATCGCGGTCATCATTACTGGCATGAATTGCATAATCTTCGCCTGCATGGGATCGGCAGGGGGAGGGTTAAGCCTCATTTGTAAAAACATGGTGATGCCCATTAGCAGCGGCAACACAAAGAATGGATCTCTGACTGACAGGTCATTTAGCCAGAACACAAAGGGAGCGTGTCTTAGCTCCACGCTCTCGAGAAGGACCCAATACAATGCGATAAAGACGGGCATCTGGGCAAGCAAGGGCAAACATCCACCGAGAGGATTTATCTTTTCTTTCTTGTAGAGGGCCATGGTCGCTTGTTGTAATTTCATTTTGTCATCGGCATAGCTGTCTTTAAGTTGCTGCATTTTAGGCATAAGACGGCGCATTCCTGCCATTGACTGAAACTGCTTTTCAGACAGCTTGAAGAGCAACCCCTTGACGATAAACGTAAGAATAATAATGGAAACCCCGTAGTTACCGATTATCGAATTGATCTGGGCAAGCAGCCAATATATCGGGTTGGCGAGGAACCATAGAAAGCCATAGTCAACATTAAGGTCCAGGTTAGGTGAGATCTCAGCTAGGGAGTTTTTTTCTTTTGGGCCCGCGTAAAACTGCACCGTTTGACTGCCGGTGCTCCGAGCAGGTACTACGAATGAAGAGCTGGTGAACTCGCCGAAGTACTGGTTGATATTGTTTGTTCGCGTGTTAAACCTGTTGGTCGTCTCCGTGCTTGGAATCCAGGCTGAAAGGAAATACTTTTGGCTGAAGCCTATCCAGCCACCATTCATATCAACGCTTCCCGCGCCGTCTGCTACATCCCCGAAGGGTATTTTTATATAGGGGTCATCATCTGATGTGGCGACGAACCCCAGATAGCTTCGGCTAAAAAAGCCGGCGCCACTTGGATCATCAAAGGCGTCACGTTTCACTTGGCCGAAAGCATTTCCCTGCCACTCCGCGCCAGATTGATTGTCTACGATGAAAGTGACATCGATCAGGTAGCTGCCGCGGTTGAACCCGAACCGTTTTATTACCTGCACCCCCCCTGCGGTAGTGGTGACAAGGTCAACATCGAGAGCATTTTCGTCTTCGTTCAGCCTATAGCTGGTGGAGCTGGACTGATAGACGGCTCTACCTGAATTGTCTATACCATCGCGCCCAATAAGCCCGCTTTGTGCCACATAGCTTCGCCCCGGAGAAGACTCCAATAGCACAAAGGGGTCATTTGAAACATCTAATTGTCTGAGGTGCTTTGGCAGGGCTAAGTATGTAATATCACCACCGATCAAATCGATATCGATTTCTAAGGTGTCAGTTGACACTGAAATAACAGTAGTTGACGAAATGTTGGCAGTGGGCTCCGAAACAGCAACCGATTCACTGCTTGTAGAGGATACCGGTGAATCTGGAAACTGTGTTGGGATATCGGTTACCGTTGTATTCTCGGGCGGTGAAATTAATGGCACTGGGCTAGGTGCCGGAGCGCCAAAATCCACGACCTGAGGATAATCGGTGTTCCAGGCCAGCAGCATCACGTAAGAGATTGCAGCAAGGGCACCGTAGAGCAAATATTTCGTTATATTCATAGTGGCTAATTCAAGCTCATTATTCAGAGGTCTTCTCTGTGCCAGGCACGGGATCAAATCCGCCTTCATGCCAGGGATGACAGCTGCAGATTCGACGTACACCTAGCCAGGATCCTTTAATTGAGCCGTGTTTTTCTATCGCTTCTTTCGTGTATTGGGAACAGGTGGGATAGAAACGGCAGTCATTGCCTATCAGCAAACTAAGAGTTAGCTGGTAGAAGGTTATCAATCGTATGAGCAGAGGTTTTAACATTGCTTAAATTGCCTAATTCATAACTATAACTGGCTCTGGCTAATGTGGCTCTTGTCTAGCGTAGACATTTGCTAGCCATATCTTTCCATAACATATTCAGCTTTCCTGCCAGCTGTTTGTTGTCTAGTTTACCAGCATCCTTTCGAGCCAACACAACCAAATCCAGCCCGGGCAGTTCTTTGACAATGTGGCGAAACGACTCGCGAATCTGGCGTTTTATCCGATTTCTTTGAACGGCATTAGAAACATGTTTCTTTGCGATCACCATACCGAGCCTGGATCTTGAATCGTGGTTTCTGATAGCAAGTACAAGAAACTGGTGGCAGGAAGTTTTCAACTGAACATTATCGAAGACGGCCCCATACTCGGCAGCACTCAGAAGCCTTAATCTTTTGGAGAAACCGTTAGTTGCCACTGGCTTTCCCTATTCTTAGTGAACAGAAAAGGAGAATTCAGCTGGATAATCGAGCGCGTCCTTTCGAGCGCCTTCTTTTAAGAATTTGGCGACCACCTTTAGTTGCCATGCGGGCTCTAAAACCATGAGTCCTAGCACGTTTTAATACGCTGGGTTGAAACGTTCTTTTCATAACAGGAATTCCAATCTTTTCGGCCCAAGCTAGACGCCATTGGTTTAAAAAAAAGGAGGGCGAATTCTAGTGGTTTTACCTTAAACTTGCAATCACGCAATGGATAGAACTGAACAGGGATTTTCAGAGTTGTGAGCGCAATACCCAGTCTGAAAAGCCCTCGGGCTTATCTGCGCATGGGCTCAGAATTTGGCCACAGGATATCCACAGCTTATTTATTCACAGGCGGCACTAATTTGCTCGGCGCGGCACAAATTTTCGCCTCGGTATTTATCAGCAAACCCTTTGTATAGTATTGATATATATGAACAAAAAAGCGGCTCAAAAACCCACGTTTTAGCATTCCAATCGGTGGATAACTCAATATTCAGCCGTTAGAATTGTCGCAGGGAAAAATAAAAAAGCAAAAGCGAATAAGGAAAAAAACTGGTGGTAACCAACTGGCAAAAATGTATTGATTGTTTACAAGCAGAACTTCCCTCTCAACAATTTAATACTTGGATAAGACCCCTGCACGCAGAAGCGGACGCTGGGGTGCTGCGCATTTTTGCGCCAAACCGGTTTATTAAAGATTGGGTGAAAGGGAAATTTCTACACCGCATTCGTGAAATTCTGAATGAATCAGATGGACAAAGGTTCAGTATTAGCCTAGAAGTTGTCGCGTCATGCTCTCCTTATTTGTCGCCCCCGGCTCCCAATACTCATCCGGCTCTAGAGGGCGAGGACAAGCCCCAAGCCGAGCGGAGGCCCAAACCAGTGCGGTTCCCGGCAAGTGCTGGGCCGGTGGTGAACGGCAATAGCCCTAATATGGATATTACTATCGAAGGGAAGCTCAGGCACCGTGGCGCATTGAACCAGGAAAACACCTTTGAGAACTTCATCGTGGGCAAGTCCAACCAATTGGCTAGGGCCGCTGCTGAACAAGTTGCAGAGAATCCCGGTGATGCCTACAACCCTCTTTTTATTTACGGTGGTGTTGGCTTAGGAAAAACCCACTTAATGCATGCAATAGGTAATTACTTGGTGGCAAAGAAACCGACCGCCAAAGTTGTGTACCTTCATTCGGAAACCTTTGTTGCCACAATGGTAACAGCGCTGCAGCTTAATGCTATGGGTGAGTTCAAGCGGTTCTACCGCTCCGTTGATGCACTACTTATAGATGACATTCAGTTTTTCTCCGGGAAGGAGCGTTCGCAAGAAGAGTTCTTTCATACTTTCAATGCCCTGTTGGAGGAGGGGCACCAGATCATTCTAACCTGTGACCGGTTTCACAAAGAGATCAATGGCCTAGAAGAACGACTGAAATCGCGGTTTGGCTGGGGCCTTACCGTTGCAGTCGAACCTCCTGAGTTGGAGACGCGTGCGGCGATCCTTATTAACAAAGCCGAACGCTGCAACGTGAGCCTTCCTTACGAAGCGGCATTTTTTATTGCCCAGCGACTGAGATCGAACGTACGCGAGCTAGAAGGTGCGCTTAAGAGGGTAATTGCCCATGCGAATTTCAAGGGAGAACCGATTGGCCTAGACCTCATTAAAGAAGCGTTGCGAGATCTATTTGCCCTTCAGGACAAACTTGTCACAATTGATAATATTCAACGATCCGTGGCCGGGTACTATAAGATCAGGATGTCGGACATGCTTTCAAAACGGCGTAATCGCTCGGTTGCACGTCCCAGACAGGTGGCCATGAGCTTGTCGAAAGAGCTGACGAACCACAGCTTGCCGGAAATTGGGGATGCTTTTGGGGGTAGAGATCACACCACGGTTATGCACGCCTGCAAACAGATTCACCGGCTGAGACATAGCTCCACGGACATACAAGAAGACTACAAAAACCTGCTTAGGTCTCTATCTAACTAGAACTTAACATGTTGATATATAAGGTAAATACGTAAAATGCAATTTGTCATTTCTCGTGAGAGCTTGTTGAAACCGTTGCAGATAGTTAGCGGGGTGGTAGAGCGTCGGCAGACGCTTCCCGTGCTTTCCAATGTTCTCTTGGTTTTAAACGATAGTGAGCTATCACTGACAGGAACTGACCTGGAAGTAGAATTGGTCGGTAGAGTGGCTATTGACCAGGTAAAGCAGCCGGGCGAAATTACTGTCCCCGCTCGCAAACTCTTGGATATTTGCAAATCGTTAAAAGACGACTCTAACATTAACGTCTCTCTCGCAGACAACAAGCTAACCCTAAAGTCAGGCCGTAGCCGGTTTATGCTTGCCACCCTTCCAGCGACGGAGTTTCCTAGCACAGAAGAAGAGCCTGATACCTTTTCTCTGACTATTCAAGGGACAAAGCTCCGTGAGCTGCTTGACAGCACGAGTTTCGCAATGGCACAGCAAGACGTTCGTTACTATCTTAATGGAATGTTGTTTGAGGTGGGAGCTGATTACTTGAAGGTAGTTGCCACGGACGGCCATCGGCTGGCGATGGAAACAGTCAGAATGTCCAATCCCATAGATGAAACCCAGCAACTTATACTCCCCAGGAAAGGCATCATGGAGCTTGCGCGACTGCTATCCGATCATGACGGAGATATAAGTATGACCTTTGGGCAAAACCACCTAACAGTGACGATTCCAGAGTTCACGTTTACATCAAAACTGGTTGACGGCAAATTTCCGGATTACAACCGTGTTCTTCCTAAGGGAGGCGACCGGGTTTTAATTGGCAATCGTCAAGAAATGCGAGAAGCGTTTTCCAGGGCAGCTATTTTATCCAATGAAAAATACAAAGGGGTTCGCGTGATTCTCACGACCGGTGAGCTTAAAATTCTCGCCAACAACCCGGAGCAAGAAGAAGCGGAGGAAACGGTATCAGTGGATTATACAGGGGAGCCGCTAGAAATCGGTTTCAACGTTGGCTACTTGATCGATGTTCTTTCCACTCTGTCTAGCCCAAATGTAAAAATTACACTTTCAGACCCCAATAGCAGCGCATTGCTGGAAGCAGAAGCGAAAGAAGGCAGCGATGCTGTCTATGTCGTTATGCCGATGCGGCTGTAAACGGGCAGCTAATACTTGCGTCTCTAGCACGGCATATGAGCATCCTACAATCGCTCAGTATTACGGCAATTCGAAACATACAGCAGGCGGCTCTTAAATTAAGCCCTGGGGTAAATTTACTGCATGGTGAAAATGGCAGCGGGAAAACCAGCGTATTAGAATCTATCCATTTGCTCGCCACAGGCCGCTCCTTCAGAACTAGCAAGCCAGGAACGCTAATCAGCGAAACCGAGCCCTCGGCATTGGTTGTTGCTGAGCTAAGCAACGGCCATCAAATCGGTCTTACCAGAAGCAGGCGGAAAGGACACCAGCTTAATATGGATAGCGAAAAACAGCGAAACTGGGACAAGGTCGCCAGAGAGTTGCCGGTTCAGGTTCTGGATGCGAACTCTTTTCTTCTGTTAGATGGTGGGCCGAAAGCCAGACGCCGGTTTCTCGACTGGGGAGCGTTCCACGTGGAACCTTTATTTGTGGATCAATGGCGCAAAACGCGAAAATGTATTGCGAACCGCAACCTTCTGCTAAGAAAATCAAGCCCTGATCCAGATCAGCTGCGCGCCTGGGATTTGCAGTTGTGCAAGGCTTCGGGTGCTGTTGACATGGCTAGAAGCAACTATTTCAATTGTTTTGTGCCCATTTTCGATCAAGTCTACGAGTCTTTGTCCGCACCCTCGCCGAATGTGCTAAACCTTAGCTATTACCGAGGCTGGGATAGCGACCAAGAATTATCCGAAGTTCTGCGTCATAGCGAAATCACAGATAAGAAATACGGCGCCACCCAGTGCGGGCCCCATCGGGCAGATCTGGTTGTGAAGGCAGGCTCCCGACTAGCCATAGAAACGCTTTCTAGAGGACAGCAGAAAATCTTGGTTAGTGCGCTAAAAATTGCCCAGGGGGTGCTGCTAAGCCAGGCGCTTGATCGGTCTTGTGTTTACTTGGTTGATGATTTACCGGCAGAACTAGACCGTACTAATAGACAAAAAGTGCTGGAAAAGCTGGTGGGTTTGAAGGGGCAGTTATTTGTTACCTGTGTGGATCGTGAAGCGCTTCAGATTTCACCCGCAAATAGCCCTGAAATGGCAACGTTTCACGTGAAACGTGGTACAATAACGGCTTGATTTTCCATTGAATTTACCGATATTAAGGTAAGCAGCCAAGCGGTTCCGCGATGGCCGATTTCCTGAGGTAGTTGTATGTCCAAAGAAGCCCAAACCGAGTACAACTCGGAAAGCATTAAAGTTCTAAAAGGGCTCGATGCTGTCCGAAAACGCCCTGGTATGTTTATTGGCGACACAGATGATGGCACCGGCCTTCATCATATGGTTTTTGAGCTGGTGGATAATTCCATCGACGAGGCCCTGGCGGGCTTCTGTGACGAAATCCGCGTAACAATCCACGTAGGGGAAACCATTACGGTAGCTGACAATGGCCGTGGTGTGCCTACCGAGATGCACAAAGAAGGCGTTTCCGCCGCGGAAGTTATCATGACTGTGCTACATGCCGGCGGTAAATTCGATGATAATAGTTACAAAGTGTCAGGAGGGCTCCACGGGGTGGGGGTTTCGGTCGTAAACGCGCTGTCGGAAGAGCTTAAGCTCACCATTCGTCGCGATAACAAAGTCCATGAGCAATACTACAAACATGGGGTCCCCCAGGCCCCTTTGGCGGTTGTGGGAGAGACCAAGAGCACTGGCACCGAATGCCACTTTGAGCCCTCAGGGGAGACTTTTACTAACATTGAATTTCACTACGATATCCTGGCTAAAAAGTTACGCGAGTTGGCATTTCTTAACGCTGGGGTTTCTGTGAGGTTAGCCGACGAGCGATCCGGCAAGAAGGAACTTTACAAATACGATGGCGGCCTTAAGGCCTTCGTGGATTACCTCAACAAGAACAAGACTACAGTGAATAAGCTATTCCACTTTATCTCAGAACGAGATGAAGACGGCGTTACAGTTGAGGTTGCGCTGCAATGGAATGACTCCTACCAGGAAAATATCTTTCCCTACACCAACAATATTCCCCAAAGAGATGGTGGCACCCACTTGGCCGGCTTCCGAGGAGCGTTAACCAGAGTGCTAAAGGGGTACATTGACAAAGAAATGTCAAACCCAAAAGGAAAAGAAGTTGTCATGACGGGAGACGATGCCCGTGAAGGCCTTACAGCGATTATTGCGGTGAAAGTACCAGACCCTAAATTTTCTTCACAAACTAAGGATAAGTTAGTTTCGTCAGAGGTTAAGGCAGTTGTCGAGCAGGAAATGGCATCCCATTTCAATGATTACCTCATGGAGAACCCTCAAGATGCCAAGCTCATTGTCTCTAAGATGATTGATGCGGCCCGAGCCCGGGAAGCGGCCCGCAAGGCCCGGGAAATGACAAGACGCAAAGGAGCGCTGGACATAGCCGGATTACCGGGGAAGCTTGCGGACTGCCAGGAGAAGGACCCAGCTCTCTCTGAAATCTATATTGTGGAGGGAGATTCTGCAGGCGGATCGGCAAAACAGGGAAGAAATCGCAAGAACCAGGCCGTATTACCTCTGAAGGGCAAAATACTTAATGTAGAGAAGGCCAGGTTTGACAAGATGTTAAGCTCTGTTGAAATCGGAACGCTGATTAAAGCCTTGGGGTGCGGGATTGGTAATGAGGAGTTCGATCCCGAAGCACTGCGATACCACAGCATTATTATCATGACTGATGCCGATGTGGACGGATCCCACATCAGGACTCTGTTGTTAACTTTTTTCTTTAGGCAAATGAGAGAGCTTGTAGAAAGGGGACATATTTTTATCGCGCAGCCGCCCCTGTACAAGATTCGCAAAGGCAAGCAGGAGCAATACCTTAAAGACGACATGGAACTTGCTAGTTATCAGACGCAGATTGCGCTGCAAGATGCTAGCTTACACGTAAATACAAAAGCACCAGCGATTGCCGGTGAATCACTGGAGACGCTAGTTAAACAATACAACGAAGCGTATTCCATTATCAGCCGGTTGGCGCGTGTATATCCGACTGAGATTCTTGAGGCGATGATCTTTTCCCGCACATTGCGTGAAGAAGAACTTAAGTCAAAAGCCAAAGTAAGCAAATGGGTTACTGAACTATCAGCAAACCTGGAGAAGCATCACCCAGGAATTGCCAGTAATTATTCACTCAATCTCAACGAAGACCCGGAGCGACACCTGTTTTTGCCCGAAGCCACAATAGATCTTCATGGGCTAGAAAAGACTTATAGTTTCACGCAAGATTTTTTCCATTCAGGGGAGTATCGGACGATAACCGAATTGGGCGATATGCTAGAAGGGTTAATCGAAGAGGGAGCCTACGTTAAGCGCGGAGATCGCACTCATGACGTCACAAGTCTGGGCGACGCCATCGAATGGGTGACGAATGACGCTATGAAAGGGCATTACCTGCAACGCTACAAGGGGCTGGGCGAGATGAACCCTGATCAGCTTTGGGAAACCACAATGAACCCCGATACGCGCCGTATGTCGCAAGTGACAATCGATGATGCCTTCAGCGCCGACCAGTTGTTCAACACTTTGATGGGTGATCAGGTCGAACCGAGACGAGAGTTTATTGAAGACAACGCGCTGGCCGCGGAGAACCTCGATATCTAGGCGGGGCCGTCCTTAAACTGCTGACGGATCCACTGCTCGGCTTGCTCTGTCAATTCGTTAGCGGATTTATCAGTGGTAGCGATTGGCTCACCAATAACAACTGTTATGCACCCGGGGTATTTGAGAAATGCCCGGGCCGGCCAACAGTCTCCGGCGTTGTGAGCGATAGGAACAATGGGTGCTCCTGCCGTGGCAGCCAGCTTACCACCGCCTCTTGAGAAGCGGCGAATTTCGCCTGCTTTAGACCTGGTCCCTTCGGGGAACACAAAGATCGAAATTCCTTCCCTGATTCGAGCCACACCTTGGGTTAATAATGACTTGCCGGCTTCCCGTGGCTGGCTGCGATCAATTGCAATGGGTTTTTGTAGGCGAAGGGCCCAGCCCCAGAAAGGAATGCGTAACAATTCCCGCTTCAAAATAGGAGAAACCGGAAATTTTATTGTATAGAACAAAAAGGTTTCCCAGCTGCTTTGATGATTCGAAAGAATAACAATCGGGCCGTCCGGGATGTTGTGCTTACCTAAGACCTTATATCTGACACCGCAGGTGAGCCAGAGCCACTTCAGTATCGCGTTACACCAACCGGATGCGATTACATGTCGGCCCTTTTCGGGCGTAACTGGAAATACCAGGATAAAAAAGCTGCAAATTATAATGGTGGCTGATACATAACCCACATAGAAAAGCAGCGAACGCAAAAATAGAATTGGGCCGCTATTCATCAGCTTGCAAAATCACATCTTTTACGGCCATAGCTAAGCTATCAACAACCGGCACTCGTCGGTTTTTGCTAATCAAAAGCCGCTGTTCGGTGGCAGACCCCTTGCCGGTTCGTACCAAAATGGGTCTAAGGCCAAATGTCAGGGCTGCCTGGATATCTTTATAGCTATCACCGACGAGGAAACAGCCCCTAAGCGAACAGGCAAACTCATTTTCTATTTGGGAAAGCATGCCAGTGGCGGGTTTCCGACAGCCGCAACCATCGGTGGGGAGATGTGGGCAGAAAAAAACACCATCGATAAAACCGCCAGCCTTCTCAACCATAGAACAAAGTTTATGATGTATTTTGGCTAGGGCTTGTCCGTCAAAAAGGCCACGGCCTAGTCCGGACTGGTTGCTGGCCACTACGACCCTATATCCCGCTGAATTCAGGTTTGCAATAGCCTCTAGGCTTCCCGGAATGGGAATCCATTCACCCGGTGTTTTTACATATGCATGGGTGTCTTCGTTGATTACTCCGTCTCTATCAAGAACAACAGTTTTCATAGGGTTTATTCTGAAAAATCGCCGCTGTGTTATTAGCTGCTATGAAGATGCGATATGTCTGCTGTTTGGAGGAACAGGTGGCGAAGTTCTTGGAGCAACGCTAATCGGTTGTCACGAAGCGTTGTGTCTTCGCACATTACGAGAACCTCTTCAAAAAATGTGTCGACGCTTTTTTTAAGGCAAGCGAGTGACTGTAGTCCTTCTTTATACGCACCCCTCTCAAACATTGGTGTTACCTCTAACATTTTGTCTTCTAGAGCCTTGTACAAAGCTTGCTCAGCGGGTTCCCTCAGTAATTCTTTTTTTACTGACAGGCCTTGAACGCTGAAATCTTGCTTGGCAATCAAATTAGATACGCGTTTGTTGGCCGCAGCGAGCGAGGCGGATTCTGGTAGCTGGTTAAAATTGTGAACTGCCAGAACGCGCATATGAAAATCTCTGGGGCGCTTGGGCTTTATCGCGAATACCGACTGAAATTCTTCGGCCGTTACCCCTTCATCTATGGACCATGCCTTGAATCGTTCCAGCAGGAACTCAAATACCTCACCAGTTGTATCTTCTGCCAATTTAATCCCCTTAAATCCGTGAACAGCCTGCTTAATGCAATCTAATAGATCCAGATCGAGCTCTCTCTCGACAATGATGCGCAACACTCCAATGGCAGAACGCCTGAGGGCGAATGGGTCTTTAGATCCAGTTGGGGGTTGGCCTATTCCAAATATACCCACTAAGGAATCGAGTTTGTCAGCTAAGGCGAGAGCGATTCCTGTCTTAGAACTTGGCAAGTCATCGCCGGAAAATCGTGGCATGTATTGTTCGTTGAGAGCTTGAGCCAACTCCTTAGGTTCACCGTCGTGCAGGGCGTAGTAATATCCCATCAGGCCCTGAAGTTCAGCAAACTCGCCGACCATTAGAGTTAACAGGTCGCATTTGGACAGGCTCGCGGCCCTTGCACAGACCGTCATGTCGGCACTTATCCATTCCGCAATTGTGGAAGCGAGAGCTGCCATACGCTGGGATTTGTCGTAGACAGTTCCGAGTTCCTCCTGGAAAACGATTTTGCTCAATCGCTTAGCCCGGGATTCCAAAGATTGCTTTTTATCACTTTCATAAAAGAAGCGCGCATCAGCAAGCCGCGCACGAATAACGCGCTCATATCCCTCTACTACCTGAGAGGGGTCTTTGCTGACCAGGGTGCTGATAGTGATAAACTTCGGCAGAAGCTTGTCTTTTTTGTCAATGAGATAGAAGCATTTCTGATGGGATTTCATCGTAAGGATCAAGGCCTCGGGTGGCACCTCGAGAAAATCTTCATCAAACTGTCCGGTGAGTGCGACTGGATATTCTACAAGGCTAGTCACTTCATCGAGTAAAGCCTCATCAATTACTGCGGTGCCGCCAGCCCCACTGCCTTCGTCTTCGACTAGTTGGCGAATCAGGTCCTTTCGTTTTTTGAAATCAGGGATTACACCCCCTTTCTCTTCGAGCAACTCTTCGTAATCTTTTGCGCTATTAATTATAATTTTTTTGTTGGCGCTAAAGCGGTGCCCGTAGGAGAAGCGATCAACCTCCACTCCCACCAAAAGTGCAGGGATAATCTCTTCGCCGAACATCATGACCGCCCAGTGCACAGGCCTAACAAATTCTTCACGAGAGGCTCCCCAGCGCATTCTTTTCGGAATTGGCAATTGCGCAATGGCATCTTGGACAAGCCTAGGCAAAAGATCCTGGGTAGGCTTTCCCGGTTCTTTAGAGAGGAATGCTAGTTTTTCAACCCCACCTTTTGCCGATCGATCGAGTTCGTTGACAGCGACCCCACATGAGCGCGCAAAGCCCTGTGCGGCCTTAGTAGGCTTTCCCTGTTGGTCAAACGCTGCGCTGATAGTCGGGCCCAATCGGTCGATGTCCCTGTCCGGTTGCTGCGCCTGTAATTCACGAATGAGCACAGCAAGCCGACGAGGTGTAGCGTAACGTTGGGAAGCTGAGAAATTCAACTGCTCACCATTCAACCCCTTCACTATGCCATGCTCTAGGCTCTCAGATAGACCGGCTAATGCTTTAGGGGGTAGCTCTTCTGTGCCAATTTCAACTAGAAAGTCGCGAGGAGACATAATGCTTATCGCTCCAGGTACTCTTTTCGCAACGCGTCCGTTGCTAAGGGGAACCCAAGATGTTTGCGACTCTCGAAATAGGCCTCGGCTACCAGCCTTGCGAGAGCGCGAACCTTAAGAATAAATCGCTGCCGCTCGGTGACCGAAATCGCTTTCCTGGCATCCAAAAGGTTGAAATAGTGAGATGCCTTCAAAACTTGTTCGTACGCTGGCAGCGCAAGCCCTTTCTCAATGAGGAATTTGCACTGTTGCTCGCAGTTATCGAAAGATTTGAAAAGCAATTCGGTATCGGCATATTCAAAATTGTAAGCGGACATTTCCACTTCGTTTTGTCTGAACACGTCACCATAGCTCACCGGCCCCCCAGGGCCGTTTGTCCAGACGATATCATAGATGCTATCTACATCCTGTAAGTACATGGCAATGCGTTCGATGCCGTAAGTGATCTCACCGCTCACCGGATAACATTCTAAGCCGCCTACCTGCTGGAAATAGGTAAATTGGGTCACCTCCATACCATTCAGCCAGACTTCCCAACCTAGACCCCAGGCTCCCAGCGTCGGGGACTCCCAATTGTCTTCGACAAACCGAACGTCATGTATGCTCATGTCGATGCCAAGGTCTTCGAGGGATTCCAGATAGACAGCCTGTATATCCGGAGGTGAAGGTTTTAGGAGCACCTGAAACTGGTAATAGTGCTGTAGCCGGTTCGGGTTATCACCATAACGACCATCGGTGGGCCGTCGGCAGGGCTGTACGTAGGCTGTATTCCAGGATTCTGGGCCGATGGCACGCAGAAATGTTGCAGGGTGAAACGTTCCTGCTCCGACTTCCAGGTCCAAGGGCTGCATAAGAACGCACCCTTGTTGCGCCCAGAACTGCTGCAGAGCCATCACTAGGCCCTGAAATGTTTTCAAGTCCTTATTTTTTTCCACGCGGTTGATTGGGTTCG
>ERZ651768.2129-NODE-2129-length-14067-cov-4.132023_pt1 | contig 14067 bp, 11 predicted proteins | sample MGYA00514754_ERZ651768 | MGnify/ENA metagenome assembly ERZ651768 | reverse complement strand
GGAAATTGATAAATAATCTGAAGTTTTGTGGAGGGCATGGGTAAGGGATTCAGGGGCAAACGTTATTATTCCAAAATGACCGTTCCTGAATTGAAAAAAATATTAAAGGAAAAAGGTTTACCTGTTGGAGGTTTAAAAGGTGAACTAGTTGAGAGACTTGTTGACCCTGCTTGGGAACTAAGGCAACAAACGCCATGGTCTGAACGGCCAGAAGGTAAACAGCAACAGCAAAAAAGAGTAGCGAAAAAGAAGAAAGAAAGAAACAACTTCATTGTGGTGGGTACCATGTTGTTTGTCATTGGAATCTTCCAGCTTGGTCTCCTGTTGACAGCAACATTATTGCTGGCGCTAGGACTGCTGCTAGGACTGCTGCTTTACGGTGGCTACCTTACTGAACTGGATTGGTTAGTCGACGATTCTGGGGCTCTCAGAGCCAGGTGGTGGGTGGGTGGATTGTATTTCAGTATGTTTCTTTTTTTCTTTTGGTTAAACTATGATTTGGCGAATGTTTATGATCAATTCGATTTATACGACGTTGATTCGATTTTTATCAGCACGGTTTTGTATCAGACTGTATTCGCTGGAACTCTAATTGTAATTGCATTTTTGGTGTTCGGTGGAGCAATGTCATTGCTCGAAGCTTTCGAAGGTGAACCGTCTAAAGGTAAACTGTCTAATAGTGATGAACAATCATTCACTCTTCTTTACATTGCAAGTTTCTTAATTCCTATTGCTGGAATTATCATTGGGGCAATTTACTTGACAAACGAAGATGAAGAAACGCGAAATGCTGGGAATACTTGTCTTCTTTTGGGTATAATCGCTATAATTTTAGGAATGGTATTCTATCTTCTTCTTGTAGCATCTCTGTTTGCCTGATTTTGCCCACCCCTTTTTGATTCTCAGCAAATTAGCGACATATGAGCCCAAAACGACGTGTAAAATCAAACAGCATGTCGTCTAATGGTATCTTGGCGCCGAGGGCGAGATTTGAACTCGCGAGGGAAAATTCCCACGGGCTTTCCAGGCCCGCGCAATTCCGGGCTATGCGACCTCGGCGCGGCGGCGTCACGTCGCTCTTGTTTTAGAGACTTGTGGACCGGTACACTTATACAGCAGGAGTAGCCTTCGAGGATACTGCGCGTAGGGTAAACTTGAAACCGGATGAGAAGAAGAGACTAGATTCTATTGTTGAGATGTTGAGGGCCACTTACTACCCGGGACACCACACCACCGCGCAGCGAGTCATAGAGCGGCATCTTATCCGCGAGTTCGGCTACAGACCCCGCGAGGCGACATACTTCGGATCCAAAGTCATTGAGGCACTGTGCGAGCTGGAGATGCTTTCGCAGGCGCCGGAAGACACAACACGCAACACTCTCTGGCGCGTTGACTTGCGTAAGCTCGCCACCTACACCAGCTGAAGCCGATCCAGGATTGCGCCAGCCAGCGCGCGCTTGTTTCCACTTGCCTTTTTGGTACCTTTCCGTGAAACTAGCACCACCCGCGCCGCCTCTGCTTCCATCGCTTCTGTTGTGTTGGCCACAACTAAATCGGCGTACTCCAATGGCGTGTCGGCTTTTTTTATTAACTCTTCGTCGGAAACAGCATCGGCCAGTTTGAACGCTACTAGCTTCCCTGAATGCGCCCTGCGTAGCAATGGCAGCAGCTTCGGCGCTGGCTCAAGCTCGAGGCTTATCCGCTGGCCCGAGGCAATCTTGCCCGGCTGTCGCGCCGGCCGGAAGTCAGCCAGTGCTGCCGGTAGCAGGATTGCATCCCATGCACCAAGCGACTCGACTCGGCCAGCCAGCTCCTGCAATGTCGTAAACCGCTCGAGCGGAATCCAGTTGCCTGGGGCAACCGTCGCCGACCCAAGCCAGAGCGCAACATCTGCGCCACGCGCGAACGCCACCTCGGCCAGCGCGACTGCCATCCTACCGCTGGAACGGTTTCCCAACACACGTACGTCATCGAGTGGCTCAGCAGTACCACCTCCGATAATCAGCATCCGGTGGTCAGCAAAATCGCGCTTACCGGCGAGGTGACAGGCCCATGCTGTGACTGTTTCGCGCGCCGGTAGCTTGGCTTTGCCTTCTTCCAGCACGGGGTCGAGTACTGTCGCAATTTCCCGTGCGGAACTCAGGTTTTCCTGCACTACGGACGACTGCGCCATTTTTCCATCCATCGCAGGCGCAATCAACAGTGGAACACCGGAGCCGAGTAATGTCAGTGCGAAAAGCGTCGGGGGGGTGTCACCAATACCATGCACCACTTTGGCTAGCGAAGAGGCTGTGCAGGGGGCGATAACTAGCAGATCAGCGTCCGCCGTAACGTGTTCTACCTGTCCCGTGATTTCAGTAACCGGTGGTCGCCCACACGCGAACTCTAGCGCTTTTGGGCCGACGATTTCAAGCGCAGCCGCCGAAGCGACGATGCGCACTTCGGCGCCGTGTCGCAGCAGCTCGCGCGCTAGCCCAACGGTCTCGACCGCGGCGACCGAACCGGTGACGGCCAGCCACACGATGCGGTCGGCGAGGGCGCTGCTGTGCTGCATGACACTGCGTGCAGGATGCTTCATACAAGCTCCCCCACGGCGCGTCTATAAGAGTCCAGCACCAGCTCGACACGTGTCTCGATGGCCTGCCACGCTGCGGTCAGCGATCCGCCACGTAGGTAGAATGCGCTTGCCGGTGGACCACCGTCGGCCGCGCGGCAGCGCGCCAGCATTCCCAGCGCCAGCAATCGATTGATGTGCCGATAGGCGGTCGGCCGTGTCGTACGCGCCCATGCCGCTACTTCCTCGGCACTCCATGCTCGCTCGGGTCGTTGCAGGAAGCAGTCGTTGAGGATACGGAACGGCAACGATTCAGGATAGGGTAGATGGTGGGCTGAAAGGTATCCAATTCCAGCACCCAGCCGCCCTAGTTGCTGCGCTGGATCCTCGCTGGCGGGGGGCAGTTCGCGCAGTACCATGTCGAATGGATCTTCTTTCTCAACGGAGACCATCCCATCCGGTAGCGGGCTGCCTCCACTGCCAGACTCGGTTGCCAGCTGCTGTACTGCCAGACGGTAGTCAGCCAAGCAAGTACGGACCCTGGCTTCTACAGCCTTCCACGCCAGCGGCAGCGAGTGGTGCCAGAGCCGCACCCGTTTGGGGTCATCCGCCTTGCCAGAGAAATCCTCGGTTAATAATCCTAGCTCGCGCAGCCACTGCAGGTGGCGGTAAACGGCCTGAACAGGTACTTCCAGTGCTTCGGCTAGCTCGGCAGTGGTCCATCCCCGCTCAGGCTGCGGCAGCAGGCAGTGAGTGAAGAGTCGCCGACCTACGACCGCGCGCTGGCGTTCAGCCAGCCGCGGACTGTCACTCCCCAGAAATCCGGTTGCCTGTAGGAATTGGTGTGCCAGCGTCCCTTGCTCGCTGCTAAGCGCGGGCGCCAAGCCTCGCAGTCGCAGTCGGAACACTCAGCTCCACCCCTTCTCGCCTAGCTTTTCAAGAATGAGTGCCTTGAACTGCCGCGCCTTTTGGTTGCTCGGATCGAGCGCCAGCAACCGGTGCAGGTCCCCCATCGCCTCACTCAGGTCGCCGCCCTGGTAGAGACGGTCGGCACGTTCCCACAGCGCCCGTTCATTTTCGGGGTCGCACTCGAGGATGCGAGTCAGTGCCATCTGTTCCAGCTCGGGCTTTCGCTGCAGTCGGTACACCTGCGCTAGCTTCCACCACCCTTCCTTCAGCCCAGGTTGATACTGTACTGCGCGTGAGTAGCCCATCTCGTCGGCCCGTTCGAAGTCCTTCAGGCTCAGGTAGATGTCGCCGCGCGTCATGTAAGGGGCGGGATTTTCGGGCTCGAGGGAAATAGCCTGTTCCAGCGCCTTGAGCGCCTCGCGCACTTGCCCCTGCCCTGCCAGTACCCTTCCTAGCCCCAGATAGGCGGATGCCGAGTCGCATCCTAGCGAGAGCCCGGTCTGGAACGCCTCTGCGGCGGGTTCCAGCTCTTGCAGTCGCTCGAGCGACTGCCCAAGGGCCAGCCACGCATCGGGGAAGGCATAGTTCAGTTCTGTCGCCTGCGCGAAGCACCTAGCGGCACCGCCCCACTCGTCCAGCCGCCGGTAGAGTACACCCTTGTCGTACCAGAGCTGCTCTTCCTGTGGGGCAATCTCGAGTGCCATCGAGAAGTAGATGATGGCGCGGTCGTACTGGCGGTGACGCAGCAGCGCACGCGCTTTGGCTGCCCAGAGTCGTTCATCCTCCAGTAGTATCCCATCCTGCTGCGCACGAAGCATAACGCGGTTGGCCGCCTCTAGCGCCATTGAGGGGTGCCCCTCCTCCAGCGCCTGCTCAACCTCGTCGAGCATCGCCCGCCGCGCTTCGCGGTCACTCCGGCGCAGAAGGAACAGCATCCCACTGCCTGCCATTGCCAGCCCGCCACCCAACAGGCCGCCGCTGGCCATTTCGGGCGCTACAAGCCAGCCAATACAACCCAGTCCTGCCAAGTAGCATCCTAGCACGAAGCCAGCGAGCTGATAGCGCCGGTGGTGCAACCCCGCCATCCCAAGCCCGAGTAACAGCAGCGGCAGCAGCAGCGCCATCGCGGCAGGTTGCAGTACCGCCAGTAGCAGTATAGCGCCACCGCCGAGCGCCATCGAGAGACCTAGCATAAGCTGGCTGCGCGGGAGCAGCCCTAATCCGTGCAGAAACAGCATCACACCTACTCCACCCAGTCCCGCTGCAGTGGCAGCTACCCACGGCAGCGCAAGCCAGATCCCAACCCCGGCGCCCGCGATGCCGCCTAGCGCTAGGAGAACGCCTGTGGCGAGCGTGTCACCCGGGCGGCGTGGGCCAGTGTGCAGGTTCAGTGTCAGCAGCAGCCCCAGTCCACTCCAGACCAGCAACAGCGCGCCGGCGGCGACTCCAGCTAGTCGTAGCCATCCCAACTTAGTGGTGTCCCAGACTGCCAAGCAGGCCCACGCCAGCGCCAGCAGCGCCAGCGCCAGCAGCACCGTATCGCGGCTCCGTCCTCGCAGTGCGTTGCGCATGCTATCCAGCATTCGTACTGGCATCCCGCGCACACTTGCCTCGTCAGCAACCATGTAAAGCCTTACTGCTGATATATTGCAATTATTAAGACTGCCTCATCTCCACATCTAGTTTGCTCGCTGCCAGTGCCAGCGCCTGCACGACCGCTTCGGGAGTCTTTCCAGCACCGAAGATGAAGCCGAGGTACATTCCTCCATCAGGCGGCGGCATCAGCATCTGCCCACGGTGTGCGGCGATACGTACTCCGGTCACACCTTCTATCGCTTCTGCCATGTGCACCCCCTCAACGGCACGCAATTTTCCTGCCCGTGGAGGGTAGAGCATACGCACCCCTACCGCACTGCCGTCGCGCTCCAGAGGCGGTAGTCTGCGACCGAGTGCCCGCAGCAGCAGAATCTCTTCGAGTGGCATTCCGGAAAAGCGCAGTACACTAGCGCAAAGTCCACCAATCGAGCGACCGGCGATTTCTATCACCCATGCCTTCCCGTCGTGCAGTTTTAGCTCGGCGTGGATAGCCCCTTCACTGAGGCCGAGTGCTGTGGTGGCACGCTGAACGGTTGAAGCCAGCTGCTGCCGTTCCTCCGACGAGAGCGCAGTGGGTGCGACGTACGTTTCTTCAGGGAAAAACGGCCCTTTACTCAGGCCGGGCTTGTCAAAGATCTCCAGGATTTCGATCGTGCCGTCGCATGCTAGGGCTTCAACCGCCACCTCGCGGCCCGAAATATAGCGCTCAACCAACACACCATCACCCGCCAGACGACCGACCGCCGGCTTAGCCAGCAGCGCGCGCAAACGCGCGAGCGCAGACACGAACTCATCAGTGTCGTTGGCACGGATTACTCCTTGCGACGCTGCCAGTCGACGTGGCTTCAGGACACAGGGGAAACCGACCCCTGTCGCCTCGACACGGGTGTCTCCACGAGTTGCTAGCTCCCGCGACACTTCGACGGGGTCATCATTGTCGGCGACTAGTCGCCACGCAGGCTGCGGCAGCCCCGCCGCCTCTAGCACTTCACGGCAGTGCAGTTTGTCGCGCGCCGTCGCTACGGCTTCTCTGGAGTGGTGTCTTAGCTCCAGTCGTTCCGCAATGGCCGCTGCAGCCTCGGTAGCACCGTCATCTACGGCTAGCACAGCCTGTAGTGGATGTTGTTGAGCGAAGGCAGCCGCTTGCTCCGCGGCAGTCTCGGGTCTGCTGAAATCTAGGGTCAGTAACTCTGTTGGCCGTAATTCTTCCAAGGTAGAGGGTTCTTCGCTGGCGATGGTGACTGCAACACCCAGCGTGCGCGCGGCATTACTGAATGGAGCAGCACGGTAGGTGGTGGTAGGCACCAGCAGCAGCAGACGGTCCATCTTGGTAGCAGGCTGCAGTGTCTATTTGCTGGCGCCGCAGGCACTGCAGCCGCCGCCACCACCGCCCGCCTTGCCACCGCCGCCACCCTTGCCGGGCTCGAAGTAGGGGCTCTCGCCCTGGTCGTGGTTGGTGACGTCGACGACCTCTTGGATTTCAGGGACTTTTTGCCGCAGGTAGGACTCAATACCGTGTTTGAGTGTCACATCGGCCATGCCGCACCCTTGGCAGCCGCCGCCCATCTGGACGAACGCCTTCCCCTCCTCGACCCGCTGTAGGGTGACAACGCCACCATGGTTGGCGATACTGGGGTTAATTTCGTTGGTAAGGACAGTCTGCACGCGCTCGAACAGCTCTTCTCCGCCCGCCGGGACAATGTCGCCCACGGCCGGTTCGCCGCTGGCGATTTGCGCGCGGATGGCGTTGCCTATTTCCTTGCCGATTTCGGGCCACGCTGCGTCGCCCTGTTTTGTAACACTCACAGTGTCACGTGCGATGGCAACTGCACTGACGGCCGGCAGCGTGAATAGTGCTTCGGCCAATGGCGCACCCTCAGCTGCCGCTGCGGAGTCGAAGCTGGCGTTCCCAGCGTGCAGGCTGCGATCGACGACGAAACGGCACACCTGTGGGTCTGCGGTCGGCTCGCCACGAATTCGAATATCAGCCATACTGCAAGGGGTTGAGCTGCCGCGCTATTAAGTGCTGCGGCCACGGACTTGTAGCAATTCCGGACTCGGCTCGGCACAGCAATACCAGCTCTCGGTGAGATGCGGCCCCGGTGTCGCTGCTACTGACTGTGGCGGTTCGAGTCCTGCCGCGGAGCGCGCCAGGCTCCAGAGTGCGTGGAATACCTCAGCGTCATCACCCCCCTGTTCGGCGACTGCGACCGCCTCGCGGTGCAGCGCGTCGACCCGCGGGTCGGGGTGCTCCCAGCGGTAGCCAAAGTCCCCCGCGCGAAGCTCGCGCAGGTGCGGCGTCATCTGCGGATGGTCGAGCAATAACGACTCGGGTGGCAGCAACAACCGGATGGTGAACTGCACCGGTTCGATGGCCCCCACCAGTGCGTTGACTGCGGCAAATTCGAACAGCTCCAGGTAATCATCGAGGGTCGTCCACGGTGTGAAGGCAACCAACGATGGTCGCAGTGCAATCCCTGCCGTGCGTGTCACCGCCAGCGCCCGCTCGACGTCGCTGCGCGTATGGCCCTTGTCCAAGATTTCTAGCACATGAGTGCTGAGTGACTCAACTGCCGTGACAATGAACAGGCAGCCATACTCCGCCAGTTGCGGGAGTAGGTCGGCGTGGTTCACCAGGTGTTCGACCTTGGCGGTGATGTCGAACGTCAGCTGCGGGAACTCTGCATGCAGCGCTTCAGTCACCCGTAAGGCGTGACGCGGTCCGTTCAGGAAGTCAGGGTCACCAAAGGTGATGTGCTGGGCCCCCGAAGCGACTTGCATGCGTATCTGCTGCAGGACATTCTCAACGGGGACGGCAAAGAAGCGGCCGTTGTAGACTGGTGTAACTGGGCAGTGGCGGCAGGCGTACTTGCACCCCCGCGTCGCCTCGGCAAAGCCCGCCGGAATGGAGTGGCCATTGTTCAGCAGCTCTGCATAGTTTCCCGTAAGGCCGCTCGCATCGGGAATCGGGTAATCTTGCCGCGCCAGTAATGGCGCTGCGACCGCAGCAGGCGCTTCGCCTCGCGCCAACGCCTGCGCCAGCCCGACCAGTGCCTGTTCCGATTCGCCGCCAAGGCAGCTGTTGGCAAGGTTTCCAAGCAGCCATTCACGGTTTAGCTGCGCGTAGAGCCCGTGGAAGCAGATATGCGCCGCTGCGTTCAGCGCGCGGATACGCTGTGCGACCGGCACCGCCAGCCGCAGCGCGGTGTGCATCGGGACCGAAATCGCGACCAGTTTCGCGGCACGCACTGCTACCTCGTCTAGTTCGCATATGGCCAGGTCAATTACCTTGGGCGCAAAGCCGGCGCGCCGCAGAAACGCCGCTGGCCAAGTAATGCCGGCTGGGATATGCCCCAACTCGTAGCAGGAGAGCAGTAGGATAGCGCCGTCGCCGTGCAGGTTGCCCGCGTCGCCGCTCAAACTTCGAATGCCGCCGCGTCGCTCGCGTTGTCGCCAATGGCGCGCAGCCGCGCAAACTCGTAGATGCCACTGTTGTGCCCGTCACTGAAATCGAACCGTACCGCGTAGCGGCCGATGCTGGCCGTCGAGGCGACGACAATGTCGGTGGGAATCTGTTCCGGCTGCAGTAGCTTCTCGCCCGAGAATTCGTCAACGCAGCTGGCGCAGGGGCATTCGCTGCGCAGCGTGTGCGCCGGGATGACCTGCTCGGCACCGTCGCGCCACTTCACCTGCACTGCGCCTCCCGCGGCGATTGCCAGCTCCTGCGGTGCGGCGGGGTTGAGGGCCTCGCCTAGTGCCGTTGCGGAAGCACGCGCCATCGCCTCGCCCGCAAGTGCCTTGAAGGCGTCACCGATTCCGCCCTCTGCGATTGGCTCGCCGGCGTCCATCGCCGCGGCGATGCTGGAGTTGAGTGGGATGCGTGCCAGCAGCGGAATGTCTAGTTTCTGCGCCGCAGCGACACCACCGCCTTCGCGAAAGATGGGGTCGTTGTGGCCGCATTCTGGGCAGTGGTAGTAGGCCATGTTCTCAACGATACCGAGTATCGGGACCTTCACTTGCTGAAACATCCGTAGCCCCTTCTCGGCGATGGTGTGCGCTACTTCTTGTGGTGTGGTGACAATGATGGCCCCAGATAGTGGCACTGCTTGTGTTAGAGTGAGCTGAATATCACCTGTACCCGGTGGTAGGTCGACAAATAGGAAGTCTAACTCACCCCATGCCACCGAGCCGAGGAATTGCTGCACCAATTGCGACGCAATCGGCCCGCGCCACACCAACGGTGTTTCCTTAGTGGTCAAGAATCCCATTGACATCACTTTGAGTCCGTGCGCTGTGACCGGCTCGAGGACTCCCTGCTGACCCCCAGCTAGGCTATGGTCGCGCAGGCCGAGCATTGTCGGCACTGATGGGCCGTAGACGTCGATATCCAACACCCCAACGCGTGCTCCGGCCTGCGCACAGGCGAACGCTAGGTTCACCGCGATGGTGGACTTGCCAACGCCACCCTTGCCACTGGCGACAGCGATAATCTGCTTCACCTGGGCCAGCGCAGCGGGCGTTGTCGGAGCTTCGAGAGCTGGCAGTCGCGGCACTTCCCACGCTGTTTCAATCTCGACTGTATCTATTCCGTCGAGTGTTAGCAGTGCCTCACGGCACTTACCTGCCAGCTCTTCGCCGTGCGGGGACGCGGGCGATGGCAGGCGCAGCGTGAAGCGCACACGATTGCCACTGCTGGTCAGCCCGTGAACGTAGCCTAGGCTGATGATGTCTCTCCTCAGTAGCGGGTCCTTAATGGTTCGCAGCGCTTCTTCGGCTTCCATGAGAGATGCCACGGAGTCATCACTGTATTTGGAGTTTTTCTTCAAAAAAGTGGTTGACGGCGAACCCGGATTCCCGTGGGCTCGCGCACCACAGTACCGCCGGGAACGCTGGTGGGCTTAACTTCCGTGTTCGGAATGGGAACGGGTGAACCCCACCGCTATGGCCGTCAGACCGTTGGCTTGACCTTGGGGGGGTATTTAGAATTTAGCGCCCGCCAGCCGTTTCAGGCCTCTACGGCCGCTTTGCGCACCTGCCGGATGCGTTCGGACGCTTCGCGACGAGCGATGCGCTCCTGTCGCCGCGACTCGACGCGCTCCGTGATGAGCTTCATGTACATCGCGTCGTGCTCCATCAACGGCGAGTCGGAAATCATAATCACATCGTAGTTGTTCTCGAGGATTACCTCGGCCAGGTGTTCGAACTTGATTTCACCTTTTTTGACCGGTGCGTAGTGCCGCTCGTTGCCGTCAACGTCGAATTCGACCCCCGAAAAGTGGCAGTAAAACTTCGCGAGTCGTAGATTGGTGTCAAAGAAGTCAAATACCTTCTTGAAGCTCTCACGGTCGTTGAGCCAGCGGCTGCCGCGCGCGTGGAGGTGCGCCCAGTTAATGATTGGCACCAGCCCGCGTACTCGCTGGCAGAGTTCGGTAATTTCGCGCAGCGTGCCGAACAGGTCCGGTCGCCCCGCCAGTTCGACGCCGATGCTCGGGCGGTAGTTGTGCTGTAGGTAGTAATTGCGCAGCTCTCGAAACATTGGCACTAGCGCCTCGATTGCGTCTCGCGAGGAACAACCATGGTATGGTCCAATGTGGGTAACAATGGTACGGGCACCGATTTGTGAGCCGATTTCGCCGGCAAACTGCAGGAACTTGCTCGACTTGTTGCGCATGTAGCCGTTACCGAGGAAATCCATGTAGTAAGGCGCGTGAATCGCCATGTAGATATCTAGCGAGTGAGCAATCTCGCCCAGCTCTTCGAAATCGTCCAGTTCATTCACTGCCTTGCCGCGCACCAGCTGGATTTCCATTGCGTGCAGTCCCAGTGCATGAATGTCCTCAATCCCGTCGCGGATAGTACGTCCCTTGCACGAGAGAGGTATCCCTGCTGGCCCGTAGCGAATCATACTTTGGCCCGCAAACCGGGGTTCTATTTTACCTGTTGGCCGTTTTATAACGGAGCGTTGACTGCCGCGGCCGTGAGCGGGCCAGAGCGGGAAGCAAAGTGGCAGCAACGCTGGGCAGACGCACACATCTTCGAGGCTGAGCCCAATCCACAACAGGAGAAATACTTCGTCAATTTCCCGTACCCCTACGTTAACGGCTACCCGCACCTAGGGCACGGCTTTACTCTGCTACGCGCCGAGATGATGGCGCGCTACCAACGCATGCGCGGGCGCAATGTGCTGTGGCCCTTTGCGTTCCACTGCACAGGTACTCCTATTGCCGCAGCTGCGCAGCGTGTTGCCGAGCAGGAGCCGAGCCAGCTACGCGCATTGGAGCAGATGGGGATTACCGGCAAGCTGGCTAAGTCGCTGGCAGAGCCGCAAGCGTGGTTCGAGCACTTTCCTGAGCGCTTCCAGCAGGATTTACAATCACTGGGACTGGCAGTCGACTGGCGTCGCAGCTTCATCACTACCGACCAGAACCCGGCTTACGACACCTTCATCCGTTGGCAGTTCAACCGCCTGCGTGAAGGGAACTACCTGCGCAAGGGCTCGTTTCCGGTAGTCTGGTGCCCCGAGCGCGAGACAGTGGTCGGCGACCACGACCGCATCTCTGGCGAAGGTGAAACTCCGCAGGAATATTGCCTGCTCAAATTTCGAGGCGACGCTGGTACGCTGGTTGCCGCAACGCTGCGGCCCGAGACAGTCTTCGGACAGACCAATCTGTGGGTTGACGGCAGTGGCACCTACGCGAGAGTGCGGGTGGATGGTGAGGAGTGGATTTGCTCGGAACAAATGCCGGACAAGTTGCAGCTACAAGGCCACGATGTGGAGGAACTAGGCACGATTGCCGGTAGCGAATTGATTGGCCAACGATATGCGCCGCCCGGCATCGATCGTGAGCTCATTGTGCTGCCGGCCGATTTCTGTGACGTCACTATCGGCTCTGGCATCGTGACGTCAGTTCCGAGCGACGCGCCAGACGACTGGCAGGGGCTAGCTGACCTGCAAGAATCTGTGGAGCTCTGCGCGGAGTGGAATCTCGACCATGAATATATAAAGAAAATCGAGCCGCTTGCTATCATTGATTCGGGTGAACTCGGCACCGTTCCGGCTCCTGCACTCTGCCGCCAGATGGGTGTGCGCGACCAACATGACCGCGCTCGGCTGGAGGAGGCAAAGCAGCAGCTCTACTTGCACAGTTTCCAGCATGGTACGATGCTCGACTCGATCGGCATGAACTGCGCTGGACTACCGGTGGACGTTGCGCGCGAAAAGGTGCGCGCGACACTCATCGCTAGCGGTGACGCCTTGCGCTACTACGAACTGACTGGTCCCGCACGCAGCCGCTGGCTCACCGACTGCACCGTCAAAATTGTGGAGGATCAGTGGTTCCTGAAATACGACGACAGTGATTGGACTGCGCGTACCCGCAAGGCGCTCGATTCCATGGAGCTTTTCCCAAAGAAGGCGCGCACCCAGTTTGAGTACGTGCTGGACTGGCTACGCGACTGGGCCTGTGCACGTGAGCATGGTCTGGGGACACGGTTGCCGTGGGACGATAAGTGGGTTATCGAATCGCTCAGCGATTCGACTATCTACATGGCCTACTACACTATCGCGCATCATGTCAATTCCCTACCGGCCGAGAAATTGAGCGAGGAACTTTTCGAGGCGCTCTTTGGTAACGGCGACCCTGCAGTAGTGCCCAACGTCGATGCCGAACAGGTTGCCGCCTGGCGTGACGAATTCGAATATTGGTATCCTTACGACTTGCGCGTGAGCGGCAAAGACCTTATCCAGAATCACCTTTCTTTCAGCCTATTCAATCACACTGCCGTCTTCCCTCCAGCGAAGTGGCCACGCGGTTTCGCGGTTAACGGCTGGGTGCTGGTCGACGGCGAGAAAATGTCAAAATCTCGCGGCAATTTCTACACTATCCGACAGCTGATTGACCGCTACGGTGCTGATGCGACTCGTTTAACACTCTGCAATTCCGGTGAAGGCCTGGACGACCCTAACTGGGAGGGGAGCTTCGCTGACACTGCCGGACGCAAGCTGGAGCGCTGGCTGCGCTTTGTCACCGAGAACGCTGGTGGTGGACGCGACGAGCCACACCCTGTCGATGACTGGTTTGCAGCTACACTATCACAGGCAGTCCACGACGCAGGCCGTGCGTGCGACCGGATGCGATTCCGCACGGCTATGCGTCATCTTTTCTTCGAACTACCACACCACTATCGTTGGTACCTGCGCCGCTGCGGTGAGCCTCATCGCGAATTGCTGCACGACTACCTTTCAACCGTTACGCGTGGGCTGGCGCCGATCGTTCCGCACTTGGCCGAGGAGGTGTGGGAAGTGCTGGACGGCGACGGCTTCGTCAGCACGGCATCGTACCCCGATGGCAAGCTGGCGTCCGATAAACTGCTACGAGGCGAGGCGCTGATCCAGCGCACGCACGCCGATATCGAAGCTATTCTGAAGGTAGCGCACATAGAGTCGCCGCAGACAATTACGTTGCTGGTCACACCCGACTGGAAGTGGCAGGCTGTCGGCATCGCCGCTGAATTGGCAGACGAGCGTGGCCGCGTCGAGTTGCAGCATCTGATGAAGATGGCTATGTCTGCGCTGCCCGCCGAAGCTCGCAAGGAGGCTGCTAGCTTCTTGAAACAGTGGACACTGAAGGAAATTCCCACCCTAGGACCGAGCTGGGCTGCACGCTATATGGAACGACTAAACGAAACGGTAGTGCTGGAGCAGGCGGCAGATTTCCTTGCTGATGCGTTCGACTGCCGTGTTATAATTGCCGCTGCGGGAGATGCAAAAGACGAAGCTGCCAGCAAGGCCCGCCAAGCGGCTCCATTGCGCCCCGCTATCTTCGTCAAATAGCGACCGTCTCTCGTCGAGAACTCAATTGGAATCCTTATATACAGCCCCCGACTCGGCCGGCTCCCGGGTTTTCAGCCGGGAGTGATCAATCATGACTCAACAGCGTCATTCGCTATATGCCCTGCTAGCCACTGCCATGTTGCTTTCCGGAGCTCTGGTGGGGCTTATGCTTGCT
>ERZ651768.2127-NODE-2127-length-14073-cov-8.874964_pt1 | contig 14073 bp, 10 predicted proteins | sample MGYA00514754_ERZ651768 | MGnify/ENA metagenome assembly ERZ651768 | reverse complement strand
GAATTTCAAGCCTGACGGTGCGGTGCTCCCGTCTAAGTTGCAGTCCTACGGGGTGAGGGAGCAGAATTAGAGCATGAAAATGGATGTAATTGGTTACGTGCTAGGCGGCGGGGTGGTCGTTGGTGTTATGGGGACGTTACTCGTTCTAGTGGAAGAGTCCATTCCTGGTGTATGGGCGATCCCCTTAGCGATAATCACCTTGATACTTGGCGGCTTACTCTTCCTCCGTGCACGGAAATTACGCGAGCAGCGAACGAAAAAGTTCAAGGACTTAGCTGAGCAGATGGGCATGAGTTTCTCAGCCGAGGTAGATGATGCCCTCATTGAAAGCTTGTCAGTGATCGCCACGCTGATGGGCACGACGTACTCTCCCACCGGGCAACATTGGACTGTCCGTGGAAGAAAGATCACCAATATGCTGTATGGTGACGCCGAGCAGCTTGGACTGACCGAAGATGTTGAAGTCAGGATCTTTGATTACAAGTACACCAAAGGCGACTTTCAGGATTTCGAGCAGACCGTGATCTACTTTCGGTCGCCACAGTTGAATCTTCCGACATTCATTCTTCAGCCAGAAGTGGCTGGCGACAAAATAAACCCCTTAGTTCAGACGTTTAGGGATATAGACTTCGAGTCTGGCCAAGCGGCCGTTCAGTTCTCGGGAAAATACCTGCTTAAAGGAAAAGACGAACGGAAGGTCCGTGCGCTGTTCACGGATGAGGTTTTGGCCTTCTTCGCTTCCAAGGACTCGGTAGTCACCCAGGGCAGTGGTGACCAGTTGGTCCTTTTTCGGTGTGAAGGCGTGCTTCCTAACAAACATCCCACCTGGGGCTACGTCCTTACGAAGATCGAACCAGACGAAGAAGCGATCCGTACATTCTTGGAAGAAGGGCTTGAGGTGTTTCGAGTGTTCACATAGCAACACTCGCACATCCTTTTCTCATCGTGCCCCCCCCAGACTCATTAACACTGTTTTGCGCGTCCGGTGATTTGAGTTTCAAATTGCCTTGGAATTCCTAACTCTTGGCCAACTCAGCCATGGGTCCGACTGAATAAGGGGGAAGGGTGCTCCTGAGCTTGCTCGCTGACCTGGTCCTCGCCGTACATGCGACGTTTCTCCTTTTCGTCGTTCTGGGAGGACTGTTGGTCTTATGGAAGCCACGGATTGCTTGGGTTCACATTCCGTGTGCTATGTGGGGCGCTTGGGTGGAATTAGCAGGATGGATCTGCCCACTTACACCCCTGGAAGTAGATCTGCGTATCCGTGCTGGAGAGGTCGGATATGGAGGGGGCTTTATAGAGCGCTACGTGACCGCTGCGCTCTACCCCCAGGGGCTGACCAGAGAGATTCAGATTGGTCTGGGTATCGCCGTAGTCGCTGTGAATGTGATTATCTACGTCATTGCTATCAAAAGGGCGCAAAAAGGGCATCCTAGCTCGGGCTTCTCCCTATTTCGTCGCACCCATCGCTGATCAATACAACACTGTTTTGCGCGTCCTGAGTTGCGGGTCTGAATGGGGTGGGGGCAGGATTAGGGCATGAAGAAAACAGTTGCGTTCAGTGCACTATTGTTTTCATTGCTTTTAGCGAGTTGTGGTAGTCCAACGACGGTGACCGTTGCCGACTTCCTCCTCGCAGCGAACGGCGTGACGGTACTGTGCACGGCTGCCGATTTAGGTGATACAGGCGAAGTGGGAGGGGTCACATACACCAAGCGATCGAAAGCTCAGATCGACGCACTTGTTGATGCAGGGGATTACGCGTCCCTGACGACCACATGCACCAGCAGCGTCACGGACATGAGCTACATGTTCAACAGAGCCGACGCGTTCAATCAGGACATCGGTTCGTGGGACGTCAGCAGCGTCACGAGCATGAGCTACATGTTCCGCAGCGCCCACGCGTTCAATCAGGACATCGGTTCGTGGGACGTCAGCAGCGTCACGGACATGAGCTGGATGTATTTCTGGACCGGCGCGTTCAATCAGGACATCGGTTCGTGGGACGTCAGCAGCGTCACGAGCATGCAATCCATGTTCAGCAACGCCTGGGTGTTCAATCAGGACATCGGTTCGTGGGACGTCAGCAGCGTCACGAGCATGAGCTACATGTTCAACTTCGCCACGGCGTTCAATCAGGATTTGAAGGGCTGGTGCGTGTCTAACATCACTAGTAAGCCCTCTAATTTCGATATTGGGGCAACCTCTTGGGTGCTGCCTCGCCCGGTGTGGGGGACGTGCCCCTAGTAGCAGCAGTGCGAGACGGCGTACACCGAGAGTGAACCTAATCGCGTGTACACGCGAAGGTGGTCGGGTCCCTTGGGTGATATGCGAGACCCCAGTACCCGGGCACCCCCCTAATTCCGCAGCCACTGACGCTGAACCTATGAACAGTGTTTAGCGCGTTCTGAGTTGCAGGTCTGAGTGGGGCCGGTAGGATTAGGGCATGAAGAAAACCCTCTTATTCACCCTCGCTCTGATAGGGGTCGGTCCAGTCGCTAACGGTGTAGTGGAGGGACAAGTCCGGGTCACGTTCCGAACCGTTTCTGAGGGCACGCCCGTCGAAGGTGCACAGATAACAGCGGGTGTGACGGGATCGCTGACGGACGCACTCGGGGAAGCCCACCTACAGCTTGCTGTCGGCTCTCATGAGGTCCGCGTCACCCGCGTCGGCTACGCCCCCGTCGAATTGGTCGTCACACTGAGTACCGACGCTGACACCACGGTGGTGGTCGAGTTGACCGAGGAAGCGATTGAGACCGAGGGGATCGTCGTCGTGTCGTCTCGGACCGAACGTCGAGTCGAAGATGAGCCTCTCCGTATTGAGGTGGTCTCCCGAGAAGAGATCGAGGAAAAACAGCTCATGACGCCCGGTGACATTTCGATGTTGCTGAACGAGACAGCCGGGTTGCGGGTGCAGCCGACCGCCCCGTCGTTAGGTGGGGCCAGCGTGCGAATTCAGGGGTTGAGAGGTCGGTACACACAGATCCTGTCCGACGGTCTTCCGCTCTACGGTGGACAGGCAGGAGCGCTGGGGCCGCTCCAGATCCCTCCGATGGACCTCGGCCAAGTCGAGGTCATCAAAGGGGCGGCATCAGCCCTCTATGGGTCAACTGCACTTGGAGGCGTCGTAAACCTGATTTCGAGGCGACCTGAAGACGAACGCGAGCTACTTGTGAACCAATCCACCTTGGGTGGTACGGATGCGGTCCTGTGGCTTGCCAAGGAGTCGAGTGAACGCTGGGGGCACACGCTCTTGGCCAGCGCGAACCGCCACGGTCAGGCGGACGTGGACAACGATGGATGGGCAGATCTGCCGGGATACCGGCGGGCGGTTGTACGCCCCCGTCTGTTCTGGAACGATGGGTCGGGTGGGTCGGTCTTCGTCACCGCAGGCGGGATGGTGGAGGACCGCGAAGGCGGTACGACTGAGGGCGGCACCACCCCGGCAGGGACTCCATTTACCGAAGCATTAGACACAAGACGAGCCGATTTGGGAGTTATGGGTCGCAAGCTCATCTCCGACTCACGTCTCTTGAGTGTGCGTGGGTCAGCGATGGGCCAAACGCATCGACATCAATTCGGAGGCGTTACCGAGCGGGACCGACACGTTACGGCGTTCACCGAGGTGTCGCTTTCGGGCCAAGACGGTGATCACGCTTGGGTGCTCGGTGCAGCCATCCAGCACGACCAATACGACGCTGAGGACGTTCCGGTGTTCGACTTCACGTACACGGTCCCAGCACTGTTCGCTCAGGAAGAGTACGCGATTAGCTCTTGGCTCAGTGTGTCCGGAAGTGCCCGGTTGGACTTCCACAGCGAGTACGGGTCGCACTTCAATCCCCGACTGTCGGTACTCATCCGTCCCGGCGAGTGGGTCATGCGGGCATCCGCCGGTAGCGGGTATTTCCCACCGTCACCGTTCGTTGAGGAGACCGAGGCCGTTGGCCTGAGCGTGCTCGACCCATTTCCGGGCTTGGAGGTGGAGAAAGCCAGAAGCGTCATGGCTGACGTTGGCAGGACACTTGGGCCTTGGGAGTTCAACGCCGCTGTCTTTGGGTCTGAGATCGAGGATGCGATTGCTGTTCGTTCGGTGTCCGGTGGTCGGTTGGAGCTTTTCAATAGCCCGGACCCCGTGCGCACGTGGGGAACCGAGTTCCTCGCCCGATTCCGGGACGGCCCACTGTTTGGGACGGCGACCTATGTCTACACCCGTTCGCGGGAGACGGACCCCGAAGGGACGATGCGGCGAGAGGTGCCACTAACTCCGACGCATACCGTTGGGGTCATTGGAGGGTGGGAGTCAGAAGGCCGAGGCCGGATTGGTGCCGAGTTCTATTACACAGGCAGACAAACGCTAGACGACAACCCATATCGTTCGACGTCAGAGCCCTACGTGATCGTTGGAGTCATTGCCGAGCGTCGGTTTGGTCGCGTCAGGGTGTTCGTGAACGCGGAGAACATCCTCGACACTCGTCACACCCAGTACGACCCGCTCGTGAGGCCGTCTCGCAGTCCCGAAGGTAGGTGGATCACCGACGTGTGGGCTCCACTTGAGGGCGTGGCGATCAACGGTGGCGTAAGGATCGCGTTTTGACGGTTGCTGACAGCCAAACTGCGAGACTGCTCGGGCAAGGCAGACGCCTTGAGCACTTCACCATCGGTTGGAATGTGCTGGAAGCCGGGGTGTCCGTTTGGGCAGGTATCGTCGCCGGTTCGACGGCACTCATTGGCTTCGGGCTAGACTCGACACATATCGCCGCGACTGAAACGCCGTTTCCTGAAAAAATTTTGGTGGCGCTGCCCCTAGCCCACACACATCGGTGTCAAGCTACCCTCCGCCGTTCACCGGCCTGTCAGTCTCGGCCCACATCGCTGGATCCGTCCACCAACGCGCCCCGTACGGTCTGGCCAGCGGCCACACCTCGTCTAGGGTCATGCCGTCTCGCACGATGCCGCCCTGGATCACGTAACGTATGTCGGTCGTGTTGCGGATGTTGTCGAGCGGGTTGGAGTTGAACACCACCAGGTCCGCGAGCTTGCCCACGCTGATCGACCCGATATCGCGGTCCGCCCCGAGGAATTTGGCGCCCTCGATCGTCGCGACTTCGAGTGCCCCCATCGGCCCCATGGCCGATTCGGTCATCCAAATCTCCCAGTGAGAGCCGATCCCGTGCGCCTGTCCGTGCGAACCGATGGCGCCGCCCCCACCTTCTGCGATCACGTCCGCCATGCCCTGTGCTACGAATGGGAAGCTGTAGTCGGTTTCAGGCCGCCACATCCGTCTACGTGTCTGGGGTAGGACCTGACGCCACGGCATCCACAACTGAAGCTTGGGATCCCGCCACACGTCGGTCTCCTGGAAGAAGTATTCTTCGTTCCAAGGACCGATGCCCCCCACGACGAACGTAGGCGAGTACACGGCTTTGGTCTTGCCGAAAATACGAGCCGCGTCGCTGTGGAGCGGAGTGTAACTCATGGGGTGTTCGAAGGCGGTTTGTCCGTCGAGGATCATACCCAGGTTGTAGGGAAGATCGACTCCTTCAGCCGTCACCATGAGGTTCTTGGCCCGGGCGGCGTGACTCACCCACTGCCGCTGATCACGGCGCGGCTGCATGTATTGCTTAATCCCCGTCGCGCCCCAGTCGGCCAGGCGGTTCACGTTTTGTTCCGCGACTTCGAAGCTGCTGATCTCGTTTTGCCGAGCGCCGTCGCCGCGATACAACGGGTCGCCAGTGCTGAAGGTGCGTGGGCCGATGACCTCCCCGGCGCGAATCAGCTCACCTGTGGGAAACACGACCTGGGACCACATGGAATTGTCGAGGTTCGTAGTGACACCGTAGGACAGGTACACAGCTTGCTCGAAGTCGTGTTCAGGGTTGAATCCGCGGTTTTCGCGATAGTGGTGCGCGTGCATATCCACGAACCCCGGGCTGATCGTGGCCCCCGCCATGTCGATGACCCGATCGGCCCCTGACGTCTCGCATTCGCCAACACACGCGATCCGGCTACCGTCCACGACGATCGTCCCGCGTTCGATCACCTGTCGGTTCTCCATGGTGAGGAGGCGCGCGTTGGTAAGCGCGAGGGTGCTGTTCGGGATGCGGCGTTGCACCATGAGATTGATGTCCACTGTGTCTGTGGCTTCATCGCCCGGTCGGTGGGAGAAGAAGTGGGGTCCACTGCCGAAGTCCACCGTTTCGTTGTTCCGCCAACGGGGATACAGGCCGCCCTGGGTGCTCACCTGATCAACTGGCACCTTGCCGTTCCCCTTCGCGATGTCGAGAGGCTCACCGCCGGTCGAGCCATAGGGAAAGGGAGCGACATAGACATTGTCTCCCTCCTGGACGGCGATCCATGACCCTTCCGGTGAGATCTGAATCTCGTCTGCGAAGGGGAGCGTGGCGTGCAACGTCCGCTCGCTACCGTCGGCACGTACGGAGTACAGGCCGACTTGGGCGAGACCATCACCGTCCGGCTGGTGGCCGTCAGGGAAGAAGATCAAATCGTCCGGTCCGAAAGTGGCGCGCGGAATCTGCGAGCGAGCACTGCCGCTCGAGGCGCCCACGGTGGTGACCGGCTGGGGATCACCACCATCGGCCGAAACGAGTGACAACCTCCAGTACGCCGTCCATGCGAGGCCGCGCCCGCGCTCGGCCGAACCATCTCCGTGGGTGACGACGATTTGGCGCCCATCCGGACTCCATGCGGGATGCGTATACTCCGACGGTTGCGTGGTGAGCTGTTGTGCTGAGCCTCCCGAGGCCAACACCTTCCAGAGTTGCCCACCTTCTGTTTCGTGCCATGTGGTGAAGGCGATCCAATTCCCGTCCGGCGACCACGCTGGCGCGTATTCGAAGCCGTTCTCTTCCGAAAAGCCGTCTGCCGTCAGAGCGCGTGGCTCACCGTCCGGCAACGATTGCAGCCAGATGCGTCCGATGGCCTGGAACGCTACCGTCTGGCCGTTCGGCGCTGCCGATGGCCAGCGCAGGAAACGGGCCATGAAGGGGTCGTCAGTGATGCGGAAATTGGCGCGGCTCTGCTCAGATGCCGTGCGTTGCACACGCGCTTGGAAGGGGATCGTGGACACGTTCCCGCTGTCAATGTCGAGGCGCTTGATCTTGCCTCCTTGAGAGATGATTATCGCGCTCCCGTCCGCGGTCCACGAATAAGCGGGCACGATGCGGAGCGTCTTCATGCCCTCGGCTGCATCCTGTGTGATCGGATCCATGATGATCTGCTCGGCACCCGTTTCCAGGTCGCGCAACCACAAGGCAGTGCGTGGCCCGAAGCGATGCCCCTTGAAGGAGATCGTCCCGTTCGGGATCCGTCGAGCGAACGCCAACCAACGACCGTCGGGCGAGACCTCCGGCGCGTAGCCACTCCCGCTCGAGCCCCGAATCTGCTGGGCGGCACGGCCCGCAGTGATCGAAATGACCTCCCCAGTTCGCAGATCCTTCCTGCGGATTTGCCACGAGCCGGCGAGTACGTCTCGTCCGACAATCCCCGGGCCGGCGTACATATGGAAGAAGAGGTGCCGGCCGGCCGTTGAGATGGAAGGCCAGGCGGCCGAACTCTCGTCCGCGGAACTCACTAACTCGATCCCTTCGCCCCCGTCACGGTGGTACATGTACAATCCGCTGCCACCTCCAGTCCCGCTCACCCGTGAGCGACGTATGACGATGTATTGCCCGTCCGGTGTCCATGCGGGCTCAACCGCTCGGAAGGTGTTGGACGAAAAGACTGAACGTGGGTTCGACCCGTCCGAATCCATGACCCAGAGGTTGTTTTGACCACCTCGGTCCGAGATGAACGCGATCGTCCGTCCGTCCGGGGAGTACCTGGGATGGTAGTTGACTGAGACCCCGGCGTCGCGCGTAAGTAGCTCCGCGTCACCGCCGTCGCTGAAAATGCGATAGATGTGCCCCAGCAGATCGAAGGCGATCCACTGACCGTCCGGCGAGCCATCGACCGACATCCACGTACCCTCGTCGGTCGTGAAATCGACGTCCACCGTTTCTCCGCGTGCTAGAGTCACATCCCAGCTGTCGCTGTCCTCGACCTCGCCTTGTTGGCCCGAAACAGAGGTGGAAGACCAGAGGAGGCCGATCGCGGTCAGCAGGCAAGGCATGGCGAGTCTACGTGGAGAGATGAGCATGTTTTCGGTCCCGATAGGGTGACTGAGTCCCTCGGCCGGGGGAAAGGGTACGAGTCCGACACGAGGCCGGAAAAAGTCTCAGTTGACCGTCGCCTCCGCCACCGTCAGGCTACCAGTTCCCGCCAACCTTGGACGGGACGGTGCTGTTTGTGGTCGTGCCGTCACCGAGCTGAGTCGTGCCGTTCGGGATAGCAAGTACACGACATTCGGAGGGCTGGAGTCCGCACACATCGCCGCCACTGAAACGCCGTTTCCTGAAAAAAAATAGGGACCGAACGATGGCCCTCGGTCACGGGGCTCAGTATCCCAACAAGGCCGGCAGAAACAGCACGACCCCTGGCACGAATGCGATTACCACCGTGAGCGCCAACATCAGGGCTAGGTATGGCCAAAGCGGGCGTGCGACCTCCGCCGGCTCCACCCCCCCCACCGAGCACGCCACCAGTAGGCTCACTCCCACAGGCGGTAGGAAGACCGAGATTCCCTGGGTTGCCACGATGACAGTCCCGTAGTGCACAGGATCAATGCCGAGCTGCCTCGCCAGGGGCAGGAGTATCGGTGTCAACATGACGACCGCTGGTACGCCCTCCAGGATGGCACCGAGCGGGAGGAAGATCAGGATGGTGAGGATCAAGAAGCCCACCTGCCCACCTCCCATCCCCACCACCGAGGACGCTAGCGCCTGCGGCACCTGCATGACGGCGAGCATCCAGCCCAGAAGCTGCGCGGCACCCACCACAAACAGGACCATCCCCGACACCGTGGCGGTCTGGATGATCTTGCTCCACAACTCCGCAGCCGGGAGAGCTCCGTAGATGGGTCCGGCGAGGAACAGCGCGTAGGCGACCGCGACAGCCGCTGCTTCGGTGGGTGTGAATAGACCGAAGCGGATGCCACCGAGGATGACGACGATCATGGAGAGCGGGAGTAGGGCATCAACCGCGGCGTGCCGGACTTCCGTGAACGACGCGCGCTCCTCTGTCGGCCAGCCTTCCCTTCGGGCTTGCCACCCGATCTGGGTCATCAAGCCCACCGCCATTAGGAGTGCCGGTGCGATAGAGGCGACGAATAGCGCCCCCACGGAGACGTTGCCGATGACGCCATAGACCACCATGACAATGGCGGGCGGAATGAGAATCCCCATCCCGCACGCAGCCGACACGATGGCCGTCGAGCGAGCACGGCTGTACCCGTTAGCCATCAGCTGCGGTACCATGATCCCGCCGATCGCAGCTGCGTCTGCCGACGTGGAGCCCGATACTCCTGAGAAGAAGATCTCGGCCATGATGACGACTTGTCCGAGTCCTCCCGGAAGGTGTCCCACGAGCGCTCGAGCCAACGTCACCAGGCGCTGGCTGATCCCCCCCACGTCCATGAGGAAGCCCGCTAGGATGAAGAGCGGCACGGCGAGCATCGGGAACGAGTCCATCCCCGCCACGATCTGTTGGGGGATGATGATAACCGGGAGGTCCGCCACGACGACCGCGATGCTGGCAACCGCCGCGAGGGCGAAGCCGATGGGCACGGTGGCCACTACCAGGACAGCGAAGATAACGAGCAGGAGACCGCCCATCAGTGGCCCTTCTCGGAAGATCCTGCACCAGTGGTGGCCCTAGGCCCAGTCGCCTCCTCCACCCCGGCCCTCTCGGCCGGTCTCCCAAGCCCCGCAAGCAGGTGAATCACCATCAACGCACCTGAGATCGGAACCGACGCGTACACCCACGCGATGGGAAAATTCAAGGCGGAGGAACGCTCGCCCATCGTAAGAGCCATTAGGGTGATGCCTGTCGCAACGAGCACCAGTGAGAACATCAGTACGACCGCGGTCGCGAATGTCTTCACCGCGAACTTCAGGCGCGGAGCCAGGCCCTTCATGACCTGATCGAAGCCGAAGTGGGCACCGTGCTCCACCGCTAACGAGGCGCCCAGCATGGACATCCAAATGAAGCAGAAGCGTGAGACCTCTTCGCTCCATGGGTTCGGGTAGGCGAACAGATAGCGCATCCCGACTTGGAGTAATACGACAATGGAGACCGTCGCCACGAGCCCAGCCGCGGCGACGGTCTCGAGGGCGACAAGGCTCTGGTTGAGCGCTTTCAGCCCACGCATGATCGAGTGGACTGAGCAGACCAATCGTCCCCAGCCGGTCGGCCTCACTGCCTCACCCGCCCCACCTCGTTCACGAGCCAGGCGATCAGCGCCTCTCCGTCCGGCAGCTGAGTTGCCAGTTCGTCCCAAACATGGGGGCGGACCGCCGACACGAACGACGCGACATCCGGGTGGGAGATCTCCACATTGTTCGCCCGCATCTGCTCCAGGGCATCCGTCTCCATCCGGCGGGCGACTTCGCTCTGGTAGGCTAGGGCCTCTGCCGCCGCATCATCGATGGCCTCCTGGACATCCGCGGGCAGCGACTGGTAGAACGGCTCGTTCACAAGGAACGAGATGGGGTTGTAGGTGATGGACGTGAAACTGTAGAATTTGGCCACCTCGTAGAGTCGGCTACTCACGAACCCTATGGCGTTTGCCTCTCCACCCTCGATCACACCCTGTTGGAGAGCGGAGTAGACCTCGCCGTAGTTCATGGGCGTCGCCTGGACGCCCAATGCCGAATAGGCTGCAAGATAGGTAGCGTTTTGAAGAACGCGGAGTTTTAGACCGTCGAGATCCTCGGGTGTTTCGACCGCTCGCCGCTTGTTGTAGACGTGCCTGAAGCCGTAGTCGAGGAATCCAAGAGACCGGACGCTGGTGCGTCCTAGTAGCAGATCCCGCCACCAATCTCCAACCGGACCGTTCATCACCGCGAGCCCGTGGTCCCGTGTCTCGAAGAGGTACGGAAGATCGAACACTTGCCCCTCAGGCACCCAGCCCGAGAGCACGGGGGTGCCCGAGATGGCCATGTGAACCGCCCCGACTTGGATCTGCTCGAAGGCTACGCGTTCGCCGCCGAGCTGCCCCGAAGGATAGATGCTGACCTGAAACTGCCCGTCGGTCCGCTCGAGCATGAGGTCCCGGAAGCGTTCCGCCATGAGGTGGAACTCCGAGTTACTGGAGAGCACGTGGGAGAGGCGGACGTGCCAGGTGGCGGAGTCCGGAGGTGTGCCACAGGCGATAACCGAGAGTGCAGTCACCGCCACCGCCGTCAGGCGTCGGACCCTAGGCACCCCAGATCGTCTGGCCGGCGTCGATGAATATCGAAGCACCTGTTACCAAACGCGACTCCTCGTTCGACGCGAGAAACACGACCGCTCCCACCAAATCCTCGGGCACCCCGATCTCCCTTAGAGGAATGCGAGCGAGGCGGCGCTCACGGAAGTCGTCCTGGGCGATGTCCGCCCGGTTCAGGTCGGTTTCGATCAGACCCGGTGCGATCGAGTTAACCCGGATCTTGTGAGGAGCGAGCTCCAGCGCCATCTGCTTGGTGAGCATGTCCACGCCCGCCTTGGCCACGCAGTAATGCGTCAGGTTCGGGGCGGCCACCGCCTGTCCGGCGGACGAGACGTTGACGATCGCACCGGGTGTACCGGTATCGACCATCCGTCGCCCCACCGCTTGGCCCACGAGGAAGTACCCCTTCAGATTGACGTCGAGAATAGCGTCCCACTCTTTCTCGCTGATATCGAGGAGAGCAGTCCGCTTCAGGATTCCGGCGTTGTTGACGAGGATGTCGATGCCGCCCAGGAAGTCGAACGCCTCACCGACGAATCGTTCGACATCTGAGCTCGAGTCCGTGGAACCCTGCACGGCGATGGCTCGGCGCCCCATCTCTTCCATCTGCAGGACAGCGTCCTCGGCATCCTCACGGCTAGCCTTGAAGTTGACAGCCACGTCTGCCCCCTGGTGGGCCATCCCTAGGGCGATGCCACGACCGATGCTTCGCGATCCGCCGGTGACGAGAGCTCGCTGACCTTCAAGGCGCATGAGAACTCCGAGGGTTCAGTCTACGTGAGCGTCCGCAGGGAAAAAGTCAGGTGCGAGTGACGAACATGCAACGGTGGGTCAGTTGGTCCCCGCCTCTAACGCGGTGTCCCTGGTCCGCAGCTGCCCCTAATTTCATCGGTGGTTTGATCGGAGTACCCCATACTCTGCTTGGTTCCGCTCGCGCCAGTTTAACCCAACTCACGGAGGCATCCATGAGGTCCTCGGTCCGAGTCCTGTTTGTGTGCTTGCTGGTATCCCTGTCCGTCCTGACCGCTCCGGCACAGCCAGGCACGACCCAGGCGGCCGTTGCCCAGTCTTTCGCTTCGGACGATCCGGTGATCCGTACGATCTGGCATGAGGGTGTTGAGCGCTCGCAGATTTACGAACTGGGCCAGGTGATAATGGACTTAATCGGGCCCCGCCTCACGGGTTCGCCCGGCATGGCCCGTGCGAACGATTGGTCGGTGGCCAAGTACGCGGAATGGGGCATCGAGGCATACAAGGAGCAGTACGGGACATGGCGTGGATGGGAGCGGGGGATCAGCCATGTCGATTTGATCTCCCCGCGCGTGCGATCGTTGGAGGGTATGGCGGCCGCGTGGAGCCCGGCGACTGAAGGTCCGGTCGAGGCCGGGGTGGTTATCCTGGCCGACGCGGGCAACTCGGCAGCGTTCGAGTCCTGGCTACCTGAGGTGAGCGGCAAGTTCGTGCTGATCTCTCGCCCCGAAACTAACTGCCGACCGCAGGACAATGTGGAATGGTTCGCCCGGCCAGAAACGCTGGCGCGAATAACCGAGGAACGCGGGCAGGCGGTGGCGGCGTGGCGCAAACGTGAGGAGAACACGGGCGTCGATCGGCAGGTGCTACCGGAGCGTCTCGAGGCGGCCGGAGCTGCGGGGATTATCCGGTCGCAATGGTCGGCTGGATGGGGCGTGAACAAGATCTTTGGCACAAGGGCGGAGAGGGCGCCGGTATTCGATCTGAGCTGCGAGGCGTACGGGCTGGTGTTCCGGCTCGCCGAGAACGGGCAGGAGCCCGTGCTGCGGGTCAACGCGGAGGCACGGTTCCTTGGTGAGGTGCCAGTCTTCAACACCATCGCCCGGATTCCGGGGAGCGCCCAGCCGGAGGAGTTCGTGATCCTGGGCGGACACTACGACTCGTGGGACGGTAGCTCTGGGGCTCTGGATAACGGCACCGGCGCGGTCGCTGTCATGGAGGCGATGCGCATCCTGAAAGTGGCCGTCCCGAATCCTCGCCGCACGATCATCGGTGCCCTGTGGAACGGCGAGGAACAGGGCCTGAACGGGTCGCGGGCATTCGTGGAGGATCACCCCGAGATCCTCGATCGCACCCATGTGGTGTTCAACTCCGACCATGGGACGGGGCCGGTGACCTTCATCCCTATGCAGGGCTTCGCCGCGGCTGGAGGGTACTTCGGCGACTGGCTCGCCCGTGTACCGAGCGAGTATGCCGATCAGGTGACCCTGGAAATTCCGGGGAGCCCCGAGTCGGGCGGAACGGACCACGCATCGTTCGTGTGTGCGGGCGTACCGGCGTTCAGCTTCCACGTGGGCGCAGGCCGGAGTGACAACCTCTCCACGGGCAGCAACCGGTGGGACACAAGCATCTACACCTGGCACACCAACCGAGACTCATTCGACAAGATCATATTCGAGGACTTGCGTGACGATGCCGTGATGACGGCGATGTTGGTGTATCTGGCGTCGGAGGATCCGGAGAGTATGCCGAGGGATCGACGGATGATGACGGAGGGGGCGGAGTGGCCGAAGTGTCGGTCGCCAGCCCGGAGTTCGGCGGAGAGCAATCGATAGGGTTATGCGTATAGTTGCGATGTAATCATACGTATCGGGTAGCGGCGTTCAGGGCGGAAGCAGACGCGCTCAGAGGCAAGCACAGTTTTGGGCGTCTCGGCATCTTGACGCGACCCGGCGCGCGGTCGGAATGTGGACCTCCCCGAAACCTATCGGTTGATC
>ERZ651768.2126-NODE-2126-length-14079-cov-9.212398_pt1 | contig 14079 bp, 11 predicted proteins | sample MGYA00514754_ERZ651768 | MGnify/ENA metagenome assembly ERZ651768 | reverse complement strand
TGCTTTAATTTATTTCACTTGTGCGTGGAATCAATTATCTTCTTTAGATGTTAGTGCTAATACTGCTTTAGAGACTTTCGATTGCAGATTTAATCAACTTACAAATCTTGATATAAGAAATGGGAACAATAATGCACTCTCTGAGAGCACCGCCTTTGAGTCGATGGCAAAGTCGAATATGCTGGTTTTGAAGGCTGCATCCTCAACCTTGGAAAAGGTATCTAACTCGCCTTTTGCCGTACGCGCCATTTCCAGTAGCGCGATGGACTGGCCGTTGTCGGTGGCGGTAAAGACGATATCGTTCGGGCCGGGTGAGAGCGAACCGACATTGGCCGCCCAGTTTCCGTTCGGAGTAAGCGTTGCCGTCCCCGTCATTCCGGAGGGCGAACTGGTCCAGGTCACCGAGACGACCACCCAGGTCTGTGCCTCACCGGCCGGGCGGATCATGGCCTACTCGAAGGCCAAGGCCGAGGCGCTGATTCCCATTCTCGATGAGGAATTCAAGGAATTGAGCCGTTCGATCCGTGCTGTCGTGGTCGCCGACTACGAGAAGACGTCGGCGGTCAGCGAGGAAATCACCCACCTGCTCGACGAGGAATCCGGCGGTGCCGTCGCCTAATTAACCAATTGGTACCTGGGTGTCAAGACTCCGCCAGAGATACCAGCTGGCCACGGTTCGATAGGGTCGCCAGCGTCGTCCAGCACGTTCGAGTTTTTCTGCTGTTGGCAGTGTCGAGTACCCCCGCAGCCGCTGATAACCCTTGCGAACCCCAAGGTCACTGAGCGGCAGGATGTCGGGTCGCCCCAGATAAAAGATTAGGAGCATCTCCGCTGTCCATCGACCGACCCCCCATATCACGGTCAGTCTTCGGACGATCTCCTCCTCGGTCATCCGATGCAACTGTGACGTTTCGGGCAGTTGTCCCGCCACTGCTTTCTCCGCTAGATCTTGCAACGCCCTGCATTTGGACCCAGACAACCCGGCAGCACGCAATTCAGCGACCGTTTTAGACAGCAGTTGCACAGGACGAATTCGCCGATAAGGAAATTGATCGAGTAATCGGCCATAAATCGTCGCTGCCGCTCTTCCGGACAACTGCTGATACACAATACTGCGGATCAAGTATTCGAATACTGATCGATTGCGGCGAACAGAAAGCTGGAATTCCCCCACAGATTGAATACAACGTGCAAGACCTGAATCCGTAGCTACCAAATGCGCGACTGCCACCGCGTGATCAAAAGGATAGCCTTGCGCAGCGTCAGTCACGGGCACTGATTCTCATTACAGAGCGGGGCGGTGTTATCTCCCAAAGATCGATCTCGTCGTTTCTCTGGCGGAAAGATGACAAGCATTCCACCGTAAAACAGTTGCTCAGGTTGGCCTTTAATGCCATGTTGACGCCTTGGTGGCCGACGACCAGCACGTGGCCTGGCGTATCAAGCAATGCCAGCAACACGGGTTCGACTCGGCGAGCAACATCCAAAATACCCTCACCGTTAGGTGCTGGGTCGAGATATATCTGACTCTTCCATTCGTCATATCTTTCCCCGAGTTCTTTTCCAAGTTCGCTCTCCAGGCGGCCCTCGAATTCACCGAGGTCAAGTTCCACCAGCCTCGAATCAATCTCAAGTGCTGGATCAAATCCGTCCATCAATATCTCTGCAGTCTCGCGGGCTCGGCTCAAAGGCGAGCACACCACACGTTTAAACACGATATCCCGACTTCTAATCAGTTGAGAAAGCGCTCGGGCCTGGCGACGCCCCGTTTGGTTGAGCGGAATATCGGTACGCGATTGCCAACGACGAACCCGATTCCAATTTGTCTGCCCGTGACGGGCAAAATAAAGCGCCAATGTCTTTCATCCAATCGATCGAGTGTAAGAAACCGGATCATGCCATATCTCCATGCCATGCTGTGGACTTCAGTGACTTGGGTAATCAACTCGGAGAGTCAGCGCTTCACTGAACCTTCGCTGACCCGGCTGCACAACAGTTGGTTCGCCGGCTCGATCCCATTACACTCTCTTCAGTCAGTGCCTTGTAATCGTGTCACGTTTATACAAATCTCCCTGAGATCATAGCCCAGCTCAGCGATATCTCACCATATGACGAAAACCCTCCTTATATTCCCTGGCCAGGGCGCCCAATACCGGGGCATGGGACATGATCTTTTTAAAGACCATGATGCGGTACGTCACACTTACGAGGAGGCGAACGATATCCTCGGTTATAACATCGCGGACACTTCATTTCTTGATCCTGAAAACAAACTCATGCTAACCCGTTACACCCAACCTGCACTGTTGACTCATTCGGTTTCCTGCTTGCGCCTATTTGCCAAGCAGGTGGGCGAACATTTTCAGCCGGATGCTGCAGCCGGCCACAGCCTCGGAGAATACTCTGCCCTCGTTGCTGCTGGCAGTCTGGATTTTTCCACTGCTCTTGAACTGGTCCAAAAACGAGGTGAGCTGATGGGGAAATTCGGACAAGGTGAGATGGAGGCACTGCCTGTGCCTCGAGAAACAGCACAGGCCCTGGCATCAAAACACTATTGTGGGGTCGCAGCCTGCAATTTGCCCGAACAAACGGTCGTCGGTGGACTCCCAGACGATCTCGCGCGATTGGTTGATGATCTAAAGGAACTCGACCCAAAGAAGAACTCGACCCGCCTTAAAACTGAAGGGGCGTTTCATACCTATTTTATGGTGGAGGCGGCAAAGCGATTTCGGCCGGCGTTGGAGGCCGCACAAGTTCGGGCGCCGTCTATCCAGGTATTGTCAAACTTTACAGGCTCGTTTCACGAACCAGAACCTCACTCCATCCGGGCGGGACTCTTCCTGCAGCTATTTCATCCCGTGCTATGGTATGAAAACCTTGAACAAGCTGCTCACTTCGGTATCGATCACATCATTGAATTTGGGGGTGGAATTGGCAAAGGAGAACATCCTAATGACAAAAAACCGAATCTTGCCGGCATTGTAAAGCGCGCCTTTAGAAGGGCCAATAACCCACCCGAGTACCATGCAGTCATTAACGGCGAAACGTTGGCTGCTACGGTGACAGCAATCACAATGTGATGCTATCAACTCCGTGGACTGTCTTCATGGCGGAGTTAAAGATTAACAGCAGTCAACTGACACATAGGAATGGTGCCGAGTCTTGCACCGTTTGAATAACATCGAATTATGATGAACCCCGGTCTGCTCTACTCCGGAACTGTGCTGATCTGGGGTTCGACCTGGCTTGCGATCCGCTTTCAGCTTGGCGTGGTATCGCCTGAAATTTCCCTGGTTTATCGATTCGGCATTGCTTCATTGCTGCTGCTGGTCTGGTGCAGGGCGCGGGGAATTCCGCCACCCACCGGTTGGCGCAATCACAGCTTCTTGATTTTGCTCGGAGCTTGTCTTTTCAGTTTTAATTACCTGCTCTTCTATATTGCAGCAGAAGACCTCGCTACGGGCCTACTGGCTGTAATTTTCTCTACCATGACAGTGATGAATATACTGAACGGAGCGCTGTTTCTCGGTCGGCGTGTAGAGTGGCGAATCATATTGGGTTCCGGGTTTGGCCTCACTGGAATCTGCCTCGTATTCTGGCCAGAAGTTATTGCATTGGGCAAAGCCCATAACATCTTTCTGGCAGTGTTACTGGGGGTCATCGCAACTTATTTTGCCTCTCTTGGAAGCATCATCTCAGTACACAACCAGAAATCGGGTATCGAGGTGATTTCAGGCAACGCATTCGGCATGCTCTATGGAACAGCTCTAATGACGCTTTACGCCTTGATCAGCGGCGTACATTTCAACTTCGATCCCAGTTTCGGATACGTGAGCTCCCTGATGTACCTTAGCGTATTCGGATCCGCGCTGGCATTCACGTTGTACCTGACACTTGTCGGGCAAATTGGGCCCGAGAAAGCTGCCTACGCGACAGTGTTATTCCCGATCGTCGCCTTGACGCTGTCGACGCTGTTCGAAAATTATCGATGGAGCCATCTTGCGGGTATCGGTGTGCTTCTGGTCCTTGTCGGCAATGTGATTGTTCTAACCAATCGCCACCAATTTCGCGCATTGCTAAACCGACTTAATGTTCCCTTACCCTGAAGGGGCAAGAACTCGGCTTCGCACACGGTCCAACCAGATTACCGAAATCAATGCAGCAATAATCATCGGTACAACCACGATGTTGAGCGTCAACCAACCCAACCATTGGTGCAACACGCCAGATGTAAGTGCAGTTAACGCCACCATGCCGAATACGAGAAAGTCATTCAGGCCTTGCGTCTTTGCTTTCTCCGCCGGCAAATACGCCTCAGTAACCAAGGTGGTGCCACCGATGAAAAGAAAATTCCAGCCCAAACCAAGCAGCACCAGAGCCAGCCAGAAATGTGGGATATTCTGTCCGTGTAAGTTCACGACCACGCACAGGCCGAGAAAAAATGTACCGACAATCATTACCCGTGTGCAGCTAAAACGCCGGATCAGGTGGCCGGTCAAAAAAGATGGGGCATACATCCCCAATATGTGCCACTGAATTACCCGGGTTGTTTGCTCAAAATGATGGCCATAACTGTCCATGGCGAGTGGCGTTGACGTCATGATCAAGTTCATCACGCTGTAAGCAGCCACGGCGCTGAGCGCCGCCACCACAAAAATCGGTTGCATCGCAATCTGGGAAAGCGGGCGCCCGGACTGACTTCGCTCTTCGACTGACGGTTTAGGGATCCGAATCCAAGCAATCAAACTCAGTGAAAGCAAATACAACACAAGCAAACTCGCATAACAGCCGGCAAAGCGAGTACCAACCATCAGATGCTGCGACCAATTGGCGAGGTTGGGACCCACAAAGGCAGCAACAACCCCACCCGCCATAACCCAGGAAATCGCACGACTACGATATGCCTCGCTTGCTGCATCAGCCGCGGCAAACCGATAGAACTGCCCGAATCCATTAAATAATCCAATTAACAGCGAGCCAACACAGAACACGAGAAAACTATTTTCCAACAATCCCAGCGTAGCAATAAGGGCACCAGCCAACGCGAAACCAAGTCCAACCGAGAAGCCGGCCCGTCGACCGATTCTTTTCATCAACAAAGAAGCCGGAATAGCGCAAGACAAACTGCCAATAAACATACACGCGAGCGGCACGGTTGCCCAAATCTTACTTGGAGCCAATATCACCCCAGCCAGTGCAGAAGTGATGATCACAAGCGAGGTGGCCGACATCATCAAGGCCAGACAAATCGCCAAAATGACGACATTTCTCCGCATCAAATTATTTGCTGACATCAAGCAGTTCTCACTTCTTGAGTTAACACATTTCTTTCTTACAGATTGGATTCAAAAAGATCGCGACAAACGATCGGCACAATAGGAATTTTTTGTCCTCTGTGTGGCGACTACATATTGCGACGGTATTTTCCACCAACATCAAACAAAGCTGATGTAATCTGACCGAGTGAACAACAGCGAACTGCTGACATCAACTGCTCGAACGTGTTCTCTCCGTGGAGCGCAACGCGTTTTAGAGCCGCAAGTTCCAGTTCGGCCTGGTGTCCGTGGGTTTCGTGAAAATCTGAGAGTCGCTTCAGCTGACTATCCTTCTCTTGGTCTGTTCCCCGGGACAGTTCAACTTCCTCATTGTTCGAGGATTCCTCTTTCAGGAAGGTATTCACACCAACAATGGGGAAACTGCCATCGTGTTTGCGCTGCTCGTAGTACAGTGATTCTTCTTGGATCTTTCCACGCTGGTAACCGGTCTCCATCGCCCCCAATACACCCCCGCGATCACTGATACGTTCAAATTCCGCTAGCACCGCTTCCTCGACTAAATCTGTCAGTTCCTCTATGGCAAAACTCCCTTGATTTGAATTTTCACTCTTGGCGAGGCCCCACTCTCGATTGATGATCATCTGAATTGCCAGGGCGCGCCGCACCGACGACTCGCTTGGCGTAGTTATTGCCTCATCATGCGCATTGGTATGCAAGCTATTGCAGTTGTCGTAGACCGCAATCAGCGCCTGCAATGTCGTTCGGATATCGTTAAAACTCATTTCCTGTGCGTGCAACGATCGGCCCGATGTCTGTATATGGTATTTAAGTTTTTGGCTTCTCTCGCTACCACCATATCGTTCTCGCATCGCAATAGCCCAGATTCGTCGGGCGACCCGTCCCATTACTGTGTATTCTGGATCCATCCCGTTTGAAAAAAAGAACGACAAGTTGGGAGCAAAATCATCGATTTTCATTCCTCGGGCCAAGTACGCCTCGACATAGGTAAATCCATTAGCCAAAGTGAATGCCAACTGGCTAATTGGATTGGCCCCCGCTTCTGCGATGTGATACCCCGAAATCGAGACCGAGTAGAAGTTACGAATTTGGTGGTCAATGAAATACTGCTGGATATCACCCATCATCCGCAGACTGAATTCGGTAGAGAACAGGCAGGTATTTTGACCCTGATCTTCTTTAAGAATATCGGCCTGAACCGTTCCTCGAACATTCTCCAGCGCCCATGCCCGAATCCGGTCTCCTTCGCTCGGGTCGGGATCGTGCCCATTTTCACTGCGATAGTGCGCTATTTGTTGCTCAATCGCCGTGTTTAAAAAGAACGCCAGGATAACCGGCGCCGGCCCGTTAATTGTCATCGAGACTGAAGTCAGTGGGTCACATAAATCAAAGCCGTCATATAGAACTTTCATATCTTCCAAAGTGGCGATAGATACACCGGATGTGCCCACCTTGCCGTAAATATCTGGCCGGGGATCTGGATTCGACCCATAGAGCGTGACCGAATCAAACGCGGTGGAAAGTCGTTTGGCTTTTGAATCCTTGGATAGGAGCTTGAATCTCCGGTTGGTACGAAAAGCATCTCCTTCTCCTGCAAACATGCGAGTTGGATCTTCGTTTGTGCGCTTTAGCGGAAATACCCCCGCAGTAAACGGAAATCTTCCGGGTACATTTTCGAGCATCAACCAACGCAGCCGGTCACCGTCATCGGTGTAGCGTGGCAAACTGATCTTTGGCAAACGGGTCCCTGAAAGTGAGGTAAAGAAAACAGGAGAGTCACTTTCTGAATCGGACGGCTCGTCAGCGGCTCCGCGTACTTTGTAATGCTCTTCCAATTCCCGGAATCCCAGTAACAACGCTCTGGCATCCTTATCGAGCGCCCTTTCACGCGCTTCAGCTAATACCTGCACTTCTACACTCGATTGGCCAGCTTCTTCCAAGATTTTGGCGCTTTCCTCTAGTTGCTGACGCTGGCGGGCAATTCCCGCCGACGATTCAACTCTTAATTGGTACTCGCGAATGGTTTCTGCAATGTCACCCAAATAACCGCGTCGGCGAACCGGGACAATGACCCCATATGAATCGGATTCTGGTACGCCGTGCTCACTAAAACTACCGGGGCGAACAGCCATGCCGCGAGTTTCCAAAGTACTGTGGATGGCCATATAGAGTTCCGATACGCCTGTATCGTTGAAGTGCGATGCAACGGTGCCAAATACCGGCATATCGGATAACTTCTGATCAAATGCGGATCGATTTCGCTGGAGTTGTTTGCGCACGTCGCGCACGGCATCTTCTCCCCCTTTGCGATCGAATTTGTTGATCGCGACGAAATCAGCGTGATCCAGCATATCGATCTTCTCGAGTTGGCTCGCCGCACCAAATTCGGGCGTCATCACGTATAACGACAAATCAGTCAACGACGTTATCTCCGAGTCCCCCTGGCCGATCCCCGGAGTTTCCACGATCACAAGATCAAAACCAGCCAGTTGGACGGCTTGGATGATTGGGAGAAGTTGAGCCGGGGTCTCCGACGTTGACGAGCGAGTCGCAAGCGACCGCATGAATATCTGATTGCCCTCGATTGCATTCATACGAATACGATCGCCCAACAACGCACCCCCTGTTTTTTTCCGTGACGGGTCGATGGCGAGAATAGCAATTTGGAGCATATCGCTATGATCCAGACGCCAGCGTAAAACCAGTTCATCGGTGAGCGAGGACTTGCCGGAGCCGCCAGTGCCAGTTATGCCAATGACAGGTGCACGAACAGTCGTCGTGTCCTTAATTTCTTTTTCCAGTTGTTCCAACAATGGTGACCCAACCAACTGGTTTTCGATGGCCGTAATCATGCGGGCCAGTTCACCACGATTTCCGGTACGCAAAACACTTAGGTCGGTAATGTGATCCAGTTTTGGGTCAAACTCAGTTCGCTCCAACATGTCATCAATCATGCCCTGGAGCCCCATCACTTGACCGTCTCTTGGGGAGTAAATTCGAGTGACACCATAAGCTTCAAGTTCACGGATCTCCCGATTTACGATCACGCCGCCACCGCCGCCAAATACCCGAATCTCTGCTCGGTTTCGTTCGCGAAGCATGTCGATCATGTATTTGAAAAACTCGGTATGGCCACCTTGGTAGGAACTAACGGCGATGCCGTCGGCGTCCTCCTCAATCGCCGCATCAACAATTTCACGCACCGATCGGTTGTGGCCAAGGTGAATCACCTCAACACCCGAGGCCTGAAGGATTCTTCGCATCACGTTGATCGACGCATCATGACCATCAAACAAGCTGGTTGCAGTGACAAAACGAAGCCGATGGCCCATCTCCGGGACAGGACGAATCGTCTCTTGCAAAGAAAGACCAGGATTGGCAGGCATAACCGGAAGCACAGAATGAGTGTTCAGAAAGTTTAGTTTCCGTTTACGTAAACGTCAATTGAAGGTATAATTTCTTTGCAGTCTCATGTACCCACACACCGATTTCTAAAGTCGAGCCGATGGCTGATCTTTACACGATTTCTGAACTGGCTCGCGAGTTTGACATCACGACCCGGACTATTCGATTTTACGAAGACGAAGGCTTGTTGCAGCCGCGACGAAATGGTCGCCAGCGAATTTATGCAAGAAGGGATTACATTCGCTTAAAATTAATCCTGCGTGGCAAACGTTTGGGACTATCACTAAGCGAAATTTCTGACATCATTGAACTCTACGATTCGGATCAAGGGGAGACGGGGCAATTGGCGTCGTTTCTCGACAGCATTCGGGAGCGCCGCAGTGTTTTGAAGCAACAACGTACCGATATTGATGCAACACTGCGTGAGTTGCAGCGCATTGAACGCCGGTGCCGTAATCGACTAAAAACGCTTTCCTAATGGAACACAAGGTACCCCAGAACCTGCGAAGACCGTTTTGAATACTCCCCTTCACTCTGCCAGCGGCGTTCGCACTTTACTTGTTCTTGCATCGCTGATCGTTGTCATTGCGGGCCTCAAAGCAGCGAGCACCATCATAGTGCCACTGCTCGTTGCCATGTTCCTTGCCATGCTCGCAACGCCGCCGATGTTATGGCTACGGAATCGACGCATGCCCACCGGTATAGCGCTAGGCTTAATCGTGATCTTGCTCGTTGGTATTGTCGCGATAGTGGGGTCACTCATTGGCTCCTCTATCAATGAACTGAGCAGTGCACTGCCTGTTTACGAACAGAAACTTCGACTTACCCTCGAGTTAACGGTGGCTTATTTACGCGAGCGCGGTGTTGATTTACCCCCCGCAGGAGTGACCGAATGGGTCGATCCGAAGGCGGCAGCACAGTTCTTCGGACGCCTGTTGACTGGCTTTGGAGGCATTCTCTCGGACAGCCTTTTGATTATCTTCATGGTCTTTTTTCTGTTGCTGGAAGCGACTGTAATTCCAGCCAAGCTAAGGTCAATTCTCCCCGATCCCGAGAAAACCTTCATCAACTTTTCGGGTTTTATGGATGCGCTCAAGAGCTATCTCGTTATCAAAACCGGTACGAGCTTGCTGACCGGCGTCCTCGTCAGTGTGTGGCTGACAATTTTAAACGTAGAGTTTGCTCTGCTGTGGGGGTCGATCGCATTTTTTCTTAATTTTGTCCCAATCATAGGGTCACTCATTGCAGCGATCCCGGTCGTGGTTCTGGCTCTTCTCGATGTGGGCCTCGGCAGCGCGTCACTCATTGCAGCGGGCTACCTCGTCATTAATGTCATTGTTGGCAACTTGTTGGAACCGCGTTTCATGGGTCGCGGACTGAATCTGTCTACGTTGGTGGTGTTTCTTTCTCTGGTGTTCTGGGGTTGGGTTTTCGGCCCGGTCGGGATGTTCCTGTCCGTACCCCTTACGATGCTGGTTAAGATCGCTTTTGAGTACAGTCCACAAAGTCGCTGGCTCGCAGTATTGTTGAGTGCCGATGTACCACAACCAGAAGACGATGGTGTTCGCCCCAATCACTGACAGCCGAGATCGTTCCCGAAAAGGCATCCCGAAGAACGCACATGTGCCTGGGCTAACTCGCGACATCGACCATCGAACGCCACAATTGCTGTGGTAGTATTTTCTCGTATTTCCCTGCTGCAACTCCGTACATGACCCAAAACAGCGATCCACCTCTCTCTCAACTCACGGCGCTGTCACCGCTTGATGGGCGTTATGCTGAGTACACAAAAGACGTCCGGAAAATCTTCAGCGAGTTCGGCCTGATCCACCGCCGACTGCAAATAGAAATCCGCTGGTTACAGGCGCTCGCCGCCCATCCGGACATCGAGGAGGTGCCACCCTTTTCAAAAACCGCACTCGAATACCTCGATAGTATCGTCCGTGATTTCTCTCTGGCCGATGCTGAGCGTATCAAAGATATAGAAAGCACAACCCACCACGACGTCAAGGCTGTTGAATACTTTGTCAAAGAACAACTGTCGAAACAATCCGAGCTGGCCGCAGTGTCAGAATTCGTTCATTTCGCCTGCACCTCAGAAGACATTAACAATCTTGCCTATGCCTTGATGCTGAAACAAGCGACAAACAACGTATTGCTACCGGCAATTGACCAGATCACGGAACGCCTTGAAGCCCTTGCAATCGAATACGCCGAACAACCGATGTTGGCCCGTACGCATGGCCAGCCGGCAAGCCCCACGACAGTCGGAAAGGAATTGGCTAACGTTGTTATACGACTAAATGCCGGGTCCCGCGCCGTTGAGGCCACGCCGACCTATGGGAAGTGCAACGGAGCGGTCGGCAACTTCAACGCGCACATTGTTGCCTACCCTGAGGTGGACTGGCCAACTGTTTCACGTTCGTTCGTGGAGAAGCTGGGTCTTAGCTACCAGACCATGACGACTCAAATCGAACCCCACGATGGAATTGCGGAACTCTGCCACGCCCTGATGCGCGTGAATACTGTGCTGCTTGACCTGGATCGCGACCTGTGGGCCTACATATCGCTCGGCTACTTCCAGCAACGGGCGGTACCGGGCGAGGTGGGATCGAGCACTATGCCGCACAAAGTAAACCCCATTGATTTTGAGAATTCAGAAGGCAACATTGGCTTGGCGAATGCACTGCTCGGGCATCTCGCAGAAAAACTCCCGGTCAGTCGATGGCAACGCGACCTCTCTGATTCCACTGCTTTGCGAAACCTGGGTATCGCAATGGGATACAGTTTGGTGGCCTACCGCACCGCCCTAAAAGGTCTGAATAAACTTGAGCTCAATCCGTCAGTACTGGAGACTGAGTTGGAGCAATCTTGGGAGGTGCTGGCTGAAGCCATTCAAACGGTGATGCGCCGCTATGGGATCCCTGAGCCTTATGAACAACTAAAAGTACTGACCAGGGGACAAGACCCAATCAATGCGGAGGTTTTGCATACCTTTATCAGCCAGCTACCGATCCCCGACGATGCCCGTGAAAGACTGCTTCGCCTAAGTCCTGCACAATATATCGGTAACGCCATTACGGCAGTACATGAGTCCCTGTCGAAAAAATGATTGGTGTGCTCCCCTGACAGAATCTCAGTCAATGGCCGGAATTCGTCTTTCCAAGGTAATGGCTGATCGGGGGCTGTGTTCTCGACGGGAAGCCGATGAGTTGATTCGACAAGGTCTGGTTGAAGTTGATGGCAAAGTGGTGTCTATACTCGGGACCCGAATTGATCCCAGCGTACAAATCACCCTCGCCCCCCAAGCACTTCGGGCCCGCCAACGTCTGGTCACCGTGTTATTGAACAAGCCTCCAGGTTACGTATCCACACAACCCGAAAAAGGATACCGCGATGCGCGGAGCCTGATCTGTGCGGCCAATCGGCATTGCCAACCCCGTTCAATTGAGCGCCAGTCTCCACACCGGGCCGCAATCCACGTCGCGGGTCGGCTCGATATCGACTCCAGCGGATTGCTGGTTCTGACCGAGGATGGGGTGATTGCACGTCAATTGATCCATCCAGAACACCCAATGTCCAAAGAGTACGTCGTGCGAGTTCGCGGCAAGATCGTCGAGTCGGCCCTTGATACTCTTCGGGAGGGATTGGAACTCGATGGGAAAAAACTCAGGAAAGCAGATGTCGTTCAGAACAAATCCGACCAACTGCGATTCGTCCTGACCGAAGGCCGGAACCGACAAATACGACGGATGTGTGAACTCGTCGGCCTTGAGGTGGTGTCGCTCACCCGGACCCGGATAGGCAACATCCTTCTTGGACGATTGCCCCGTGGCAAGTGGCGTTTGATGAAACACGATGAGGCGTTCTAAATGCCAGAGACTTTTCGGGCACTGCGTGCACTGTGGTTCAAACTCGATCCGGAATATAGTCAACGGATCACGTTGGCTGTGCTCGGTGCGCTCGGGAAGACCCACCCCTTCGATCAGTATCTAGCGGAATACTTTCGCGGCAAACTGCCGTTATGCCCCGCTCGGGTCATGGGAATCGATTTCCCGAACCCTGTCGGTCTTGCTGCGGGGCTAGACAAGAATGCCCGTGCGGTTGATGGGCTCGGTGCGCTCGGTTTTGGATTTCTTGAACTCGGCACCGTTACGCCGCTGCCACAAACGGGAAACCCGAAAAAACGACTATTTCGATTCATAAATGAAGAAGCCCTGATTAACCGAATGGGATTCAATAATGCAGGACTTAACGAATTTCTTAAGAACCTATCGGGTCGTCGTAGCCATGTTCGAATTGGAATCAGCATCGGTAAGAACTCGGATGTGCCGGTAGAAAAAGCAATACGTGATTACCGTACCTGCCTGCGAGCTGTCTACACAGTGACCGACTACGTGGCTGTCGATATTTCCTCTCCGAATACCACCGGACTTTTCGAACTGCAGGCAGAACCTCTGTTCAGTCGAATTTTGCAACAACTCAAGGACGAGCAAGCTCAATTGGCGCAGCAACATGGCTTGTACACCCCGATTGCAATCAAGCTCAGTCCAGATTTGAACCGAGAAGAGATTCAACGCATCGCGAACACACTGATGGCGTTCGAACTGGACGGAGTGATCGCCACGAACACGACTCGCCTGCGACCTGGAGTGATTGCTGGTACTCGGCTGGCCAGCGAAGATGGGGGCCTGAGCGGCAGGCCGTTGCTAAAACCCTCGACAGAAATTGTTCGGCAGCTCTATCAACACCTGCGCGGCAGCCTGCCCATCATCGGCTGTGGCGGCATCTTCGACCCAGAGGATGCCTGGTCCAAACTCTGTGCTGGCGCTTCCCTAGTACAGTTATACACGGGCTTCGCCTATCATGGGCCGGCATTAGTGCGCAGAATTGTGGAAGACCTGGCCGGTCGAGCCGCCGACAGTGGCACCGGAGAGTTAGCTGCAATTCTCGCTGCGGTTCACGCGCGAATTTCCACTCCCAACCCTCACTAAGCAATCATCAATTCGAACGTGCGCGGGAAGAGTAGCGCTCCCCATCGAAACCACTGAAAACTGCTTCGATTCCTGGATTTTGAATTCGTTCGCCTGAGTCGTCCTGATCGAGATTGCGCTCGGCAACATAGGTCTGGTGCACTGCGTTATGCACCAGCACGTGATACCACGGCTCATCCTTTGGTGGGCACGACTTTGCCACCTGCTCATACCATTCTTCGCTGCCGAGAAAGATCGGGTCGACATCGAACACCACGCCGCGGTAATGAAAGAGACGATGGCGTACCAGCTGACCAACTGAAAAAGTTGCGTCTTTCATTACCGGCCTATCAGCGGCCCATCCGAAAGCAGTATCCAACCTACTCCTGGCCTCAAAATAAAATACA
>ERZ651768.2125-NODE-2125-length-14084-cov-16.876633_pt1 | contig 14084 bp, 11 predicted proteins | sample MGYA00514754_ERZ651768 | MGnify/ENA metagenome assembly ERZ651768 | reverse complement strand
TTTTAAAAGAAATTCTAGCAGTGATTGATATATACCAGCATTGATTGAATCTACAATTGAAATTACTGCCATCTATTTTTAAAAAAGAAACTGATTCTAAAAAACATATATAGTGTAAATAAAATATTTTTCGATTGATTTGTGTGAAAATTGATAATTAAATCAAATTTCTTACGAATTTAAGATTAAAAAGGGGATCATGAACAAATTATTGCTGCCACAGGACGTCGTTGGAGGATCTTTCTGGCTAATTTCGGTTGCAATGATAGGCGCAGCAATATTTTTCTTTCTAGAAAGGGGACGTCTCTCGGATAAATGGGCAACGGTAATGAATCTTGTCGGAGTAATAGCCTTGATGTCCTCGATTCACTACTTCTATGCAAAAAATTTGTGGGTTTTGAATGGTCAAGCACCCACTGCACTAAGATATATTGATTGGATCTTAACTTTTCCACTTATAATACTGACTTTTTATGTGATGCTTCGTTCAGTTACTGATGTTAAGCGAGGAATGTTCTGGCGTTTACTAGTTGGAACACTTGTTTGGGTTATAGCACAGCTATTAGGAGCTTATGGATACATGAGTGTTACCCTGGGATTCCTAGTAGGTATCGTTGGCTGGCTTTATATTATTGGTGAGCTTTATATGGGTGACGCCGGCAGAAGCAATGCTTCATGCAATAATGAGAGTGTTCAAATGGCATTTTTTGCTAACAGATTAATAATAACAATAGGTTTTTCAATTTATCATATTGGATACTTTATTGAACACTTAGCTGGAGGAGCAAATATTAACAGTTTAAACATAATTTACAACTTGGCCGACATATTAAACAAAATTATTTTTGGAATGATAATTTATAGTGCGGCTCTACAAGACACTAGGAAAGAAAAAGCTTGAATTAAAGAAGGATAATTTATGACTAGAGGAGCAGATATAATAGCAGCAATAATTTTATTGGCACTTGCTATAGCAATTGTAGTTTATCTATTACATTGGTTGTATAGAAGATCATCAAAAGAAGTTTCATTTGTACGTACCGGAATGTTAGGAGAGAAAGTTGTTATATCAGGTGGCGCTTTCGTCTTACCTATTATTCACAACATTACACAAGTCGGAATGCGTACATTAAGCATTAATATTAAAAGAGCTGGTGATAAATCACTAATTACAAAAGATCGAATGAGAGCAGAATTGGTTACGGAATTTTTTACAAAAGTTCCACCTGATAAAAATGCCGTAGCAACTGCTGCACAAACTCTAGGTAACAGAACTCTTGATCCAGAACACTTAAGAGAGGTAGTGCAAGGTCGTTTTGCAGATGCACTAGGGGAAGTTGCAGCAAAAATGACACTGGATGAAATACAAGAAAATAGGGGACAATTTGTAAAAGAAGTCACAAGAATTGCCAATGAATCTATAGGGCATACAGGTCTAGCATTAGAAACTGTTTCAATTATATCATTAGACCAAACTCCAATTGAGCAGTTTAATCCTGCAAACACTTTTGATTCTCAAGGTTTAACGCAATTAACAGAACAGATTGAGTCAAGAAAGAAAAAAAGAAATGATATTACGCAAGATACAAAAATTTCAATTGAAAACAAGAATTTAGAAACAGTTCAAAAAGAACTAGAGATTAAGAAGAACGAGGAATTTTCTAGATACCAACAAGAAAGAGAAATAGCTATTCAAAAAGCAAAAGAAAGAACAGAGACTATAAAACAAAAATCGGAAAAAGACCGTGAAGCTGAAGAAGCTGAAATAATCAGCCAAGAGCAAATTGAGGTTGCAAAAATTTCTCAAAATCAAGTTATTGAAGTTGAAAGAAAATTGACCGAAACAAGACTGATTGGAGAAATTGAGAAACGTAGAAAAGAACAAAATGAGTTAGAAAAAAATGCAGCTTTAGAAATAAGACAAAAAGATCTAGATACCGAAGTAAAGATTTTGAAATTAGATAGGGATAGTGAGTATGCACGTTTAGAGAAACAAAGATCAGTTGATGTGAGACGTGCGCAAGAGAAAGCTGCTATAGTTAAAGAACAGTCCGAAAGACAAAAAGATGCTGAGGAATCGCAAATAATAGCTGAACAAGGAATTAAAAATGCTCAAATTGCTCAACAAAAAAATCTAGATGCTCACAGAATTCAATCAGAAAGAGAAACAAGACTTCTTGATATAGAAAAAGCGAAAAGATTAAGTATAGAAGATCATCAAAAAAATCTTGAAGTTATAAATAAATCAAAACAAGTTTTAAAATCTAAAGCTGAAGAACAGGTTACTAGAGCTAAAGCAGTAGAAGCTGAAGAAAGAGCTAACTCAGCTATGTACGTTGAAAAAGCTCAAGGTATTAAGAAAGTTGATGTTATCACTGCTGCTTCAAAAGCCGAACAGGATAAATTTGCAACTATGGCAGCAAAACTAAGATACGAGATAGATGCTGCTGGTAAGGAAGCATTAAATGCAGCTGAAAACTTGAGAAGTGACGCAAGCAGAAGAAGTGCTTTAAGATTAAAACTTGCTGAAAAAATTGAAGCAATCATTAGAGAAAGTGTTAAACCGATGGCGAACATTGGAGATATTAAAATTGTAGATGTTAGTGGTTTGCCTGGTTTTAGTGGAACTTCCGGTTCAGGGGGGAGTGGTGGAGCAGTAACTGCAGGCACTCAGGGTGGATCTGGAAGAAATGGTAATTTAGCAGATAGTGTTGTTAGTTCTGCATTACGTTATAGAGCACACCAACCATTTCTAGATAGCTTACTTAAAGAAATTGGGATGAATCCCGGAGAGATAAGCAATATCAGAAATATTCTTGGTGATTATGAAAATCCTAAAAAAGATTTTCATATGAACTTTGATAAAGATCCAACCAAAGGCACCAAAGGTTCTAAGTAACGAAAGTAAAATATTATGAGTAGTGAATTAGATAATTGGGCAAAGAAATATGAAGCGGCTACTAATAGTGATGCTACCATTAAAGCTATGGCAAAATATTATACCTGTTCCTTTATGCTCGATATGCAGAGTGCAAAAGTAATTATCGAGATGCATGATGGTAAAGTTAAAAATATAAATACAAAGCCATCACCTTTAGATCCTTATGATTTTGCTCTTAGAGCTTCAGCAAAAACTTGGAGAGAATTTGGCCAACCCGTTCCAAAACCAATGTATCATGGAATATGGTCTGCAAGTTTTTTAAAAGATTTAAAAATTGAAGGCAATCATTTAATTTTAATGCAAAATTTAAGAAATTTTACTGTTCAGTTTGAATTGTTAAGAAAAATAGGAGTACCAGTTAAATGAATTATTTTGGATTAAAAGAGTCATTGTAATGGTAAGGCATCATGAGGTTGTTGGTCGTTATGTTACGATTGAAGTTGATGATAGCGAATATAAGGTTTTCTATTTACAAAATGGAAAAGGAATACCTTTAATTTGCCAACATACAGCGGGATGTCACAATCATCAATGGAGAGGTTTGCTTGAAGATAAAGAAATTACTAAAGACTACAATGTTATTGCTTACGATTTGCCAAGACATGGAAAGTCAGATCCTCCACATAATAAAGAATGGTGGAAAGAAGAATACAAGTTAACTGCTAAACATTATTGTAATTTTATTTTAAAATTATGTGAAGCTTTAGGTTTGCAAAAACCTATTTTTATGGGCTCATCTTTTGGTGGAAATGTAGCTTTGCAATTAGCTTTGCATTATCCAAACAAATTTAGAGCAGTTATACCAGTGGAGGCAGCAGATTATGCTCCTGGTTTTTATTTAGATTGGTGGCGTCATCCTCATGCAAATGCGGCTCAAGTTTGTGCTAGTGGCACATGGGATCTTATGGCACCACAATCACCAGAAAAAGACAGATGGTTGACTTGGCATTATTATACTCAAGGCTCAGAAGCATTTAAGGGTGATTTGCATTTTTACTCAGTTGATCATGATTTAAGAAAAGAATTAAAAAATATTGATGGACACAAATGCCCTGTTGTTATGTTGACAGGCACATATGATTATTTAACACCTCCAGAAGCAACAGAGAATACGGCTCGACAGATAAAAGGAGGGGTTTATATCGAAATGACAGATATAGGACATTTTCCGATGAGTGAAAATCACGAAGTATTTCGCGTTTATTTAATGGAAGCACTAAAAATTATTAAAGAAAGAACTAACAAGTAATTTTGGAGAGTAATAATGGTTAAAGATAAAACTGGAGTACAAATAAATCAAGGACATACCAGTACGGATGATTTTATAACTCGTAAATATGTCTTGCCTTTATTAAGAGATGAAAAAATCAGAAATCGATTAATCGAAGAACATAGAGCATGTCCTGTTGGTAGAGCTGCTCAACCTCATAAAGATCAGCCTATGGTTGAACATAGCAAGGAACTTCGAATTGTTTTAGATAAACTTAGACGACAGCCAATGGCGGTAAAAAAATATGTAACAGTATGCAAAAAAGATTTTGTAGATTATAGAATAGGTATTGTAAGTGGAGTAAGAGGCCAACCTGTAAAAATTTTAAACGATTCTTTCTCTTCAGAAGAAGCTTGTGAGCACGCAATTTTTTTAAAAAGAGTTTTAGAACTTTTAGAAAAGTACAAAGAATGAATAATAATATTGAAAGATTCATATGTTAAGAATTACTGGCTATAGCGATAAGTACTCAGCTTTTCCTGGTGAAAAAGTTAAGTTTTATGTGAATTCTGAAAAAAATGAGAATTATGATGTTCAAATTATAAGACTAATTCATGGAGATACTAACCCAGAGGGTCCTGGATATAAAGAAGAGGAAATTGGAGCCAAATGTAATAAAACATATAAAGGAAGAAACCAAAGAATCCATGGAGGATCTTATGTTGTTATTCCTCACGACGAAAGATTAAATACAAAAAGCTTTACCTTACAGGCATATATATTTCCAACAACTCCAGATAAAGGAAAACAAGGTCTTTTAACAAAATGGAACGAAACAGACAAAAGTGGTTATGGCCTTTTTATTGATGAAAATGCTTGCCTTTCAGTAACGATTGGTGATGGAGCTGGACAAGTTACAACTTTGTCTAGTGAAAAAAAATTAATGAGAAAAGTCTGGTATTTGGCAGCGGCAAGCTATGATGCTGAAACTGGAAAACTAAAACTTTATCAAGAACCATGTGTTACACCAACAAATGGTGGATTGGGAATGTCTTTGTTGCACCCAGCTGATGAAACCACATCGATTGTAGAAAAAACGGGCAATTTAAAACCACGAGCAAACATGACACCTTTTTTAATGGCTGCATGTACTCTTGTTGATCGAGCAGGAAGAAATATTCAGGGAGGACATTACAAAGAAGCTACTACACCAGTCGAATTACCAGAACAAACTCTAACTTATAACGGAAAGATTGATAGACCAAGATTAAGTAGAAAAGCTTTATCAAAAGCTGAAATAGAATCTTTAGCAAGAGGTTATAGCACTTGCACATCAGAGTTAAGATCTGAAGTTATTGGTGCTTGGGATTTTCACGCAAATATTACTAAAAATATAGCTTCAACTTTTATAGTTGATACAACTTCAAATCACCAGAATGGTTTCATTATTAATTTACCTTGCAGAGGAATGACAGGTTATAATTGGACTGCTGATGATATTGTTTACCATCATAAGCCTGAGGAATATGGAGCTATTCACTTTCATGATGACGATATAGATGATGCAAGATGGGAAGTTGATTTTACTTTTGATGTTCCAAATCCTATTAAAAGTGGAGTTTATGCAGCTAGGTTAAGAATTAATGGAGAAGATTCTCCTGAGACTGAAGATTTTGTTCCTTTTGTAATAAAACCGCCAAAAGGCAAGACAACTTCAAAACTTTTATTCGTGCTTCCTTCAAATAGTTATATGGCTTATTCAAACGATAACCTAGGAACAAATTCAGTAGTAGCTCAATTACTTGCTGGAAAGGTTCCGGTTTTAGCAGCTTCAGATTTATATTTAAATGAACACAGAGAATATGGTTTATCAACTTATTCACTTCACTCAGATGGTAGTGGAGTTTGTTATTCATCAAGACTTCGACCCATTCTTAATATGAGACCAAAATATAGACATTGGTTATCACCATCTTTATGGCAGCTGAATGCCGATCTTCATTTAACAGATTGGTTAGAAGAAAAAAATTTAGATTTTGATGTAGTTACAGATGAAGATTTGCATATTGAGGGTGTTGATATGTTGAATCGTTATCGATGCGTTTTAACTGGGTCACATCCAGAATACAGTTCAGAAAAAATGTTAGCAGCATATGAGTCATATCAGTTAAATGGTGGAAGATGGATATATTTGGGTTCTGACGGATTTTATTGGGTTAGTGAATATCATCCAGACAACACAAATATTATTGAGGTGAGAAAAGGAGAAGCTGGAACCAGAGCTTGGACAGCAAATCCTGGCGAATACAACAATGCTTTTGATGGTAAATTTGGGGGTATGTGGCGTGCTCGTGGAAGAATACCAACAAAAGTATGCGGATTGACTTTTACTGCTTACGGATTTGATGTTTCGTCATACTACAGAAGAGAACCAGACAGCAAAAGACCAGAATGTTCATGGATTTTTGAAGGAGTAGGAGAAGATGAAATAATCGGAGATTTTGGCTTAGTTGGTGGTGGAGCTGCTGGACTTGAATTAGATAGATATGATTTAGAATTTGGAACACCTCATAATGCTTATTTACTAGCAAGATCTGAAAATCACACAAACTTAATGCTGCAAGTAAATGAAGAAATTCACTTTTCAGTTAGAGGTTACTATGGAGGTGGTACAGAAAACCCGATGGTCAGAGCAGATATGATTTATTACAAAACACCTAAAGATGGTGCATTATTTGCCCCAGGATCTCTTTCTTGGTGTGGAAGTTTATCTTACAACAGTTACAACAATAATGTTTCAAAAATTTTAGAAAATGCCATTAGAGGATTTTTGAAAGAAGGGCCACTTCCATAATGTCAAAAGGAATAATTAGAAGACCAGCAGGCACAGATGGCAAGGCTATTCTTGGATCAGACGATCTTAGCACTGTAAACAACCTTGAAAAAGTAGCAATGAAGGATTTAGACGAAGATAAAATAAATGAAATTGCAAAATGTCTTTTTGTTTTAAATAATAGAAAATATGGGCCAATACCAGGAGCTTATATGGTTATGTGTACAAAACCCGGACAGGAATGGTGTGTTGGTCAACTTAGTGCCGATAGAGCTAAACCGTTTGTTTTGTTTGAAGATAAAGTTTTTTCCTCACCAGCGGAAGCGCAAAAAGAAGCGGAAAGAATTAAAAAAGAACGAGGTGAGTCAGCACCAAGACGTTGTACTTAAAAATTTAAAAAGGATTCAATGTCCGAAAAATCTCTTTGGTTATTTATTTTTTTATTATTGTACGCTGCTTATTGTTTTTTTTGGGGCGTAAGAGGATCAAGATATAATTCTGATAATCCAGAAAAATATTATTTAGCAAACAAAAATATTTCTTCATGGGTTTTTTTTTTCGCAGCCACCACCGCCACATTTGCCGGACTAACTGTAATATCTCAACCTAGTCTTGTTTTTCATGATGGTTTTCAATATGTCGGTACAGGTTTTATAGCCATAACTGTTCCTTTAGGAAGTGTATTTTTTTTTAAAAGACAATGGATGTTAAGTAGAAAGTTTGGATATATTACACCTGGCGAAATGTATTATGATTATTATAAAAGCGATACAATTCGTGTTATTTCAGTTTTAGTAACTTTTTTTATAGCAGTACCTCTACTAGCAGTTTTTTTTGGTGCTACAGGCTATTTAGTAAACACATTAACATCTGGATATGTTTCTAGAGAACTTAGCATGTGGGTCATTTCCACAATTGTATTGTTCTATGTGACAAGGGGAGGTTTTAAATCTATTGTCAGTGTAGGAGTGGTTCAGTCTTGGCTTTATTTTTTAACTATATTTCTTTTAGGAATTATTGTTTATTTTTTTGTTGGAGATATTGAATCTTTTGGGAAATCATTAGCAAAAATAGCTAGCACATCAGTAAGTACTTGGGGAAACACCAAAGGCTATGGAGGTGGTGATTATAATAGCTATTTTGCTTTGCCAGGTGTTATTCAATGGGTAGCTGGGTTAGGAAAGAATGAAGCAGTGGGTGGTCCTTGGACTGCAATGATGATTTTTACTTTTACAATTTCTTTTATGGGAATAGTTCTTTCACCTTCGTTTTCTATGTGGAGTTATTCCGTAAAACATCCAAAAGCTTTCTCTTATTATCAGATTTGGGGATCTGCCGTTATTGTAGGTTTATTATTATTTATATTTACAACATATCAAGGAATTGGAGCAAGTTTACTAGGAGCCAATACAGATATCAATAACAGCGGTCTTTCTATAAGCACTGTACTGCCAGAGGTTTCTAATAAGGATCATTCGCTAATAATTTATCACATTATAAGCTTAATGGATCAGCATGCTGTTTGGTTAACTGGTTTGTTAGCTGTTGGATTGATTGCAGCTCTCCAGTCAACATCCGCGGCTCTTTTAATGACATCTGGAAGCATTGTTACAAGAGATTTGTACAAAGCTTATGTTAATCCAAACATAAGTTGGGAAAGGGAACGTGCAGTCGCCCGTATTATAATGATGTTAATATTTTTGGCCTCACTTTATATAGCAACATTTGCTAAACCGGCAATGGTGATTTTTAGTGGTATAGCAATTTCTATTGCCTTTCAGTTTTTAATTGTTTTACTAGGCCTAGTTTGGTTTCCTTGGATAACAAGAGGAGCGGCAATTTATGGTTTAATTATTGGAATAATTATAGTTATTTTAACAGAAACTATCGGACAACAAATTTCTGGCAACAGATTACCTTGGGGAAGATGGCCACTAACAATTCATTCTGGAGTATGGGGAATGTTATTTAGTGTGTTTGTTTGTTTTTCTATTTCTGCTTTTTCTAATATTACAAAAATTGATATTTATAGATCTCATAGACAAAAGTTTCATGATTTTTTAAATGAACATATGGGACTTCATCCAAGTAGAACAAAACTTAGATCTTTTGCTTATGTAATTGTTTTGATTTGGCTTTTTTTTGGAATTGGGCCAGGACAAGTAATGGGTAATAATTTTTTTGGAGAGCCTGGAGCGGGCTATGAAGCTTGGATTCTTAAAATACCTTCTATTTGGGGCTATCAACTTATTTGGTGGTTGTTTGGTATAGGAATAATTTGGTTTCTAGCTAGCAAAATGGATTTATCAACCTTGCCTAACAAACCAATTCTAGCAGATGATCTTTATAAAAAGCCAGATGAAATTCAAGGAGAAGTTAATTATATCGACAAGGTTGGAACAGGCTATGGTTGGATATTGATCCTTGTAGGAATGGCAATATTTTCGATCGTATTCTATATTTATTATGTATAAAAAATTATGATTTTAAATTCTTTTAATTTTAACACAACACCAGGTCTTCGGTTTGGTAGTGGCCAAGCAAAAGATTCTTGTAAAGAAATTTCTAAAAAACTTGGTCCTCGTATACTTTTTATAACAGATGAAGGGTTGATGTCTTTGGGCTTAACCAAGCCTACCATAGATGAACTTAATAAAATTGGTTCTGTTGAGATATTTGATGAAGTCGAAGCAGATCCATCTCGAAAGACTCTTTTATCAGCAATAGAAATTGGAAAAAAATTTAATGCAACTGGTATTATTGGGTTTGGTGGAGGATCATCCATGGACGTAGCTAAACTTGTAGCGCTAATACTTGGTTCTAACGAAGATTTAGAATTGGCTTGGGGAGTCGAAAACGCTAAGGGACCACGTTTGCCATTAGTTTTAGTTCCTACTACAGCAGGAACAGGTTCTGAGGTTACGCCTGTTGCAATTATTACAGTAGGAGAAGAAGAAAAAAAAGGAGTATCGTCTTCAATAATTTTACCAGATTTGGCAATTTTAGATCCCGATTTAACACTGGGTCTTCCTGCCAGAACTACGGCGTCAACCGGTATTGATGCCATGGTTCATGCAATTGAAGGATATGCATCTTCTAATAAAAACAACAATCTCATTTCAAAAATGTTAGCCATCGAAGCACTAAAGTTACTTGGAGGTTCCATAGAAACAGCTGTTTTGGAAGGTTCAAATGTTGAGGCCAGAGGAAATATGCTCATTGGAGCTATGCTAGCAGGAAAAACTTTTGCTAATTCTCCAGTTGCAGCAGTTCATGCTTTAGCCTATCCAATAGGAGGAACTTTTCATATTTCTCACGGACTTTCTAATTCTCTTGTTTTGCCATATGTACTTAGGTTCAATAGCGTTGATGTAAAAGCAGCAAAATATTATGCTGAACTTGCACCGTATGTTTTTCCTAGTTTAGATATTAATAGAGGAACACAGGCAGTTTGTTCAGAGTTTATTGAGAAGATGGAAAACTTGTCGAAGAGATTAGGTCTGCCACAGAAATTAAGAGAAGTTAATATTCCAAAAAATGCATGTGAAAAAATGGCACGTGATGCAATGAAACAAACAAGGTTATTAGTTAATAACCCAAGAGAAGTCACTGAAACAGATGCACTTAGCATTTATCAGTCAGCTTGGTAGGAAAAATATTTATGAAAGAAAAAGACAATGATATTTTTGAACCAACTAGAAAATTTAATTCAGCTATTAAGTTATATATGTTTCAAACAGGATCAATTAAAACAAAATTAAAATTTATAAAGATGAATCATACTGATGAACCTTATGAAATACCTGTGCCATGGTTTTTAATTAAACACCCCGAGGGAGACATTATTATTGATGGTGGAATGCCTATAGAAGCTGCTATTGACAAACATAAACATTGGGGTTCTGTGGTTGAAGCCTATGATCCAGTGATGAAAAAATCGGAATGGTGTAGAGATCAAGTTAAAACAGTAAATACAAATCCAGATGATATCAGGTATGTGATACAAACACATCTTCATCTAGACCACTCAGGTGCTATAGGCCATTTTCCAAACGCTACTCATATAACACAAAGATTAGAATATGATTATGCATTTAATCCTGACTGGTTTTCTGGGCCGGCTTACATCAGGGCAGATTTTGATAAACCTAATATTCGTTGGAAATTTTTACAGGGAAGAAAGACGGATTTTTATGATGTGTATGGTGATGGTGTTATAAAAATAATATTTACACCAGGACACACACCTGGTCATCAATCTGTAATGGTTAAACTTCCAAAAACTGGTCACATGTTATTTACCGGTGATGCTTGTTATACAGGTGATCACTGGTGTGACAAATGTTTACCAGGGCTTGTATCTTCTTCATCTGATGCTGCGGCATCAGTCAAAAAATTAAGAAGGATTGCAAAGGAACATGATGCAAAAGTTGTTTGGGGTCATGATCCTGTTTCTTGGCTTGATTGGAAAAAAGCACCTATGTTTTACTACGATTAAATTTTTTTTTAGAAAATTTAATTGTTGCTCCTATTTAAATTTGTGATCTAATGTGTGGTGATCTAGCGTATAGAGCCACCATTGGTATAATTAATAAACCTAAAATAAATTGCTGACCTTCCCAGCTTAAACCCCAACCAACTAGTACAGTTGTAATTATCTGTAATACTAAAACTCCAATAACACTCAGTCCGTACCCACCAGTTCCTCCCAACAATGAAGTACCTCCAATAACAACTGCAGCTATTGTTAAAAATAAATACGTATCACCAACTCCGATAAAACCTCCACCACTCCAACCAAGAAGCAAGGCACCGGTAAGTGCTGAGAAAAAACCACTAATTACATAAGCGCCAACCCAATATGCTCTTTCAGAAATAGATAATCTTGCTGATGATAAACGACTACCCCCAAGAGCATAAAGATGTCTTCCCCATTTAGTTAAACGAAGTGCAACAATTATAATTATTGATGCGATAATCCAAATTAAAATAACGGGAGGAATAGGTAATCCTACAGTTTTACCATTCATAGAAGCAATATTTCTCATCCAATCTGGTACAACTCCGAAAACTGTACCAGCTGAGAAAGTACCCATTGCTACAAGAATTTGAACGCCTCCTTTAACGAAAAAACCAACGCCTAAAGTTAATATTAATGCTTGGCCCTGAAGTCTAAAACTTAAGATGCCATTTACTAAACCCACCACTAGACCTAATAATAACACAGCAACCAAAGCCAACCACGGAGACACTCCTTTAGTAATTAAAGACATTAAAGCGACGTTGGATGCTCCTATGAGAAATGGAATAGATAAATCAAGACCCCCTAACAGAGCAACAAAGGTTTGTCCGACAACAGCTAAACCTAAGAACGCAGCAAACACCAACATAGCTTTCATGTTAAGAAGCGAAAGGAAACCAGGTATTGTGAGAGCTCCTATTATAAACAATGCAATTAAGACAGAAATACCAATGAACACACTTTTTTGAGCAGTAACGTATTGACCGACAACTCCCATTAATATGATAAACGCTAGGAATATTAAAAAAGATACTAGGGTACGGCCCGAAAAGAAACCTTCTGCAATAAATGAAACAAAAATAAAAACAAGTATTAGCAAAATAAAAGCTAATGTTTTCCATTTATGATCACGAACAGTTTTGAAGAAGAAATTTTCTTCCTGCTCTTTTTCTGGTAAATCTTTTCCTTCAACTTGTTCTTTTTTTGGAAATTGAGAAAGTATATTTTCCTTTAAATCACTATGAATCCATCTAATAGAAAAATGATGCCAACCCCACAATATTAATCCTGTTACTGCTATTGAGAAGGCGACTATGTTCATCCAGTCAGCAGCATCAAAATAACCCAATATAGCAGTTCCTATACCGCACAAGATTGCAAATAATAAACCTAAACCTTTAAAGAAAAGAAAAGCAGATCTTCTCATATTATTTCACCTCGTCCCATTGGCTTAACTGACTATCTCGAGCTATTTTTTCTCTATAGATTCTCATGAACTGCCAGACTAAAGGAGTAAGAGGCACTCCAATAATAAATACGGCTATAATTTTGTAAAACGAATATCCAACAGAATAAAATAATACAGACCATAAAAAACCTGCAAAGATAACTATATACATATAAGGAGCAAAACGTTTGTAACTACCTTTGTGCCCCATATTTAAAAATAAAAAATATTGTAATAAAAAAACTGTAACTATACTGTATGCAATCTGAGCAAAATCTGAAGTTAGGCTTTCATAAAAAAATCTTTTAGGTTCTGTATATTTTATTTGGGAAATATCCCCAATATTTAATTCAGTTATAATTTGTGGTTGATAAAGAGAAGGATCATTAGGTATCAATGTATTCCCTCCTACAAAATAAACAGCTAGAATACCCAAAACACCTAATCCAAAAATATAAACATTTGTCAAATTTTTTATTTTAGAATGAACAAAAGGAGCTGTAATAACAAAGAGCAACAAGATAACTAATATGACTCCATATCCCTGGATACCAAAAAAACTTTTACCAGCACTTTCTACCAAATTATTATAAGAGATACCTTTTAAAACAATAAGAGATAAGGCGGCAAGAAAGAATAACATAGCAGTTGATTTAACTCTTGTACTAAATTGAGGTAGCATCGTTATGACAATTAAAGAAGCAAGCAGAATTACTCCAGCAATAGAGATAACACTGTATGCTGCTCCTGAAATCAGAGCAGTATCAGAAATATTTGATAAATAATTGATTTTTTCAAGACTAAAGTATTGAGGGGATGAAGTTTCAATACTACTAACTTGATTTGATTGTACACTTATCTGCTCAGTATTTTTAAGCAAATCTTTTTCTTTATCTTCAGGATCAAATATTAATCCTGTAACTATGATGGCAATAATAATTACAAAAGATATAGTTGATGGACTCCGGTGTACAGAAAGGAGATAAAGAAGAAGAGCAATGCCCGCTAAACCGATAATTACATAAAACATTATGGTTCCAGGTGTTTCTGTTAACCGAACAACAGAGTGTCCAGCTAATGAACCACCTAGTGTAGTGCCTGTTCCTGTAGTCGTTCCTGCTTCACCTTCTT
>ERZ651768.2123-NODE-2123-length-14087-cov-3.810421_pt1 | contig 14087 bp, 17 predicted proteins | sample MGYA00514754_ERZ651768 | MGnify/ENA metagenome assembly ERZ651768 | reverse complement strand
TGTGCAGGCGATATTGTTAGTGACCCTTGTATATATTATTTTAAGAAATAGTGAACAACTATTAAACTATTTTGACCAAGATACAGAAGGCTCTGATGATGGTTCAGTTGAAAATGTTTCAAATTAGTATTATTATTAAACTAAATTTAAATATCATATTTAACCTCGTATTTCAGCAATAACTATAAATATCATTAATATATTGGATAATTAATTGAGTATTGATTTAGACAGTACCGAAGGAAGAAAACAATATTTATCAGAAAAATTGGATGATCTCCTAGAGGGTATTAATGACTCCTATGGTACTCTATTAATGGAAGAATTGTTAGCGCGATTAGAGCTTACAGTAAAAGATTTTAATGATGAAATGAAAGTTCTTTGTGATCAATTGGTTACAAAAGAAAAGGAACGTCAGCAATTAATGGAAATGTTAAAAACTACCGATGGAATTCCAGCTCCTGAACCTGATACCCAACAACCCATGCATGATACAAGTGAGGCAGTAGATCCTGAGCACATAGAGATTGAAGAACTTGATGAAGATGTGCCTGAATGGGAAAAGAAGTTGGCAAAATTAGAAAAAAAGTAACTTAAAGGATATTATGCAGAGAGCGATTTGGATCATCACATTTTTTATCATTCTAGCCATTGGATATTATTGGATGGTTGTAGATGATTCCCGTACTCAACAAATGATGCAGCTGGCAGATAGTGATGATGAGCTTTCCGGAGATGTCAACTCAACCGTTGAAATTTACGATCGATTAGAGAAAAAATGGATTGGAACCAGTAAGCATGTGCAAACCTTACAAAAGGAAACTCATGCACATTATGCCGCTTATGATGCACAAATGGATTCAATAGATATAGTGTTTGAAGAAATTAAGTTTACTATAGAGCAATTAGAAGAAACATTAATCAGGAAAATTGACAGAGTTAAGGACGATGTAAGAAACCTTGAAGATAGTTTTGAAACTTTTAAGAGATCAACAAATCGTACTGTTCGTGATGTGAAACAGACTATTTCAACAATACAGGATGATATAAATACATTAAATTTGACTGTGTTTCCGCCAGTTGAAGAAGAAGAGAAGAAAAAATAGAACTAATTCTTATACATTGTAAAAAGGGGAAGTTATTCCCCTTTTTTATTTTTAATCAATTAAATATCATATGATAAAACTTGATGAATTAATAGGAGATATTATATTTGTATCCTTTTCAAACTTTGAAAGGTACAAAGATATTGGTATTGATAATCCAACTGGTCATTTTCTTTTGAAGGGTTATGACCAATTGGGTCTGTGGCTAGAACACCCCGGAATTGTAATTATTCATGGGAAAGATGAATCTGGGGTGCCCTTACCTGTAAAGGATCAAACCAGGGAAGATATAGCAGCTAATTTTGTAGTAACTTGGGATAATGTTAATACAATAATGCATTACCCTGAAAGGGACGGATATGATTTTCCCAGTGAATTTGAAAAAATGAAGTTAGGCTTTAGGTTTGAAAAAGAGGATGAATAGATAATCTTATGATTTCTGGTACAATCAAAATGTGGAAAGAAGCTGAGGGATGGGGTTTTATAGAAGGCGATGATGGAGATGATTATTTTTTTAATATTGCCAATATTCGTAAAGGTCAAAAAATACTCGTAAATGTCAGGGTTAAGTTTGACGTCACACAAGGGCATCGAGGTCCGGAAGCAGAAAATGTCAGTTTATTCTAAATAAAACATTATTAAACTCTCTTTTTAGAGAGTTTTTTATTTAGGAGCATATTTTATTTAAAAATATATAAATTATTATTTCATATTTATGTTTAGGGAAAGCTGAAGTTTAATTTAGTTTTACGTCCAATTCTTTGATAATATTTTAGTGATTTTAATATGCATATAACAGATATTCAATCGATTCATCATTCGCAGCCAGAATATTGGGAAAATTCTTATAATGCTGGTGAAATGGCTTGGGATTTAGGAGAACCTACTCCAATATTTAAAAATTGGATACATTCACAAAAAAAGCCATTATCTATATGTATCCTTGGAGCCGGAAATGGATGGGATGCGCTTTATTTTGCAGAAAAAGGTCATGAGGTGACAGCGGTAGATTTTGCTGATTCTGCCATTACAAACATGACTGATTCTGCAAAAAAGAAAAATTTGAACCTGAATATTCTACATGAAGATATTTTCAATTTAGAAAAATTATATGATGCGCAATTTGATATTGTGTTAGAATACACCTGTTATTGTGCCATTGATCCCAATAAACGAACAAATTATATTCAAATGGTAAATAACCTATTAAAACCATCCGGAAAATTGGTTGGCATATTATTTCCAATTGATAAAGAACTTGATGATAATGGACCACCCTTTGGAGTTGACATTAACACTACAATGACACTGTTTTCAAAATATTTTACTTTGGTAGAAAAAGAAATACCAGCATTATCAATTGAGAGACGACGAGGAAGAGAAGTGTTTGTTATTTTTAAGAAGAATGAATACTAAAATTAGAATAAATAATATTCAATTATTTGGATATCATGGTGTTGATGAAAAAGAAAAATCTGATGGCCAGCCATTTGAAATTGATATTGAAGTTTCACCAGTATATGATGAATCAATCTCAGATAATTTACATAATACTGTAAACTATTCTCTTATATATGATGAAATAACCAATATATTTTTCCAAAGGAAATATAATTTAATTGAATATCTTGCAAATAAAATTGCCACTACAATTACAGATAAATTTAATGTGGATAATTGTAAAGTGGTAATACGCAAACCAAATGCCCCCATTAATGGCAATTTTGATTCTGTAGAAGTGGAAGTTATTAGTAATGTCTGAAGATCAACATATATTTTTAGGATTAGGTTCAAATGTAGGCAATCGTTATCAAAACTTGAAATTTGGGATTGATATGTTGAATGTGCATCCCCATATTTGGGTGACGGAAAAATCCCATGTGTATCAATCACCTGCCATGTATAACACAGATCAAGATGAATTTTATAATATGGTGATTGAAATTGATACCAACTTAATTCCTGTGGACTTACTGAATGAAATTAAAGCCATTGAGAAAAAAGCAGGAAGAAAAGTAGAGAAGAAAAAAAATATGCCGCGTGTTTTAGATATTGATATTTTGGCTATAGGTAGTTTGCAAATTCATAGTGGATTATTGGAAATACCACATGCAGGAATATCAGAAAGAAAATTTGTTCTCAAGCCCTGGAATGATATTGCTCCAAAATTTAAAGTTCCCGGACAAAATGCATTGGTTTCAGAAATTCTTGAAAATACAGATGACAATTCAGACGTAAGAATGGTGCTTATTGTAGATAAGGAAGGCATGTTTTGAAAATTCCCTATCATATTGCTATAGAAGGTACAATTGGTGTTGGAAAAACCAGTTTATCAAAAATATTAGGAGAACGATTAGAAGCTAAATTGGTTTTGGAAGAGTTTGAAGAAAATCCCTTTTTAGTTGATTTTTATAAGGATTCAGAGCGTTTTGCATTTCAAACTCAGTTGTTTTTCCTCTTATCACGCTATCGACAGCAACAACAATTGCAACAAACAGATCTGTTTACGAAAACATTAATTTCTGATTATATGTTTGTAAAAGACAGATTGTTTGCAGCATTAAATCTAAATGATAAGGAAATGAGTTTATACAATGCAGTTGCCCGAATATTAGAAAAAAATGTTACATCCCCTGATATGGTTATATTTTTACAATCAGATACTGATCGTCTTATGCAAAATATTAAACTTAGGGGAAGAGAATATGAAAAGTTAATTGATTGGAAATATATCGATGCCTTAAATCAAATGTATAATGAATATTTTTTTAAGTTTGATATTTGCCCATTACTGATCATAAACACCAATGATATAGACTTTGTAAAAAATAAAAATGATTTAGAAGAAATAATTGAGTTTATTCGAACACCTGGAGAAGGCACCCGCTATTTCAATCCAATAAAAAGTATTCAATAAGATGAAAATATTATTTATCATTGCATTGCTTTGGATATTTAACCAAATTAGAAAATTCATTTCTGGTATTCAAGTTTCAAACAATAAGAAAGCGAAAAGTGATTATAAGAGCCGTAAAGAAGGAATGGATATTCAGGATGCGGATTATGAAGACGTGGAATGAAAGCTGTTAGAATAAGTAAACATGGCGGATTAGATGCGCTAACATATGATGATATTCCCGAACCTGACTGTCCCTCTGATAAAGTAAAAATCCGTGTAAAAGCTGCAGCCATTAATCATTTAGATATATGGGTGAGAAAAGGACTCCCAGGTATGCCAGTATCATTGCCATTAATATTAGGTTCTGATGCATCTGGTACAATTGTAGAAGTTGGTTCTCAGGTACATAATTTTCAAACAGGTAATGATGTGGTTATTCAACCTGGTACCTTTTGTGGAAATTGTCACCATTGTAAAGAGAGAAAAGAAAATTATTGTTCTGAATATGGTATTTTAGGTGAGACGGAAAATGGAACTCTGGCTGAATATGTTATTCTTGACCCTGTTAATATTCATAAAAAGCCAGAGCATCTATCTTTTTCCGATGCTGCATCAATGCAACTGGTTTTCATGACAGCCTACCAAATGCTCATAATAAGGGCAAAATTGCAACCTAATGAAACCGTCTTAATTTATGGTGGAAGTTCTGGTATTGGGTCAGCAGCCATTCAAATTAGCAGGGATTTAGGGGCTAATGTTATTGCCACATCCGGTAGCGATCTAAAATGTGAATTTTCCAAAAAATTAGGGGCTCATCATGTAGTAAATCACAATGAGGGAAATTGGAAAGATGAGATAAAACTAATTACAGAAATGAATGGTATTAACGTAGTATTTGAGCATGTAGGGTCTGCTACATGGAAAGAATCAATAAGGCTCTTGTCAAAAGGGGGGAGGCTGGTAACCTGTGGAGCAACAACAGGTGCTGATGTTGATATTAATTTGGCACATCTTTTTATGAAACAACAGTCCATTTTGGGTTCAACCATGAGCAATATTTCTGCCTTTAAAAAGGTGATGGCTAAAATTAACCAAAGGAAATATCTACCAATTGTAGATAAAATATTTGCAATGAAAGATATTCGTGAAGCTCATAATTATATCGAAAATAGGCAGCAAATGGGTAAGGTAGTATTACTTCCATAGTACATTGGAATGCTTTGCATTAAGATGGTGAGAATTTTGATTATCATCGCTTTCATGTGTAACATGCTCTTCTCTGATAATTTTCATGGCATGGGTATGCAGATGACTTCTAATGGGACGGGTATTTATTACAAGCCAGGAATTGAGTGGAGAAAAAATACTCAAATATTGGGTGATATAGGTGTTCATTTTAGTAATCATGGACAATCAGCCAGCGGGTTTGGTTTGGTCAATGGAAATAGCTCAATTTATTTGGATTTGTCAGCTGTCTTAAAACAAGAATTATTCAGAACGATGATTGCTGGTGTTTTTAAACCGGTTATCATAATTCAGGGTGGAAGTATAGCAGACTTAAGCACCATTTCAGGAATTAATAATTTAGGAAATTGGAGGACGAAATATGCATTTGGTACAGGCATTCAATTTTATAATGGCAGAATACTAAATGAACTAATATTGAAATTTAATAAAAATCCTTTTGTCGATGATGGCAATATGGCATTTCAGTTGGCAATGTATTGGAAATAAGGAGGCTTAATTATGTCAGATGACTGTTTGTTTTGTAAAATAATAAATGGTGATATTCCAGCAGATATTGTGGCACAAACCGATAATGCATTAGCATTTCGCGATATTAATCCCCAGGCTAAAACCCATGTATTAATCATACCAAAAGTACATATTCAATCTACGCGAGAACTAAATGATGACAATGTGCACTATTTAATGGATATGGCAGTAATGGCAAATAATATTGCAGAAAATGAAGGTATTATGGAATCGGGATATCGCTGGGTAATTAATACTGGGGATGATGGAGGACAAACTGTGCATCATATTCATCTACATTTATTGGGAGGGAGGCAACTCCATTGGCCACCAGGATAAAATTACCCTATGTATATTTCTAAACTTAAATTACAAGGATTTAAATCTTTCCTCAATAAAACTGATCTTAACTTTGGTGAAGGGGTTACAGCAGTGGTTGGTCCAAACGGGTGTGGGAAAAGCAATATTGTGGATGCCATTCGCTGGGTATTGGGTGAGCAGAAAATTTCTATTCTTCGATCAAATAAAATGGAAGATGTTATTTTCAATGGTACAAAAAATAGAAAGCCCCTGAGTTTTTGCGAAGCATCTTTGCTCATTCATAATAGTCGTGAAATTTTACCCATTGAATATAATGATGTAGAAATATCACGACGTTTATATAGAAGTGGTGAAAGTGAATTTTATATTAATAAAAACCTGTGTCGCCTGAAAGATATCCAAAATCTATTTGTGGATACAGGAATGAGCTCTAATGCATATTCTGTCATTGAGTTAAAAATGGTGGATTCCATTCTATCTCATAATGCCAACGACAGACGAAAGATGTTTGAAGAAGCTGCAGGAATTAATAATTACAAACAGCAGAGACAGGCAGCATTAAGGAAGATAACTGCTACTCGTGTAGATATGGAACGTGTGAATGATATCATTGTAGAAGTGAATAATTCCATTAAGAATCTCAGATTGCAGGTGAAGCGGTTTGAACGTTTTGATAAATTGAATAAAGATTTAAAAAAACTTAATATTGAAGTAGCACAAGTAGAAATTCAGCACCTCGCTATTAAACTGGCGCCGCTTCAAGATAAACTCAATCAGATCAAGGGTAAACAATCCAACTTATCGGGCCAAATGAATTTAGATGAAACCTTGACAGAACAGGTTCAAACTCACTTTGAAGATAAAAAAGCTAAACTCAATAAATGCCAATTAGAGATTTCAAATCTAGAGAATACATTATCTGTATTAAATAGCAATTTATTGGTTTGGTCAGAGAAAATATTAGGGAATGAAAATCAAAAGAACCATTTCACAGATGAACTCCAGAATAATGAAGATAGTCTTAATATTTCTATCAAGAAATTGGAGGAATTAAATTCTAAAAAGGAGAACTTGCTGCCAGAAATTAAGAAGCGTAAAATTGAGTTTAATAAACATGAAAGACAGTACAATAAGGTAAAAGATAATTACGAAAATATTCTAAGACATCAGGAAAATTTTAAAAAACAGACTGAATCTGAATATTTAAAAATCCGTGAAGAAGAGGGTGTCTTGGAAAGATTGAAAAATACAATTTCAGAACTTTATCAAACAAAAGAAATTCACAGTGAAAAAATAGCAGAAGATTATCAAAAAATAGAAAATTGTAAAGCCGATTCAAATTTAGCACGTGCTAATGTTGAGAGTCAGGAAAAGAAAATTAAGAATATCACGAATGAGTTAGAGAGCCAAAAAACTAAACAATCATTATTAGAGGACGACATCTTATCTTTGAAAGAGAAGAAAAATATTTTATTATCTAATATATCCACACTGAACAGTCAAAAGGAGTTCTACGCTAACGTTATTGAAAACCATGAAGGTAGACCTTCAGGAATAAAACACATATTGAATGATAGAGAAAAGTATCCATTTGTGCTGGGCGTTTTATCTGATATTATTGAGGTTGATGATCCGTATCAATTAGCGGTTGAGACTGCCTTGGGAGAATATGGAAACTTTTTAGTGGTTGATAGTGAGGAAAATGCACAATTGCTCATAACTGAAACAAATAAACGCCTTTCAATTTTTGTATTAGAGCATCTTCCTGAAATTAAGCCAATTAAATTAAAAAGTCCTGTCGAGTTACTGCTTTCGAAAATAAATTGCCAACCTAAATTACAGAAACTTATTACATTGCTTTTATGTGATGTGGGTATTATCCCTACTGATAAAACTAATTCCCATTCCATCAACTCTAATTCATTTAACTGGGTGGATGCATCTGGCAATTATTTTTATCGAGGATATATCATTAAAAGTCCCGGGAAGGAACCTGAATCTGTGATTGGGCGAAAGCAGAAATTAGAACAATTACAAAATGATACACTAAGTGCAGAAAATAGTCTCAATAAATTAAAGAAAAAATTAGAAAATACAGTAAAAAATGCTAATGACATTCACAATGTTTTGCATGCAAAAAGTAGTGAATTGGATTTTGCTATTCAGAAATTAAATGATTTTGAACAAAAATTACAGCAGCAAGATTATATTTCAATACGATATCAAGAATCCATATCAGAGCTTAAAGAAAATCAGAAAAAAACAGATTCTCAAATTACTGATTATAATATCCGCCTTAAAACAGTAAAAGATTCCATTCATAATGTAAGAATTGAACATGAGAAATCATCTAAAGAATATGAGAGTTTCCAAGCAAAAATAGCTGAGGATAGATTTATAAGAAGAACGCAACAGCAAAATGTTCAAGACTCTCGCATAAAACTTCTGGAAATTAAAAAAGAAAAAGAAGGATTGGATTACCGCATTGAAACTTTTGCTTCCCAGGAAAAAGAAATAAGACAACGGATTAAGAAATATAATTCTGAAATGTCAAGGATTAACATAGAAAATAAAAAACTACAATCTTCTCTTGTTGAAGGAAAGGAAAAAATTCTTGAATTATCTAATGATTTAGAGTTGAGTAGTAGAGAAAAAGATGAATTGGAGCAAGCCTATAATAAAGCATACGATGAACTGCAGAGATTGCAGTCAGGAATTCGAGAACGTCAAAAACAAAAAGACGAATTTCTTAATACCATTCGTGAGTATGAAATTACTATTGCAGAGGCTAATAATGAAATCAAACATCATCGTAGTCGAATAAAGGAGCGATTTAATGAAGAATTATCGGATGATAATACTAATTTGAAAGAATATGATTTGTCATCCCGAAAAGCGGAAATAGAAAATATCCAGAGATCATTGGATCGTATTGGTCCTGTAAATCTGGCTGTGGCTGAAGAATATGAAAGAGAATCTGAGCGCTATACTTTTTTATCGGAGCAGTATAGTGATTTAGAAGAATCTGAAAAAATCATTAATGAAACCATTGAAAAGTTGAACTGTGAAGCAGAAATGAAATTTATGGATACATTTACTGCCATTCAAGAGAACTTTACCAAAACATATTCTTCCTTTTTCAATGGGGGCCAGGGACATCTGCGCCTAGTTGGTGAAGATGAGCCTTTAGAAGCTGAAATTGAAATTATTGCCCAACCCCCAGGTAAAAAGACTCAAACACTGCGCATGCTCTCTGCTGGTGAGAAAGCTCTCACCGCCATTGCCTTGCTCTTTGCCATATATCTGGTAAAACCCAGCCCTTTCTGCATATTAGATGAAGTGGATGCTCCCTTGGATGATACCAATATCCGTAAGTTTACACAGGTTTTACGGGAATTCTCGAATAAAACACAGTTTATAGTGGTAACCCACAACAAACTTACCATGGAAAAAGCAGATTTCATATACGGTGTCACTCAAGTTGAAGAAGGAATTAGTAAAATTGTATCGGTTAAATTTGGCAATGAAAAAATAGAAGCTTTTGCCTGATAATTACCTTATATGCAATCACTTAGCAAATCTATAGAACAATTTATTAATCCTCAGTATTGCAATTCCTGTAATGCCCCATTATCAGAAACTGAACAATTATACTGTTCAAAATGCAGAGTGAATGATGTACAATACAGTAAGTTAGGAAATTGGGTTCTCCAACTCACAACGCATCAAAACCTGGATTATGCACATTCCTTTTATTGGTTTGGTGAAGTTATTCAAGCCTACATACATCATCTTAAGTATTTCGGTTGGAATGCTTTTCTACCTCAACTTATCAATAATGTAGTCTGGGGAATTGATTTGCCCAATGAAGCATCTGGAGCGGTAATAATCCCCATTCCACTGCACAGAATACGGCAGCGAGACCGAGGGTTTAATCAGGCTCAAGTTATTGCCAGTGAATTGGAGCAGCAATGGAATTTAATGGTAGATTATGAAATATTGAAGCGGCGAAAATATACAAAATCACAAACTGCTCTAAGTATTTCTGATATGGAAAACAATATGTATATGGCATTTCACCTCACTCAAACCCCTCCCAAAGCAGTGTTGTTAATAGATGATGTGCTCACTACTGGATCAACTGCAGATGCGTGTGCACGGCAATTGCGTGAGGGAGGAAGTAGGTGGGTAGGTGTTGTAACATTAGCAACTCCAAAAAAAAAGAAAATATTTAGATAAGAAGTTCCTGTCTTTTGTAATTTCCCTGTCTGTTTACCAGCCGAAATTATGAACAAGATTACTGATTTAGATTTAAAAGGAAAGCGGGTACTTATTCGAGTGGATTTCAATGTTCCCCTGAATGGAGGTATTGTTGCTGATGATTTTAGAATAAGAGCAAGTTTGCCAACCATAAAACATTGCCTGAATGAAGGTGCATCTGTGGTCTTAATGTCGCATTTGGGTCGCCCAAAAGGAGAAGTTGTTCCGGCATTAAGTCTTGACCCTGTTGCATTTTGTTTAGAAGATTTACTTGAAAGAGAAGTAATGTTCTCAGAAGATTGTATTTCGGATGATGCAATTGGATTGAGCCAACAAATGCTTCCTCGTGAAGTACATCTTCTAGAAAACCTTAGATTTTATCCAGGTGAAATCAATAATGATCCTGAATTTAGCGGCTATCTTGCAGAACATGCAGATATATTTATAAATGATGCTTTTGGCACATCCCACCGTGCACATGCTTCAAATGTAGGAGTTGCATCAATAGCAAGTGAGTCTGCCGTAGGCTTACTCATGGAAAAAGAATTAAAATATCTGGGTGAGACTATGAATGCTCCTGAAGAACCTTGCGTTGTTATTTTGGGTGGTGCCAAAATTGGAGACAAAATTACTCTCATTAAAAATATGATGGAAAAAGCAGATTCTATTCTTATCGGTGGCGCTATGGCTTTCACCTTTTTAAAAATTCAGGGAAAAAATGTGGGCTCATCGTTGATTGATGAAGACAATCTTAATACCGCTGAAGAAATTCTAAGGTTAGCAAATAATACCAATACAAATATAGTACTCCCCCTTGATGCTGTAGCAGGACCGAAATTATCTGACGATGCTACATGGCGGGTTGCTAGTTTAGATGAACTGAAAAATAATGAGGCCGGTTATGATATTGGTCCTGAAACCACCATGGAATTTGAAATGGTACTATCTAATGCAAAAACAATAATTTGGAATGGCCCCTTAGGTGTGAGTGAAATACCTGCATTTTCAACCGGTACGCAGGCAATTGCTTCTGCTGTAATAGACCAAACTGAAGATGGTGCAATATCTATAATTGGCGGAGGAGATACAGCGTCAGCTTTAAAGCAATATGGATTGGATAAAGGGTTTACCCATATTTCAACAGGTGGAGGAGCATCTCTCCAATTGATGAGTGGAAAACAACTTCCTGCATTGGAGGCATTAAAGGAATATGCTTAGAACAAGATTTTGTGTAGCAAATTGGAAAATGAATTTTAATTGTACTGATACTAAATCCTTTCTTGAAAACTGGAATAATAAAGAATTGAATAATAAGGAAGTTAAAACTATTTTCTGTCCGTCATTTACAGAGCTGAATACAGGTGTAGAAATTCTTCAATATTCAGATTCTGAAATTGGAGCACAAAATGTATTTTATGAATCTAATGGTGCTTATACCGGGGAAGTATCTTGTTCAATGTTGAAAAATATTGGGTGTCAGTGGGTCATAATTGGACATTCTGAACGTCGATCGATTTTTAGTGAAACTGATGAAATGGTACGTAATAAATTAGATCAATTAATTTCAGAAAGAATGAACCCAATAGTATGTATTGGTGAAACAAAAACTCAGCGTGAAAATGGAAAAACTCAGGAAATTCTATCTCAACAATTGTCCATAGCATTTGAAAATCAGGAAGATGTAAATTTGAAGAATACCATAATAGCATACGAACCTGTTTGGGCAATAGGTACAGGAATTACAGCCACTGTTGAAATGGTGTCTGATGCTCACAAATCAATTAGAAACATTTTTAATAAGAATGGATTTAATGGAAGCAATATTTCCATTTTATATGGAGGTAGTGTTACAGACGGAAACGCAACTGAGTTATCAGAATTAACAGATGTTGATGGTTTTTTAGTAGGTGGTGCATCTTTGGATGTAGACAAGTTTTATGCAATTTATAATCAACTTTAAGGAGAAATAATAATGTTATATGGAATCGCAATTTTTATCTTTGTTTTGGTTTGTATCATGTTGATGGGAATTATCCTATTACAATCCAGTAAAACTGGTGGAATGGGCACAGCTATGGGTGGGCAGGCAATTAACACTGCCTTTGGCGGACATGGAGCCGATAAGCTGTTAGTTAGAATTACCAGTGGATTAGCTGTTGCATTCATGGTTTTAGCAATTACAATTGGAATGATGGATAATCCAGCATCTCGAATTGATTTTAGTAATAAACCAACACTCAGTCGTAATGAAGGAACCGGAAATGCTGTATCTACACCAACCGTAGATTTACAGCCAATTGAAAAAGTTGAACCTCTTGCAGTGCCTACTGAAAACAAGGATGGCGAATAATCTTATTTGCTGAAGTGGTGGAACTGGTAGACACGCATGCTTGAGGGGCATGTGGGGGAAACTCTGTGTGGGTTCGAGTCCCACCTTCAGCACTAATATTCTATTAATAAAAAATAATGAAATGAAAAATAATATTCTCATCAGCTTTATCTTAGTCTGCACTAATCTATTTGGTAGTGCAGAAGATCATTTGTTATTAATCCAATCATCTATAGATGCGGGGGAGTATTTAATTGCAGAAGTAAATTGTGAAACTGCAATTTCTGAATATGACGCAAATGCTGCCTTATATTTTGTTAGAGCGCAGGTGGCAGTAAAGCTCGATAGGTTAGATGATGCCAATAAATATTTTATAAAAGCTATTGAATTAGATAATAAAAATGAGGATTATAGATTAGAACAAGAAAAGTTATCTGAATTAAAAGACGGTATGACTAATGCCCGTAACACTTTTGATAGGGGCAGAATGGATGATGCTATTATTGAATATGAAAAATTATCCTCAGCTTTTGCAAATAATGCCATTGTCTTTTATAATTTAGGTAGAGTCTATAAAGTTAACGAAGAATTTAATTTAGCAGTGCAAAACTATAAAATAGCAATGGACTTAAATCCATTTGAAGAAAAATATTCTCTTGCAATCATGGCAATTGCACAGGAAAAGGCAAAAGCCGGAGATACAGAATATCGTCGACAAGAATTTGATTCTGCTATAGAAAATTATAAAAATGCAATTCATTATTCTCCTGACTACACCACTGCTTATTTCAAGCTTGCCAGAACCTATTTTAAAATGAAAGATTATGAAAATGCCCGCATTATTTTAGGGCAGAATTTAGAAGTTGATCCTCGCCAAGAACAATCTGAAAAAATGCTGGGGGATATTTATAGAGGTACTGGAGAATCAGAAGAAGCAATTAAGCATTACAATCAAGCTATTTCTATTAATAGTAATTATCATCAGGCGTACTACTCTCTCGGTGCCACTCTCCTTTCAAATGGGGATTTAGAGAATGCACGGGTTGCTCTTAACTCTGCCATACAACTGGCGCCTGATTATGCCAAAGCATACGGTGCATTAGGAACGGTAGACCAAGAATTAGGCGAAATCGATTCAGCTATTAATAATTTTTTACAAGCTGTGACATTGGATGCAAAATCTTTTAAAATTCATTATCGTTTGGCAAGCGCATATAATTTGCAAAAACAATATGAAAATGCAAAAAAGTCAGCAAAGGATTGTCTAAATATTAAACGAAATTATGCACCAGCATATTTTGAATTGGGAATTTCTGAAAAAGCATTAGGCAATAAAGTTGCTGCCACAGATGCTTTTGAAAAAGCAAAGAAAGATAGAAATTGGAGAAAATCAGCCCAATTTGAACTTGATATGTTG
>ERZ651768.2122-NODE-2122-length-14093-cov-3.653253_pt1 | contig 14093 bp, 10 predicted proteins | sample MGYA00514754_ERZ651768 | MGnify/ENA metagenome assembly ERZ651768 | reverse complement strand
AAAAATTTAATTTTAAAAAATTAAATGATACCCAGGGTCACCAGGCAGGAAACTTATCCCTGAAACGAGCGGCCGAGATCATGATATTGGAAAAAAGAACCGAAGACATTGCCTGCAGATATGGCGGGGAAGAACTGGTCCTTATCCTTCCCGAAACCCAGAAGATCAATGCGCTGGTTATTGCTGAACGAATTCGGCAAAAACTTGAAGAAGCAGAACTGGAGTTTGAAGGGAAATCATTTGGAGTCACTTTGAGCGGCGGAGTGGCTTCTTATCCCCTGGATGCTCAGGATACAAAGTCCTTGATTCACGCGGCCGACATCGCGCTATATCAAGCAAAGGAAAGCGGTAAGAACAGGATTTACTTGCATGCCCTGAACAAGTGGCATTATATCAGGATAGATTTTGCGGGAAAAGTCCAGGTCAAGAAAGTCGACCAGGAATCTGAACAAATTAAGGTCCAGGGAAAAAATTTCAGCAACTCCGGTCTGCTTTTCGAAAGCCCTGTTTCCATTGAAATCGGTACGCAGGTACAGATACAAATTGCAGACAAGAGCATCGGCAGACCCATTACCGTAATAGCCCAGGTGGTACGGTTAGAAAAGTTTGACTCCTATTACGATATTGGGGTTTCGTTTGTGGAAATCGATGATACAAGCGGAAGCGAAATAGCGCAAACCCTGGCCAACAACCTGGAAATTCCCGTCAACTCACTCAGCCAAAAAAAGAATCCGGAAAATTAAGGCCGGGTCGCGAACAAATTAAAGGTGTTTTGCGTTTTCAATACCCGGTTTGCCAGCCAGGCATGGAGCCCATAACGCCGGACACAATATTTTTCGATTTTCAAAACTTTTAAACCTTCATCCCGCAAAATTTCATGGACCCGGTTCGGGTCAATCCCCCCAAACTGCCGCTGGTAATCCGAGTGATAGTACTCATCGTCCAGCACAGGAATTTTTCGTACCTTCATCTCAAACCGATAAAATTTTTCATCCATCCAGGAAAGCGTGCGGTGCAGGGCAAACCTTATCGAAGATTGAACTTCCTGCTTGAGCGGCTCGAAAAACACCAGCAGTCGCTTGCCAGAAGAAAGTCTTGCGCAAATTTGTCGAAGCGCCGATTCATAATCGAAGAGATGGTGCAAGATTGCAGATAAGACAATCACATCAAACTCATCTCGATTTTGCGCCAAGAATTCCTCAACATCTCCCACCACCAGGTGGGCCTGAGGTTTTAGTGTTGTGGGGATGGAGTCCTCAAACGCTTGAATCATTTCCCGCGACAAATCCAAACCGGTCAAGCGGTATCCCCGGGATAAAAATTCCAAGGAGAGGTAACCGGTTCCGCAACCCAGATCCAGAATTCCAGAGCCGGGCTTCAGGGTGGCGCAAACCTCGTTGACCGCTCTTTCCAGTATTGAGTTCTGGAAAAAATTTGTTTGTTCAGGGTGACGGGAAAGATATAACCGGTTTTCCAGGGCATGCACCCTTCGGTTTTCTTCCAATACTTTCTCTTTGGTAACGGAGAATGCCATCGCCGATTCCATCAGGACACGAGTTCTTCAAAAAAGAAGCGCTTTTTTGTCTTGGCGGTTTTACACTCGTTGCAATTGATGCAGACATCGGGGTATTCCCCTTTTTCATGCTGGGCACGTAATCGTTCAATTTCCCTACCCCGCCACAAGTCTTGCACACTATCCTGGAAAGCGTTTCCTAGTTTTAAGGTAGCATTATAATCCACACAGCATGGAAGCACTGTGCCATCCCATAACACCACTAACTTTCCATAATCTTTGCCAAAAGGTTCCGGGCAGGGATCATCTCTCGGACTTTGAATCAGTTTGGGTTGTGTTCGAACATGATCAACAATGGTTTCCCAATGCCTCATAAAAGGATCAACATCCTCCTGGGTTTCTTCTTCTACTGTAAAGACCACCCCCATGCTCAAATCAGGCCGACGCTTTTCTTTTTCATTTTTCAGCTTAATAATATTTCGTTCTATTTTTTCAAGCTCCACACCCCGTATCCGCTCAAACGTTTCCGCGGAGCCATCAATGGAAAACCGGATGATATTAAGAGGACTATCGATAATTCTGCCAATCATTTTGTCTGTCAACAGGGTCCCGTTGGTATTCATCACAATATATTTGATTCCCGCCTCATGGGCATAATCAAACATCCTGAAAATCTCCTTGTGCAGGAGCGGTTCTCCCCAATTGTGCATGCAAAGATGCTCAAGTCCGGGGCTGTCATTAATAACTTTTTTGAACAAACCAAAATCCATGAAACCTTCTTTCCGCGTCATACCTTCTGTCACAAAACAAAACGTGCAACGCAGGTTGCAGGTATTGGTCGGCTCGATAATCAATGAAGTAAGAGGTTTAACCTGCATCATTCCATCACCTTTTCAACAATATAGTCTGGGCGACCCTGAATCTGGGAGTGGACCCTCCCGAGATATTCTCCCAGAAACCCAATGGAAAGAAGCTGGACTCCGGCAAAAAACGCAAACACCGCCGAGAGAACAACAAAACCCTCAATCAAAATTCCATTGGCAATACGCTGGTACAATAGAAAGGCCATCATGAGAAACCCCATGAAAGCGCCGAACAACCCCATATAAGTCACCAGCCTTAACGGAAAGTTGGAATATCCCGTTACCAGATCCCAGGATAGTTTGAACAAGGTTAGAAAACTGTATTTCGTCGTGCCCTTTTTCCGGGGATGGTGTTCCACTTCTATCTCCACGCTGGGCAGTCCCATCCAGCTCATCAGCACCGCCATGTATCGGGACCGATCCCGGCAGGTTTCGATTTTATCTATCACACTCCGGCGCATGGCACGAAATGAACTTAAATTCAGCTTGACGGATTTTCCAAAAAGCATTTGACCAAATCGACGCAGGAACTTCGACCCCATGACTCTCAATAGTCCATCCTGCCGCTTTTTATTCACGGTCGTGACCAGGTCGATATCATCCGTCAACGCGGTGAGCAGTTTGGGAATTTCTTCTGGCGGATTCTGCAAATCCGAATCCAATTGAATCACGATATCCCCTCGGCTCATTCTAAAACCGGCCAGCACGGCGGACTGCTGGCCAAAGTTCCGGGTCAACCGTACCAGACGCAATGCCTTGTCGGTCTCCTTGATGCGTTTAAGTTTTTCAAACGACCCGTCATCACTGCCATCATCCACGATCAATATTTCGTAAGAACGGTTTAATCCATCGCAAACGGATTTGAGGCGCGAATACAGTTCTTCGACCAGGGATTCCTCGTTATAAACAGGAACGACAATAGAAATTTCAGGACATTTATCCATATCTTTATTTGGTGCCGCCGAAAACAAAGGCGATTCAATTCCTTCCATATCCTTCCACTAGCCCGGCGGACCGCCGGAGGTAACTCGCAATCGCTTTCTTTGACGAGCAACAATTAGTCTCAGCAGAAATAAGCTATTGCCCAGCTGCTTCCCTCATGTGATATTTCTTCATTCAGCCTTCATGCCCCCGTGATATTTCACCTTAGCTTTCATGCCCCGAAGGGGTAGAAGGGGTACTAGAGGGCGCCGGGCCTCTCCCGGTGGAAAGCTGGCAACGAGCAATCGCTTTCCTTGGCTTTCGCAAATTCAACTCGCCTTATCCGATCCTCACGAACAGGCTCCCTCGCTAAAGGGTCGGAGCCGATGTACTCCGATTGACAGCAACCCAGGCACCCTGGGAAAATTCCTTCCGCTTTCAGTTTTTCGCGGAACCCTTGAATACGCTTCGTCTGCCAGGCTGAGGGGTCACTGCCATTATTAACACTACCAACCCGGTAATGCGGGCAACTGAAAACATCGCCATAGGCCGAAATAGCTACCTTCGTCCAGGGGATGTAGCACCGGTAATCCTGGTACGAACTTTTATTGCTGTAGTAGCGAACAATTTCATCCACCGTAATATAGTTCGGCGAAAACCTCAGCCGGGTCTTGTACTCTTTGCTTTTTTCCTGCAAAAGTTCCAACTGCTCCCGCATAAGTTCAGGATCGATTTCCTCAACCGGAGCCGTGGGCCGTTGCAGGTGATCATCCTGATCATAGTCTTTGCCATGCCAGTAGGTGGCCGGACTGTTCAAAACAAAATTGGAAACGTCGACACCCAACTTATTGGCATATTCATACAGCGGGACCAAGTCCCTCACATTCTCCCGTTTGATGACACAGGTCAGGTGAATGAGCGGAAACCGGGATTTTAATTCCTTGCGCCTGGCAATCAGCCTTTCCAATCCTTGGGTGGTCTTTTTAAAAGAACCGGGAATGGTGGTGATGCCATCATGCAAGGCTTCTCCTCCCTCCATCGAAACCCCCATATAAAATAAGCCGGAACCCCAGACAGACTTCAATCTCAACCGCATGAGATCTTCCACAACCTTATCGCTCAAGGTCGTTCCGTTTGTAATGATATGGACTTTATGTTTCCTTGTCGCAAACTCAAGGATCTCCATGAAATCAGTTTTCATGAATGCCTCACCACCCGTGAAAGTAATCAGCGAAAACCGAGGCAGACTGGAAATCGCTTTTTTAACTTCCTCGCTCGACATCTCATTTTTATAAGTTTTCTGCGATTCTGTTTCTTCAATGATTTCCAGATAATGGCACATGTCGCAACGCAGGTTGCAACGATAGGTCACCTCGAAAAAAGCCTGAACCGGTGGCAGGGCAAATCGCGGCGCCAGATAGAACGGAAGAAACGAATATATACGCGGCAGGATTTTCTGTAGGGTTTTGAAATCCATCATAATCGAATTCCTATGAACAACGGGAACCCATCGGTTCCGTTTCATCTTGTTTCAGGATGCCCAGACTTTGCTCCCCGCAATTAAACAATAAATCAATGGCGGATAAGTGAGGGACAAAGCCAGGATACCTTTGCGGGTAAACCGTATGATCGTAGTTTTGATACTCAAGCCCAATGCCCTGGCTGGAAAAATCCTCTTCCGAAATATAATTGCTTCCCGATTCACCACTCAAATAGTGGGTCGCTCCCAGCTCCCGGCAAATTGAAACAAGCCTCTGCGTTTTTTCTCCGGAAGGTTTCATTTCCGATGAACGCAGGAAGGGAGTTTCAATACCCATTTCCTCCTTGATAAGATGAATCGTTTCCAGACAAAGATCGAATAAAAATGTCCACTCCTGTTCGTAAACCTGCTGGCACCTGGGAAAATATTTTTCAAAAAAAGGCGCCTTGCAATAATGCTGACGCAAGGTTTCTAAATGCTTTCTCCGCCAGGGTACAGAATTGTCGATGCGGGTCTCAAGAAGGCTTTGGGAAAACCGTCTTTTTTGCTGAACCGGCACCGTCAGCCAAACCCAGCTCTCCTTCACACGAATCCGGTTACGGTTTCTCCAGTCCCGACGAGTGTATTGCACATCATCCAAAAGGACGAATTTGTCAGCACGGCTCATTTGCTCAAAAAATCCCAACCACGGCAAATAAGACGGTTGAAGAATTGTAACGCGCATAACCTTTATCCTTTAGGTTCTCGGACCCCATAGTTCTTTCATCCACAGGACCCGTTCCCACCACTCGCGATTATTCCGGTAAAACTCAATGGTTCGGTCGAGACCTTCATCCAAATCTATTTTCGATTCCCATTCCAGGTATTCATGAGCTTTTTGTGTGGAAGAAATATGCCGGGTCACTTGACCAGGACGGTCTTCAATGAACCGCAATAAACTTTCGGGTTTGTTCAACGCCCGCAAAATTTTCCGGGCGATCTCCACCACAGAGGTGTCGGTTCCCGTCCCCAGGTTGATCGTCTGTCCCTTTACCCGGTCACGTTCCGAATGCAGAACATGGTCCAGCGCTTCACAGGTATCTTCCACATACATCCAATCGCGGGAACTTTGTCCATTACCATGAATGGTCAGCGGCTGGTCCTGCAAGGCGCTGACAATAAAATTGGGGATGGCCTTTTCCAGATGCTGGCACGGTCCGTAATTATTAAACGGACGAATGATGACCGCCGGCAGATCGTAAGTCTTCATGTAGGAATAAATCAACCGGTCCGCTCCGGCCTTAGCCGCCGCATAAGGGCTCATCGGATTCAGCGGGTGCTCCTCGTCCATCGGATCGCTCAAAGCCGTTCCGTAAACTTCGGAGGAAGAGATATGGACAAACAATTCGACCGGATGATTCACCATCGCGTTAGCCAATACCTGCGTGCCAATGACATCCGTCTCAAAGAAAAGCGAGTTATCATAAATCGAGCGTGTCACGTGCGACTCCGCCGCGAAATGCACCACGATATCCGCTTCGGCAACCAGCTTGTTGACAATGTCCGAATGAGTAATATTGCCGTGAAAAAATCGGAAATGGCCGTTGGACTTCAGGTTGGGAGAAATATTGTCCAGGTTGCCGGCATAGGTCAAAGCATCCAGCAAAAGGATTTTGGTGTCCGGGTAGCGCTGATTAATATAATTGATGAAATTACTGCCAATAAAACCCGCGCCGCCGGTGACCAGTAAAGTTTTTTGGGATTCGCTCATAGCCTCCCTGCACTCCAAGAATTCCGTTTCAGTACCATTATATATAAGGGTCCAATATTTCTTAACGGAAAAATGCCCTAAATCCTTTAACGGAGGCCCCTTAGCAAGAGAGGCAATTGGCAAGGGCTCAATAGGGCCGAGATAACCTTTTTCTAGCCAGATTAAGATAGCACGCTGGCCCCACGCCTAGTGGCTATGGGATCATTTGGACGAGTTTATTGATGGTTTTTTCAATGCCTTCGGCCACTTCCGAGATGCTCTGGCCCAGCATATAGGCCGGAGTGGAGACGATTTTATTCTCCGCATCGAACACAAAATCATTAGCCGCGCAGTCCTGATGCCGGCTCCCCATAATTTCGATCTTGCCGCTGGTTTCCTTGTCATTGCCGATGGTCAACACAGGTTTTTTGGGTGCGTCTTCATAGATTTTAGCCATCATGGCAGGGGCAATGCATAACACCGCCTGAGGTTTCTGCTTGGCGGCAAACTCTTTCACCAGCCTGAGGACTTCCGGGTGGACATCGCAGTTTTCCCCTTTGACCGCAAAACTTGAGAGGTTCTTCGCCGCGCCGAATCCGCCGGGGAACACCAGAGCGTCAATATCTTCGGCCTTGACCGTGCTGATATCCTTGATCTCCCCGCGGGCGATCCGGGCAGACTCCACCAGCACATTACGTTTTTCTCCCGCCGCTTCCTCCCCGGTGACATGATTGACCACATGCATCTGATCCACATTGGGAGCCATGCACACCGCCTGGGCACCGGCCCGGTCGATCGCCAATAGAGTGATGACCGACTCATGGATTTCTGCACCGTCATAGACCCCGCATCCCGAAAGCACCACACCAATCTTTTTCATTATTATTTCTCCCCTGAAAATAAAAACTGAGATTAGTTTTGAATTAAAAACCCATTCTACCACCCACTAGGCGTGGGGCCAAAGTAAAACCCCCTGACAAGGGGGGACAAAGGGGGGTTGGTTGTCATTTCCTCCGGGCGCGTGGTATTTATCCTTAGCCTTCATGAGCCAGTGATGTTCCTTCCGTTGCCTTCTTGCCCTGAAAGGGTAAAAGTTAATGAAGGGGATATAACAAGCTCAATAGAGCTAATGAAGAATATCACGGGTGGTCTACGGTTTGAAACGGTAGGTAATAGGCAAACGCCTGTCTTTTCCAAAAGCTTTGGGAGTGATCTTCACGCCCGGGGGACCCTGCCGGCGTTTGTATTCATTAAGGTCTACCAATCGGGCGATGCGTTTGATCTCGGATTTGGACAGTCCTGAAACTTTAATTTCTTCTATTGATAAATCCTCTTCGATATAACGCAACAAAACCGGGTCGAGCAGATCATAAGGCGGTAACGAATCAGTATCCCTTTGGTCGGGCCGCAGTTCTGCCGAGGGTTCTTTGGTCAAAACATTTTGAGGAATAATTTCTCGTTCTCGATTCAGCCAATGCGAGAGTTTGTAAACCAGGGTTTTGGGAACGTCTTTGATCACGGCGAATCCGCCTGCCATATCGCCATAGAGCGTACAATAACCCATACTGATTTCACTTTTGTTGCCGGTGGTCAACACCATCCAGCCGAACTTGTTGGAAAGCGCCATCAACAGGTTGCCGCGAATGCGGGCCTGCAGGTTCTCTTCCGCCAGACCAGGGTCGGTGCTCCAGAACATTTCTTTCAGAATGTACTCGTAAGCCTTCATGGCCGACACGATGTGAAAGGTGAAGGTTTTTATATTTAAATTTTTCGCCAGTGCCAGCGCGTCGTCGACACTGCCTTTTGAGGAATGGGGGGACGGCATCAGCACCCCGACCACGTTGTCAGGTCCCAGAGCGTCGACCGCTATCGCCGCGGTCAGGGAAGAATCGATTCCACCACTCAAGCCTAAAACCACTTTGGAAAACCCGTTTTTGCAAATATAGTCGCGCGTGCCCAGCACCAGGGCCGAGTAGACTTCCTCCTCTTGCGATTTCTCCCGGTAGGTGTGGGTGGGCAGTGTTTTTTTAATTTTTACTTTTGACAAGGAAGCCGGTGCCCGGTAGCTCCGAATTGCTTTCGGCGCGGCTTTTTTTGTTCGGGTCTTTATTGGCAAAGTCACATCGGTAAAAATGATTTCTTCCTCAAAGGAGTTACCCTGGACAATGATTCTTCCTTTAGCGTCAACGATGAGGCTTTGGCCGTCGAACACCAGTTCGTCCTGTCCCCCGACCAAATTGACATAGGCGATCGGGCATTTATAATATTTTGCCCGTTTGATAATCATTTCTCTCCGTGCTTTACCCTTATGGTAGGGAGAGGAAGAGATGTTTAAAAGCAGGTCTACACCGCCTTTTTGGCACAAGGTTTTTCCCGGCCCGGATTCTTCCCAGATGTCTTCGCATATGGTCAGTCCTATTTGCGCCCCCTTAAGGGAAAACCGGACGGGCTTTTCCCCCTCTGTGAAATAGCGTTTCTCGTCAAACACTCCATAATTGGGCAGAAGCATTTTCCTGTACGTGGCGATATGCTTTCCGTCACACATCAGGGCGGAAGAATTATAAAGATGTTTCCCTTTTTGCTCGGCGAACCCTATAACGGCTGTCAAACCCCGTGTAAAGGGAGCCAGTTTTTTTAAAGTTTCTCGGCAATTTTCGATAAAACTTTTTTTAAACAATAAATCTTCCGGCGGGTAGCCCGTGAGCACCAACTCCGGGAACAGCACCACATCGGCGCCCATTTTACGAGCCTGGGCACAGGTCGATTTCACCTTCTCCGCGTTGGCCTTAAATCCGCCTACCAGGCCATTGACCTGTGCCAGCGCAAGGCGAAGGGAAACTCCCTCCCGGGAGAGGGTCCTCCCATTCTTCGACTTCGCAGTTTTTTTGGTGACTCTGGCCATAAAATTTGAGGAAAATAAACGGTTGAGTATTTCGTGTCACTGTTTTGAGGAGTATACTACATTCCAAAACAAACCCAATTACCAACACCGTTGTATGATATTTAGATATAGTTGACCGTTTTAAAGAGAACTATCATGAGCGAATCCGAATCGAATTCTGTTGAAGAAAGTATCAAGCACTCCATCCGCAAGAACGGGTTTCCGGAAAAGATTGTCCGCCTTCCTTTTAAGCCCATTTATGACGCCTGCAAAAGAAATGGGACCCCGCTGATAGATGTGCTGGATAGACTTCAGAAGCAACAGATTTTCGGCAAGATCCTTGGCAACCATCTTGAATTCCGCTCGCGGGAAAAAATCGATTTCAAACCACCCAGTGCGGAAACTCCTGCCTCCGACGAGTTTTCCTGGATCAAGGGTGCCGCCGCCAACCTGAAAGGGTTTCAGGATGCCGCCAAGGACGCCTTGGGAAACATGACGCCGGAGCAAATGGCCGAAGCCCGCAAAATGATCGAAAACATGAGCGAAGAAGAAAAAATGAACATGCTGAAAATGTTCAGCCAGCGCTTTGATTCCGGAAAATAAAAAACCAAAGGAACATTTACACCATGTTGATATTTGCTAAAGATATTGGTCAAAGAGACCATCGGCACGAATTGGAAGACAAACTTCCTGAATTGAAACAGTATATGGAATACCAACGCAAGCTTTTTCCTTACACAGTGGTGCGGGCGGGACTGGACCTGGCCTACAAGGAAACCGATGACATCATGAATTTTATCGATAACGATTACCAGCCTCCGGCAGACTCTTCCCGGCAGGAATACCCCGCTGATGTTAAGCAATGGTATACAAACCGGTTCCCCTGGACGTCAGCATTCCTGAAAATGGAGGACATGCATTTCACACTGGTTACGCTCGTCAAGGCGATGGATTCCTTTCGCACTCACGAATCGGCCAGCGCTTATCACTGGCCCGTGCTCTACGACTCCGTCCACAATATCATTCAGGTATACAACAGCTTGATTCGGGATGACCCCAGCAGCTCCCGGGACATTCATTTGAGCAACGCGGTTGAAGTGAACTTTGATGACTTCATCAACAATTACTGGCTTGATCTGGATTTTATGGTTTTCTCTCAGGCCGATTATCCTCATGCCCGCCATCAGGAAAGAAAAAATTCAATGGAAGAAAGCATTAAAGAAGTCATGGCGGAAGGCATGGAGCCCCTGACCGCTCTGGAAAAACTGGACAACCCACTCGATGAAGTCACCCTCAAACTTCTCAGACGGGACCCTGTTGAAACCCGGTTCCTCGAATTAAAAAGCAGTCCTGAAACCGGAAACAAATTTGACGAGATGGAGTATGTGGAGGACCCTCAACACGGCAGGCTGAGCTTTATCGATGCGGAGTATTTAATCAATTGCGGGCATGCCAACGTCATGCTGGACTCGTTGAGCAAGGGCTGATCTGGCCGGGATAACCCTTTTGTCGGCCGACTAAAGCCATTACTTAATTACCCCTTCGGAGCACGTGTAGTATCCCTTCAATTGTCTTCATGCCCTGAAAGGGTAAAAGCTAAGGAAGAATATCACGGCTCTCCGCCTACGGAGAGTAGCCGAGATAACCCGATTCACTCGCCTGGATGCGGCGCGGGTTTTTCAGGGTAATGGAGGCGGTGTCATCCACCTTTTTCCTGTCCAGTTTTTTCCTTTTAGCGGATCTCTGCCGGGAACGGGATTTTTTATCCGTATTTTTCTTTTGAGCAACTTCCAGATTGGCTTTGTTCGGGCCACCCCAGAAAGATTGACTCACTTCCATTCCATCAAATTTTCCCGCGGTCTCTTCCGCCAACTCAACCAGCTCAAAACTCTCACTGAAGACATCCATGGTAAAGGGTCCATTGGGGGACCCGACAATAAGGTCTACCGGTGTCTTGCCCTGAAAGTCGGGAGCCTTAATTTCAAAGGCATCGAAATTAAGCTGTTGGGTGGTACCAAAGGCAAGCTGGCCCAGGGTTTTTCCGGTGCCTTCTATGATCCGGTCCTTGATATCACGGCGGAAGAACGTAATCGTTCCCTTGGGATCACTGGTAAAAGAAATCACCGCGTTCTCGGTTCCAGAAACTGAACCCTGGTAAGAAACCTGTATATCGCCTGGCCCGGCCTGATCAATTTTGAAGACTTCCAGGCTGTCCGTTTCGAAGATATTGATATTACCGGATGTGGTATTGTCGATATCCACGGATTTGACTTTCGTCTCAATAGGGTTAGCTTCCGTTCCGAATCCGGTCACTACATCCGCCACCAGCCTGCCGGTTGTAGCGTCAATATCGAGAGATGCGTTCGTGTCTCCATCGAACACCCCGCCGCTGGTCGAAGTCAGTGTCACAGCGGTGTCCGAAGAACTTGTTGTCTCAAGCAGGCCGAGGGTAATGTCTTCATCTGCGGAAAGGGCCAGGGTTCCGGAACCTGCGTCAAACACCGTACCATCCACCATGGCCAGGGTTCCACCCGCTCCGTTGTTGTCGGAATCGTTGTCGGCAGTAACGGTGATGCTTCCCGTCGTGGTGGTCAAGTCGCCGGAGGCAGTAAAAATAATGTCATCATCCGCAAGCAGGCTGATAGAACCACCGGCCGACTCCGCGCCCGTCACATTCAGGGAATTATCTCCGCCCACAGTTACCGCCAGGTCTCCGGCAACGGTGGAAGTGGAAAGGGTCATCGTGTTATTGCTGGTCAACGTGGCGTTACCGGAGGTTCCCGAAGTGTTCAAACTCACCGCTCCGGTGAACGAATTTGATGTATTGTCCAGAGTGATCGCTTGATCGGCAACATCGGTGGTGAAGCTGGATGTCCCCGCTATTGTCAAAGTCCCAGTATCTGTGATTGCTCCCCCTGAAGTGACGCTCAAATTTCCGGCAGTAGTTACATCCACCCCAAAGTCGACACCCCCTGTTCCGGCGTTTATCGTTAAGCTGCCCAGTCCTGATGAGGCTCCGGTATCAAAACTAACACCGCTTGAGGCTTTAGTAGCGTTCAATGTTAATGGGGTAGTTATGGTAGTTAAAGCTCCCACACTGATATCCCCATTGGTGCTATCCCCAATGATCAGGCTACCGGCTGTAAACTTTCCGAGATCCGTAGAGGATAAACTAAAGCCACAGGTTCCACCGCAAGTGGATGACCCTAAGCCGATTGTTACTCCCGAGGAGGCCAGAATCGTTGTCGAGGCTGTACCACTACTTATTGATGTCCCATTAAGGGTCATCTCACCCAATTTGATCGATAAAGAATTATTACCCGCACTCAAGGTCTTTCCGGAATCCAATGTGAAGGAACCTGTGCCATCCGAATCCGAATCCGAATTAAAACTGGTTGTTCCATTGGTGGTCAGACTTGAAGAAAGCGTGATTCCATTTTCCGCGTTGACCGTCAGGCCCTGGAAGGTGGAGTCCGACGCTCCAAAAGTTACTGAAGAGCCGGAAGCTGTCGCGTTCAAAGTGAGTGAGCCAAACTGGTCACTGTCGGTGGAGGACACTCCACTAACGGTAATATTTCCATTGTTCCCATCACCGATAGTTAGGCTACCAGCGGTGATATTTGCCAGTTCTGTGGTGGACAAGCTCATGTCGCCGGTTGTACCCAGTCCGATAGTGTTTGCCGACTTGGAATTCAGAATTGTTGTGCTTGTGGTTCCACTACTCAAGGTGCCGCTTAGGGCCAGGTCCCCTGCCGTAATGGACAGAGCATTGTTCCCGGTACTCAATGCCTCGCCAGAGGCAAGAGTGAAGGTTCCTGTACCGTCGTTATCGGTATCGGCATCTATTGTCGTGGCCCCTGCCGATGTGAAATTATCGTTGATGTTGATGCCATTAGTCGCACTGAGGGTTGTTGCCCCGGCCGCCGATATTCCCCCTGTGGTCGCATCCAAGGTGATGGAACCTGCAGATGAAGTGAGCAATACTCCTGAGGCCAGGGAAATGCTGTCATCCGAATCCACCGAGTTGTTGGAATCACCTTCCAGGATCAGGTTGCCTGCTGAGGTGATACTGCTGGCGATGTCCAATCCTTTGGCGGCGGACAACGTCAGGGCGCCTTGTCCAGTAATGGTTCCTCCACTTTGGCCGATGGTCAATTTTCCGAGGGAGCTTAAGCTACTGGAAATAGAAGAAAAGGTGATATCCGAATTCACCAGATTGAGGTCACCGTTCTTCGAGATATTGCCCAACTCGGTGTCATCGATATTCATCCCGAAGCCAGAACTGAAGCCGATGCCCAAAGAACCTCCGTCTGAAACATTAATGGTGGTGGAGCCCGTTCCACTATTTAAGGAGCCGGTCAGGGTTAAATCATTGGCTGTGATGGTCAGTGCGTTATTTCCCGTAGACAAGGTGCCTGAAGATATTGTGAAATCGCCTGAACCGTTGTTGTCGAGATCCGCATCCAGAGCCACGGCTCCCGTGGCAGTTAAACTGCTTCCCAGGGTGATTCCCGAATTGGCGGTCATGGTCACGGCTCCAACAGACGATAACGAATTGCTGACAGTTATGCTGCCATTGGAACTAAGCGTCAGCGCACCATTATTGGCAATGATCGATCCTCCCGAGGCGCCCAGGATAATGTTTCCTCCGGACGAGGTGATATTCATACCGCTTGCAAGTGAGAGCGCACTGCCTCCCTGCAGGG
>ERZ651768.2119-NODE-2119-length-14107-cov-7.571062_pt1 | contig 14107 bp, 11 predicted proteins | sample MGYA00514754_ERZ651768 | MGnify/ENA metagenome assembly ERZ651768 | reverse complement strand
CTGCTCATCGGGTATGGTGTAGCTACCGATTATGTCTTCCTGCTCGTCTATTGTCTCGTTGAATTGCTCAGAAAGACCCCCGTTGCCGGTTGCTTCTGCAAGTGCGGTGAAGGTGGCCTTGGCCACCCTACCAGCACTCGAATTAACTTCTTTGATAACCGTGGAAATTGAGAGTACGTAGATGATGTTGTCATTCAGCCCCCCGTCGTTGCGGACGTAGTTCAACTCCCTCTCTACGGCATCTATCTGATTCAGGATGTTCACCGTGGTCACGTTGGTGTTTTCCGACTCGACGTAGATCACCATCACATCTATGCTCCAGTCTTCCTCTACAACGGCGATCTGCTGTGAAATCTCAGAACCCTGTGGGAGGTAGACCTCCAAGTCCCCATTCACATTGAGGGCAGATTCCTCTTCGCAATATGCTGGATTATCGAAACCTTCCCTGCAATCCAGAATGCCTGAGTGCAGAGTGAAGAAACCAGTGACTAGCAAACACAGTACCACTGTGACTGCCGGCACCTTGGTGAGAATGCCCGTCGCAGTAGAGTCAGACAGAGCTCTTCTCAAGGCATTAGGAGCCCGTCTTACTGATCCCTTGACAGATTCTGCATCCATACCGCTCGCTACTTCCCTGCCTCGAGCGACGGTTGAGGCTGCTTCGGCCTTAGCACGTTCTAGGGCTTCCCGGGGCCTGAAGCCCTTGCCATCGCTTGCACCCATGCACTTCTCGTGAGCGCCCTGATAGGGGCGGGACTTCAACCCCACGCAGAAGCAATTCGACTGATGCTGTATATCGAACCCACCGGTGAATGCGGGAATGGTCAAGAATGAGATTCCTCAGGGAAGCCTGCGAGAAAGCCGAGGTTGTATGATGGGTGCACCGAAAATTCCCGAGAAGAGGTGGTCCATTGACCTCGAAAAAAGGATTCAAGAGAGCCATTACGGAGAGTCTTACTCGCAACGCTACTCATTCGATCCGAATAGCGAGAGAGAACTCTTCATCATCGACACCCCCCCTCCATACCCCAGTGGGACTTGGCACATCGGAGCGGTGGCCCAATACAGCATGATCGACGTGATTGCTCGCAGCCAACGACTGCTAGGTAAGGAAGTCCGTTTCCCATGGGGGGTCGACCGCAACGGAATCAACATCGAGTTCACAGTGGAGAGGAAGCACGGCCGCAAGATGAGGTCCTACGACCGAGGGGAGTTCATTGATTTGTGCGCGGAGACGATAGAATCCTATACCCAAGCGATGCGTGAAACGGCCAAGCGCGTAGGCTTATCCTGTGATTTCGACAACGAGTACCTGACAGACGCCCCGGACTACAGGGCAGTGACCCAATCTATATTCGTTGACCTGTTCAAGCGGGGTGACATAGTAGAGGACTTGCGTCCCAACATCTACGACCCGGTAGAAGGGACAACAATCGCCGAAGCAGAGGTTCAGCGGATAACACGTGAGACTCTACTGTGCGATGTCCGTTGGACCACTGAGGATGGCGAGGATGTGGTGATATCCACCACTCGTCCCGAAATGATTTGTGCCTGTGGAGTCGTGGTGGTGCACCCCGACGATGAGAGGTACACCCATCTGGTCGGCAAGCGCATCCACCTGCCTCTTCCAGTCGATGACAGGGAACCATCAGTGGAGATCGTAACCCATCCTTCGGTGAAGATGGAATTTGGCAGCGGTGTTCTGATGGTCTGCTCATTCGGCGACCAGAATGACGTCGCGGTATTCCGTGAATTGGCCCTCAAACCGTTCGTTGCTGTTGATATGAATGGCCGGATGACCAGTATCAGTGGCCCATTGTCGGGGATGTCCGCTGAAGAGGCAAGAACGGCTTCAATCGAGATTCTCCGTGAGTCCGGTCGCTTGTCAGCCGCCGAGAAGCACATGCAGGAGGTCCCGGTGAGTGAGCGAGGCGGAAATCCAGTAGAGATTATTCTACTGAAGGAGTGGTACGTCAGGCAGACTCACATCCTCGAACGATTATCGGAGCTCTCTGAGCAGAGCAGGTTCATACCCGAGCGTAACAGACAGTTCCTGCATGACTGGATGGACGGGATCTCCATCGACTGGCCTATCAGCCGACGCAGATGGTATCACACAGAGGTCCCCATTTGGTACTCGCAAGACGGCTCCAAGGTGGTGGTACCTCCTCTTGGCGCATACGTCCAACCATGGCGCGAAGCCCCCCCCACAGGCTCAGAAGTGCTCGACAGGGAAACGCGTAAATCTATAGGGTCCTACGACTCATTGGAGGGAGAACTCGGGGAACTCGTGGGGGAGGAGAAGGTGTTCGACACCTGGATGGATTCATCGAACTCGAACCTCTACGTCTCTGGGTATATCAGTGATCCAGCACTCTTCGAAAGAGCCTTTCCGACATCGATAAGGCCCCAAGGCAAGGAAATCGTTAGGACTTGGCTGTACTACACCTTACTGAAAAGCGCATTATTGCTCGACCAGCCCGGATTCCAGAACATATGGGTGGATGGCCTCGGAATGGATCCATGGGGCCGCAAGATGTCCAAGTCTCTTGGCAACGGCATCGATGCGGATTCCGTCCTAGAGTGCGGAGCGGGGGGCCGGACAGGTTCTTGGAAAATCAGAGGCCCAGACGGCAAACAGGTCTCGCTCAGAGCAAACAAGATTGGAAGCGAGTGCTTCCGTCTGTGGAAGGCCTGCGATGCACAGGTTGGCGATGATTTCCATATCAACCCGGAGGAGATCGAATCCAAGTACTTCGGCGTCCTAACTAAGGTGTTCAACGTAGCACGATTCGCTAGCCAGTTCGATGTTCCAGAAGATTTGGACAAAGCGCCCTTGGATTTGGCCGCAGAGGACAAGTGGATTCTGTCAGAGTTCGATGATGTTATGGGGCGCGTCCAAGAAGCATGGTCTAGAATAGACATCTACACTGCAGCTCAGTCACTAAAGGGATTCGGAACTGGGGTGTTCCCAAGCCATTGGTTGGAGATGTCGAAGTCCCGGCTCTACGATGGAGACGCCGCGGCTGCTTGGACGCTTCACAGGGTCGTGAGAGATCTGTTGAGCGCGTTATCTCCAATATGCCCGTTCTTCTGCCACTATCTGTCAACCACCCTCTACGAAAGCAGTGCTGTAGATGTGCGATTCTTCCCGCGCCTACCGGCAGGAGTCGTCGGTGAGGATGCCGATGCCATGAGGGCTCTCACACCAATCATCTCGGAGTTCAACTCGGCTGTTTGGAAGTCGAAGAAGGACACTGGCATCTCACTCAAATCTCCTATTTCTGGTATAGCCATACCCTCTGAGTTGTCTGCACTGGAGGATTCGCTGGTGCGCATGCACAGCATCGAGTGAGCATTCAGTTGATTGCCGAAATTGGGCGGTCACCGTCGAAGAACGCCGATAACAGCCCCGCCATCTCGGCACCCACTCTGGTTTGAGCTTCGAGAGTAGCCGCTCCGATGTGAGGACTCCCGTGGAAACACTCGTGCTGTAGCAGCGCGTTGCCTATAGCGGGCTCGACCTCAAATACATCCAATGCAGCGCTCGATAGAATCCCCGAGTTTAGTGCATTGAGTATCGCAACTTCGTCCACAATCCCCCCTCTAGCGCAGTTCACGACGTGGTTCCCACAGGCCGTGCCATCAGCCCCCACCCTTGGCATCATGGCCAACCTATCCAGATTGACAAGGTGATGAGTGTCCTGAGAGAGGTTGCAGTGCACGGAGATGTGAGTGCACGCCTTGAACAGGCCATTCAAATCATCGTGCATGAGGCAATCTAACTCAGCTGCATCCTCGGAAGAGACGTACGGGTCGAATGCGTTGACCTCCATCCCCATTACTTTGGCTATCTCTGCCACTCCACGGGCGATTCTGCCGAAACCGATCAGTCCGAGCCGCTTACCCCCCAGTTCACTCCCTCTGAGTTGCTTCTTAGCCCAATCCCCCGTTCTGAGAGTCCTGTCGGCTCTCGCGACGAATCTCGTCGATGCAATCAGATGCCCTATCGTCAACTCGACTACGCTATTCGTCGAGGCTCCGGGGGTGTTGCACACCACGACACCGTTCCGGGTGGCCGCACCGATGTCGATGTTGTCTACTCCAACTCCAGCTCTCCCGATGAACCCCAGCATACCCTCCTTGCAGGAGGCGTCAATTGCATCCGAAGTCATCTTCGTTGCGCTACGCACCACCACGGCATCGAAATCCGCAAGTGCCCCGCTTCGCAACTCCTCTGGTTCGTAATGCCTCAGCACCACTTCGTGACCCGCAGTCTCCAAGATGCTCACGGCGACATCGTCCATTCCGTCGGTAACAGCTATCCTGCCCACACCTCACTTGCGTCAGAGGCCTCCAATCAAGGTTGCCCAGAAAGCCCTTCGAACTATTGCGGGAGACTTCTTACCCATCCACCGGTTGGAGTCGACAGATGACCTTCGAACTACCAGATATGCCTTACGCCTATGACGCACTGGAACCGCACATAGACGCCCTGACCATGGAGATACACCACTCTAAGCACCACAATGCGTACACCAACAATCTGAACGCAGCTGTTGAGGCCAATGGCTTGGAGGGCAAGTCGATTGAGGAACTACTCTCTGAGCACAGTGACATCGCAGCTGTCAGGAACAACGGTGGGGGTTGGTGGAATCACTGCCAGTTCTGGGAGGCGATGTCCGCTGATGGAGGAGGTTCGCCATCAGGCGATATTGCTGCTGCGATAGACTCGGCGTTCGGTTCGTTCGACGAGTTGAAAGCGGCATTACACAAGGCCGCTATGACTCAATTCGGAAGCGGATGGGCATGGTTAGGAGTCAAGGACGGCGGTCTTTGTGTCTGCTCAAGCCCCAATCAGGACAATCCTCTGATGGATGGATGCTGCAATCCAATTCTTGGGCTCGATGTGTGGGAGCACGCGTATTACAAGAAGTACGGTCCGGGCAGGGCAACGTACATCGAGGCGTGGTGGAACGTTGTTGATTGGGATGAGATATCACGGAGATTCTTCGATTGTCAGTGATTCAGCATACTGTCCGTTCAATCACCGCTTGGTTATTGGGGGGGACGACGACCACGAGACGTGGTTGTCACTACTGAGGCACTAGTGACTTCGACCCTCATTCTACTGTCCCCGCTAATCTTGGCCATTCCTTTGTCGGTGGGTTGGAGGTGGTGGGTCGGATCCGAGCCAGAGCACGAGCACTACATGGAGAAAGTCCGAAGGGTACTGGATGCTGGCATACCGCTGCGTAGGTACAGGGCTGAATTGGATGCCGAGGCTCGTAGGTTCCTGATCGATCCCGAGAGGCAAGCTAGGATAGAATCCGACTTGCTCCACCCACTACGTATCCAGCACTTCCTACTCCTCCCAAGTCTGATTGTCTGGCCAATACTGGGTCTGTTCGCCGCAGTCATCGCAATTCCCCTGATGCCTGTGCTGAGGGCGATTGAATGGATCATGATCGACAAGAGGGTACTGGCTAGGGCCGCCAAGGTGCTCCAGGGGTTCACCAGATGGGAGGTCATCGGAATCCCTCGTCTAGATGATGGGGCCAAGCAGCTTGATTTTGTTCTGGCCTCGGTGCATAGGCTACCAGTCACAGTCTTTCTTGGCTTGTTCGCATATCTCGTCGTGCTGTACCTGCCTCTGGAGTCTAGGGAGATTCTGCTGCTCAGCGGGGCAGTCTACATAGTACTGGTCTCCATAACATCGGTAATCAGGGCTGCTACTGCTAACGCCCTAGTGTTCGCCGACCCCACCAAGCGACGACTAATCCCTATGGATACCTTCGTGGAGGATGCTCTGGGCCCACTCGTCGGCGTCGGACTAATCTTCCTGATATCGCGTCAGTTGCTTTACGGCAGCCAACTCAGGCCCAACGATCTGTTTGGTGACCCAGTGGTGTTCTCATTGAGCGTATTGCTGGTGCTCTATACTGCGACCATCATAGGCGTCACTGTTGAACTGAGTTTCTTCCGCTCCAGAGGCAAAGAGGTCAGGAAAGCGTTTCAGAAGCAGATGGTCGAGGAGTATGACCCGACTGTCTACCTGTTCACTAGAAACCTGGGGACACTTCGACTCTCACCTCTGATGCCCTTGTCGGAGTGGCTGAACAAGGGAGAGGTATTCGAATTCGACAGTATCGAGTCAGAGTGACTGCACTGATGCAACCACGCCACCACCCAGATCAATTTCTTCTAGGTCAATAGCAGAACGAGGCAGTAAGGCTAGAGCCACCGAACCATCTTGCGCGTCTGCGGAGGCTGTGACAGTCACACTGCCTATACCTGGGACCTTGTGCTTGCCAACAGCTACTCTTGCAGGCAGTAGCAGTCTAACGATTTCGCGAGAAGCTTTTCCCCGACTATCCATTCTAGCATGAATCTCCTGTCCTGGATAACATCCCTTGTTGAGGTTGACCATATGCGCCAGGCCCAGTTCAAAGGGCAGGAATGCAGAATTCATCTCCCTATAATCGAGAATTCCAAGCTCTATACGGAGCCTTTCACACCTGTTTCTATCTGATGATATGGCACCGTTTTCATGTAATAGTGCTGTGAAGGCAACAAGTTCTGCCGATGGCACTAGGATTTCGATTACATATGACTCACTATATTCAGTGCGTGAAACCAAAGCACTCCCATATTCGATCCACCGTTCTTGACTGATTTCTAATGGATCGATACCGAGTCCCGCGAGACATCTGTTAACAGCCCTGCCCACAAGTCTCAGGTGCGTGATAGCAGCATCTCCGTTCATCACTGTGATTTCTTCATCCCAAGGGATGCCTTGGATAATCTTCTCCCGCGTGTGGTCACCGACCCCGTGATTGCCAATGAGCAATATCTCACCCCCGAGGTTGCAGACCATCAGTCTATCCAGAATCCGCCCGTTGGCGTTACAAAGCAATCCATCTACCCTATCGCCGAATTGTATCTCGGAAGTATTTACTGTCAATGTTCTATTCAGGTGTTCTACGGCGGTGTTTCCTTTGAGTACACTGACACTGCAAGGAGAGGGAATTACCTCCGCAACAGGATGCAAATCCAGTGGTGGCATGCGCTCAACCGAATGACTGACCACAACCGCATGAACGGTCCGCGTTAGGATTGTCGATTTGGAACCCACCACCCATAAGCGTGTCTTTGTAATCGACGCGGATGCCACTAAGCATAGCACTATCTTTGTTATGGACGAGCACTGTCAAACCACTAACTTCCAGCCGCTGGAAGGAATCGTCGTTAGGATCTTTGACTATCTGCATGTCGTACATATACCCAGAACATCCCCCTGATTCGGCGCTGATGATTACCACATGCGTAGACTCGTCTTCCCCCATGGTGGATTTCATTGCCAGCCTGGCAGGTTCGGTGAACTCAATCTGCACATCAACAACTTCGGCAGAAGTCACAACGGGTAGACTGAAGCCCTCGCCTCCGAGTATTCCCATGGTACCCCCCTGCCGACAGGGGTATTTCAACGGTTGCGGAAACCAGCCCACACAAGCCATAACCCAATACGATGAACGCGATACGCGGAGTGTGGAAGGCACTGAAGAGAAGCCCGTAGTCAGACTGGTGTCCGGTCAGTCCACGCGCGAGCCCGACATCGTCTCCATAGAGGCGGCGTTATCCATGTCAGTATCTCTTCGCGGGAAGGGTAGCCACTCCATTGGACTCACGATGAGGACTCCGGGTCAGGACGAGCAATTAGTACTGGGGTTTCTACATTCGGAAGGCATCATTGATTCGATTGATGACATAGTCGACGTGGATGCAACGGACGACTCCATTACGGTGCATTTGACTCCCGGGGTGGCTTTCGAACCCAATGAGCATGCCAGGAAGTCGACAATCACATCATCATGCGGCATATGCGGAAAGGATTCGATATCGAATCTACTACATATCCACGGCCCCCCTCTAAGTGAATCCTTCAATGTCGATCTGAAGGATGTCTCCAACGCTGTAGCGAGCCTCAGATCGCATCAGGGGATATTCGAGCTCACAGGGGGGACTCACGCCTGTGCCAGAGTACTTTCGGGGGGGGTGGTCATTGATGCCTGTGAGGACATCGGTCGCCACAATGCCATGGACAAGCTCATCGGAAATGCCCTCAAATTAGGGCAGATTCCGATTTCGGAGGAGATGGTAGTGGTATCAGGTAGGGCTTCGTTTGAACTCGTGCAGAAGGCGCTGCGAGCGGGGTTCTCAATATTCGTCTCAGTGGGTGCCCCTAGCAGCCTAGCGGTAGATATGGCCAATGAGCATGGAATGACGCTGATCTCATTCGCAGGGGAAAACAGGATGACTGTGTTTAGCGGTAGCGGCAGGGTGGAGATGCCCTAGATAGTCGATGTCCTAGGGTGACCCTGATGTAAGCAACCTCCTTCCGGGTAACGTGAGCAGGGAGGTCGAACACCTTACCCCGGTGAAGGAGAGAACGCCTAAACTGTCGCCGCCAAAACAGGTTGCTGCTGGGATTCCGGCGGTGATATCCACTATGTCCCACGGATTCAGTCGTATGGGCGCAGTGAAATCCCTCTCCAATCTGTCTAAGGTAAATCGTTTCAATGGCTTCGACTGCCCTGGATGCGCTTGGCCAGACCCGGACGACCATCGTACATCATTCGAATTCTGTGAGAACGGTGCGAAAGCAGTCGCTGATGAGGGAACTAGGAAGCGCGCAGGTCCCGAATTCTGGTCGCGGTGGACGGTATCACAACTTTCTCGTAAATCAGACCGATGGCTGAATTCACAAGGTAGGCTAACACACCCGATGATACTGCGTCCTGATTCGGACAATTACGAGGAGATTGCATGGGAAGCCGCTTTCGATATTATCGCTGAAGAGCTTGCATCGCTGGATAATCCCGACCAAGCGATATTCTACACCTCTGGCAGAACCAGTAACGAGGCTGCCTTCCTATGGCAACTGCTCGCTAGGAGATTAGGTACCAACAACCTTCCTGATTGCTCAAATATGTGCCACGAGTCATCCAGCGTCGCTCTGGGTGATTCGATAGGGATAGGCAAGGGAACAGTCACGTTGAACGACTTCACCAAGGCCGATCTGATTCTTGTTGTAGGACAGAATCCCGGTACTAATCACCCGCGCATGCTTACCGCTCTAAGAGACGCCAAGCGAGTCGGAGCCTCCGTTGTAAGCATCAATCCGCTGCTGGAGACTGGAATGAGGCGGTTCAAGCACCCACAGGACCTGTTGGAAATCCTCGGCTCCGGTTCATCGATCGCAGACATGCACGTTCCCGTGGCGGTGAACGGTGACTTGGCGCTCTTCAGGGGCCTGGCGAAGAATATTCTCTCCGGTGCCGGGGTTGACAGGGATTTCATCGAGGAACACACGCACGGATTCGATGAGTACAGGAAGGCAGTGAGGGGTACGAGTTGGGCGAGTATTTCAGACACTGCAGGCGTGCCACGTTTGGAGATCGAGAAACTAGGCAGAGCGATGCGAGAATCGAAGTCCACCATTGTTTGCTGGGCAATGGGTCTGACGCAGCATCGCAATTCAGTAGCGACTATTCAGGAGATCATGAACGTACTCTTGCTGGGTGGCCACATAGGCAGGCCCGGTGCCGGGGTGTGCCCTGTGAGGGGGCATTCTAACGTCCAGGGAGATCGCACAGTAGGAATCAACCACAATCCCTCTGCTGGATTCCTAAATTCTATTCACAATACCATCGGTATCGAACCCCCTATCCATCCAGGTCTTGATGCGGTAAATTCAGTGATGGCAATGAACGATGGCAAGGCCAATGTCTTCCTATCCATGGGGGGTAATTTCGTTTCCGCCATGTCCGACACTGAGGCCACTTCCATGGCCATCAAGCAATGCAGCCTGACCGCACAGGTCTCCACCAAGCCGAACCGCTCTCATCTGGTCACCGGACGAACCGCATTGATACTGCCGTGCCTAGGCAGGTCAGAAAGGGATGTATCTTCTAAGGGCCCTCAGTCGGTATCCGTGGAGAACTCGATGGGGATAGTTCATTCTTCCACTGGTTCGGCCAAGCCAGCTTCCAAGGCACTTCGATCCGAGCCTGCCATCGTGGTGGGTATTGCCGCCGCCCTGGAAGTCCGACTCAGTAACTCTGGAATTCAGTGGGACGGATTCTCCGAGGACTATGACCTGATTAGGGACCTCATCGAGTCGACCGTGCCAGGTTTCGAGTCGTATAATGACCGTATCAAACAGGAAGCCGGTTTCTACCTCCCGAACCCGCCTCGGGATGGCAGGACCTTCAACACCGATACAGGAAGGGCCAACTTCAGGGTGCATCCGATAACATGTGCCTTCGCCCCACCAGGGCAATTCATTATGATGACAATCAGGTCTCATGATCAATACAACACCACCGTCTACGGCTTGGATGACCGTTATCGTGGAATAAAGGACGCCCGCAGAGTCATCCTGATGAATGGCGAAGACATGCAGGATGCAGGAATCTCTCAAGGAAGCATGGTGGATATCACATCCCACTTTGATGACACCACTAGGAATTCAGAGTTGTGGCGAGTGGTGCAGTACGACATTCCTCGGGGCAATGTAGCGACGTACTTCCCAGAGGCCAACTCTTTGATACCGCTTGGCAGTGTAGCCGAGAGGAGCAATACTCCGACCAGCAAATCAATTTGTGTCAGCGTAGTACCCTCTGGGAGTAAGATGAGATTCTGGAGGAGGAAGTTGCGTCAGATAGCCTGACGTTGACGCTTCTGCTGTTCTTTGTGCAAGAGCCTGCAGCGATTAATCTGAGTCTTGCAAACAGTTGCATCCTCGACATCAAGACCCCTGCCAAGAGCCTGTTTGAAGCACTTGATGGCATCAGAGTACAACTCGACGGCAGCATATGAGGATCCCATGTTGTACAAGGACCTCCCTGTGACTCCAGCCGGATCCATCGATATGGCTGTATGGTACGCCTGTATACTCTCGGGGTACCTAGCCAATTGGTATAGTGCGTGCCCCCTGCCATTCTGAGCCCTTATACGCAACTCCCGTTCATCTCTGGGGGCTCCGCCAATCGCTCTCTCGAAGCAGTTCAGTGCTTCCATTCCATTCTCCTCGGCCAGCATGTTCAGCCCCTTGTTGTACCATTCTATGCAGACATTCACACTCTCCTCTTCACTAGGAGGTAAATGGGAGCTTTTCTTCTCCACTTCGACAGCGGCCTCAATGAGATCGGACTCAGCCCCTGCCTCGGCTTCGAGCAATGCACTCACATCTTCCTGCTCGATAAAACTCGCTCTCTGACGACATTGCTGCGCTCGTTCGATGTGTCCTGCCACGGACAGTGCGTCGGCTAGGCCGTGCCAGATTTCTGCAGACCGACTATCTTCCTGGAGCAGCTCCTTCCATGCATTTACTGCGGCTACATGATCTCCGCTATCAGTCAGTTCGTGAGCTTTTGAGATCTTGTATGACTTAGTTTCTATGAAGGATGGCTCTACCTGCCCATTCTCTCCGATCACCTCATCTTCAAGCTCCTCTTCCGAATCAGCCCCAACCAGTTTAGCATCGTCGCTATCATCCTGTTGGGCTTCTTCAGCATCAAGCGCATACTCCTCCAAGCGTTCTGAAACTGGATTCTCAGGATCTATCGTAACAACTCGACTCCAATTTTGCACAGCCAGATCGTATTCTCCCCTATCAGCGAAAATCTCACCTCTAGCCACAAGGGTGTTGATATGGGCCGGATCAGACAGCAGTGCGTTCGCGAGCGATTGCATAGCCTCTTCCACACGTCCGGATTTTCGTAGCAACTGAGCGAGATTGAAATGCGTCTTAGCCTGATCTTCCCCGATTGATATGGAGTACTCTAGGGCTTGTATGGCATCTTCGTCATGTCCCAATTTTGAGAGGCAGACACCGCAAATTGTCCAGAGCACTGGGTTAGAGGATGCATCCCCCTCTAGACGCGGTTGTATCACGTCGAGGGCTTCTTGGAACGAGCCGTTTTGGAGGAGTTCTTGGGCTTCAGTAGTGACATCTTTGATGTCCTTCAGTACTGCGACTGATTGGAGCAAGGGCGGTTCATCATCCACGGGAACGGACTCGAGCATAGGGGACTCTTCGATTTCAGGCGCGTCTTCTTCGACCAATACACTGGAATCCAGAAGTGGAACATCGTCTATAGGATGAATCGAAGCGATCCTATGGAGTTCTTCCACATCAGCTAAGGTCCGAAGTGCCAGCCTCGCTAGTTCAGATGCCCTTACAGAATCGATTCCTTCCAGAAGAACCGCTAGGTTCGCATTGGTGGGCGCATGGTCCGGATTTAACGTGAGCACCTTGTCGAAAGCAGTCACTGCATCAGCAGTATTTCCACGCTTGGCTTGCATGACTCCCATGCCGTACCATGCCGAAGCACTCGTGCCGTCGACATCGATGGCCCTACCATATGATTCCACAGCCCCTAGGAGGTCCCCCGCCGAGGCTCTGGAAGATGCTTCTTCAAGCAAGTCGAATAGAGTTGGCTGCACCACGCTTTCGCCTTGGTGCATGTGGGTTAAACATTCTCCGAACCTGATACTGCTTCGACCCTTGCATTCAAGGCGTGCCGCGCCTTCGTAACCACATGGCGGAGCCCATTCGAGTGATGGGGATATCTGGTACATTCTCTTCGGAGTCAGCCAATGGACGATTGTTGCAAATCGCATTCGAGCACTGCGAATCAATGGGTGCCGAGTGCGTATTATGGGACAATTCTAGTCCCTTACCGTTCGTGGGCGAGGAAGGTTGCTGGGATGATACGGCAGTGAAATCTTACAAGGAAATGGCTTCTGATTCTGACGCATTCATTCTCTCTAGCCCAGAGTACCATGGAACCATGAGCGGGGTGATGAAGAACAGCTTGGACTTCTTGTCGTTCGACCAGACTACCGACAAGGCATTCGCTCTGATGAGCACGCTTGGTGGCCAGTCGAACTCAAATACTCTGAATCACATGAGAATCTCAGTCCGTTGGATACACGGATGGGCAGTTCCCGAGCAGGTCGCAGTGGGCAATGTTCGTTCGGCTTTCGATGAAAACGGAGGCTTGGTCGACGAGAAGTTGGATCAGAGGATTCGTAGCATGGTTCGTTCGCTCATAGATTCGGCTGAGTACCTCAGGAGCAAACGCTGAGGGATTGATTTGCAGAATTTGCCGGAAGGCAGTGAGGTGCTGTTATTGGTATGCGCCATTGCAGGCGTCACTACTTGGTACCTCAGCAATTTCACCGATAGGGAGGGATTAGCTAGGCTGTCTGCTTTCATAGGCATCAGCTCAATGCTGACACTGGTGGCTTGGGTGATGCTCTGATGCAGATCTCAGATGATTCCTATCCCACCAGAGCTCCGGTATGGTGGGGGCGCAGGGGTCCATCCGGCCCACATCCCGACAGCACTGATGCAACTGGAAGGCAGATAGTCATCAGGCTCCCGAAGTCGCTATTTGGGATCGAGGCCCTCATATCTAGGATTTTGAGGGCGCCGAAGGAAGTTCGCCGCCCAATGGATGACATGAATTCAGTGCTTTGGGAACTGATGGACGGTACTAATGAATTCGGTGAGATTTGTAACTTGATGGATGCTACCTTCCACGAAAGAATTGCCCCCGCTGACGAGAGACTACGGACTTCTGTGAACCAACTGGTTTCTGACGGCTTGGCAATAATCCGACAATCACCATTCAAGGGCGAGTGGAATATATCGCCCAGATACGACCCATCTGGAAAACCCCCCCCGCCGAGTTCGAGATTGGGATTGGATTCCGAGGAGTAGTCACTGTTCCGGCTCAGGAGTCTCGTCCCTGATTCGCTCGTCCCTCTTGGCCTTGTACATAGCCGAGTAATACACCATCAGGGGAAGGACCAGCATCAGTGAGAAGCAACCGACTAGGGTAGCGAAACTGTAGACCGATTCTTGAATCGGGTCGAGTTTGAATTCACTGATGGATACTATTTCGTGAGTGACGATTTCCACAGTCAGGTCAATTCCCTGTGAACTCACGACCCCATCGGTATCCAGTACAGAAACACTCCATATCACGGTATCCCGTTGTCCGGCAATAAGACTCAAGGCATCAGCCTCCGCACT
>ERZ651768.2112-NODE-2112-length-14120-cov-4.093214_pt1 | contig 14120 bp, 11 predicted proteins | sample MGYA00514754_ERZ651768 | MGnify/ENA metagenome assembly ERZ651768 | reverse complement strand
TAAATGCCAAGACTTCCTTTTTTGCCGGCTCCCGTAATGCAATTGTCTCAAAGAGGAGTTCCCTCCCAAGATTGCCCTTGTTTTTTACGATTGAAACAGCCTTGTTAATTTCATCAAAGCTAAGAGGGTCTAGAGGATGCAAAACCCGGCTATTTGTGCCCGATTTTCTTATTTCTTTGTCTTCAACAACCATTGTTTACTCTCCTAAAATAAGATTATTTTAAAAATATCTTGTTAGAACTATCGTTGTAGTAATTTTGCGAGGCAAATCCTTGGAGTTACCAGGTGCTCTAGGACTGTCTTGTAAAATGAAGACTAACACTCGGTAAACCCCTGGAATGCTAATCTATTACATTTGTGACATTGTTTTCAACGATTTAAACGGCAAGCCAGAGTGTAGAAGGAAAACTAATTCGACCACGCTGCGCTTTGAATGAAGCGCTCGTCGTTGTCGTTAAATTGATGAAAGTGTCCCATGATTAAGACAGCACGATTCTATTTGGAACTTATAGATGGAAAGACCCGAACTGGTAAGAGGTTCCCCCGTATATGCCAAGTTTGTTGAGAGAATCAACAGGTTTGTGGTCAGATGCCAATCAGAGGATATTGGGGAAATAGATGCATTCATGGCCAATCCGGGAAGATTGGGTGAATTGCTAATACCTGGCGCAGATATTGTCCTTGAGAGGTCCGAAAAATCCACTACAAGGAAAACTTTGTACTCTGCTGCAGGGGTTTACTCTGATGACACTTTAATAGGGTTAAACACCCACCACACCAATCGAATAGCAAGTTATCTGCTGAAGAACAAATTGGTTCCTGGGCTCGAACAAGTCGATGTTGTGGATTCAGAAGTGATTCATAAGAGAAGTCGCTTTGATTTTCTCGTTTCAGAGGAAGGGATTCCTCTATTCTTAGAAGTCAAGTCAGTCTCGTTAAGTGGTAATGGCATCGCAATGTTCCCCGATGCAGTTACTGAAAGAGGCAGAAGACACCTCAAAGAATTAGCTGATTTAAGTAGCCCTGATAAAACTAACATCATTTTGTTTGTTGTCCAGGGTTCTGGGAACGATTTGTTTATGCCAGACTACCATACTGACCTTGAGTTTTCGCGTACTATAGTGGAAGAAAGAGGGAGGCTCAGGATTATTCCAGTAGGGGTGAAATGGGATCGCTCTTTACGATTGTCAAATTGCGTGAGACTACTCACGATCCCCTGGGATTTTATCAACGGACGTATTAGGGATACAGGGGCCTATTTACTGTCACTAAGGATCCCAAAACAACAACATGTAGACGTCGGCTCTCTTGGAACAGTGTCTTTGAGACCGGGTTATTATCTCTATGTTGGATCTGGCATGAATGGATTATCAGGGAGAATCTCCCGCCATATGCATCTTAGGAAAAACTTGCACTGGCATGTAGACTTCCTTCGCCAATTCGCTGACAAGGTGACGGCGTACGCTATTAGGACGCCTCAACATATTGAGTCAGATCTCGCCATTTCTGTAGGCAATATATTGGAGCCAGTGATTCCTGGATTTGGAGCGTCAGACTCAGCCCATAAAACGCACCTGTTTTATAGTCAAACTGATCCATACATATCGAAGCCGTTTCAATTATTGATTGAGAAATTCAGATTTATCAGGCCTTAAAAAATGGATTTCTCCGCTGACACATTGAACCCGCAACAATCATTCCTTCACAGCATTAATAGGTTGCTCTCGTATTAAAGCCACAGCGACCGTACCGGCAGCAGCAAGTCCGATCATCATTAACATGATCAGCCGATAACTTCCCGTAACGTCGAAGACAAACCCTCCAGCAAATGCTCCAATGGCGCCACCCACTTGGTGAACCATATTTATACCCCCCATCAGCGTGCCCATATTGAGAGGGCCGAAAATTCTTCGGATGAAGACTACGGTGAGAGGGGCCGTCATGAGGAATGTAAATCCATAAATGAGGGTTACAGCAACTATGGTATAAGGGTTCAATGACACTCCAATAAGACTAAAGATAACAACCCGTACAACAAAGCAGATCGTTGTAGGCATCTTAGCCCCATAACGGTCAGACAACACGCCTGAGAGGATGACTCCCACTAGTGCGGCAAGACCCATTAAGGCAAGTAAGTTTCCAGCAACCTCCGAACTAACATTGTTGTCGCTTGCAAATGAAGTTATATGGGTCGCTATAAAGAAATCTTGAAAACCACATATGGTATAGAGAATGACCAGAAGGCCGTACTCCCGAGAGATTATCGATTTACCAGTTGAAGGGGCAAATTGAAGTGCTTCGGCTGAAGTGGATTCTGTGCTTTCGCTAGAATCAGGATGATCTACTCTAGGAGGGTTTGATCTAACGAGTATGACGACTAGAGGGAGGACAAGGGCTATCGTTGCGATAGACAGGGCAATATAAGAGAAGCGCCAACCTTGGGAAAGGAGAAGCGAGGCAATAATTGCCACTATTATCAGTTGCCCGACCCCGTTTCCCGAGATTGCGATGCTGTTTGCGATTCCAGGCCTCTTTGGAAACCAACGACTTATCATTACAGATACCGTTGATATAGAAAACCCGGCATGGCCTATAGCGAAAACCACTCCGTAACAGATCAAGAATTGCCATGGCTCTCTTACAAAAGATACCAGGGTTAGGCCAACACCTGCTGTTACGACTGAGATAGCTAGTATTAACCGGAGGCTATACCTGTCAATAAGACGACCGTACATTGGCATAGCTAGTGCTGAAATGACCATAAAACTCGTCACCGAAACAGTTAGGGAACCGCGGCTCCAGCCAAGGTCCTCGGACATTGGTTTCAACATAAGCCCGAATGTGAAACGAGATCCGCTGTTGAAGAAAAGAATAATGAATCCTGCCAACAGTATCAGCCAGTTGTAGTTAGGCCTCAGGGGAATCCTCCTTTAATCCCAAGCATTGTATAAGTATCGAACTTTAGGGGAATCCGAATTAATTATCTCAGGAGTGCTAATATCAGCCTAATGAGTACTGACCGACGATCTACTTTGAAAGGGGAGGCATAAATGTTGGACATAAGCACGGAACCGATGCAGATTAGGACGTCAGAGATTATCGATTCAAAAGGGGACGGCCCATGGTATGAAGCCTTATTCTCAGACGGACGCAATGATGTAGGGCTAATCTGCGACACTCCCGGATCGGTAAACGACGATCACTACCATCCTGACTTTAATGAATTTTGGATCATACTCAAAGGTGAACTAGAGTTTGAAATAGGTGACTTGCCGACCATACATGCCCACAAAGGAGATGTTGTACTAGCCCCTGCTGGAGAGAGACATCTTATAAGGACTGTAGGCAAAGTATCTTCTGTGAGATTGCATGTAAGCAAGATAGGTTCTGATCACTCTAATAGGAAAGAGAGAGCTAATCAGCTGGTTCCCTATCCCACCCAAAAAGATCCTCCTAATCTTCTACTCACTACTTTGGATTCATTAATAGAACAACTGGGAGAACCTCAATGGGTAACAAGCATTATTAAGGATTCGTTGAATACCGCCAACCTGGTATACAGCGCTCCTGGAACGCCACATGACGCGCACTGGCATCCAGAATTTGATGAATGGTGGACCATTCTGAAAGGAGAGCTAACCTGGAACCTTGGCGAAAAACGTCCCATTTACCATGTGAAGGAAGGGGATATTATGTATTTGCCCCGGGGGTTGAAGCATCACATACTTACACAAGGTTCAGAAACTTCTTTCAGATTGGCGATAACCGACTCTGAAGGTCTCCATGTTTTCCAGGAAGGAGATGAAGATGCGCCCCCCCCAAGAGAGTAGAATTTCTCAGGTTGGCATTTTTCACATACCCACTTTTACGAACTGGTTGAATAATTGCCTACCAGTTAAGTCGGGCGTGCCACATTAAACTGACAGTGTAACCAAGATCCCTAGGATGCAAATCGTAAAATGAAACGGTGAATTCAATGAATTTTTCATTCATTCAAATGGCGGATCCTCAATTTGGAATGTTTTCCTCAATAAGCAAGTTAAGTAAATCTGAGGTTATTGCGCGAAAAAATAGAGGCATAAATGTCACGTATTCAGAGAAGGAACTAGAGGGATTTGAGAAAGAAACCGAGCTTTTCACAAGAGCTATAGAAGCGGCAAATGAAATTAACCCTGCATTCGTGGTTGTTTGTGGCGACATGGTCCATGATCCCGAGTCAACCGAACAGTTAGAAGAATTATTTAGGGTTTCGAACCTGCTCCGTGAAGATATAAAACTGTACTGGGTACCTGGGAATCATGACGTTGGGGACAAACCAACGACAGCCTCATTGGAAAAATATATAGATAGGTTTGGAGACTATAATTACTCGTTCCGTGAAGAAAACTGTTATTGCATAGTTTTGAACAGTGCAATTTGTTATGACCCAGAGCTAGTGCCTGATGAGTGGGATAGTCTTATTTCATTTCTTAGAAAGGAACTTGAAACTGCTTCGAGATCAAATATCACCCACAAAATTATATTCATGCATCATCCATTGTATTTGAATGAGCCCAATGAAGATGACAATTACTTCGTAATTCCTTTACGAAGAAGATCAATAATTTTGGACCTTCTGGCAGAACATGAAGTAACGGCCCTTTGTACAGGTCATCTTCACAAGAATAATTACAAGAATTTTGGGACTACAGAACTTATATCAACCGGTTCTGTGGGGTATCCACTGGGTAAAGACCCTTCTGGCATAAGGATTATTGAGCTGACTGAGACTAAGATATCTCACAGGTACTTAAGTCTGGAATCTTAGATAGTTCGCATATGTCACAGCTTATAAAAGCTACAACAGCTCAGCCCCTTTAAGAACCGTAATACATGGTTAATAAGGGAGCCGGAGGTAAATTTCTTAATGAGCATATCGTTAAAAGCGAACGGTAATCTTGAAGATGGGAAAAGCTATCCCGCTAAAAGTGATGGAGGGATGGTCGCCTCAGCTAATCCTTTGGCGACAGGTGCTGGATTAAGAATATTGAGGGCGGGTGGAAACGCTGTCGACGCGGCGATAGCGGTCGCATCTACCCTAAATGTCGTGGAACCTTTCATGTCAGGAGTTGGAGGTATTGGGGTTTCTCTAGTTTACTGGGCTAAAGATGACCAATTAAGGGCTTTGGATTTTTCTGGGAACGCACCCAGTGGAGCAACTCCCCAATTATTCACAGATGAACGTAAATCTTTAGGCTCTATCGCCATGCTGGTTCCAGGAAATCTTGCCGGGTGGTGGGAGATGCATCAAAGCTATGGATCAAAAGAATGGGAGGTGTTATTTAAGGACGCGATTGAGCTTGCCGAGGAAGGGTTTCAACTAACGAGGTTTGGCGGAGAGATGATCCAAAACTCTGTATCCCGGCTGTCCAACTTCCCTTCTAGCGAGATCCTGTTAGATCGATCAGGTGCCCCACCCTGTTCAGGCGAAACACTGAAGCTGCCACTCCTTGCTGGTTCTCTACGAAAAATTGCCGAAAAGGGTGTTGATACTTTCTATAGGGGCGAGCTGGCTGATTCAATTGTGTCGGGATTATCTGAACTTGGTGGGATTCTTACCAAAGACGATCTTGCTAACTATTCGCCGAGTTGGAAAGAGCCTATAACCATTGAATACAGAGGCGACACAATCTACGCTCCTCCACCAAACTCGACAGCGTTTCAGATATTACAAACTCTAAAACTTCTAGAGCAATTTGATTTGGGGGAATTGAACTTTACAGGATCTGATTTCCCCCATATTTTCATAGAGACTGTGAAGCTTGCGGTATCTGACCGGATTCAATACGCAGGAGATCCTGAAATCAACCCTGTTCCGCTAAATGTGCTGCTATCGGAAGAATACGCACTTTCTCAAAAACGCAGGATTGATTTTAAGAAAGTCAATGATTCCCCCGGGGATCGGTTTTTACAACACAGGCCTGCAAAATCATTGATGCCAGGTGAGTTTGACGGGGGAATGACAACCCACTTCGCTGTTGCGGATAAGTATGGGAATGTAGTCAACGTGACCCAAACCTTGGGGGGGGCCTTTGGAAGCTCCTTAGCCCCAAAAGATACGGGGATATTTATGAATAATATGTGTCACTGGTTCGATTTGGAGGAAGGTAGCCCAAACATCATAGGTCCAGGAAAAAAAGTAGATTTCTGCTGCTCGCCTACACAGATTTTCAAGGAGGAAAAATTCTTCGCCAGCGTGGGAACCCCTGGTAGCTGGGGCATCATGCAGACTACCCCCCAAATTATTGTGAATTTGTTAGACCGTGGCATGGATATTCAAAATGCTATTGAGGCCCCGAGGCTTAAGAGCACCATTAGGCGGAAGGTAGAAACTGAAAGTAGATTTTCTACTGACACTATAAACGGGTTGAAGTTACTGGGTCATGAAATTACAGATATTGGACCATATTCTCGGGCTGTTGGCGGAGCTCAAGGTATAACCAGGGATGAAGCCTCTGGCAGATTTTATGGAGGAGCTGATCCTCGAAGAGACGGTTACGCTGAAGGGTTATAGCTGACAGCTAACCGCTCCGATTTCTCAAGAACGGCCCATACAAATTCACCGGATTCATGTAACCCAGTTTGCACCATTGAAGGCCATCTCCCGTGGAAAATTAGCTCAGCGACGATTCTAACGTTGATAAAGCGAATCTAGAGAAACAAAAAATTCCAAATCACCCTTTGTTCCACGTCTGGCTACTTCTCGACAGACTTTTCTCCTTGCAAACCTTCTCTTTCCATCACCTCTGCGGCTCGCTCGTTTTCCTGGATTTTCCTCATGACTGCATCGTTTGCTCGATCCCAGTACTCTCGGTGCTCAGTGACAAATTTGTGAGACTCACGGTAGCTAGACAGTAGACCATTGACTTCAGGAATCACGTAACGAGCCACCATATCCCAGCTCCGGCGGGTGTTTTCCCTGTTCGCCCAATCATGGACGAAGCCGACAACACATCCAAATCCTCCGGTAATTTCTAACAGTTGTTGGATTCGAGTTATCAGATCGTCAGGAGTTCCTATAACCGAAGTACTTCCTTCGGCAAAAGCGGTGTCGTCTACCGCTTCATCCGGGGTTTTATATATTGGCCCGTCACCACCCCTGAGAGTACCTACGGTATATTCGTTATTATGCCTAAGTAACCCTTCGCCAGCCTCCATTCGGGCTTGCTCCCTGGTCTCCGCTATATGCCAGCTCATAACAATGCGCCAATTTTTCCGCTCAACGGTATTCCCGTTTTTGAGAGCGGATTCTTCAGCAAATCCCCATTGCAGTGGCAAAGCTTGAATTCCGGTCTTGGTCACCGCACCGATCGAAAGTACCCCGGCCTTGTGTTTCCCTGCAAGGGTCATTCCTGACGGGCTTCTTATTGAGGCTACAGCGAATTCCATGTTTTTCTGAAGAGGCTTCATTTGCAGCCTAGCGTCACGGAGACGAAACCATTCGGAATCGTAGCTAAAACGGTTCTCTTCTTCGAAGAGCCTGCGTATTATTCCCATTGACTCGTCCTGTCGATCCCTCAGAACCATGGGATCGATGCCTAATGTATGGGCGTCAGATGGCAGCGCCCCTGGGCCTGAACCAAATATCACCCGACCTCTGGATTGATGATCCAGTTGTACCAACCTCTGTGCGACCATAAACGGATGGTGGTAGGGCAGTGAGATTACACCGGTGCCGAGCATAATCCGTTCGGTTCTCTCCGCCACCCCGGCCAGGAAGATCTCAGGAGAAGCGATGACCTCCCAACCAGTAGAGTGATGTTCCCCGCACCAAAATTCGGCGTAACCTAATCTGTCAAGATGGGCAGCTAATTCAAGATCACTTTGAAGCTGTAACGTGGGGCTCTCCCCAATAGGGTGGTGAGGAGCTAGGAATGCTCCAAATCGTAAATCTGTCATTATGCCCTCCAAACAAATAGTTACCGAGGTAATACTAAGCTACAGTTCGATCAATACAAGATTAAGCAGAACGGTGCATTAATAAAACGACTAAGTGTCTGACCTGACGATTATTGAGACGGTGCTTTGATTGTTTTGTTCCGACTATAACTTCGATCATCATCTACGTTTTCTTTCAATAGGTTTATTCAGCGGAAGTATCAAAAATATGATTGACGCTGTCGCGAAAAGAAAAGCGACGTAAATCATTACTAAATCAATACCGAAATTTTGATAAATAATCCCTGCCAACAAAGGCGATACTGTGCTCATTGCGAGAGCTATAGTGGCTGTGATACCCAGAACGGTGGAGGACACCTCGCTTTCTACCAGGTCCAGGGTTGTCGCAGCAATGATCGGTTGATCTGGGTAGAGAAACATTCCAAGCAATACAACCAAGACTGCAAGCATAATTCCTTGGGAGAAAAAAACTAAAGTGAGAGAAATACCGCAGGACCATATTAGGCCAGGGACTAGCACTTTTTTCCGACCGAAGCGGTCCGAAAAATATCCGGCTAACGGCTTAGATATTATCCCGATAAGGATGAGAAGCCCGATGTGCAGACCCCTCATAGAAGATCCCATAAGTAATTCGTCGTGAAAATAGAGAGGGAATATCGTTAATAGCGCTACGAGAGACATACTGCGCAATCCCTTCACCACGGAGATACCCCAAATGACTGGGTGCCGAAGCGTTTCAGTCAGTTCTTCTAATCGTTTAGTAAAGCGGATCCTTTCGTTACCTTGCTCCGCTATATGCCAAATCCTAGGTACTGTCAGTAGGAACAATACAGAGAAAATAATTGCTGTTGCTCCGTAAAAGGTTAATATACCTCGCCAGCTGATAAGGGATAGTAAAAGACCGGTGGCAAACGGCCCAATCCCATCTCCAACACTTCCCCCTATCCCGTGGAACGATAAAACAGATCCCTTGTTATTTGGGAAACTTTGAGAGAGTGAAGAAGCTGCTGACAAGTGCCATAGTGAATGCAAGATAGCGATGATGGAAACCCCGGCCAGGAGCATTCCGAACATGGGAGAGATTCCCATGAGTAGGGATCCAACCCCAAATCCACCGATGCAGGCCGCAAGGAAGGCGCCCCAGTGCCTTCTGAGGGAATCGGCTACCACACCACCAGGAAACGCTACTAGGCCGGTAGATAGTTCTCTCACAGTCAGAACCAAACCAATCTCTAATCCAGTCAGAGCAAAATGACTCTGTACTTCGGGTAGAACGACAACGAAGCCTTGTACTACCCAGTGAAAAAGAGAATGTCCGCCAGCTAATGCCCCGATAAACAACCAGACCTTGGTATCTTTAAAGCCGGAACGGGGTTGCAAATTCTTTTCGACGCTCATCCAATAAGGGTTTCTAGATTAATCTTGGAATTAACAGTTACGGAGGTCATGTTCTCTATTTGGCAGAAACCTCGGGCTAGGAGGAATTCGATAAATGTGGTTCACTTTATTTTCATTCTCGATTACTGCCCGGGGGAGCGGTAATTTATGGCCTTGGCACTTGCTTCATCTATCACTTCAGGCTCTACTAGAACGGTCGTTTTTAAGCTGAGCGCTCCGGTACCGTTGACGGCTAGGGAAAAGGCTATCATTGTGGCCTCATCAGGCATGTCTACGATGGCGTAAGCGTCGTTGTCGCCGAATCCATAGTAAAAAACTTCCAGTGACCCGCCCATGGACTCTGTCAGCTTTTCCACCGTGGCTTTTCTGGATGTTCCGCCTTCCTTGAGGAGGCCATTCACCCCGTCAACTAAATAGGATGCCTGCAGTAAATACTTGGCCATATTAGTGTCACTCCTATGTTCTAGATTTGATAACTTATAACATTAATCACCAAAGCGAATCAATTCACATCCGATTTAATCGAAATGGAACGAATACTAAGCCGTCATTTATGCCAATTATTCAAGTAAATAACCTCGGTAAACGCTTTCGTGATTTTGATGCCGTAAAAGATGTTTCCTTTGAGGTAGAAGAAGGGGAGGTTTTCGGATTTCTTGGACCGAATGGTGCCGGTAAAACTACGACCATTAATATGCTGTGCACTCTTCTTCGACCAACTTCCGGCGGAGCAACGGTTGCAGGTTCGGACATTATAAAACAGAAAAATGCTGTTAGGAGGTCGATCGGCCTCGTATTTCAAGAAACGACTCTGGATGATCACCTGACTGCTGAGCAGAACATATTGTTTCATGCCCTTGCCTATGGGGTGAGTTCGGATGTAAGGAAGCGTAGAACCAAGGAATTGCTCACACTGATGGGACTCTGGGACCGTCGCAAGGACAAGATTCGTACGTACTCAGGGGGTATGAAGCGACGTCTTGAAATTGCACGTGGTCTCGTGCATCTGCCTCAAGTGCTGTTTCTTGATGAGCCTACGCTTGGTCTTGATCCTCAAACGCGCAATCGCATTTGGGAATACATACTCGGTCTTCGGGAGAAAGAAGGGCTCACTATATTCCTTACCACCCACTACATGGATGAAGCGGAGAACAGCGATCGTATCGCTGTGATTGATGACGGCAAGATCGTGGCCATGGATACCCCGACTGCTCTCAAGAGCCAGGTCAGTGGTGACACTGTCACGATATCTTCAGACAACAATGATCTTGTTGAAAAAGAACTCAAGGAAAAATACTCGCTCACTCCGGTTAATACTAATGGGACTGTCAGTGTTCGCGTTACAAACGGAGAGGAGTTCGTTCCCCAGTTCGTTCAAGGATTTGGCGGGACCCTCCGCACAATTGGGCTTAGACGTCCGACCTTAGAGGATGTGTTTCTTCACGTGACGGGCCGCCAGATTCGTGACGAGAAGGTTGATGAGCAGACCTTGATGAGACAGGCAATGAGGGCGAGGCATCGTTAAGTGATAACTGAAACTTATCGTGGTATTTGGGTTGTAGCATTCAGGGAGTTGTTACATTTTATCTCTGATCGGACCAGGATAATTTCATCACTCATGTTTCCGCTGATGTTTCTTGTGGTTTTTGGCGCAGGATTCAGCCGTATTGTTGGCGGACTTGCTGGTGGTGTTGACTTCATTCATTTTATATACCCGGGAATCCTTGCTATGACTGTTCTCACGTCCTCCTTGCTGTCTGGTACTTCAGTTGTGGTTGATCGGGAACATGGATTCTTAAAGGAAGTTCTTGTGGCTCCTTTGAGTAGGGTAGGGGTCATCTTGGGTAAAGCTTTAGGCGGATCCCTTACGTCACTGTTGCAAGGGATGATAATGCTAGTCATAGCGCCGATAATTGGCCTCTCCATTACTCCGTTACTGGTTGTGAAGTTACTGCCAACTCTGCTGATACTATCGTTGGCACTCTCGGGTTTAGGTATCTTGATGGCTACAAGGATGCACTCTCAACAGGGATTTCAATTCCTGATGCAACTCATCGTCTTCCCCCTTATGTTTCTAGCCGGTGTCTTTTTCCCTGTTGACGGTGTTCCTGTGTGGCTGCAGATAGTCGCAAAGGTAAACCCGCTGACTTATGGGGTTGACGCTATTCGACAGATCTTTCTGGCTCCGCAAATTACTAACGCGGCTGCGGAGATTTCCGGTGGGGAAGTGGTTTCAACTGGAATCACCTTGTCCGGGCATCGGATGGGCGTGGTTGAGGACATCATGGTGATCGGATTGATTGGATTTGTCTTATTGCTTGCAGGGGTGTGGTCGTTCTCCAGTACTGAGGCCTGAGCTTCTTGAGGATTTCCCAATCTTGTGTAGAAATATCCTTCAGTGGATGGTGCATTAATGAAGCTAGATTTTTGCGGCCACCCCTCCATCAATATTGATGATCTCTCCGGTGATAAAACGCGATTCATCAGACACTAGGAATAAAACAAGGTTCGCGACATCTATGGGGTATCCCGGTCCCGGAATAATCTGTGCAAAGTCAAACATACTTTCAAACACGTGATGGCCGCCGTCAGGATTATTGATTGTTCCCCTCGTTGCCCCCGGTGTCATTATTTGGCCAGGGCGAACACAGTTGATCCTTATGTTGTGTTTGCCGCCGATTCCCGCCATGTACCGGGTGAGGGCATCGACACCTGCTTTGGCGGCGTAATACGAAGGGGAAGCCGTGCCGAATTCATCATGCATTCTAGGGCTGAATCCTCTCTGAGCGGCAAGGGACGACATGTTTACCACGGCCCCACCTCCGGATGCAACAATGTGAGGCCAGACCGCCCGGGACACATAGAAAGTTCCGTTAAGGTTCACATTTATTACGCTATTCCACTCTTCAGTCGACGATTCCGGGAAGTCACCTCCACCGCCGTGGCCAGCATTGTTGAATAGAATGTGGATTGAGCCGTAGGTCTCTGCGGCTTGAGTTACCGCAATGTCGACAGAGTCGACGTCACTAACGTCGCACGTAATGAAAGTGGCGTTGCCCCCTTTGCTTTTGATGGCTTCTTGAACTTTAAACCCCTCGTCCTCTCTTCTGGCCATCAGCAAGACCTTCGCACCTTCTTTTGCAAAAAGATGTGATGTTGCTTCCCCGATTCCACTGTTACCTCCAGTGACGATCGCAACTTTCCCTTCAAGTTTGCCTGACATGAAATCCTCCTGATCACCAAGAATTAGGTTAGATGGAATTAATACTTACGGCACAAACACTTATTTTCAAGCCCTGAATACTTATGTGCTACTAATTATCAATGAAAATAAATAAGAAAAATAAGAATTCAGATCTGGTCAATAAAATCACCAATTGTGGCCAGGGAAAGTCAACCACCTCCGATATTTTAGGTTTCCGCTATTGAATAGTAAGTAGCATGAATCACCTGGAATTCGTTGTTTCGCCGAGAGACAATTAACTTTTCTTTTTGAAAATAAACATCAGGCAATTTGTTTGAAGTGAAAAAGTGAGCCAGTTTTGGGGCAATGAGTCGATGATAGGAAACCTAGGGCCAGACGGAGTCTCAAATGAGAAGGTTAAACTAATAAGAGTGTGTGTCTTTCAAAAATAGGTTTGTCGTCTCTCAATAATGAACTTACTGTTCGAATAATAGGGGAATCCTACTTATTGCCCACATAATTGATCCAATGCTTCGTCAAACTCCCAACGTAGTTCGTCTGCAGGATCAACATTGTGCGCCCAGTCCTCAGTGATGATTTGTTCTTCCTTCAGCAATCTCATTCTGTCGTGAACATTATCTGGATTCCAGCCGTCTAGTATTCTATCAAGTAACTCTGCCCTGATCGCGGAACAACCCGGATCCTTGTTTCTGTCGAGCATTTCGAGGGGGTCCTCTTGAAGATTAAATAACTGTGGATCATAGCCGTGATAGTAATTCAATTTCCAAGGTCCGTATCTGATCATTCGGTTTTGAACTCCCCCTGGCTTTGCGTGAACGTCACCTCCGCCAAGATTTGGGGAATATGTCCGACCATAATCAGAGTCATTCATGCAGTATTCAGAAAACGCTATATCCTCCCATCCGTCACCTTTCTTGTTCAGCATATCGAGCATTGACCTTCCATGTGATCTTGGAAGATCAGGGGATCCAGCGGCATCCAGCACTGTGGACGTCAAGTCGAATTGGTTAATGACTTTATCCAACATCTGGTTCTCTGGGATGTGACCAGGCCACACGATTAATGCTGGCACTAGGGCAGAATTTTCGTAAAAGGTTTGCTTCCACCATAAACCATGTTGCCCTAATTGTTCTCCATGATCTGACGTGTAAATGATTAAAGAATCCTGAATGAAGCCGTTAGATCGTAATGAGTCTAGTATATTTCCGATTATTTGATCAGTCCGATCGCATAACGCCCAATACGCGACTCTCGCTCTAAGTACTTCCTCCTCATTAACCGTAGTTATTCCGGTTCTGTCTCTCCACCAACGAATATAAGGATGACATGATTCAATCCGATCTGGAGGTATTTCGGGGAGATCAACCTTACCAACGTATCGATCGAAGTCTTGAGATTGGGCAACGAATGGTTGATGGGGTAGCATTAAACCTATAGATAGGAAGATGGGTTGATCTAATTTACCTGCTCTCTTTTCTGAACCGAGCCGATCAATATAGCTCGCGGCTGTCTGGGCAACCAACTCATCATGAATCTGGTACGCATTTTGGCCTTTCCCTGATTTTACAAGGCTGGTTCT
>ERZ651768.2111-NODE-2111-length-14123-cov-2.851203_pt1 | contig 14123 bp, 13 predicted proteins | sample MGYA00514754_ERZ651768 | MGnify/ENA metagenome assembly ERZ651768 | reverse complement strand
TCTGGCTGGTGGATAGAGCGGGAGTGGCTCAGGGGTAGAGCGTCTCCTTGCCAAGGAGAAGGTCGAGGGTTCAAATCCCTTCTCCCGCTCCAAATTATCAGACGTTCGTATCGACGTGGAATCATAAAAGGTCCGGAAAAATCCGGACCCTTTTTACTTACCATGTATGCTCGACTGATCCCTCGGACGCGCTTGGATCAGTTCTTTATCAGCATCCCCGGTTGGCAGTGGCGGCAGTAGCTGGTGATGCGTTGGTTGGCGTTGATTTGGGTTATGTTTCCTCCGCAGTTGGGACATGGTTGGCCGCCCTTGCGGTGAACCTTCAAGAAGTCCCGGATCTTCACGTGTATGTCGTCACCCATGCGGTCCCGCAACACATCCATAGCTTCTAAGACTACGGCCCGGCATTGCTCGTGCAATAACTCCAACTCGTGGTCTCCCAGCGACCGGGTTTTGCGGAAAGGAGAAAGCCCGGCGGCGAACAGAATCTCGTCCGAGTAGGCGTTGCCGATGCCGGAGATGAAAGCTCCCCGGGTGAGCACGCCCTTAATCTCCCCGTGGAACCGAGTCAATCGGGACCGGAACTCCTCCAGCGACAGCCCAGACAAAACATCGGCGCCTTGGTCGTACAAACGGGGAACCTGGGGCAGCTGGTCCTCGGTAACGTAATAGACCAGGCCCATCTGCCGGTCGTCCAGGTACCTGAGTTCATCTCCTCCGCTCAATCCTAGAGAGAAACAGGTCTTTTTCAGCACCCGCACCTTAGGCTCGCAGAACTGGAGGGCCCCGGTGAGCATGGGGTTGATAACCAGACGCCGGTCTCCAGAAAGCTCCGTCAAAAGGAACTTTCCTTGCCGTTGGAACGGGCCGAGGGTCCTGCCCTGGATATCCGAAGTGAAATCTCCGGCGATCGAACGTAACACGGTGGGCCGAATCACCTTGGCGGATTTCACCACTGTCCCTTGGACCTTCCGGTTAAGGAAATCTTTGATGATTTCTAGATCCGGAGCTTCAGGCATAGCGTCCTCTGGGGCCTTAGTCTCGCTATTTTGGACTGACTATGGACAGATGGTGAGGCATTGTCAACACCCGGCTGATTCGCGATCAGCCGGGTCGGCCAGAACTCCCAACAGCCTCTAAATACACGCCCCAAAGGGCTAGCCCTTCGTCTAGCCCCGGTTCAGGGCGAGGTGCTGATGATTCGGCGCTCCACGCCGTCCAAAATGAAAGGAATCATGGAACTGGGAAAATAACAGGGACGCACCATCCCTGGCGTTGTAACCACTCCGCAGGCTCGTCCTCCATCCCCTGGCGCACCCGCTACAATCGCTTCTGCCGCTCAGATTCCCGACTTTAGATCATGGCGAGTCCCGCCCCGCCCAATGCCGCTAGAACCACCACCAGCCACGGCGGGAATTTCCAGAGCATCAGCAGACCCAGGGCAGCGGCTGCCAAAGCAAAGTCAGGCGCTCCCTTTACTGCGCTGGTCCAGACCGGGTCGTACAGCGCCGCCAGCAACAACCCCACCACAGCTGCGTTCACGCCACGCAGAACCGACTGAAACGCCGGTCGCCTTCGCATCATGTCCCAGAAAGGCAACGGCCCTATAGTTAGGAAGAAGGCGGGCAGGAAAATCGCGCCAAGCGCGATAAAGCCTCCGATGGTCCCGTTGGGTTCCGGCTTCATAACCGTCCCCAGGTAGGCGCTGAATGTGAATAGTGGGCCGGGGACCGCTTGGGTCGCTCCATAGCCGGCTAGGAAAGCTTCTTCACCCACCCAGCCCGGAGCTACAACTTCCGACTGGAGTAAGGGAAGGACCACATGTCCTCCGCCGAACACCAAAGACCCGGACCGGTAGAAGCTGTCCACCACTGCCAGGATTTCGTTCTCGCTGAACACCTGCCTGAGGGAGGGTAGCCCTATCAGCAGGGTGAAGAACAGCACCAGAGCCACGATACCCATCCAGGGCCGGATCCGCTTTGATATGGCGACACGATCAGTTTGGGAGGCCGGTACGGCAAGGAGCCGCCAACCGACCGCGCCAGCCACGACGATGATTAATACCGGTGTCAGCGCCGAGGGCCAATCGAAGCCGAAGATGGCCGACATCCCCTTGGACCAGGTTAACGTGAGAATAGCGGCGACGATGGCTATCGTGGCCCTAGACCGGTCTGGGGCCAGGTTCCGGCTCATCCCCCAAACCGCTTGGGCCACCACGGCAACCGCAGCCAGTTTCAATCCCTGGAGCCATCCGGCGTCGGCTACCGTGAACTGTTGTATCCCATAGCCGAACATAATCAAGGCCAATGCCGAGGGCAGGGTGAATCCCAGCCAGGCCAGAACCGCTCCCGGCAGTCCGGCCCGGATCGTCCCCACAATGATGCCCACCTTGCTGCTGGCCGGGCCAGGCAGCGACTGGGCTAAAGCCACCACATCGGCGTAGCTCTGCTCGTCCAACCACTTGCGCCGGACGACGTACTCTTCCCGGAAATAACCCAGGTGGGCGATAGGACCTCCGAACGAGGTCAAACCCAGTCGTAGCGCCGCCCAAAATACCTGGAACAATACCCTGGGAGACAGGGGAAACGTTGAATCGTCAGATATGCCGGCTGACCCGGAGGATTCCTGGACCACCGAGCCGGTTTCTTCGGGATTGTCCATCCATGCTCCTTTCTTCCCCAAAACGCCGCTTGCCCTGACCGGCGTTGGGTGCTACCGTACCCGCAAACCTCGTGGCGAGAATATTACCTAGAAGGAGCTGGCATGGCAACTAGCCAGGTAACCAGATATAACAATCACATCGGCGGCAAGTGGGTAGAGTCGTCCACGGGCCGTACGTACACGATAACTAACCCGGCCAGCAATGAGTCGGTGTTGGCCGAGTTCCAAACCTCCGGCGTGGACGATGCTTTGAAAGCGGTGGACGCCGCCCACGAGGCTTTGGCCGGTTGGGCCAACACCCCTGCTCCGGTCCGGGCGGGAATCTTGTTTCGCGCTATCGAGATATTGCGTCAACGAGGCGACGACATCGCTCGGACGATAACCCTGGAGGAAGGGAAGCCCCTGTCCGATGCCCAGGGTGAAGTCAAACGCTCGCTGAATATCATGGAGTACGCGGCCGGAGAAGGACGGCGTATGTTCGGCTACACCACCCCGTCGGAGCTTCCCGACACGGTAGCCTATACGACGCGTCGGCCTCTGGGAGTCGTGGCCATAATTACGCCATGGAACTTTCCCCTTGCCATTCCGGCCTGGAAGATTGCTCCGGCACTGATCTGCGGCAACACCATCGTCTTCAAACCCGCCTCCGCCACTCCCTGGAGCGCTATCAAGCTGATGGAAGTGTTTGAGGAGGCTGGGCTGCCGGCGGGTGTCTTGAACGTGGTCACCGGTCCCGGAGGCTCAGTGGGCAACGCTTTGGTGGAAAGCCCGCTGGTCAAAGGCATCTCATTTACCGGCTCGACCGAGATTGGAACGGGTATCTACTCCCACGGGGCGAGTCTGCTGAAGAAAGTCCAGTGTGAGATGGGCGGCAAGAACGCCGTTATTCTCCTGGCCGACGCTGACATCGACAAGGCTCTGGGAGGAATAATCCAGGGAGCGTTCGGGTCGACCGGTCAGCGTTGCACCGCCACCAGCCGGGTCATCGTGGAAGAAGCTATCTACGACGAGTTCATGGAGCAACTCATCGACCGGACCAGCAAATTAAAGATCGGCGATGGCTTGGATCCGGAAGTGGACGTTTCCCCCCTGGCGAGTAAGGCCCAGTTCGACACCGTGATGGAATACATCGGCATAGGGACCGAGGAAGGCGCTGAATTGGTCCAAGGCGGCCACGCTGTCACCGGGGGCATCTTCAATCAGGGCTATTATGTCGAGCCCACCATATTCGCCGACGTTCAGACGGACATGCGTATCGCCCAGGAAGAGATATTCGGACCGGTGCTAACAGTATTGAAGGCGGAAGACTTGGAGGACGCCATCCAGATCGCCAACAGCGTTAAGTTTGGGCTATCCTCATCGGTCTATACCAAGGACCTGACCCAGGCGTTTGAATACATCAACACGGTGGAATCTGGCATGGTTCACGTAAATGCACCCACATTGGGCGGTGAAGTCCATCTGCCCTTCGGTGGCCTCGGTGCCTCCGGCGTGGGCCACCGGGAGCAAGGCATAGAGGCCATGAACTTCTTCACAGAAGTCATCACCGTGTACATCGACCACGCCGCAGCGGCCAGGGAGCGGGCCAGGTTTATCTAGCGTTTTAGTTCGGTGCCCATTGGACCATATCTACGCCAAACAGTAGGGGCGTGTTTGAAACCCGCCCCTACACGCATCACCATTGTTCTAGGTTTCTAGATTGGTATCCTTAGTTAGGCATTACCGCCACGGACCTAATCTCGCCAAACTCCTTGGCCAGCTTGGTCCAGTTCTCTCCGCCGTCGGTGCTGGTGTACACGTAGCCGTACAGGCTGGCGGCGGCGATAACGTTGGGAACCGCCTTATGGGTGCCGAACCAGTACACGACCGAGTTGGGCGGCACCGGGAGGTTCAGACTTTGCCAGGTCTTGCCAGCGTCCTTGGTCTGCTGGATGGTACCGGTGATTCCGGGGATGGCGTCGCCGTTGCCCACGAACATCACATCCGGGTTGTCCGCTTTGATCAGCATGCCCCGGCAGTAAGACCGGCGGTCCTGTTCGCTGAACTTGGGGAAGTAATGGTAGTCCCAACTCTCTCCCTCGTCGGTACTGGTGGCGATCCCAAAGGGGCTGGTGCAGTAGATCGACGTGGTGCTGCCCGGTTTGAGGGCCATGCCGTGGATGTCTCCGTGGAACGGGTCGTCTCCCAGATCGGGTAGATGGACCCAGGAATCGCCTCCGTCCAAGCTCTTGTACACGCCGTCGACCTCGATTCCCGCCCAGATGGTGCGGTTGTCCCGAGGGTCCACAATCATGTTGGTGGTCCGGGGTATGCCCACCGGGCAGGGGATGGTTACGCCGATGTCCAGTTCGTCCCAGGTCTTGCCACCGTCCCGGGACCGGAACGCGTCGGGCCTGGTGCCGACAAATATCGTCTCGGAGTCGGAGGGGTCCACCGTCACCGACCATATCTGACGATCGTCGAAGGGAGCCTCTATCTTTTCCCAGGTGCCCGCATTGTCCTCACTGCGGAAGAGACCCAAGTCGGTCCCGGCGAGGATGCGGTGGGGGTTATCCGGATACACGTATAGGGATCTGATGTTGGACTCCGAAGGTATGGGGTCGCGGATGCGGTCCCAGGTTTCTCCTCCGTCCACGGTGCGGGAGAGTCCTCCGCCAACGGTTGCTACGCAAAGTGTAAAGCCGTCTGCCATGGCTTAGCCTCCTATAGGGTGGAATTTAGCCTGCTTGAATCTTGGAGACATGATAGCTGTAGTGATGGGGAAAAGCTACCGGGGCTGGGCAAGAGAGTCTGGAAGGCTGTAAAAGTCTTAGATCGGCTGACGGTTGCCGAAACCTGTGTCTGTCTCGTGCCAGAAATCAATCTCCAGTTCGCCACGGACCCAGCACAGGTAAACCTCGCGGCCTTCCCGCATAGAGGGGAAGTCCACCAGCCAGCGGCCGATATCCCTGACGATGATGCCTCGCTGGGAGATTTCCCGGGCCACCCGTTGCAGATCTTCGGTGAGACGGTCCACCTTGCGCTGTAGTTCCGTAATCTCCGTGCCGTGGCTGGACGACCCATTGCCCCGGCCGCCCCGCATCATTACCAATAGCCGCTCCTGCTCCTGAACCAACTCCTCTCTGATGGGCATGAGGGCCGAGAAGGTTTCGGCCAACCAGGGCAACATGGCGTTGGCTTCTTCCAATGTGAAGTGACGTGGTGTCATAGCAACTCCAACTTTACCCTAGCCTGGGTGCCTTCGCCAAGACCGCCGGGAGCAGGTGCACAGATTCTGCCACTCCGGAGGCGAGATCCCTCACGACTGAGGAAATGGCGTACAATAGTCGGCGGTGAGGCAGAAGACCAACGAGTTCACCATACTTTCGCTCACAGGATTGAATCATTGACCGTCGATAGAAATTGTTTTCAGATAGGCGACCTGGCGCTGATTCAAGACCGCAAAGGCCGGCGCAATCTGCTGACACTGGCGGACGCACAGGTGTTTCATAGCCATCTAGGCCGTTTGGACCATGATAAGTTGATTGGCCACAGCGTGGGCGACTGGTACCGGACAGACAAGGGCCACGTGATTCTGGCGGTCCGTCCAACCCTGGGAGACTTCGTCCTTCAGATGCCCCGGGGGCCGCAGATCGTCTACCCAAAGGATCTGGGGCTCATCGTCACTCTGGGAGACATCTTCCCCGGAGCCACCGTGATTGAGGGCGGACTGGGGTCCGGGGCACTTACCTCCGCTTTGCTGCGCGCCGTGGGCGATAAGGGCCGGGTTATCAACTACGAGATTCAGGAGTCTTGGCTGCCCAAAGCCAAATCCAACATCAAAAAGGTCTTGGGCGAAACCCCAAATCTTGAGATCAAGATCGGCGATATCTACGAAGGAATCTCCGAGCGGGACGTAGATCGGGTGGTCTTGGACGTTCCCGAACCCTGGCAGGCGGTGTCCACCGTCGGCGACTGCCTGGTCATGGGAGGCATCCTCCTTAGCTTCTTGCCCACCGTGCTACAGGTTCAAAAACTGGTTCTAGCTCTGGAAGCGGACACTCGGTTCCAAATCATAGAAACAACGGAAACTCTCCTGCGTACCTGGCACGTCACCGAGCGTAGCGTTCGTCCGGACCATCGCATGGTGGCTCACAGCGGCTTCTTAACCACTGCCGTGCGTTGCCAGCCCCGGTTGATCCGGACCCCGTCGGACCTCGCCGCCGATAATCAGGAAGAGATTGAAGCCGGTGTCGAGGACGAGACCGATGGACGTGATGAATAGGGGAGATAAAGGCTTGGATATAAACCTGGTCATGGCCGATTGGTGCCAAATGCAAATGTTGATTCCGGTCCTCTAGCATTTCGCTTCCTCCAGCGGTTAGCTTAGGATTTATCCGGTAAGAACCTCTTAACCCGGACTTCCCAAACATAGGAGACTAGATGAGCAAGTTCCAATCGGGCTCCCATTGGGGGATATATACCGTCGAAGTAGAGGATAGTAAGGTCGTCGGCGTAGAACCCTTTGAAAAAGACCCCAATCCGAGCCCTCTGATCGAGTCGATGCCCAGCGCGGTCCACGCGGAAAACCGGATCACGAGTCCTATGGTGCGTAAGGGTTGGCTGGAACGGGGACATGAAAGCGATACAGCTGGGCGTGGTGTTGAACCCTTTGTCGCCGTGTCATGGGATACGGCGTTGGACCTTCTTGTGAAGGAACTCAAGCGGGTCAAGGATACCCACGGAAACCAGGCGATGTATGCCAGTTCCGGCTGGGGCAGCGCCGGTTGTTTCCATAGTGCCGACGGTCAACTCCAACGCTTCTTCAATTGCTTCGGCGGGTTTGTCAGGCAGGTCACCAACTACAGTTTCGGGGCGGCAACGGTGATTTTGCCCCGGATCTTAGGCACCATGGAGCCGGTGGTTGGGCAGATCACATCATGGCCGACCATCGCTCAGCACACGGACCTGATGATTCTGTTCGGCGGTATGTCTCCGAAGAATGCGCAAGTCAACAAGGATGGTGTCGGCGCTCACGACAGCCCGGATTGGCTTAAGCGGGTACGCGACGCCGGCGTAGAGTTCGTGTGCGTCAGCCCGTTGCGGGACGACGGTGGAGAGTTGAACGCGGATTGGTTGCCGATCAGGCCCAGCACCGACACAGCCATGATGTTGGGGTTGATGCATACCTTGGTCACCGAAGACTTATACGACGCTGATTTCCTGTCTCGCTATTGCGTAGGGTTCGAACGCTTCCGTGATTACGTCATGGGAGAAACTGACGGCGTTGCCAAGACCGCCGACTGGGCATCTCAGATAACCGAGATTGACGCACTGACGATACGCACGTTGGCCCGCCGGATGGCTGCGGGCCGCACCATGGTCGCCGTTAGTTGGTCGGTGCAACGGGCTGACCACGGAGAGCAACCCTACTGGATGGCAGCTACTCTGGCCGCCATGCTTGGCCAGATCGGATTGCCGGGAGGCGGCTTCGGTTACGGGTACGGTTCCAGCAACGGACGGGGCATGCCGAAGATGGCCATGCCGTCGCCAAAGTTGCCCACGGGAAACAACCCTGTCGAGGCTTTCATCCCCGTGGCCCGGGTTACCGACATGCTGCTGAACCCTGGCGCCAAGATAGATTTTAACGGTCAAGAGTTGACCTATCCTGACATCCACCTGGTGTACTGGTGCGGTGGAAACGCCTTCCATAAGCAACAAGACATCAACAAGCTTTTGCAAGGATGGCGCAAACCGGACACTATCGTGGTCCACGAACCATGGTGGACCGCTGCGGCCCGCCGCGCCGATATCGTGCTGCCCTGTACAACCACGCTGGAGCGTAACGACATCGGCGCCGTGTCTTCCGATCGGTTCTGGTACGCCATGCGGCAAGCGATACCCCCCGTAGGTGAGGCTCGGACCGATCACGACATCTACGCGGCTCTGGCTGAGCGTCTGGGATTTAGGGACGCCTTTACCGAAGGACGGAACGAAGATGCCTGGCTGAGGCATCTGTACGAGGAGACACGGCAAAAGTTGGGCGAGCTAGATATGGAGTTGCCGGGCTTCGATCGTTTCTGGGAAAACGGGCACTTCGAATTTCCCATTCCCGAAGACCCTCCGGTATTGTTCGAGAAATTTCGTGAAGACCCCGATGCCAATCCCCTCAAGACGCCTTCGGGCAAGATAGAGATATTTTCGGAGACCATCGACAGTTTCGGCTATGATGACTGTCTGGGCCATCCCGCCTGGTTCGAGCCTGTGGAGTGGCTGGGTTCCGAGAAAACGAAGCAACATCCACTGCACCTAATCTCGAACCAACCGCGGACTCGCTTGCACAGCCAGCTTGATGTTGGCGTCATTAGCCGGGGGAGCAAAATATCAGGGCGCGAGCCAGTGTGGATAAATCCCCAAGACGCCGAAGCGCGAGGTATTCTCGAAGGCGACGTGGTCCGGATTTTCAACGATAGGGGCGCTTGTCTGGCCGGTGCCTTTGTCACGCCTGAGATACGGCCCGGCGTTGTGCAACTGTCCACCGGGTCTTGGTACGACCCTCTGGACCCCAGCGCGGCGGGGAGCCTGGATAAGCATGGTAATCCCAATGTCCTGACCATGGACAAAGGAACATCTAAACTGGCTCAAAGCTCGATCGCTCAGACTGCGCTGGTGGAGATTGAGCCGTACGAGGGCCTGGTCCCGGAGATTACAGTTTTCGCGCCTCCGGTAACAAGCAGAGCTACCTAGCGCTAGATCCTGATCAGGCCGCCATCCCATCTCGTCATCTACGTAAAGAGCAACTATGTGGAGGTCAGTGCCTGCCAAAATGATTCACGCACCGGCCTGATTTACGGTGGCCGATAGGCTCCGATTACATCATGACAAGCATAGCTGTTCCCAATATGGAGAGGTGACGAATGGCAACTTTCGTTTTGGTTCACGGGGCTTGGCACGGCGGGTGGTGTTGGTGGAAGGTGGAACCGCTTTTGCGGCGATCCGGCAACTCGGTCTACTCTCCCAGCCTCACGGGCATGGGAGAGCGTGCTCACCTGGCTCGATACATTGGCCCGTCATCCATCGATCTGGACCTCCATATCAAGGACGTTCAGGGACTTCTGGTAAGCGAGGGGCTGGAGGATGTGGTTTTGGTGGGCCACGCCTACGCTGGAATGGTCATAACCGGAGTGGCAGAGATTTGCCCGCAACGGATAAACCACCTGGTTTATGTGAACGGTGTCGTGCCTAGGGACGGTGAGGCTATGGTCGACCAGCTTGATGCCGTCCGAGGCCCCGAATTTACCGCCCGGATAAGAGCGGCCATCGCCAACGGTGAGTGGTTCTTGCTGCCGCCCTCCACCGCCGATGAGATCCAGCGGCGCTGGGCCATCGCCGATCCGGAAGACCAATCCTGGGTATTGCCCCGCCTATGCCCTCAACCGTCCGCATCTTTTGCCCAACCCGTGAGGCTGGGCAGTTCCGAAGCGCAAGATATTCCCCGCTCCTTCATACTGTCCAGCGAATCGGGGTTTGATTCGGTTGCCGAGCGTGCCCGGCAGTCGAACTGGGCTTTGCATCAACTGGACACCGGCCACGACCTGATGATAACTAACCCCCAGGACGTGGCGGAGATTCTGCTGAAGATAGCTGGCGGCGCCTAACATGGCGTTGCCGAATGGATCAGCCACCACGAATCTGTGTCCTGCGGCTAGGCTACACCCCACGCTATCGCATTGCGCAGCAACTGTGTGTAGGCGTCGGATTCCCAGGTAGTGCTGAGCACCGCTGGCGTGACTGGAGCGGATTCCGGTTTGGAATCCGCTGAGGGCTGGTTCCGGTGCGGAGCTGAACGGTGGCCAAGCGCGATATAGGTCACGCCACCTTTGCCAAAGTTGCGGGTGAACCCTAGTATCCGCGTCTTGCCATCTGGTTGGAGCGCAGTGTCCTCGTCATACTCGAATCCGGAGCCTGGCGGCGAATTGTCAAGGCCCAGCTCCGCAGTGAGCAGGAGTTTCGTCTCAGAAGGGTGCTGAATCTCGACCATGTAGGGCTCATCTACCGTCTCGAACGACTCCGGCAGGTCCTTGGTCAGCGGGTGGCTGGGGTCAACGACATCGACTCGGAACTTGCGTATCGGTGGGTGGCTGAGAAAAAAACCTCCGAGAGTGTCGTGGTGGCTGGTCTTGACCATCCGCCGCCTTCGGCCTTCTCCCAACCGCGTCGCCTTGCCACCACTTGTACCGTGCAAACCCAGCCAGTGTCCCCCGTCGTCAAGCCACCGGCGCACGACCTGGTTCTGCTTGTCGTCCAGATACGGCCCGGCGACATAGGTTATCATCAGTTGAGCCGAGGGTAACCAGCGGTCAATGTCGCTGAAGTCGTTGCCCGTGGTGGCGACTATGTCCTGCTCAGCGAGCAAACCTAGCAGCCTGAGCCGCACGTAGTCCATATCGTGTCCGCTCAAAGCTCCGGGCGGGTAGCCACCGGCGATGACGTGAACTCGGCCCGGCGTGATGGTGCTCATAAAACCTCTCTCTGTGAACGTCCCGTGCTCCAGCCTAATGGGTGTTCCTGAATTACTCTACAGCGTCTGCGCTAAAAGGAGGCCCGCTTATTATCCGCCTACCTGATTCTTTCTCGTGTGCTGAAGTATACTGCGCGGCGTTGTAACTACGCCACGTTTTGTTTCATCCCATGACGTACTCAAAATGCGTTTGACGGAGTATTGGGCAGGTGCTAACGTTCCCCCATCGCCCGGGAATTCCACTCTCGCAAGCTAGTTATTGGAGCAATCGTTTGTCACACATCATGTTGAGCTGCCCGCGATGCGGCAGAACTCGCCCAGCGGATATGTCAGTCGATGTTTGTAGCGACTGCGCCGCGCCGCTGGATGTAGAGTACACAACTGAGCATAAGCCAAGTCGGCAATCAGGCGCCTACGAAGTCCGGACACCAGTGATTAACCCAAGTTCCGGTGTGTCTCTGGGAGAGGGGGGTACGCCGAGCGTAGAACTAAAGGTCCTCGGCGAGAGTCTGGGCATGCGGCATCTGCACGGGAAGCTGGAGTTCTTGAATCCCACGGGGTCGTTCAAGGATCGGGGAACCGCAGTGATGCTCTCTGTCGCCATGGAACGCGGGGTAACCGAGTTGGTCGAAGACTCGTCGGGGAACGCCGGAGCGTCGGTGTCGGCCTACGCAGCTCGGGCGGGCATAAAGGCTCATGTATTCGTGCCCGCCGATGCTCCCCAGGCCAAACTGCGGCAAATCAGGGTTTATGGCTCCGAAGTCCACCCTATCGAAGGGACCAGAGATGCCGTAACGGCAGCGGCCAAGGATTTCCATCGGCAACACGGTCTGGTCTACGCATCCCACATGTTGAGCCCTTACTTCGCCGAGGGCACAAAAACCTTCGCATACGAGGTTGCCCAACAGTTCGACGGAGCGCTTCCCGGCCACATCGTCTTCCCAGTGGGCAACGGCTCCCTGTTCATCGGCGCATACAAGGGGTTTTGTGAACTACAGGCCGCCGGAATCATCGACGATATACCCCGGCTGCATTGCGTTCAAGCGCGCAGCGTTATGCCCCTCGTGGCTGCCTTCACGGACCAGAACTGGGATCCCGCAGCAGCCACGAGGACGGTGGCCGGCGGTATCGCCATCGCGGCGCCCTCCCGACAAGAACAGATCCTCGATATCCTGCGGCTGGTAGACGGAACCGCTGTAACGGTCGAAGAATCTAGTATCGTGCAGATGCAACAAAACCTGGCGGAGCAAGAGGGTGTTTTCGCCGAGCCGACATCGGCGGCCGCATTCGCTGGCCTCGAGATTATCATGAAGCAGGGTGTCATTCTGGAAAACGATACCGTGTTAGTGCCCGTCACCGGATTCGGTCTCAAGGACGAAGCGCCCCGCTAAGTTGCACGAGATTCAGACCACGTCCAGCACTTTCCACATCACGTTTGAACGTGCCCAGCAGGGAATTTCGTGGTTGGCGTGGACAAATCCCCTGTCCTAACGCTACTATTCCCTCCACAAAGGCCATCTTTAGAAACCAACGACAGGTGAACGTCTTCCAGCCCAGGGGGTAGACACCCGACGATGATGTCTCAATCGCTCTGCTTCGTCTGGCAGGATTCATCACATCGAGGAGGCCAACATGAGTCAATCTAGCTCCGATCACGTTCAAGACCATACGGATGTCCCTTCGGACCCTGAGCTACGAGTCAAAGCGCTCGAATCGTTGCTGGTAGAAAAAGGCCTGGTGGATCCGGTAGCACTGGACGTGCTGGTGGATGCCTTCGAGAACAAAGTTGGTCCGCGCAATGGGGCGAAGGTAGTCGCTCGGGCCTGGGTAGACTCGGACTACAAGCAACGGTTGCTTGATGACGGTACTGCGGCCATCGCCGAGTTCGGCTATTCAGGAGGTCAGGGTGAGAAGCTGACCGTGGTGGAGAATACGTCATCGGTTCACAATGTCATCGTCTGTACCTTGTGTTCCTGCTACCCGTGGCCCGTATTGGGTTTGCCGCCCACATGGTACAAATCCGCAGCTTATCGCTCTAGGACGGTGATTGATCCTCGTGGCGTGCTGACAGAGATGGGGTTGGATCTACTCAGCGGCGTTGAAGTACGGGTCTGGGACAGCAATGCGGCTTCCCGGTATTTCGTGCTGCCGGAGCGCCCTGAGGGAACGGAAGCTATGGACGAAGCTGACCTTGCGGAGTTGGTAACGCGAGATTCTATGATTGGGGTCGCGAAAGTGGCTGTGTCAAGTGTGGGAGGCGCCGCATGAACGGCATCCACGATATGGGCGGGATGCAGGGGCTGGGTGAGATTGGATACCGGGAGAATGAGCCTGGTTTCCATGAGGCATGGGAAGCAAGGTTGTTCGCAATGGTCCGGGCCCTGCGGACGGGCAGTTTGCGTACCGGTATCGAAAGTATTCCAGCCTCAGACTATCTTCGGATGAGCTACTACGAACGCTGGTATACGGCGTTCGTTACACGAATCATAGAGAGAGGAATCGTTACCGGTGCCGAAGTAGATAGTGGCCGAGCAGACCCGGTTACGGTGAAGGATACACCGGCTCTGACGGCGGAGATTGCTGTTGACTATCTTTCGATCACACCCAAGGAAGAGAAGGATATGAAACTTACGCCGAGGTTTCGTGTCGGGGAAAGCGTGCTCGGACGTAACATGAACCCAACAACACACACGCGCATGCCACGTTACACTCGCGGCAAGACGGGTGTGGTGGAGCGTGATCGAGGCGTCTTCAATCTGCCTGACAGCGAGCATTCGTCAGGCGAACCTAAGCCACAGCACGTCTATCTTGTCCGATTCACTGGCCAAGAGCTATGGGGAGACGATGCCCCGGCAAACGACTCGGTGTACATCGATATGTGGGAGGACTACCTTGAGCCAGCCTGACCCACGCAGTGCCGCGAAGCGTTTCGAGGCGTCACCGCTGTTGCCTCAGGACGAGG
>ERZ651768.2107-NODE-2107-length-14143-cov-15.682212_pt1 | contig 14143 bp, 13 predicted proteins | sample MGYA00514754_ERZ651768 | MGnify/ENA metagenome assembly ERZ651768 | reverse complement strand
TACGGCAAGTATAGTGGTACGGAGGTCACCGTAGAGGGCGAGGATTTCCTCATTCTCCGCGAGACCGACATTTTGGCGGTGATTGGCTGAGCACCGCAATCGTAACGTTTCAATTAGACGAAAACTCAAGGATTACACATAGGAGTATAAGAGATGGCTGCCAAAGAGCTTGATTTTGACGTCGATGCACGCGCGCGCCTCAAGTCAGGGGTCGACAAGCTTGCAAGGGCGGTAAAGGTCACCCTTGGCCCCAAGGGCCGCAACGTCGTTCTGGACCGTAAGTTCGGTTCCCCCACGGTCACAAAAGACGGTGTGTCCGTTGCCAAGGAAGTGGAGCTTGAAGACGCCGTGGAGAACATGGGTGCCCAGATGGTTAAAGAGGTCGCCACGAAGACTTCTGATATCGCCGGTGATGGCACGACTACGGCCACGATTCTGGCGCAAGCGATCTTCGGAGAAGGCTTGAAGAATGTTACGGCCGGTACAAACCCAATGGGAATCCGGCGCGGCATCGATGCCGCCGTTGAGCAGGTCGTAGCTGTCTTACAAGGCCTGTCGACGGAGACCAAGGGTAAGGAAGAGATCTCTCAGGTCGGTGCGATTTCAGCCAACAACAACAGGGAGATTGGCGAACTAATTGCCGATGCGATGGAGAAGGTTGGTAAGGATGGAGTGATCACTGTCGAGGAGGCCAAAGGTCTCGAAACGACCCTCGAAACAGTTGAGGGAATGCAGTTCGATCGTGGCTATCTGTCACCCTACTTCGTCACCGATCCGGAACGCATGGAAGCGATCATCGATGAACCCATGATCCTTATCCATGACAAAAAGATCTCCTCCATGAAGGATCTTCTTCCGATCCTTGAGAAGGTTGCCCAGATGGGTAAGCCCCTCGTGATTATCGCCGAGGACATCGACGGCGAAGCACTTGCCGCTTTGGTCGTCAATAAGATGCGCGGCGTCTTGGATGTATGCGCCGTCAAAGCACCTGGCTATGGAGACCGCCGCAAAGAAATGTTGCGTGACCTCGCCACACTGACCGGAGCGCAAGCCATCATGAAAGATGACGGAATTGGCCTTGAGGAAATCACCGCAGAAATGTTTGGTACTGCCAATCGCATGGTGATGGACTCTGCCACCACCACGGTAGTGGAAGGCCAAGGGAACCAGGAAGACATCGATGCCCGCGCCAATCTCATTCGCGGGCAAATCGAATCCACCACCTCAGATTACGACCGCGAAAAATTGCAGGAAAGACTCGCAAAACTAGTCGGCGGTGTTGCTATTATTAAAGTTGGGGCAGCTACTGAAACTGAGATGAAGGAGAAGAAAGCTCGTGTGGAAGATGCCCTGCATGCTACTCGTGCAGCAGTTGAGGAAGGTATTATTCCAGGTGGTGGTGTAGCTCTCCTGAGAGCTGCTCATGTTTTAGATAAGATAAAGGGCGAACATGACTTTCTTCTCGGTGTAAAGATTATAAGAAGGTCTATCGAGGAACCGATCCGTCAAATCGCCAATAATGCCGGCGAAGAAGGCACCGTTATCGTCGAGAAAGTAAAAACCCTTAAAGGTGATGTGGGTTATGATGCGAGAAATGGTACTTATGTTGATATGATCAAAGCCGGGATTATTGACCCTGCTAAGGTTGCTCGCACCGCATTACAGAATGCGTCAAGTATCTCTGGCTTGCTCTTGACTACAGAAGCTATGATCACCGATCTTCCTGAAGAAAAAGAAGCCCACGACCATGGCCCCGCCGGTGGTGGCGGTATGGGTGGTATGGGTGGTATGGGTGGAATGCCAGGTATGATGTAATAACGGCTACCCGATTTACCTCAGAGGTATCAGACCCCAGCCTTAGGGCTGGGGTTTTTTTTTGAGTATCTGACGATTGCTTTAGTGTGCCTTTAATTGAAACTTTGTGATTAATGATAGTTGCAAATGATCTGCAATATTAATTAGACTTGGGAGAGTCTAGCCGTAAACCATCAGAGCGCACTACCGGCACTTTTTTATCCCTGGGACTAGAAGTAATATCTTTTTTCTGTAGATACCTTTAACGATAGGAACTTTCCTTGATTCCTGGAAACTTAACACAAGTAAAGCGGCGTATTATCGAAGCTGCAAAAAGAGTTGGGCGTGATTCTTCCGATGTACGACTTCTAGCGGTAAGCAAAGAACAAAATGATGTGACAGTTGCCGAGGGAGTCCATGCTGGTATGACACTTTTTGGGGAAAATAAGATTCAGGAAGCAAGGAGTAAAATAGAGGTTCTAGGACGAGATGGACTCGAATGGCATTTCATTGGACGTTTGCAAAAAAATAAAGTTAAATTTATTTTTGACTTGTTTGACCTAGTTCATTCGGTAGATAGTTTAGCTCTGGCAGAGGCGATTCATAAAAAAGCCCAGACTCTTGGATCGTGTATGCCTATTCTCTTGCAAGTCAATGTATCCGGGGAAAAATCGAAGCTTGGTATGGATCCGCTTATTGTGCCGAAAGAGATTCACAGGTTAGCCAAATTGGAAGGAGTGAAGGTTCGTGGGTTAATGACTATCCCTCCATACAATCGTAACCCAGAAAATTCTCGCCCATATTATGTCTGTTTGCGAGAACTACGGGACACTTGTTCTAACCTGGGTATTCCAGGAGTTCAACTGGATGAACTGTCAATGGGTATGTCAAATGATTATGAGGTAGCTGTGGAAGAGGGCGCAACTCTGGTACGTGTTGGTACAGGATTGTTTGGCCCAAGACCCTCTCTGGAGAAGCCCATACCGTAGGTTGAATGATATGATCATTTGCCTCATAATGTTAGTTGCGGGAGCAGCATTGGTTTAGAGGTAAGTTTTGATTTAGCCCCTCGGGAGATATTTATCGTGTTGAGCAATAAAAAAATAGGGTTTGTCGGTGGCGGAAATATGGCGGAGGCCTTAGTAAAAGGACTTTTATCATCGTCACTTGTTGCTTCGAAAGATATTTTTATTTCGGACTTAATCTCTGATCGTCTGGAATATCTAAGCAAGGAATATAAAGTTAAGACAACGGGTGATAATCGTGAATTAGTTCAAAAAAGTGACATATTGGTTTTAGCGGTTAAACCTCAAGCAGTTAAAAAGGTATTAGAATCTTTCTCAGATCTTGTGGATAGTAATAAAACTATAATTTCAGTAGCAGCCGGTATTTCAATAAACCTTATCGAAGATACTTTGGATGTTGAGAGGAAAAAGAAAATTTCTGTGATACGTACAATGCCAAACACGCCAGCACTGGTTCAGGAAGGAGCTACAGCTATTTGCGGTAGTGAACATTCGTCCAAACTAGATATTAAAATTGCCCACCATATTTTTACGGCTATTGGGCAGACAGTTGATATCGAAGAAATTCATATGGATGCAGTTACGGGACTTAGCGGCAGTGGCCCCGCCTACATTTTTATGATTATCGAGGCATTGTCTGATGCTGGTGTGAAAGTTGGATTGTCGCGCGAGGTCTCTAATATTTTGACTATTCAAACTATCCTTGGCTCAGCTAAACTGGCAAGAGATGGTGGGAAGCACCCGGGAGAGCTTAAGGATATGGTAACCTCTCCTGGTGGGACGACGATTTCAGGATTGCACATGCTTGAAGAGGGCGGTATCCGAAACGCACTTATGAACGCTGTCGAAATGGCAACACAACGTTCAAGAGAACTTGGGGAAAATAAATAAATTTAAAAAATTAGAAAACTCAAGTTTCTACTTCGCACGAAACTTTAGGAATTCTCCCCAAGCAGCTATTAACATACCAAGTATTTGAATCCAAAAAGGATGAAGGACATGTTCGGGGCGAGTGAAGTAAAGAATCATCATCATTAGAACTCCCACCATGGTGATGGTAATTCCGTTATATGTCATGTTCATTCCTTTGACATATTGCTTAGGATCCCTAAGGTCTTTTTTGATTTCTGGTTTGAGCTCTACTTCCCACATTGGAACCCTTTTTATGTAGGTTGGCTGTTTAAATTCAACGCCTCATTTAGGCTTCCGGATCGATAGCCTTCTGGGTCTATTGTTACTTTTTGGAAACCTATTTTTTTTAAGCGATTTATAGTTTTTTCATAGAGACCGTTTTTCATCAGACTAGGGATTTCTGTTTTTAATAATTCGATGCGTGCCATATTACCGTAGTGGCGCACTCGGACTTCCTTAAATCCTTCCGCTAGAAAAACTTCTTCGGCTTCATCAATCATCGACAGTTTTTTAGTAGTAACAGGCTGCCCGTAGGGTATGCGCGATGATAGACAAGCCAGTGCAGGTTTTTTCCAGTTGGAGAGACCCATGTCGCGAGCCAAGTTACGAACATCCTGTTTATTAAGTTGGCTTTCCACAAGAGGACTAATAATGCCTGCTTCTTTTGCGGCTGTTATCCCAGGGCGATGATCTCCTAAATCATCTAAGTTTATTCCATTGAGTATATTGGTTATTTTATATTGGCTAGAAACTATAGAAAGCTTGGCATATAGTTCTGACTTACAGTAATAGCAACGATTTACGGGGTTTTTTAGATAGTTTGGTGAGGACATCTCTTCAGTTTTAACTATCTTGTGCTTTATACCCAGTGCGTAAGTTAACTGTTGAGCAGCATGTAACTCTCGCTCCGGAACACTATCTGATTTTGCCGTAACGGCCAGAACCCGTCCCTTGAGGACTTTGTTAGCGACTGCTAGCACTAGTGTACTGTCAATTCCTCCAGAAAATGCCACAAGAACACTATCCAGTTTGCGAATTGTGGACTCTAGATGAAGACGTTTATCTTGAAGTAGCATAAAATTATTTTTTATTTCAAAATGTTCAGTCGATTAAGAATAGCATAAGAAAAAAGTCAAAGAAAGAATCTGATATCAACTAAGGTATCCTTGTGATTAGATATGCTTAGAGGATATTACAGAGTATCAATCAGCTGTAGCTAAAATTACTGTTTTCCCGTAAAGACCTGTGTTTCTGGATAGAAGGCATACCACGCAAACCAGAACCCGACTACGAGAAATAAACTTAATTTTTCCGAGGGGGGTTAGTGGTCAATGATTGGGGGAGGTGCATAAATATAAAAAACGATTTTGAACACAGTGTGCGTTCGTTGGTTTAGACTTGGAATAAGGTTAACCACCGATAGCATGCATAGCTCGTTGCGGTTGTTCAAAGTCATCCAAATTAATTTTGTGGCCGGGTTCTTTAACAAGTACAGCGTCTTTTATCGCTTTTTCAATATCTTCATCAGAAGCGTTACCCCGAATTAGTTCTTTGAGATCTGTTTCATCTGTGGAGAAAAGACATGTGCGAAGTTTGCCGTTAGCTGTCATTCGGATCCGATTACAGTGATCACAAAATGGGTTGCTTACAGCAGTGATAATGCCAATACGCCCTTTGCCATCAGCGAAATCGTATTCACTGGCAGGACCAATTTCTAATGAGTTTTCGACTGGCACTAGATCGTATTTTCCCCGGATAAGATCAAGGATTTCGTGGCCAAAAAGCACTTTGTCTCGTTCCCAATTGCGGTCGGAATCTAGAGGCATGAATTCAATGAAACGAATTTCAAAGCCGTCAGATCGTCCCATTTCAATAAGTCGCAGAATTTCAGTTTCTGAGAAGTTTTTCATTGCAACAGCGTTTACTTTGATTGATTTGAAGCCAACTTCAGCGGCAACTCTCATTCCCTCCAAGACTTCTTGAAGGCAATCTCTTCGATTCACGTCTCGGAACTTTTCTGGGTCAAGAGCGTCGAGGCTTATATTGAGCCGTTTGAGCCCAGCTTCCTTTAATGCCTTAGCGTGTTCTTTGAGAAAAAATGCGTTAGTGGTCATCGCGACATCCTCTATCCCACCTAACTTAGTTAACATACTAATGAGAGTTGGGAGGTCTTTACGCATAAGAGGTTCCCCCCCTGTAAGCCGAAGTCGTTTTATTCCCATTCCAGCCCCAATTCGAGCAATACGGGTGATCTCCTCAAATGTGAGTAATTTGTCGCGAGGCATAAACTCGACATTGTCAGCCGGCATGCAATAAGTACAGCGAAAATTACAACGATCTGTAACAGAAATCCGCAGGTTGACTATAGTTCTTCCCATGCCATCAACCAGTGTTTGCCTTGTGTTTTCTGCTAAAGCGGTCATTTCTCTCTCCCTGATAATATAGATCTATCAACCCATTTCATCGTCTGGCAGTCAAAACACGCAAATCGCCGAGAACAATCTTCTATTACTTACCTACCTTAAGGATTAATACAAATTATATCCTTTCCCATTGAATAATGCATCTGATTATTCAAGTTATTGTTTCTTGGTTTATAAAACCTCTTGCTATTTCTAATCTTGTTATAGGGTTAGAGCTAAGTTTTGTGTATTATAAAGAACCTTAGTAGATTGGGTACATCCAATTAAATGTTAACTCATTTTAAGGGTTGTTTGAGTTTTTTTAGTCAATAACCTATAATAAATAAATGTTTTCCCCAAAATATTTTTGGGGTGTTTGTTGCTTAGTTTTGAGCCTCAGGCAAACGAGATTCCTAAAAATCATTTAACTTAAAAGAGTGTCCTGAATGACTGTTGCGGAGGAAAAATTTTCTAAGAAATTTGACGAGGCTGCTGCTCATCCGAAGTACCGAGGTGCATACGATAAAGACGATGCTTCTGGTAAAGGTATGACGTTGGTTGAGGCAAAATTTAAGGACACCAAGATCTACGTTTTAGTGGATAGGGTGGAAGACCGCGTCTACAGTGCAAAGTTTTTTGCTTATGGTGGTAAAGTCTCGGTTGCTATTGGTGAGACCCTTTGTTCTATGATTAAAGGGCTAACACTTGATGAGGCGTGTTCGTTGAGGGGAGAGGACATTGAAGCATGTCTAAGGGATGAGCCAGAAGTTCCTGCAGTTCCCGAATCAAAGCAGAAAACTTTTGCTAATATTGAAGAGTTGCTCAAAGTTGTCCAACAGGAATACCCCGCAGCTAAAGCTGTCGCTGAAGTCAGTGCATCCATAGATAAAAAGGCCGTTAAGGCAGTTTCTTCTTCTGAACTATCCATGGCCGAACAGGCTTGGATGGGTTTGAGTAAGGAAGATCAAATCACACAAATAAATATGGTTCTTGATGATAAAGTTCGCCCTGCTTTAATGTCTGATGGTGGAAATGTTCAGGTTCTGGATGTTGTTGATGGTGAAAAAGTGATGATTCAGTATCAGGGCGCATGTGGAAGTTGTGGATCTTCTTTGGGAGCCACGTTATCATTTATGGAACAAGCCTTACGGAAAGAAATTCATAATGAATTGATCGTTGTCCCCAATATGTGAATTTTGTAGGAATTTGGGTCATGATCTGTTTTGATAAATTATACCAGTAGTTATTTATAACATTAAAATTACCCTTTCGAAGGGAGCAATCATATATATGGAAACCAAAGAACAATCAGTGACTGACGCTATAGATAATGATTATAAGTACGGATTCGTCACCGATGTTGAATCTGATACATTTGCCAAAGGCCTTGACGAAGGAGTTGTCCGAGCTATTTCTAAGAAAAAGGGCGAGCCCGAGTTCATGCTTAATTTTAGGCTCAAGGCCTATGAGAAATGGTTGACGATGAAAGAGCCTGCTTGGCCAAATGTTCAATATCCACCGATTGATTTTCAGGATATTTCCTACTATTCCGCTCCAAAGCCAAAAAAGAAATTGGCAAGTTTAGATGAGGTGGACCCCGAGGTTCTTAATACCTTTGAAAAACTAGGAATTCCCTTAGAGGAGCAGAAAAAGTTGGCCAACGTTGCTGTGGATGCGGTTTTCGATAGTGTTAGCGTAGCGACAACGCATAAAAAGAAGTTGATGGAAGTAGGTATTATTTTCTGTTCTTTTTCCGAGGCGGTGAAGGACTATCCTGAATTGATTGAAGAATACTTGGGAACTGTGGTGCCGATAGGTGATAATTATTACGCTGCCCTCAATAGCGCGGTATTTACCGATGGGTCTTTTGTGTATATACCTCCCGACACTATTTCTCCTATGGAATTGTCTACTTACTTCAGAATCAATACTGAAGAAACGGGCCAGTTTGAACGTACTTTGATCATTTGCGCTGAGAACAGTTATGTTTCTTATCTTGAAGGCTGTACCGCACCGCAGTTTGATACCAATCAATTGCATGCGGCTGTGGTTGAGCTCGTGACTCTGGACAATGCCGAGATCAAATACAGCACCGTGCAAAACTGGTACTCGGGTGATCCTGAAACGGGAAAGGGTGGCATTTATAATTTTGTAACCAAGCGCGGTAAATGCCAGGGCCAAAAATCAAAAATTTCCTGGACGCAGGTGGAGACAGGATCGGCCATTACGTGGAAATATCCAAGCTGTATCCTACAAGGGGATAATTCAGTTGGCGAATTTTATTCTGTTGCCCTCACCAATGGATACATGCAGGCAGATACTGGAACTAAAATGATGCACATTGGTAAGAACACACGCTCCAGTATCATTTCGAAAGGTATTTCCGCCGACCATTCCAGCAATAGCTATCGCGGTTTGGTTCGGGTGGGTAAGAACTCGACCAACGCAAGAAACTATACCCAGTGTGACAGCATGCTGGTCGGGGACAAGTCCAGCGCTCACACTTTCCCTTACATCGAAACGGGGAACAGTTCTCTGCAGATCGAACACGAAGCATCCACTTCTAAAATCAGCGAAGAGCAGTTGTTTTATTTCGAGCAACGAGGCATCTCGCGGGAAAATGCAATTGCCGCTCTCATTCATGGGTTCTGTAAGGATGTCTTCAAACAGCTTCCTATGGAATTTGCGGTGGAAGCACAAAAGCTCCTCACTTTGAAACTCGAAAACAGCGTTGGTTGAGCGATTATTGTTTCTTTCACTGCCACACTTTGAGAAGCATGGCAGAATGATCAAGTATTGCCTTAAGCTTGTCGCTGGCACATCCTCGCAGGAGAAATTACAACTTTAATAAATAGGAAATTGTTTAATGTTAGAAATAAAAGATTTGCATGCCGGATTTGAAGGAACCGAAATTATAAATGGAATTTCTCTTACGGTCAAAAAGGGGGAGACTCACGCCGTCATGGGCCCGAATGGTTCGGGTAAAAGCACCTTGGCTAAGGTTTTGGTAGGCCATCCCGCTTATGAAGTGACTTCAGGAGAAGTATTGTTTCAAGGTAAAAACCTCCTCGAGATGGAAACTGACGAACGTTCCTTGGCCGGTGTGTTCATGGGATTTCAGTATCCTGTTGAAATTCCAGGTGTCAATAACGCAGAATTTATGCGCATGGCCTACAATGCCCAGTTGGTCAATGAAGGGAAGGATGAAGTCGACCCTCTCGATTTTGACGATATTCTTCAGGAAAAGATGGATATGCTTGGAATGGAAAACAAATATAAAGAGCGGAATTGTAATGATGGGTTCTCTGGTGGCGAGAAGAAAAAAAATGAGATTCTTCAAATGGCTATCTTAAGACCCGTGCTCTCTGTTCTTGACGAAACCGATTCCGGATTGGATATCGATGCACTGCGGGTGGTGGCTAACGGAATCAATAAACTTAAAAATGATGACAATGCGCTGATTCTCATTACCCATTATCAGCGACTGCTCGATCATATCAAGCCCGACTTTGTTCATGTGCTAAACCAAGGGAAAATTGTTAAATCTGGCGGCAAGGAACTACCGCATGAATTGGAAGCTCAGGGTTACGACTGGCTGACAACGGCAAATTGAGGAGATTTTATGTCGGGCACAATTGCGGAATCTGGTAACGGTGCTGAATCGGCCGTCCTTGAACTCCATAAAAAATTTCTTGATACAAACCGGCCTAGCCCGGAGCTTTTGCCGCTCAATAAAAAGGCTCTGGACCGGTTCGAAAGGCTGAAGTTTCCCCACCGGAAGCATGAGATGTACACCTTCGTCAATACGAAGGACTTGGCGGATACATCATTTTCCTTAAAAACAGAAAGCTCTGCCCAACAGAATTTTATTGAACAACACGTCTATGCTGGTTGCGAGCGAAGCCATTTGACGTTTGTGGATGGTGTTTTACGTCCTGAATTATCAGATGCCACCGCACTTGGTACGACTGTTAGGGTTGCGTCGCTGGCAGACGCGATAAAGGACGATTCGGTCAAAAACTTACTGGAAGAAAGCATTGAGCAGGAAAATGATGTGTTTGCCTCGATTAACAGTGCCTTTATGAATCAGGGCATTATGATTCGAGTCGGTAGGGACAAACAAATTGAAGCCCCCTTGCAGATTCTTAACGTTTCGACCGGTGGGGAAAGTAGGCCAACGATGGCGATTCCGAGGGCGTACATCCACCTGGAGCGTTCGTCGGGATTAAAATTAATTGTGAAATATATTGGTGATAGCAATAACTATTTCGTCAACTCGGTTCAGGATATGTTTGTGGAAGAGAGCGCCACTTTGACTCATATCCAAGTGCAGGCAGATTCGACGGATGCCTGGCATTTTTCAAAAAATCGGGTTTACTTAAAACGCGACAGTCGATACTTGGGATACCAGGCAACCCATGGGGCGCGGCTAGTTCGCCATCATAATGAGATATGGTTGAGTGAGCCGGGAGCGGAAATGGAACTAAGCGGAGTGAGTGTATTGGAAAACGATGAGCAGTCGCACCAATTCATCCGTGTTCACCACGAGGTAGAAAATTGTACCAGCCATCAGCATTTCAAAAATATTATAAACGACCGCGCGCGAGCCAGTTTCGATGGAACCGTTGTAGTCAATAAAGGCGCACAGTTGACCAACTCTGACCAACTCATCAATAACTTAATGCTTTCTGATGAAGGGCACGCGGACTGCAAGCCCAACCTGATGATTTTCGCGGATGATGTGAAATGCGCGCACGGTGCGACTGTCGGGCAACTAGAAGAAGAGCAACTTTTTTATTTACAAACAAGAGGGCTGTCCGAGTCTGTGTCTAGGGAAATTCTCACGCAGAGTTTTGCCAGGAGTGTTATTCAGGACATCCCTTTTGTGCCAGTTGTGGAAGAACTCAATCAAACCTTACTTAAAAAACTGGAAGCGAACAATAGGTAACCGCACTATTTTTTAAAAGATCGTATTTCTATCGACATGCGTGTAAACAGTTTTGAAAATTTGGAGATGTTTCATGGGTGATGCCAATACGCTTTCTACAGAAAAACCCTGTATCGACGTTGATAAAATCCGCACCGATTTTCCTATCCTGTCAAAAGAGATAGGCGGGAAACCGCTCATTTATCTGGATAATGGGGCGACGACCCAGAAACCGCAGCAGGTGATCGATCGAGTTAGCCAGTTCGACTCGGAGGAATATGGGACTGTGAGACGAGGTTCTTACCGGTTGTGCGAGCGCTCGACCCAACTTTACGAGGAAGCTCGGCAGAAAGTGGCCGACTTTTTGGGTGCGCCTACACGACAGGAGATTGTCTTTACAAGCGGTACCACGCAATCAATTAATCTGGTGGCGCACAGTTTTGGGCGCAAATTCGTCAATCCCGGGGATGAGGTTATCATCTCCAATATTGAGCATCACGCCAACACGGTTCCCTGGCAGGTACTTTGCGATGAAAAGGGAGCGACACTCAAGGTCATTCCAGTTGCCGATAATGGCGAGCTCATCATAGAAGAATATGACAAGTTATTGACTGATAAGACGCGCATCGTGGCGGTGAACCATGTTTCCAACGCTTTGGGGACGATTAATCCGGTAAAAGAAATCACGCGCAAGGCACATGCGGCTGGAGCGAAGGTCCTTATTGACGGAGCGCAGAGCACCCCGCATATGAAAGTAGATGTTCAGGATATCGGATGCGATTTTTACACCTTTTCGGGCCATAAGATGTACGCACCCAGTGGAATTGGTGGGATGTTTGGCAAAATGGAAGTGATGGAAACGATGCCACCCTATGTGACGGGAGGAGATATGATCATGCAGGTTACTCTGGAGAAAACAACCTACGCCAAACCTCCGGCACGATTTGAAGCGGGGACTCCGCCAATCAGCCAGGTAATAGGACTCGGTGCGGCAATCGATTATCTCAATGCCATAGGAATGGATAAGATTTTCGAGTATGAGAAGAGCCTGCTCGATTATGGGACTCGTTTGCTCAATGATATCGACGGTCTTCGTATCATAGGCAACGCGGCGGAAAAGGCTGCTCTCTTGTCTATTTATCTGGATGCCGCTCACCCTCACGATATCATCACCATGCTCGATCAGGATGGAATTGCTCTCAGGGGTGGACACCACTGCGCGCAACCCACAATGATCCGTTTTGGTGTTCCAGCCACAGCGCGGGCCTCAATGACGTTTTATAATAAATTCGAAGAACTCGATGCCTTAGCCGAAAGCCTACGAAAGATCATTAAATTTTTTTCCTGAACGTTTAATCCCATTAAATTTTGTTGTCCTCAGCGCTATCAATGCTGGCTGTGATATATTGTATATATTAAGGTGGTGTCGCGCTGAGCGCGTTAAACATTTTTAAATATCGACAAGTGACCTTAGTTTGAGTGAAAGGATTTAAAAGTTATGTCTTACGACAACGAGCTATACCAACAGGTGATTCTGGATCATAATCGTAAACCGCGCAATTTTCGTGAAATGGAAAACCCCACTCACAGTTGCCATGGGATCAATCCTTTATGCGGTGATGATATAACTGTGTATCTCAAAGTAGATGATACAGAAGGGTTGATAGAGGATATCAGTTTTATTGGTTCAGGGTGCGCCATATCCAAAGCCAGCACTTCACTCATGACCCATTACCTTAAAGGAAAAAATATTGACGAAAGCCGGGTGATTTTCGACGAATTTCATAAGATGGTTCTGGGCGATTTTGATCCGGGAAAACAGAAGCATCATATGGGCAAGCTTACTTTATTTATGGGAATAAGGGAGTATCCGTCGCGCACGAAGTGTGCCAGTCTCGCATGGCACACGATGGTCGGGGCACTTGATAAAAAGACAGAAGGTGTAAGTACTGAGTGATAAGGCTTAAAATTTTTGAGCCAACAGGGTAAATCCCTATGAACAATAACGCCCGCCTCAATCTGATCGATAATCATACGCAGCCTGGCGAACTGATAAGAACGCTGGAAGGTGGTTCTCTTATTTGCACTGCCTGCGGTCACTTATGCAAATTAAAACCGGGTCAACGGGGAATTTGTAAAGTTCGGTATAATGACGAGGGAACACTTAGGGTCCCGTTCAATTATGTTGCAGGTCTCCAGAACGATCCCATCGAAAAGAAACCATTTTTCCACGCCTTACCAGGAAGTCTCGCGATGAGTTTTGGTATGCTAGGCTGCGATTTTCGTTGCGCCTACTGCCAGAATTGGTTCACCTCTCAGACTCTAAGGGATGATCGGGCGACTCTGGAATCAACCCAAATGACCGCTGCAGATATCTGTAATCTTGCGAAGAGAAACGGGGCGGAAACAGTTGTTTCGACATACAACGAACCCTTGATTACTAGCGAGTGGGCGGTAGAGGTTTTTAAGGAAGCGCGTCGAAGGGGATTGCGCACGGCTTTTGTATCTAACGGGCACGGTACACCCGAGGTGATTGAATACCTCTCGCCCTGGGTGGATTTTTATAAGATCGACCTGAAGACTTTTTCCGAAAAAAATTACCGAAGACTGGGAGGAAACCTCCCTGCTGTATTGGACACCATTCGCCGTGTTTCTTTAGCTGGAATGTGGACTGAAATCGTCACACTTGTGATTCCCGACTATAACGATTCTGATAAAGAGCTTTCCGATATCGCCCAGTTCCTAGCATCCATTTCAACCGATATTCCCTGGCATGTAACAGCGTTTCATCCGGACTATAAAATGCAAGATAGAGGACGAACATCTGTTTCTGCTTTGTTGAGAGCCTGTGAAAAAGGGAAACAAGCCGGATTAAAATTTGTATACTTAGGCAATATGCCTGGACGAGTAGAGAATGCCGAGAACACCTATTGTCCCGAATGCGGCGAGCCCTTGGTGATCCGTATCGGATTCCGCGTTAAAAATAATTATCTTCAAGATGGCTGCTGCCCCAAATGTCGAGAACCTATAGCGGGTCGTTGGTCAGAAGATGGTATTTCACCCATTCTTTAAATGTTGTACAC
>ERZ651768.2104-NODE-2104-length-14145-cov-4.927069_pt1 | contig 14145 bp, 14 predicted proteins | sample MGYA00514754_ERZ651768 | MGnify/ENA metagenome assembly ERZ651768 | reverse complement strand
CGATGGCAAGAGTTGCACGTTGGGTCGGCTCGATGCAATTCCATACGTTCCCGGGTTGTCAGCTGACGACCTCCGGATGAACTCTCCGTCTGGTCGAATGCTGGGATATTCGGAGGAGGAGGAGGAGGAGGGGCTCCCATGAGTACTTCCATTACCCATTTTCCTCTAAGGACGGGAGAGGTTCGGTCGGACATAGAGGTCAAGAGGAGGACACTCCCGTGCCCCAATAACCCTCGACGCGTCTCATCCGGGTACCTTACCCGCCGGAACTCCGAACCAGAAACCCCTGGAATCCCATAGTGCCGGGCAAGGCTTTCGTTGACGAAGGTATAATCGGCGTTGAAAAGTTCGAGAAGACTCCGGTCCTCTCTTACCAAGTCATAGAAGAACAGCTCCGTCTCCCGGACCATCGCTTGGCCAAGTTGGCCGTTGAAATCCGGATAGAAGTACGGTTCCGGCTTGTTCTTAGCTGCATCCTGAAGCCGCAGCCACTGATGGGCGAAGCGCGTGGCGAGAGCTTCAGAGCGCGGATCAGCTAACATTCTATCTACCTGAGTGGTCAGCACTGAGCCGTCAGCAAGTCGCTCCTGCGCTGCCAACTCGAGTAGTTCCCGATCCGGGGATGTGCCCCACAAGAAAAATGATAGGCGGGAAGCCAGGTCGAAGTCTCCCAAACGGTAATTTTCCCCAGAAACAGCTTGAAGCGGTTCTCGTTCGAGGCGTAAGAGGAAGGCAGGACTGGCTAAGATCGCCTGGAGTGCAGTTCGTATACCAAGTTCAAAACCGCCTTCTGAAACAGCATTCGTGTAGAAGGACATCGGACCCTCAAGGTCTTCTGCCGTGGCAGGTCGACGGTACGCTTCACTTGCCAATTTTGTGATGATTGATTCAGCGCACGGTCGTTCTTCGTCAGGTGAGGCAGGGCGACAGATGAAGATTTTTTCGCGACTTGCCGTTTCGGATATTCCTCTGGGATTACTAGGCCCCGTGATCATCAGGTCGGTCAGGTGTACCAGCGCTGTGATCCCGTAGTTCGCCCACTGCTGAGCGTCTTCACCGCCAACGAACGACCAGGCGTGAGGACTCAGCCGGTCCTCGTATGGTCCCTCTATCCTGCGGACGAATGCTACCGCGACTCTGTGTTGACCCGCTGCCACGAAGATAGGTTCAGTCTCGGTCGGGGCGCTTGAGCCTCCATTATTCTCTAGCCCCAGGAGTGCAACCCCTTCGCCATCGATTGAGAAATCAAGATCCTCTATCCCCGTACCTCTACCAAATAGAGTTTGCACCGAGAACACGTATTCACCATCTGCCGGGAAATCATGAGTTACGACGATCCCACCTCTTGTACCGAATGGTGCTCCCTCAAGCTGATCCCAAGCGTGTTGGGATAATTCTATCGGATTTGTGTATTTCACACTTGAGGGCAGGGCATCTGGTGTCCCGATTGCTAGCCGACTGATCTCTGTCGCAGCCCTCAAGTATGCCTCGAGCAGGGTAGTCGAAAGTCCTTGGGCCGCCGACATATTATCGAAGTTTCCAAGGTACGTATCCGCTGGTAACCAACGGCTGGCATCTACATTCAGAGCCAAGAGGTCTCGGATCACACGCTCATATTCAGCCCGGTTTAATCTTTGAAATCTGCGGGCACCTGGATTTGGCCGGGCAGCAGCAGCAGCGTCGATCACCGTTTCAAGAGTCTGGACGAGTGAGAGGAGTGTATCACCTTCTGGTCGACGAGCTCCGGGAGGAGGCATCAGCCCCGCTCTAAGCTTCATGATCATCTTCTCCGCGGTTTCTGCCTGCTGGTCAGCCACTTCAACCGCAAAGGTTTCGAGTGAGAGGTTGCCTGTAAGCCTTTGTTCATTGTGACAACGCACGCAGTACTGCTGCACAACATCCGTCAATTCTGGATTCGACGGGTGAGTGAACGAGTGTTCGGTAGCGACCCCTAAAGAAGGTAGATTGGTGCCATCGGGGTGGCTTCCGATCGTCAGCCAAATACCCAGTGCAGCAGCACCGAGAGCTAGTGTCTTCATGCTCTATCCTCCTGAGGGTAGAGGTACCTTAGTGCGCCAACTAACCCTCCCCCATGATCAACACCAAAAAATGTAAGGAACCCAGCGGCACCGAGCCACGGTTTAGTGGACTTTCAGCGGATAAGCTTAGATCTCAATTTCGAGGCCAGCAGATCAAACCCCGATCTAGTAGATCATCAATTTCTTCTCGGATCTGCGAACTAAAGTATCCTCCAGTAGAGGGCTTCTTGTTGAAGAGTACCACGTAGTTGACCCCATCACCTCGTTGCCGGGCGAGCGTGTTTGTACCCGATAGGCTGCCGGTATGGTTTCGTCGCCACGTGGAGCTCTCAGTTCCAGTTCGTAGGACACCTATATCGTCTCCCGAAACCTGGTAGATATCCAGGAACTCCAGAATTGCCCTAGTCGACGCCACCAATCCACCAAACGAAATCATGCTTTCAAGATCCCAGCCTCCGTATGGAGTCTTCACCTGTGGCCCGGAGGGATCGAATACGTTCTTACTCATAGCCTCAGAGTCATACCAGGGTTCGCGAGAACTTTGATCCTCAGGGAATGTTCTTCCTTGGATAAGCTCTCCACGTACGACTCCGATTGGATCGAACACATTCTCCAGCACGTATGTTAGGTGATCCATGCCAGACACCTCTTCAACTACTAGCCCGAGTACTAGGTAGCCGATATTTGAGTATGCTCTCTCTGACCCCGGCTGAAATTGGAGTGGTTGGCCTAATACATATCGAGCCGTATTAACCCTTCCTGGGGGACTCGGGACCTCCATAGCCTCAGCGATACGGATTTCTCTGAATGCTAGATCACCCACCACGTCGCGATCCCAACCACCACGATGGAGCAAGAGGTGGCGAACTGTCACTTGCGACAAAAGCGTGTCACCCAAGGATCGGAAGGGTTCAAGACTTAGAATGCCCCCTTCAGGTTGGCCGAGATCGAAGACGTAATCATCCAAGTCCAAAAGTTCTTCATTTTCTAGCTTTCTAATTGCAGCTCCTGTAATGGGCTTGGTGACGCTTGCCAAGCGCATCATTACATCCTGGGGTAGGACGGTTTGTTGGGCCTCGTCCTTCCAGCCGAAACTCTTCTCATAGACAATCCTACTATTCTTCATCACCCCGAGAGCGCCAGCGTTGATATTTCTCGGGGACATGAATTGAACCATGATCGAGTCAAAATGCTCAAAGTTTGGACAAAGATCGGTCGCTGTTGCAGGCGCAGATGTTTCGGTGCACCGGCTCAGGGCTAGGACTACAAGCACAGGTAGTAGAATTTTCAGAGAGCTGTGACTCATATGCCGGACTCCCAGAAGTCCGAGATAGATCTAATTTTATCTACTTTAGATTCGTTCAGAACGCTTTTTCAGTCCAGATTCAATCCTGGATCTACGAAGGAAATGGTGCTGTGACCAGTTCGGTAAAGAAGATCGTATTAGGCGGCTTTATGACCGGGCTTGGTACGGGTCTCAGTTGGTCAGTCTTTGTGGAGTTGGTCTCTCTTGATCACTTGTTCAGTGGCCCCGAGGCGGTGTTGTCCCTAATCCTGCCATTACTGGTGAGCTTGGCTGCTTGGAAAAGGGTAGGGGTTCGGAGGCGGGTTCTTTTGCCGATTGCTTATCTTACCTTGGTAATGCCTCTGTTTGGGCTAGGAATGGGTGGTGCGAATATTCTGCAAATGACACTTGCTGGTGCGCTAGGGGGTATCTTCTGGGCATGCCCTTTCGTGCTCTACACTCTTGCCAAGATGTACCTCTAATAGAGCATTCATGACATCCTCTGGTGTGAGACTGATTTCCAACTGAAGGAAGATTGGGTTAACGCAGCCCGTGCCACCGATTAATTTGGCGGGTGGCGTCAGTCAGCTATTAGACAAGGCCACCTAGGGCGCTTAGCTCAGCCTGGTTAGAGCACCTGCCTTACAAGCAGGGGGTCGCTGGTTCGAGTCCAGCAGCGCCCACTGAAGTAACTGGAAGCTCCGCAAGCACTTACGCGCTTGTGGGGTTTTCTGCTTTTGGACGCATTCAGGCTCAGGCACTCACATAAGTACTCACTTGCGGGGTAAAATTCGGGAGTCATACCGATTCTACATACCCCCCCTCTGTCGCCAGCAGGGGGCGGTACTAGTGCGACTCCGCACACATCGCCGCCACTGAAACGCCGTTTACTGAAAAAAATTGGTGGTGTTGCTCGGTCCGGGGAGGTGCTCCCGGCTAACTTGCGGTCCTGCGGGGCGAGGGGGCAGAATCAGGGCATGAATGAAGCCGACCTGATCCTTATCATTCTGACTCCCTGATGGTCTTTCACCAGAGATTTCATAATCTTGCCGTGGTGTTGTTTGTTGTGATGGCCACTTCATCTGGGCTGAGTTCACCAGCCTCAGGACAGATGGTCCGGGGCCTCGTTGTGGAACTCGGGACCGAACGTCCGATCCAGCTCGCCACGGTCGCACTGATCTCCGAGACGGGAGATACTGTGGCTTCGGTCCTCACAGACGAGAACGGATTCTACTCGGTCGCGTCTGAGGATGAGGGCACCTTCATGCTTGTGACGAGAGCCTTGGGGTACCGGACGAAACGTGAGGGGCCGTTTGAGATGGACGGCGGTGGCGTCCGGATCATCCGTTTCAATCTCTCTCAGAGTCCGGTCAACATCGAAGGACTCGTCGTGGGAGTGGATCCAACCGAGTTCAGGCTTAATTCGAACGGGTTCTATGAGCGAATGGAAAACGAGAGAGGCTACTTCCTCACTCCAGAGGACATCTTCAACAGTACGGCCTTCTTTACGCCGGAACTGTTCAGGGGTGGCTTAGAGGGTCGTACGTACGTGGACCCGAGGGAGGTGCCGTGGAATGCGAACGTACGCTTGAGGAACCTGATTTCCGGAACCTGTAGTCCTAGAGTCTATGTTGACGGTGTTTCCCAGTACCTGGATGAACATTTTTCCTTGGATGTGGCTGTACCGATGGAGCAGATCGAGGCAGTGGAGGTGTATCGAGGGCCATTCGAGCGACCGCCTGCTCGGTATCACACGACAGGTGGGTGTGGGGTGATCCTCTTCTGGACCAGGGGCGGTCAGTAGCAACTGCTAAGAACTTCTTAACTCCCACGATTCCCTCTAGCGACGACGACCCGATACGCACATCAGACTGGGCATTCAGGTCCGCCTCTCTTTCCTCACCATACAGTCTGCTGACAGCAATTCCTCCAGCTCTCCGAGTTCGTGCTTCCACCCGTTGGTGTTCTGTTCGTGGTGGAGATCCGTGAGGAAGCCCGTCTCCTTAAGGTTAAGGGTCGTACTCCCGTTCTTACACGTCGTTAGTTCCCATTCGACGCGAGTGGAGGGTGCATCCTCAAAAGCCACCCCAGGCTCGTGTACCCAACTCCACACTAAGCGATGGGGTGGCGTGACCTCTTCGACTCGGATCGCATACCGTCCGTGATCTTTCCAACTCATCACGCCGTCTCCATTGGCCTTGAGGTCGATCTCGGCTTCATCCCCGAACCATTTGGCGATCTTCTCAGGATCTGTAATCGCTTGCCATACCTGTTGCTGAGATGCTGAAAATTCAACCTTCTGTTCGATCACTCTTTCGGGCACTGTCTCTGTCTCCGGCTAATGGATATGAAGCGCGACGGCTACGTTGCGGTCCTGCGGGGTGCTGGTGCCAGACCAGACGCATTGGTAAGGTAAGTTTCTCTTCAAACGGAGGACGGTCTGTGCTCCGAGTGCTCTGGGCGCTGATTCTGGCGGTCTTGATTGCCCAACCGCTATCCGCTCAGGGCCCGGGTCTGGCGACTGAGCGCGTGCGGGTAGCCCAGCAAGAGCCCGCCACTAGGCCGATAACCGTGCGTTCTGTGCTGTCGTATTGGAGTGGCGCGTTGAGCGTGTGGGATGTGTTCATGGTGGGGTTCGAAGGAAACGTGAGGTTGTGGCCACATGTCTCGCTGGTCGGTTCGGCACAGCGATGGTCAAGGGGTGAGGTTCTGTGTGCCGGACGCTGTGGCCCCCCGATCAAGGAGGGGTGGAGCATAGGTGGGGGGGTGCGTGTTGCTGGAGAACCAACGTCCCGGGTCTGGTGGCCTTTCGCACAAGTTGAGTTCGGGGCGCACCGATATCCGCACCGCAATCGTCGGATCGGAAAAGTGCAACCCTTTGTGGCAGGGCGGGTAGGCTTGGCTGCCCGTCTAGGGTCGCACTGGGAGGTAGAGATCGGGACTAAGGTTCAGCGGGTGTCCGGTTTTGAGTACGTCGACCGCACAGGCGGGTTTCTCTGTTTTTGCGAGGATACGCATGTCATCGTGTCAGCGAAGACGTTCGCGGCGCTGCAGCTTTCGCTCGGCTTTCAGCTTCCGTTGGGTTTGTCAGACTAACGCCGTAGCCTATGTATTACTGTGCCCGACTAAGTTACGGCCCTGCGGGGTGCCCAAGCAGAATTAGCGCATGAATAGATCCTGGAAGTGCCATTCGCCCATGTTGGCGACTCTGGCCCCCCTGCTTATGGTCCCATTCTTTTCGGCATGCGGACTACTGTTCGTAGAGGGTCCACGTTCCGGTTGGCATGGTACACAGGACCTTGAGACAATCGCGCTCACACAGCCCTGCACTCCATCCAAGGCTTTAATCGCTGTCGATGGTGCCATAGGAGGACTCAGTACGCTGTTTGGCGTCGCCAACCTAACGGCGAATGAATACGATAAGGGACTGACCGTAAGCTCATTTTTTTGGGTAGGGATACTTGGGGTTTCGGTCTATCAGGGTAACAAGAGGGTCAACGATTGCAGGGCCTTCAATGCTAGGCTGGCTGAACTGCGAGGAAATTAAGTAGGTCACATGACACGCTACCGTCCCCTCGCTGTTATAAAGAAATTATGGGGCCAAGAAGATTAGGGAAGAAGGACTCCAACCCCAAACCTTGGGTTTTGTCCGGTGCAGCAGCTATAGCTATAACTGTCGGTTTCTTGGATATACTCATTCTCACGATTGCATACATACTGGTCACGAATTTTCTTGGAGCATTTTGATTGGCTAAGGCAATGACCCGATACTCAAGGTGATGGCCCTGAGTGACTGCTGTTAGCCGCACCCACCGCTGGACTATACAACACTGTTTTGCGCGTCCGGTGAGGTGCTCCGTCTAAGTTGCGGATCTACGGGCAGGGGGGGGCAGAATAAGGGCATGAACCACCATAGCTTAATTACTGTTTAGCCAATCAGAGGGGTGGAATGATGAAGGCAAGCGCAGGGATTGGACTAGCCACTCTGTTCACCATGTGGGCTATGAACCCGATAGCTGCTCAGGAGCGGGTCGAGATCGAGGTCGGCGAGTACATCCTTGAGACCTATGTCGGGGAGTACGAGTTCGCGCCCGGAATCGCCCTCGTCGTGACCCTGGAGAACGGCGACGTATTCGCACAGCTTGCCGGTCAGGGGCGGGCGCCCATCTTCGCGGAGTCGGAGACGAAGTTCTTTTATAGGGGTGTCGATGCCCAGTTGACGTTCACGAAGGACGCTTCTGGTGCCGTGACTGGACTAATCTTGCACCAAGACGGGGTGCCGGACCAGCCAGCCCCCAAAGTCAGTTCTGAGTTGCCAGCGGCGGCCGATGTGGTCGAGATCGGCGGTGATGTAGCGCACCGCGGTGACGTAGAGAATGAGCTTGGCCCCATCGAGGAGGCCTTTCGCTCCGCGCCGGACGACGACAACAACCGTCGTGCCTACACCGACGTTCTCTTCAGGCTCGGCAACATCTGGCAGGCCGATGACGTGATCGCTCCGCTTGCGACTGCGTCCTCATCGAACCTCGACGACCTGCGGCTCGGTGCCAGGATCTCCTTAATGATGTCAGACTACGATCGAGCGGAGATGCTTTTTGAGCGCCTGAGAGATCTTGCTGATGCAGATTCCGAGGCCTATGTCGCAGCGATCCAAGGGCTTGTCATGGTTTACTACCAGACCAATCAGTACCACAAGACCAGGATGATCGAGCTAGATGGTGACGAAAGCAGAAGTACGCTCCTGACCTTCATGCAGCGATTTGAAGGTGAGCCTTATCAAATTGAGTGGGCGACGTCGGAGCGAGTGGCTCATCTACCAATCATAAATGACTTTACGGTTCCGGGTGCACTCCCACTTATGAAGTTAGAGATCAATGGACATCCGGTGGAATTCATCCTCGATACAGGCGGCGACCGGCTCTACATAGACGAAAGCGTTGCCGAGAGGGTTGGTATCAGAAACATCGCAGAACGGCGCTCCAGATATGCCTATACTGGGGGGGAAAGCGTTAATGAGCCTCTTGGTGTTGCCGAAACGGTGACGATGGGAGAAGTCACGCTAAATAACGTTCCGGTGGTCGTAGCAAAGTGGAAGGCAATGGGGCCGACGAGTGATGGCGTGGTGACGACGCAAGTCCTCAAGCAATTCTTGGCCACGGTGGACTATGAGAACAAACGGATCACCTTTCGCGAGAAAAGCGACGCGAGTCTTGCTCAACTCCTCGATTCCTTCGGCGACGATAGGCCGCACCAGATGCCGTTCTTTATGTCGGCGACGCACCTGATGTACACGAAGGGTAGTCTCAACGGTCATGAAGGGATGAACATGTTCATGGACTCGGGCCTAGCGTCGAGCATGCCGCTCGTCATTCTCGACGAGACGGTTGAGTTCCTTGGGCTCGCGAAGAACGACATTCAGGGGACCAACTACTACTGGTCGCCCGTCAATTCCCACGGCATTGGATCTCTGCTGCGGGGTGCCGGTCAGGCGCTCGGCAACGTTCTAGTGGAAGAGAATTCATATTGGCGTCAGGGTTTTATTTTCGATGCCCTGATTTCCCACCAATACCTGAGGCATTTGGGCTCGTGGACAATCGATTTCGATAGTATGACGTACTACTTCCCTGAGTCGGGTCGTTCGGGATAGCAAGTACGCGACATTCGGAGGGCTGGAGACCCCCTACAGCTAGAACGCTATCGTGCGCGGGGATTCACCCCCAACAAAGTGTTCTGAACTGGTTTGGGTTTGGGGCATCGTTGAGCCATTTCAGGGGGGACCCCCCCTATGGAATTTTGGCATCGTGTGCACGTAGCCACCCGCCGGTTCCACGTTCTAAGGCTCCAGAGATTTAGACCCCCCCTACACTCTGTATGCGGTTTTCTGGTAGGTCGCCTGTCGGGGATTCGCGCGAGGCAACCGCATCGAACGAGCCATGCACCAACGCCATTTGACGGCCACACAAAACGAGATCTAGGTTCGCCATCACCGAATGAGGAGGTCTTATGTCGAACGAAGATGCACAGCTATCGAGACGCGGCTTCCTGGGGGGCACAATAGCCGCGGCAATCGGCAGCAGTGTGGGGCTAGGTGCACCGCGACAGGAGCGACCTCGCCGCATCGTCTCCACCGTGACGATCCCACCGCAGTCAGGCCGCGGCGTCTTCTTGGAGCGCGATCAGTCGATCAAAGTGATTACCCCGAGAGGCGTTCAGGTCTCTGATCTGTTCGCGTTCGTGCACGATACCCCGGACGAGTACCTGTGTCCGCGTACGACGATGACACGCCAGCGCCGACTGTACCCGCAAGTCGGCCAGCCCTTCTACAGCGTCAAGCGACGACCCTTGCTGATGCTGGAGGAAGACACCGTCGGCGTCCACGACCTGTTCTATCCGGCGTGCGACAACTACATGTATCGTGACGAAAACCATCCGAGTTGCCGTGGCAACCTCAACGCGGTTCTGGCAGAGATGAACTTCACCCCCGGAGGCTATGCCGAGCCCCACAACCTCTTCCAGAACTCACCAGCGATCGACATGGACGGCAACTTGGAGGTGCGTCAGTCACTTGCGAGGCCGGGTGATTACGTGCTGCTGAAGGCACTGGACGACCTGCTCGTGATCGCCACTTCCTGCTCCGTCGAAAGCGGCAGGATCAATGGTGGCGAGTGCAAGGAGATTCTGCTCGAAGTCTATTCCTGAGCTTCACTCACTCACTATAGGGAACAGCTATGAACATGCGAACCAGACTCACCCTCCCCTTTGTGCTGATGGTGCTGACGCTCACGATCGCGCTGTCAGCTCCGATCGCCGCGCAACAGGCCACCGAATACGGCCCCGCGACCGGCACGCTCGTTATCGTCGGCGGTGGATCGATGGCGGGAACGGGTATCATGGAGAGGTTCATCGAGCTGGGAGGCGGTGCCGAAGAGGGCCGCTTCGTCGTCGTGCCGACCGCCGGTGGCAACTATGACCGGGAGGGCGACCTCCGAGTGTTCGACGAGGACCAGGTCCTGGCGTCGTGGCGGGAGCGCGGGGTCATGAATGTCTCGATGCTGCATACGCATGATGCGAAGCTCGCCGACACTGAGGCCTTCTCGGCTGATCTCGCGCAAGCGACGGCCGTGTGGTTCAACGGTGGTCGCCAGTGGAACATCGTCGACTCCTACGCGGGCACGCGCACGTACGACCTCTTCCACGCGGTACTCGAGCGCGGAGGCGTGATCGGCGGCAGCTCGGCGGGCGCCACGATCCAAGGTGAGTACCTCGTCCGCGGCGCCACCGAAGGCTCACAGATCGTCATGACGGACGAGGAAAACCACCAACTCGGCTTCGAGTTCCTGCGCAAATCGGCGATCGATCAACACATCAACGCTCGCATGCGCTGGGACGACATCATCCCGGTCATCGAGCAGCAGCCGCATCTGCTCGGCATCGGCCTCTCCGAGGGCACGGCGATCATCGTCACCGGCGACACCTTCGAGGTGATGGGCAAGTGGAAGGTCGCGGTGCACGACAACACCCGCACGTACCAGCCCTGGCAGAAGCCGTACTTCGTGCTGGCGCCCGGAGATGCCTACGACATGAAGGCGCGTCGGACTGTGAAGCTCGGGGATGGCACTACGCCTAGAAGGCGCTAGCTGCTGGACCTTAATTATTGTCTAACTGAAGGGGGAAAAATGAAACTTATGTACCGCTGGAAATTCTTGCCGGGCTGCTATCAAGAGGGAATGAAGCTGTTTTTGGAGTCAGGTGCACCCGACCCGGAAGGGGACCTCAAAACGATAGGGCGGTGGCATGCCCCTGGTTCACAGTACGGGTTCCACCTGGTGGAAGGAGATCCCGTGGTTGCGGCAGAACTTTCGGCTCAGTGGAGCCATCTGGTAGAAATTGAAGCGACGCCGGTTATTGACGATGAAGAGGCAAAGACGGCTCTGAGGAAGGTGTTCTAGAGGGGCAGACGACAGAGAGTTGCTTGAGGCTGGTGCAGACGTTGCCGACATCGGGCTGACCGAAGCGGAGACGCGCGAGCTACTCGGAGGGTAGAGAGCGATGGAAACGGCCACCCCAGAAGATGAGGTGGCCGTTGCGGCACGCACTGGTTCGTAACTGAAAATCGCCTCGCTGCGTATGAATCGTGGGACCTATCCGGTACCTACACAGAACAGGTCAGTTGGTCGTCTCGGCGGTCTGGTTGGTCCCGGCACCACCCTGGATGGGCGACCAATGCGCGGAACGCATCACCCAATCCCCATTCTCTAACACCATGACCAGCGTGGACCTGGTCAGGTAGTTGGGTACGGGCTGCAACCCTTTCATTTGGACGCTCCCCTCTACATACATATGGGCGACTGCCGCATCGGCGCTAAGCGGGATCACCGTGATGTGTTTGACGGTTAGCGTGTTGAACTCATACTCCCGCAGCTCTACGTCCGTCGGTATCTGCTGGAGAAGGCCTCCGCTGGACCAAAACTCCACCGAACCCTCCTGGGAGTATGTTCCTGGCATATCCCGAAGGTTTTCGCGCTGAAATGCATATTGATCGAGGATAGTCTGGCGGACCGCGTCTTCGACACTGGCCTGTCCAACGGCGGCGGTCGGCAGGAGCGTGAGGCTGGAGAGTATAGCTGCGACCAAGACAAGAGCGCGCACGGCGATCTCCTTGCTCAGGTGGATGATGGGATCAGGCGGCGGTCAACATCCGTGAGTGGGCCGGTAGGCGCAAGTACAGCCCTGTGAGCAGCCCAGAATCGCCACACCCAGCTATCAAGCACTGTTCTGCGCGTCCTGAGTTGCGGGTGTGAGTGGGGCGGGGCAGAATCAGGGCATGGCGATCACACAGTGCGTTTTCTGCGGGATAAGCGGCGACAAGATCCTTCTTGAGAACGATCATGCGTTCGCGTTTTGGGATGCTTTCCCCGTTACTCCTCTTCATCTTCTGGTCGTACCGAAGCGGCACACTCCAGACTACTTCTCGATAACCCGCGATGAGCTCACAGCGTGTGACAGCCTGCTCCGAGCAGCGGAGGCGATGGTGCGTGAGCAGGATCCCACTGTAGAGGGCTTCAACGTGGGGTCAAACGCGGGTGCAGTTGCCGGGCAGACTGTTTTCCATTGCCATTTTCACCTCGTACCACGCAGGAAGGGTGATGTCGAGGATCCCCGAGGTGGGGTTCGGAACGTGATCCCAGACAAGGGATCCTACTAGGGGATGACGATCCTGCCGTTCGTTAAACCCGACCTCCACGTCGAGGACTACTGGCGCGGTATCGTCCTCTTTGGTCGGAATGTCGCCAGCTACAAGTTCGCTCTTGCGGCCTCTCTTCTTGAGTTAAAACCGGCGTCTGGTGACCTGGTCCGATTGGAAGAGTTGGCGGATCCGTTCACTCGCCATCTGCGAGGGCATCTTGCCGATGCCGACAAGCAGATCACTGCGGCTAGGAGCAAATTTCTGGACGCATGCAGGGGGGCAAACCGTGGAGAAGTGGACGAGACCGATCTAATCGAGACTGCCGTCAGACTTGGTTTTGTTAATGTGATCGATGCCTTTCATAGGGTCGGTAAAGACGATGTACCCAAGCGATTCTTTCTCGATGAACGAAGGGACAACGGTGGCATTCGGATCACCGACTCGTTCTCCGAACTCCTAGAGGGGTCACAGTTCTCGAATCTCCCAATCGAGAACGAGGCGCGTTGGAAGCTGGTCGAAACCGCCTGGGAGTTGGGTGTATCGCACTCACTTATTGCTGTGAATTATGATCCTGATATCGAGTCCCTCTTTGTGGTCGATAGAAGTAGAAGGCGGAAGCCGATCACGGGGGCGAGAAAGGCACTAAGCGGATACCAGAAGGGACACTGCTTCTTCTGTTTTTCCGGCTTCTCCCTTCTAGACGATGCTCCCCCCGAAGTGGATCACTTCTTCCCCCACGTTTTGATGGCGAGAGGCTTCGATGTTCCACTTGATGGTGTGTGGAACCTTGTGCTGTCATGTCGCCGCTGTAATCGAGGAGCGGGGGGTAAATCAGCCCGCGTCCCCGAGTTGCGATTTCTCGACCGGTTGAGCCGTAGAAACGAGTTCCTTATCAAGAGTCACAATCCACTTCGGGAGACTCTTCGGCTGCAAACCGGGCGAAAGGAATCGGAACGGCGTGACTTCCTCGCCGTGGTGTATCGAGATGCTCTGGTTTCCCTAATCCACGAATGGGAACCGGGTGAGGAGGGGGAAGAGCTATTCTAAAAGGGCTCTGTCCACCCCTAGCCCCTCCGTGGCACCCAGCTATCCAGCAGTGTTTCACTCGTCCGATCCGGCTAGTACGTTGCGAGAGCACTTCTAGTGGAGGAACTGCTTCAGAGTCGCGCGCCGACTAGAGAGTGAATGAGCTGTCTAGCGCCGTTCTCATCAGAGATTTTCTCGACGCCATAAGCATAAGCCTCTGGCCAATTTGGAAAGATGTGTGCCCAAGTGTACAAGACTGCAGAAAATTCCACCCGAAATTGTTCTGCCGGATCAGATCTTTCCAGTGTGCCATCCATAACCATGGCAAGCAGTGTATCCTTCAGTTTCTCCTCAAATTTCAAATAGCTCTTTAATTCTCTGTCGTGACCAAAGAATGATGTTTTCCCGCGATTCTTGTATGCCTTGTCCATAGCCAGGGCAAGGTGCTCCATGGCTGTGAATGTATGTGGGAAGAGATTCTGAAAATTGCGGGCAGCCTGATAGTCTGTTGTGGCCATTATCGGTCCTCTTGAGGGGCTAGAGGGACATGGAGGCACGTCCACGTTAGGTGGTCACTATTGTTTTTATGACTGACTTACTTGAACTGA